>OCTW011572451.1_pt1 | contig 19929 bp, 18 predicted proteins | sample 1539671 | NCBI WGS metagenome assembly OCTW01 (sample SAMN02144230, study PRJEB22623) | gut metagenome | biome: sheep rumen | host: Ovis aries | place: New Zealand
AGTTATCTGGTTTACGGTCATCGTTTCAAAAACAGCTCGAAGACGCTAACCGCTAATCAATAACCGCTAAACGATTAAAGAAATGAACATACTTGTAACAGGAGCAAACGGTCAACTTGGCAATGAAATGCGCATAGTGGCCAAAGACTCCAAAGACAAATATATATTTACTGATGTAGTTGAGATTGAAGGTCAGGAAACAGTCATTCTTGATATAACTGACCTTGATGCTGTTCGAAGTATTGTCAAGGATAACGATGTCAAGGTAATCGTCAACTGTGCTGCATGGACAAATGTGGATGGTGCTGAAGATCCAGAGAAATATGAATTGGTAGAAAAGCTGAACGCAACAGCTCCTGAGAATTTGGCTAAAGCCATGAAAGAGGTTGACGGATGGTTGGTTCAAATATCTACGGATTACGTTTTTGGTAAAGAACCGTACAATACTCCCTGCAAGGAAGACCAAACGGGCACTCCTACAGGCATATATGGCGCAACTAAACTTCTCGGAGAGCAGAAAATAATTGCCTCAGGATGTAAATATATGATTTTACGCACAGCATGGCTTTACAGTGAGTTCGGTAAGAACTTCGTGAAGACCATGTTGAATCTTACGGCAACCAAGCCCCAGCTGAAAGTGGTTTTTGATCAAACGGGTACACCAACTTATGCTTGGGATCTTGCCACTGCCATTGTAACCGCATTAAATAATCCTGTTGCTGGTATATACCATTACAGCAACGAAGGTGTTTGTAGTTGGTATGACTTTACGAAGATGATAGCTGAATATGCTGGTAATACCAGTTGCGTTATTCAGCCTTGCCATAGCGATGAATTCCCAAGTCCAGTGAAACGCCCAGCCTATTCTGTCTTGGACAAAACCAAAGTGAAAGAGACATTTGGGATTACCATTCCATACTGGACAGAATCCCTTAAGAAATGCATTAGTAATTTGAAAAATCAATAAATATGAGTAATAAAAGAACGCTAATCATAACTGGTGGTGCCGGATTTATAGGCAGCCACGTTGTACGGCTTTTTGTGAACAATTATCCTGAGTATAAGATTATTAATCTGGATAAATTGACTTATGCCGGCAATCTTGCAAACTTAAAGGACATTGAAGACAAACCTAATTATAAGTTTGTCAAGATGGACATCTGCGATTTTGATGGTGTATTGAAGTTGATGCAGGATGAAAAGGTGGATGGCATTATCCATCTCGCAGCTGAAAGTCACGTTGATCGCTCCATCAAGGATCCCTTCACTTTTGCTCAGACCAATGTGATGGGTACGCTCTCACTACTGCAGGCAGCTAAAGCTTATTGGGAAAGCCTTCCTGAGAAGTATGTGATGGTGTCCCCGTCAAACGGGGAAACGGCAGAAGGAAGGGGTGAAAGACTCCAGTGCAGATTCTACCACATCAGTACTGATGAGGTGTATGGTTCTCTACAAATTACACATCCTGAAGGCATTGAGCCTCCATTCACCACTAAGGCAAGTTCTGGCAAGCACCACCTTGCCTATGGTGAGAAGTTCTTTACCGAAGATTTAAAATACCAGCCTCATAGCCCTTACAGTGCAGCTAAGGCCAGCAGTGACCACTTTGTTCGCGCATTCCATGATACCTTTGGTATGCCTACGATAGTGACCAATTGTTCCAACAACTATGGACCTTATCAGTTCCCTGAGAAACTGATTCCTCTGTTTATTAACAATATTCGTCACCGCAAGCCACTGCCTGTTTATGGTAAAGGCGAAAATGTGCGTGACTGGCTGTATGTGGAGGATCATGCAAGGGCTATAGATACCATTTTCCATAACGGCAAGATTGCAGAAACCTATAATATTGGTGGATTCAACGAGTGGAAGAACATAGATATCATCAAGGTCCTTATCAATACCGTGGACCGCTTGTTTGGTCGTCCTGAAGGAGCAGATATGGACTTGATTACTTATGTAACTGATCGCGCTGGTCATGATCTTCGTTATGCCATTGATAGCACCAAGCTCCAGAAAGAACTGGGATGGGAACCGAGTCTTCAGTTTGAGGAGGGTATTGAGAAAACTGTAAAGTGGTACTTGGACAATCAAGAATGGCTGGATAACGTGACTTCTGGTGAATATCAGAATTATTATCTTCAGATGTATTTGAATCGCTAAAACAACTTATATATGACAATAGAAGATGCGAAGATTATTGAACTTCCGAAATTCACTGACCCTCGTGGAAATCTCTCATTTGTTGAGCAATTAAATCATATCCCGTTTGAAATCAAACGGACATATTGGATTTATGATGTTCCGGGTGGAGAGGCACGCGGAGGTCATGTGTTTAAGCAGAATCAGGAATTTATTGTAGCTTTATCGGGGGCATTTGATGTCATTGTAGATGATGGGACTAATAAGAAGAAATTCACGTTAAATCGTTCTTATTATGGTCTTTATGTACCCGCTGGTCTTTGGCGTGAGATGGAGAATTTTTCAACCAATTCTCTTGCGTTGGAGTTTGGCTCCATTCATTATGACGTAAGTGACTATGTTCGTGATTATGATGAATTTCTTAAACTGAAACGTAATGGCGAAATATAATGTATTTGATTGCTCCATGGTGGAGCTGGATAGACATCATAGCGATCGTAAAGGAAACCTTACTGTGGTAGAAAATAGTGTTACGCTTCCGTTTGATGTAAAACGTGTATATTATCTATATGACATCCCTGGAGGAGAAAGTAGAGGTGCACATGCGCATAAAGAATTGGAACAACTTATTGTTGCAGCATCCGGATCGTTCACGGTCACTTTGGACGATGGAAAGTGTAAACGTAGTTTCTTTCTAAACCGCCCTTACCAAGGATTGTATGTAAAGCCTGGGATGTGGCGTGATCTTGTGGATTTTTCATCAGGTGCAGTCGCTATGGTTTTAGCAAGCGAGGTATATCAGAAGGAGGACTATATTAGAGATTATAACGAATTTTTAAATTTTAGAGAAGTAAAGATATGAAATCGTTTGAAAATAAAGTTGTCTGTGTTACTGGCGCCGATGGTGGCATTGGTAGAGAAATATCAAAGAAGTTTGCTTCAGAAGGCGCAACTCTTATTTTGACGAGCATTGCTGAGAGCCAAGCATACTTTGACTTTGTTGCAGAACTTGAAAGAGACTATAGTGTTGAGGTACATTCCTTTTTCTTTGACCTCTCTGACGAAGAGGCAATCAAAGAAGGTCTTAAGGCAATTAAAGCACTAAAGCTAAAGATTAATGTACTTATCAATAATGCAGGAATGCCTCATTTAGCAATTGTACCATTCACCAAAATGGCTGATGTTAAGAAGGTATTTCAAGTAAACTACTTTGCCCAGTTCCAAATTACCCAGAGTTTATTGGGAAGCATGGTTAAAGATGGGAGTGGTGTCATTCTGAATGCAGCTTCTATTGCAGGTATTGACGGAGATCCGGGTAACGCAGTCTATGGTGCAACCAAAGCATCTATGATTCTATTCACAAAGGTGCTTTCAAAGGAACTTGCTCCACAGGGCATTCGTGTCAATGCAGTGGCACCAGGCTTGACAAGCACTCCTTTTGCTGATGCCATGGGTGATAAGGCTAAAGCATCAATGGAACAAATTTCATCAATGGGAAGATTAGCGACACCAAAAGAAATTGCAAACACGTATTATTTCCTTGCATCAGAGGAAGCATCTTTTATAAATGGTCAGATAATTCGTGTCGATGGTGGCGTTAAATGAATAATAATTTGTAATTTATCATTTAAAAAATTTGAAATATGGAAATCAACGAGATTAAGGAAAAAGTATTCGAGATTGTCGCAAGTGTTTGTGGTGTTGATAAGAGCGAAGTAAACGAGAATAGCACTGTAGGTGATTTCCCTGCATGGGATTCACTTGGTCAGCTTACTATTCTTCAGGGTGTTCAGGACGAATTCGAGGTTGAGTTCGAACCTGAAGAAATGATGGATATTGAGGATGTCAACGATATCATTAATACAGTAAACTCAAAGTTGTAATCAATCAATTACTGAATGAAATCCGTAGAGGAACAGCTTTTCGCTATTGTACAACAGACACCCGACAAGGTTGCTCTTATCTCTGGTGAAACGAAGGTAACTTATAGTCAATTGTGGGATAATTGTCTGCGTGCCGCATGCAAACTACATGAAACATATCATCTGCAAAAGGGTGATCGTGTGATACTCTCAGCTGCAGGTAATATAGAGTTCGTGTATGTCTATTTTGGTGTTCATTTGGCAGAAGGTATATGCGTGCCTATTGATCCAGATACCAACCAAACACGTTTCAATCATATTGAGGCATCCACAAGTCCTGTCTGTGTGATGGGCGTATTGCACAATGTGGAGCGTGAGACCATTGATTTTTCAACTATAATCGATGGAAATGGAAAAGCAGAATTTATTGCACCAAAAATGAGCGAAATAGCTGATGTCCTCTTTACTACTGGTACGACAGGGGCTCCAAAAGGAGTTGCTCTGTCGTATACAAATCTAGCAGCTGCAGCTCGTAATATCAATGAGTTTATTGGCAATACTGCCGATGACGTTGAGCTGTTAGCCCTTCCTGTTAGCCATTCGTTTGGCTTAGGAAGAATGAGATGTGCACTTACAAAAGGCGCAACTGTAGTGATGTTGGGCACTTTTGCCAATGTTAAGAAGTTCTTTAACGAGATGAAACGTTGCAACGTCACTATGTTTGCAATGGTGCCAGCCAGTTGGGGATTCATCAAGAAAATGAGTGGAAAATATATTGGCAAGTTTGCTGATCAACTCAAATTTATAGAGATTGGCAGTTCGTTTATGCCAAAGGAAGAGAAAGAATTCCTGATGGAACAATTGCCCAACACTCGTATTTGTATGCATTATGGTTCTACTGAGGCATCAAGAAGTGCCTTCATGGAATTTCATACCTACAAAGACAATTTACTTTCTGCAGGTAAAGCATCGCCTCATACAGATATTAAGATTTTCTCTCCAGAGGGGAAGTTAATGCCACTGGGAGATGAAGGTGAGGTTTGTGTAAAGGGTGAGCATGTTACTTGCAGTTATTGGAACGAGACTCCTGAGCGATTCGCATCTGATTTTTTTGAAGGTTATTTCCGCACTGGCGATTGTGCCACTATGGATGCCGATGGCAATATCTATTTGAAGAGTCGAATCAAGGAAATGATTAATGTGGGTGGCAAGAAAGTGTCCCCCATGGAAGTTGAGGATATATTAAATACCATACCTGGCATAAAAGAGAGTGCTTGTGTTGGTATTCCTGATCCAGGTGTTGTACTTGGTGAAGTTGTAAAGGCTTTTATTGTTGCAGATGAAAGTCTCACTGATGAGGAAATTATGAGTCAACTAAAACCTCAATTAGAGGTCTATAAGTTGCCTGTTCAGATAGAGAGAATTAAAGAAATACCGAAAACTAGCTCGGGAAAAATTCAAAGATTAAAATTGAAATAACGATATGGAAGAGCAATTAACCTATATGGACGAGTTGTTTACTTTGCCTGCCTTTGCAGACGATGAACAGCAGCAAGCCCTATATCTGAAAGCTTTGCAGGAAGAGCTGATATTCCATTATGAGAATAATGAAATGTACCGTCAGTTCTGTGACCGCAAAGGCTTTAACCCCAAGGCTGAAATTAAGAGTATTGAGGATATTCCGCCTGTGGCCGTGAGTGTGTTCAAGGATTTGGGCATGGGCCTACAGTCCGTTCCCAAGGAGGACATCAAATTGCGCTTGCAATCTTCTGCCACCTCTGGTACTCCCAGTACCATTGTGGTGGATAAGATTACCTCCAAGCGTCAAGCCAAGGCCATGGTAAAGGTGATTCAGGAGGCTATTGGTAAGGAGCGCAAGCCGTTCCTGGTGATGGATATTGATCCACGGTCTGAATTCCGTGCCCTTCTAGGTGCCAGATTTGCGGCCATTACAGGTTATCTGAACTTTGCCTCTAAGGCTGGTTATTTCCTGAAAGCCAAGGATGGCGTGTCCTACTTTGATGTGGACGCAATGCAGGAGTATGTGGCTGCCATTGACAAAGATCAGCCTGTGGTGGTGTTTGGCTTCACCTATATCCTTTACAGCAATGTACTCAAGGCCGTTAAGGAAAAGGGCATCACTATTCCTCTGCCAAAGGGTTCCAAGATTATTCATATTGGTGGTTGGAAAAAACTTGAGAGTGAGAAGATTAGCAAAGAACTCTTCAATCAACAATTGGCAGACTGCTTTGGCATTGAACCTGTGGATGTGATTGACATCTATGGCTTTACTGAGCAGATGGGCTTGAACTATCCCGACTGCCCATGCGGTTGCAAACACGAATCCAGCTATGTGAAAGTGCTGGTACGTGATATTGTGACTGGTGAAGTTCTTCCTGCTGGTGAAGAAGGCAAACTGGAGTTTGTTACTCCTGTTCCTCACAGCTATCCGGGCAATGCCGTATTGACGGATGACTTGGGAATGTGGTTTGATGAGCCTTGTCCTTACGGAAGACCCGGAAAACGGTTTAAGATCCTTGGCCGCTTGAAGAAAGCGGAGGTTAGAGGTTGTGGAGACATCCTTTCCAATAAGCTCACCTTCCAGAAGCGTGCAACTGGCGGTACGGTAGATACCCGTCTGGAAGTACAGTCTTTCCACGGGACGCTCATTGAAAGTGATGATACTGAGAAGACTATGCAAGGTATTGTTGACTCCTTGAAGGAGCAACTTCCTTGGCTGAGGAAACAGCCTATTGAGGCTTTGATTGGTCTGATTGATGCTGCTGCCAAACGCTGGGCTACTGATCCGAAATATTTGTTCCTGAAAGACAAGGGTTTGATCTTCCTGGCTACTTGGTGCAGTGAGCGCCATTTGAAAGAAGTTGCCACCTTTGGACTGAGAGGCAATGTGGAATATGCAGACACCTATCTACCGTTCCCAGATTCTGCCAAACACCTACTAAAAGCCAATTCTCGTGGCCTTTGCTGCCACTGGATGGCAGGTAATGTGCAGATTCTTGGACTCTTTGCATTGGTTCAGTGTATTATGACCAAGAACGTGAACCTGCTGAAGGTATCTTCACATGATGAAGGTGTGTTTGCTGGACTATTGAGTGCATTTGAAGGACTTGAATATACAACTCCGAATGGATACACCATCAAGGGTGATGATCTGCTGAAGACTATGGCTGTGGTTTACTTTAGCCGCAATGCTGTTAAGTTGGGTGAGAATATGTCCAAGAATGCAGATGTGCGTATTGCCTGGGGAGGTCGCGAAGCTGTTGAAACGGTAGCAGGCTATCCATCCAAGTACGATTGTGAAACCGTCATCTTTGGCCCTAAGCTCTCGTTCGCTGTTGTGACTAAGGAAATGCTTCCTGATGAACAGGCTGCCAAGAAACTGGCAAGACGTGTATCTGTAGATGTATCTGTTTTTGATCAGACAGGTTGTGCGTCTGCCCATAACCTCTTTGTGGAGAAGGGTGGTGCAGTAAGTCCAGAGAAGTTCTGTGAGATTCTGAACGAATCTATGGCAAAGACGGAGATTCAGATCCCGAAGCCCACTATGTCACCTGAGCAAGTTTCTGCCATCCACTCCATCCGTGGAGTATATGACTTCTGTGGAACTGCCATTGGCAGTGAGACTATGTCATATTCCATCCTGCTGGATGATCACGATGAATTGCATAAGCCGGTTTATTCCCGTGTGCTGTTTGTTCATGCTGTGGATAGCATTATGCAGAGCATCAAGCACATTACAGAAGATATTCAGACCATTGGTATTGAAGCTACCAATGAGCAGGCAGTTGAATTTGCAGAAGCAGCCACCCAGAAGGGAGCTGCCCGCTTCCCGCAGATTGGCCGTATGCTTAATTTTGAGATGCCGTGGGACGGAATTGTGCTTATTGATAGATTAGTGAAGTGGAATACATTATTAGGACCTCTTTCTTAGTATGAAATTTAATAATATCAATGTCCATATTGGTGAAAATGTTCATCTTGGGAAAAATGTTAAGATAGGGGATAATACTACTATCTATGATAATGTTACTATTGGTGATAATACTGTTATTAGCAGCAATTGTATTATAGGTGAACCTACTGGTGATTATTATCGAAATCAGGATTATAAGAATAAAGAACTGATTATTGGGGAGAACTGTGTTATTCGAAGCTATACAGTCCTTTATTCTGGTTCTATTATTGGAGATGGATTACAGACAGGCCATCATACTATAATACGTGAAGGTAATAAGTTAGGTAAGAATTGTGTAGTAGGTGTCTACTGTAATATTCTACCTGACTGCCAGATAGGTGATGGCGTTCATTTTCATAGTTATGATTCTATTTCTGAAGGTTCAATTATTGGAGATTACGCTTATTTATATCCGTTTGTGACACTTACCGATGATCCGACACCACCCTCGAATGAATGGTTAGCATGTAAAATAGGAGAGTTTACAGTGGTCGCTTCAAACTCATTCTTATTGCCAGGTGCCGAGATTGGACGTCATTGCTTGGTAGGAGCTCAATCTAGAGTTGGTGGAAAATTTGAGGACTTTTCGTTTATTAACGGGTCGCCTGCGAAGAGAATAATGGACATTAGAAAGGCTCCAATTGTGAACCGTGGCACTAAGCGACTTCAATACCCATGGCCCTACAATTTTGATAGAGGTATGCCATGGGCAGGTATTGGATTTGATAAATGGTTGAAAGATAATAATAGAGATTTATAAAATGAATATAATGAGTATTCCATTTTTATCATTAAAAGATGTAACAGCTCTACATGGAGCAGAAATAAATGAGGCAGTTAGCCGAGTGGTGAATGGCGGTTGGTACCTCCAGGGAAAAGAGAATGAGAAGTTCGAAGAGAACTACTCTAAGTTTATAGGAACTAAATACACCATTGGTTGTGCCAACGGACTGGATGCACTCATCTGGATTTTCCGTGCATACATTGAGATGGGCGTGATGCAACCAGGTGATGAGGTGATTGTTCCTGCAAACACCTATATTGCAACCATCCTTGCTATCACGGAGAATGGCTTGAAGCCTGTTCTTGTGGAACCTAAGCTCAATACCTTGGAGATTGATGATGACCTCATTGAAGCTGCCATCACTCCTAAGACCAAGGCTATTGCCATTGTTCACCTTTATGGACGTAACGCTTATACGGACAAGATTGGTGCTCTTTGCAAGAAGTACAATCTGAAGCTTGTAGAAGATAATGCTCAGGCTCATGGATGCAAGCACACTGATGGGTGTGTAACTGGTAGCATTGGCGATGCAGCTGGTCATAGCTTCTATCCAGGTAAAAACCTTGGCGCTTTGGGTGACGGTGGTGCTGTAACAACTAATGATCCTGAGTTAGCTGCTGCCGTTCGCGCCCTTGCCAACTATGGAAGTCAGAAGAAATATGTCTTTAAGTACACAGGCCGCAACAGTCGTCTGGATGAAATTCAGGCTGCAGTATTGGATGTGAAGTTGAAATATCTGGTAGAGGATAATGCTCACCGTAAGGAGGTGGCTCATTATTACTATGAGCATATCAATAATCCTCTGATTACCTTGCCAGATTTACTTCCTGATGAGCAGAATGCCTATCACCTATTCCCAATTCTGGTGGCTGATGGTAAGCGTGATGCTTTGCATGATTATTTGGAGCAAAATGGCGTGGGAACAGTATGTCACTATCCCATTGCTCCACATAAACAGGAGTGCTATGCTAAGGAAGCATGGAATACTCCTCAGATGAGTTTGCCTATTACAGAAAAGATTGCTGATGAGGAGCTTAGCTTGCCGATTGGGCCGGCTATAACAAAAGAAGAAATAAAATACATAATTGACTTGATAAACAAGTTTTATTAATAGCTGGGATTTGATAGTTATAACTAGTAAAAGTATATTCAGATAATACAGTAGATCTTTGGTAATGAATAATAATTATGCGCCACTAGCATCACTATTAGTGGCATTTTATAATCAAGAGAATTTTGTCGCAGATACGGTGAAAGGTGCATTGTCACAAACCTATTCTAATCTTGAAATAATATTCTCGGATGATTGCTCTACGGACGGAACATTTCAAGCGATCAAGGAAGCAGTTAAGGATTATAATGGCCCACATAAGATAATAATTAATCGCAATGAACCCAACATGGGACTTGTCCCTCATGTTAATAAAGAGTTATTTAAGTTGTCACATGGAGAATTCCTCTTTTTAAATGGAGGAGATGATATCTCACTTCCTATGCGAGTGGAACAAGGTGTTAAAAGCTTTTTGCAGCATGACGATGTTTCCGCAGTAACATTTTCAAGAATAACTATCGACAAGTATGGGAATGAGATAGGGCGCGAGAAGGTGGACGAAGATATTATACAATCAATAATTGACAGTGAATATATTACTTCATCAAGCTTTATGACAAAAGGTGTTGGTTTTTCGTTTAGGCGGAATCTGTTGGATGTTTTTGGAGCTTTAAGTGATGAATGTCAAACAGAGGATAGTACTTTACGTTTCCGAGCTATGCTTGTTGGTAAAACTTTGAAGAGTGCTGAGTATGGGCTCAAATATCGTGTCCACGATACAAATATCAGTAATAACATATTTAAGCTAAAAACAGAACCCATTTCTCGTCAGTATATTGATGACCTCGAGAAAGTTAAAGATACGCTCGATGAGAAGTTATATAGGGCTCTCTTGAAAAAAGTTGATTGTTATGTTAGTATTAGGAACCTGGATGAAAAAATATCAAAATCGAACATCCTTATGAAGATTGTTTATAAGATAGTCCAGAAAGTGAAGTTGAAAAAGTATCAGACAGTGATAAAAAGAATTGTCGGCTGATTTGAAAAAGAAAAATGGCTTCAAATAATTCTAAAACAATAGCCAAGAACACAATCTTCCTATATATAAGGATGCTAGTACTGATGCTAGTTTCTTTATATACAACGCGCGTTCTGCTCAAGGCGCTGGGTATAGATGACTACGGCATATTTAATGTTGTAGGCGGACTTATCGTAATGATAACTTTCATCAAGGAGGGATTGACGGGCGCAGGTAGACGCTATATCATGGCAGAGTTGGCTACTGGTGATGTTAAGTCGCAGCAGTTGATGTACACGAATGTTGTGATATCACACTTGATACTCTGTGGAATAATACTATTTCTTGGTGAAACTATTGGTCTTTGGTTCTTTAGCAATTATCTAAATATCCCAGATGGCAGATTCAATGCAGCTATGTGGGTATATCAGTTGTCGCTGGTTTCGTCGCTGGTGATGATTATGCTTTCGCCTTTCAATGCCGTGATAGTCTCGGAAGAGAAGATGTCGGCATATGCCTATTTCTCTATTGTTGATGCAGTGTTGAAGCTGGCTATCGTGTGGGTGGTTATGGCGGTGAATGCGGACAAACTAATTGTTTATGCCTGCTTAGTGGTGGGTGTAAACGTCGTGGACTATTTGATGTATTACATTTATTGTCGTAGGAAGTTTGAGTTGTGCAGGATAGTCCATATCAACGGAACTATGCAGTTAAGGGAATTGTTTGGGTATATGGGCTGGACGGTGTTGGGCTTGGGCGCAAACGTTACGAGCAGACAGGGGGTAACAATGCTGGTTAATATCTATTTCAATGTGGCGGTAAATGCAGCCATTGGTATTAGTAATATGATTATTAGTGCAGCCCAACAGTTTGTTAGCAATTTCCAGATGGCCTTTGCTCCACAGCTTACGAAGAATTATATCGCAGGAAATTATGAAGAGGTGAATAGTTTGGTTAGCCGGGCATCCAGATATTCTAGTTTCCTGGTGCTTGTGATGTTGATTCCCATAAGTGTGGTGATATCTGACTTGTTAGAGATATGGCTGGGAGAATATCCGCAATATACTGAAGAATTTTGCATACTGACACTTATTTGTATTTATTTTGATGCAATGTCTAACCCACTGACGACGGTTATTACTGCTGATAAAAATATCAGGGTATATCAGGTATTTATTGCATGTGTGTATCTGATGGACTTCCTGATTAGTTGGTGCGTGTTGGTGATGGGGGCTCTACCGTATTATGTGATAGTGGTTAGAGGACTGCTGAGTATCGTGGGTATGCTTGTAAGACTAAAAATGATAAAGCAGAAGGTGGCCGGTTTTTCGGCGAGAAGGTGGCTGAAAGCGATAATTGGTAGAGGAATGATTATTATTGCATTGTGCCTACCATTGATGTTGGTAAAAAATTTGAATGAAAGTGGAGGAAACGTGTGGATTAGATTTGTTGAAATGGGAGCTGTTAGCGTGATTTGGATAGCTGGCCTGATATGGGCGATAGGTATGAATAAGAGAGAGAGAGAGTTTGTGGTTACAAAGGTCAGAAATATGATAAAAGGGTAACATATGGCGAAAAATGAAATAACTCCCAGTTTGCCTGTACGGATTTGGCATGTCTTTGAGAGGTTTTGCTCGGACATTGCTTATTTATTTGAGCCGAATAAGCTTTTTGTGTATTCATGGATGAAGTACAGAGGAACGACAATGCTCAATAACAACTGGGGAGATGACATAAACAAATACTTTATAGAGAGTATATCAAATCTTAAAGTGAAAGATTTAACTCCTTCTATATTCTATAAAATTTTTCCACCTACAGGTTATAGTTGTATAGGCTCCATCATAGGTGCATTTAAGGCAAAGAAATATGAAGTATGGGGTAGTGGAATAACCGATGGAGAGAGGAGTATACCCTTATTACCTAAAAAGGTATATTCAGTTAGAGGCCCACTTACGAGGCAGACGTTAATTAAAAGGGGGGTGGATTGCCCTGAAATTTATGGTGATCCTGCACTTTTAGTTTCTAGATATTATCGTAGGGTTGTAGAAAAAAAATATTTGTATGGTATAATACCTCATTACAACGATGAAAATAATCCTGTGTTATTGGATTTTTGTAAGAAACACCCAGAGTTTATATTAATAAAAATGCAAGGCTATAATGAGTGGCATGAGATACCAGATAAGATTATGCAATGTCAAAGGATAATATCAAGTTCTTTGCACGGGCTTATAATTGCGGATAGTTACGGTATACGAAACGCATGGGTTAAGTTCTCCGATAAAATAACGGGAGGAGATTTTAAGTATCAAGACTATTTTAAATCAGTAGGACGCATTATTAAATCCCCTTATATCATCAAATCATCAAAGGATTTAGACGAGATTATAATCCAGGATAAAACGTCCAAAGCTTATGATATTAACTATAGAGCTATTTTTGAAGCATGCCCTTTTAAAGATAAATTGGTGGACTATTACTCGTTAACACCCCAGATGCCTTATTATCAGTCTCCAAAAGAAAAAGATATAAACTTTTGCGATAATTATTACATAAGTACAAAAGAAGAACTAGACAGAAAGCTGATAGAATTAGAATCATTGGAAAAAGCCTTCTTGTTTAGAGGCGTAAACAATGCGAGTTTCAAAATGTTTTCTTCATCACAGCGCCATTGGATACAAGTTTCCGACAGAGTTCTTTCGTTGGGTACAAAAAATTATTATGAGGCTATTAATCGCCTGCTTTCAAACACAAAAAGAAATCCAGAAGTATTATCATATCAAAAGAAGCAAAGCTATTCAGAGAATGATTTTTTCCTTTTAGCTTTAATGCAACACTTTGGAGTACCTTCCCCAATGGTTGATTTCTCACATAGCATGCGGAAAGCATTGTTCTTTGCTGTTGATGGAATGAAGTCGTGGGTTAATCAAGGTGCTGATAGTTTGGATGATTACATATCTCTTTATTATGTGAATAAGAATATTGATTGGATTCATTCTTCTGTGCAGGAGGTTATGAAAAGCGCAGGAAGACAGATTGATGATTTGGTTGCTTACCATAATAGTATAGATCCAGATAATGTATTAGATACTGAAGATGTAGAACGGCAAATACAAGAACTAACATATAGCCAGTTTATTCCCACTGGCAGTTACCATTCAGTTAAGTTTATTCCTGTCAATGGCCCAGAAGTTGGTGTTACGGACGTAAAGATTGCATCTTTAAAGTTTTCTTGTGGTTATATGATATCAAATGACCGTATTTTGGCTCAAGATGGTATGTTTATCTTGAATAATACAATAGATCAACCGTTGGAGGAGGTTGTTAATAGGCAGGTGGGTGGAAAAATCTTTTGTTGCATAAATATTCATAAGAAACTTGCTCAATACATATGGAATAAGTATCTGCTGCCATATAATTTAACACATGAAAATGTGTATTGTGATGATGATGAAGAGGTGATAAGACTTCAAAGAGTAATGGATAAAATATAGACTTTTAATCAGGTTAATAATATGAGCAAACCTTTGGTTAGTATAATAGTTCCAGTATATAATTGCAAACCTTTTCTCCGGAAATGTGTAGAATCGTTACAATCTCAAACGCTGGAAAGTATTGAAATAATTCTTGTTGACGATGGGGCAACAGATGGATCGGGGCTTCTTTGTGATGAATTGTGTGCAGAATTTGAAAATATATCTGTATATCACCAATCCAACAAGGGACAGGCGGCAGCAAGAAACCAAGGTGTTATTTTAGCTCAAGGGTTATATGTGGGATTTGTTGATGGTGATGATTGGGTTGAAAAATCCATGTATCAAACTTTATATGAAAACGCTATTAAAGAAAATGCAGAGATATCTTGTTGTGGTATTTGTAGAGTCTTTGATAATTCCAAAAAGATTTACTTCAATGAGAATAAAGATGAGTACGCAGTATATAATTCCCATGATGCGATTAAAGAATTGCTTTATAACAGGAGAATTACTAGTTCTCCGTGTGATAAATTGTTCTTATTAGAAATAGTAAAGACTGCACCGATGAGGGAAGGAATGATATTCGAGGATTTTGAAGTTATGCCAAAATGGCTTGATGGGGCTCACAAAATAGTATACACAGGGCAACCTTTGTATAATTACAGACAGAGTACGCTTGGAACAATGTCAAATGTTACAAAAAAAAGACTTGATGAAGCATACGCTAGTGAAATGAGAGTCGATTTTATAAGAAATCGATATCCGGATCTGTTGGGTCTTTTTATAATAAAAGATATAGAGACAAGACTAAATGTACTTAGCTGTACATCATCAGCTCCTAACTGTGATAAAGAAAGAAAAGCGATATCAGAATCAATTATGAGAAGTGTTAATATTTCACTGATTCGTAAGTTAAATAGAGTTTCTATATTAAAACTCGTTTTACTATTCTTAGGTCTACCACTCTTTGATTTGATTGCCAGAAATAAGAAGTAATTAAGTTAAGATGTTCTTATTAATCGTATGTTTACTTATCTTGTTTTATTTGTTTAAATTAAACAAGACTGTATTGGGTGGTTATTATGTTACACTCAATCCTATTTCAGTTATAACCCTATTATGGATGATAGTGTTGGTTAGTCATTATATTAATTTTGACTATAAAGACACAACTTGGAAAGTTTATCTAACCATTATAGCAGGTTTGGTTTTTGGGGCTATAGGTTTCTGGATAAGTTTTAAAAATAATGGCAGCAATAAAAAAAACTCTAAGAAAATATATAATTTACCTTATCTTAATAAATTGCTGAATTATTTAATAGTAATTGAATTAATTAGACTGGCATATTATTCATATATAGTTGTTTATGCAATTGGTGGTGGCTCCTGGATTATGCTATTGTACGAAGGTACAGCACTAAGAGGACAATATCTCAACTATGATGAAAGCCTTATTGAGAAATTGTTTTTGTTCTCAACAAATGTTCTTGCATATGTAGGGTATGTGATTCTTGGAATATATCTTGGTTATAAGGGAAGGAATAGCAAAATAAAATTTGCTTTTATTTTCATCGTGGAGTTATTAATTGCTGTTGTGTCTATGTCAAAACTCTCCTTTGCTGTTTTTCTCATAATAATTTCTGTCGCTTTTGTTAACAGTATTAAAGAAATAAGTGAACAAAAAAGAACCTTGAAGAAACTACTCCCAGTTAGCGCTATCGTTATTTTGGCGTTTTTTATGTTTATTGGTTTTCAACGTAATTATATGGAGACACGAGATAGTCTCTCAATAGGAGTACTAGATGGAATTGTAAATTATTTTGCCGGCCCTACGGAGGCTTTTCGAATTTGCATAGAAAAAGGGGTTGGTATTATAGCAAGAGCTGATCATGGAATGATAGATATTGGCACAACAGAAACTAATGTTTATACGTGGTTTTATCCATTTTATTCTACACTTTCATATTTTGGAATCTTGATTTTTTCTCTTATTTTTGGAGCTCTGTCAGGTTTTTTGTACAAGCCATTAAAGCACGACTTGTTTAATGATGTTGCAAGTGTATGGATTTGCGGTTTTTTCGTATTTTCCTTTTTTGATTTCTTGCCGAAATTTACTGCATATCAGTTTATATTTGTTGTGGCCTTTTTCTTGAGTCATTTTAACAAAAAACTTTATATACGCAAAAAATGCTAATGAATAAGTTATTGTTCTCAACCATCATAGTAGCATTTAATCCAGACGAAAGATTGCTGAAAAGTGTTAAGAATTTGATGTTAAGTGAGTACGTGAAAGATATATTTGTTGTCGATAATTCTACTAGTACTAATGAATTTATTGAAGCAATAAATCACTTTCCCAAGGTTACGGTTATTAGTAATAATGGGAACAAAGGAATAGCATATGCACAAGATGTCGGAATTAAAGAATCGCAAAAAAAAGGCTATAATTGGGCATTGACTCTTGACCATGATACCATCTTAGAACCATCTCTCTTAAATAAATATTTTGATTTTATCAAAAGCAATAATTACTATAATATAGGAATAGTAGCAACAGATTATATAGATATTGGAATTAATGCTCCAGCTTTTAATTGTAGTGAACCCGTAGAGGTAGCTGAGACAATAAGTTCAGGTTCTCTTTTAAATATTGACATCTATAATCGTATTGGTGGTTTTAAAATAAACTACTTTATAGATCAAGTAGATAATGAGTATTGTTATAGGTTACAAAAAAATGGATATAAGATTATTGTTTTGCCAGGTATAGGTATGGAACACCGCCTTGGTAAGATGCAAAGAAGCAGTTTACTAGGACACCCCATGATACTTTACAATCAATCTCCATTAAGAACCTACTATAGAACGAGAAATATAATATGGTTTTTAAGGGAGTATCATGATATGTCTTTGTGGAAGTCCAAAATAACCGATTTATTAAAAGATCCAGTAAGATTTCTTTTTGAGGATAAGACACTCTCAAAATTCTATTTTTATGTTAAAGGATTGTTACATGGTTTCGTGATAAATTATGAAAAGACATTATGATATAATTTTTGTTGTTCTAGTATATAGAAATGAAAATGATTTGGAAGATTTTTTTAGTCATTTTCATCTAGAGAATTGTAAGGTTATAGTTGTTAATAGTTTTTACGATGAAGTTTCGGAAGGGAAAATTAAGAAAATAGCCATTCGTTATGATGCCGATTTCCTTTCGGTACCAAATAATGGATATGGGGCGGGTAATAATAGAGGTTGTCGTTATGCATTAGATAACTATTTGTTCGAATACTTGGTAATATCAAATGCAGATATCATGATAGAAAAACTTGATATATTTGATTTAAAAAGGTATAAGGATTCTATTATTGCCCCCCAGATACTAAACCTTTCTAATAAGAAACAGAACCCGTCTGTACCATTTAAACCTAGTTTTGCAATCGAAAGACTGAGATACTGGATTTATTGTGGTAATCATAATAAACTGATATGGTTATATTTTTGTTATTCGCGTCTAATGAAAGTATTCTATTATTGTATTAGTGGATTCCGAAAAAAAATTTTTTCAGCTCATGGGGCGTTTGTTATATTCCCGCAAAAAGTTGTCCAACAACTTTACCCATTTTATAATGAGGAGATGTTTTTGTTTAATGAAGAAGAACATTTGGCAAGACACGCAATGCTCAACAAAATCAATACCTATTATGCACCAGAAATCATTATTCGACATAAAGAGGATGGAAGTATGAATTTAGAAAATATCAATGAATTTGAAAAATTGAAGCAGTCATATCTCGTGTATTATGATTATTGGATAGCTAAAAAATAGAATGATGCAGGACGTAGGATTAGTATCCGTTATTATGCCTTCATATAACTGTGGAATATATGTAGAAAAAACTATTCGCAGTGTACAGGCACAAACATATAAGAATTGGGAAATCATCTTTGTGGATGATTGCTCAAAAGATGATACCATTAAACAGGTATCAGAATTACGGGAAAAGGATGCTCGAATAAAGTTGTTTCAGAACCATAGTAACTATGGAGCAGCTATTTCTCGCAATACTGCTTTACATGAGGCAAAAGGACGTTGGATAGCCTTCTTAGACAGTGATGATTTGTGGGAACCCACAAAACTGGAGAAGCAGGTGCGGTTCATGGAAGAGAATGATTATGCATTCTCTTATACCGAATACCAGGAGATGGATGCTGATGGAAATCTGACAGGCGTAACTATCTCCGGTCCTAAGCACGTAACCAAGAGGGGGATGTATAACTTCTGTTGGCCTGGATGTCTGACGGTGATGTATGATGCTACAAAAATCGGTTTGATTCAGATAGAAGATATCAAGAAGAATAACGACTATGCCATGTGGTTGAAGGTCTGCAAGAAGGCAGACTGCTATCTGTTGCCTGAAGTGTTAGCTAAATACCGTAGAGGTAGAGCCGGATCTGTGAGTACTCACGGAATTACTACAATGATTGGCTGGCATTATAAGTTATGGCGTGAGGCTGAGAAAAAAAGTGTGATATCTTCACTATGGTTAACTGGTGTGAACCTTGTTTGCGGTTTGTATAAGAAAAAGAAATACGTCTCTAAAACAGTTTAGAGTGTAGTGTTTAGAGTTTAGAGTCAGTTGGTGAGTATCAAGTTGGTTTGTTTTTGAGTAGAAAAAAAGTGCGAAATAGCGAAAATACACGGAAAGCTTTTCGTGAGTTAGTAAAAGCTGGACTTTGGGGGAACGGAAATCTGGATATTCGGATTGAAGGAGCCACGGACTGGCAGGAGGTTTATCGGCTTGCTACCGAGCAGTCTGTTATTGGACTTGTTCTTGCTGGATTGGAGCACTCTGATGTGAAACCACCCCAGGTTCTGTTGCTACAGTGGATTGGCGAGGTACAGATGATTGAGCAGCGGAACAAGGCAATGAACCAGTTTGTTGCTGAGTTGGTGGTGAAGATGCGTGCTGCTGACATTTATGCCATATTGGTTAAGGGACAAGGGGGCGCTCAATGTTATGAGAAACCATTGTGGAGACCTTCCGGGGATGTGGATTTGTTGCTAAGTGAAGTGAATTATAAGAAAGCAAAAGAGTTGCTTCTGCCACTTTCTTCAAACAGCAAGAACGAGGAGAGGTACTCTCAGCACCTTGGAATGACTATTGGACAGTGGTATGTTGAGATACACGGCTCGCTTCGGACTGGTTTGTCTGCCAGGGTTGACAAGGAAGTGGATGCCGCACAAGATAGTGTGTTTATTGGAGGAAATGTAAGGTCGTGGGATAATAACGGTACGTTGGTATTTCTTCCTGCACCAACTGAGGATGTATTCCTTGTGTTTACACACTTCATCAAGCACTTCTATAAGGAAGGGATGTCGTTGAGACAGGTTTGTGACTGGTGTCGTTTGCTCTGGACGTATAGGGAATCACTGAATTACGAACTTTTGGAATCATGGATAACGAAGTGCGGTATGATGGGAGAATGGAAGGCGTTCTACAATCTGGCAAGCAGATATCTTAGTATGCCAGATTTGGATTCACGTTTAATGGTTCATGATTCACGATTTGATGATAAGGCTGATAGGTTGATGGAGTTTATACTTGGAGGTTAT
>OCTW011618216.1_pt1 | contig 19921 bp, 10 predicted proteins | sample 1539671 | NCBI WGS metagenome assembly OCTW01 (sample SAMN02144230, study PRJEB22623) | gut metagenome | biome: sheep rumen | host: Ovis aries | place: New Zealand
ATAGCCTACGCCAACGTACAGATCGAAGGCACCACCATCGGTGCCGTAACCGACGCCACGGGCCATTTCCACATAGCCAACTGTCCCGAAGGCACTTACGATGTCGTCGTGCGGCTGGTCGGCTTCCGCCAGGCATCGCACAGCGTCACGATGACCGCCCAACAGACCGTCGAGCTTGAATTTGCGCTCCAGCCCGACGCCGTGTCGCTCCAGCAGGTGGTCGTCACCGCCACCCAGCACGCCGTCAGCCGTATGGAAACGCCATCGGTTGTGGGCGTCGTCGACCGTCGCCAGCTCGAGGCCACAAGTGCCGTCAACCTTGGCGAAGGCCTTAAATATCAGACGGGTGTATGCATTGAGAACACCTGCCAGAACTGCGGGGCCTTCGACGTCCGTCTCAACGGTCTCGGCGGTGCCTACTCGCAGGTGCTCATCGACAGCCGACCCATCAACAGCGCCCTCGCCAGCCTCTATCTGCTCGAGCAGCTGCCGGCGGCAATGATCGACCAGGTCGAGGTCCTGCGTGGCGGCGGCTCGGCGCTCTATGGCAGCAACGCCATCGCCGGCGTCATCAACGTCATCACCAAGGAGCCCGTGCGCAACAGCGCCTCGGTCGCCAACAACACCAGCCTTGTCGGCGGAAACAGCGTCGATTGGAGCAACTCGTTCAATGCCAGCGTGGTCAGCGACAACAACAAGGCGGGCATCTACATCTTTGGCCACAACCGCCAGCGCAACCCCTACGATGCCAACGGCGACGGCTACTCCGAATTGGGACTGCTGAAGGCCCGAATGGTGGGATTCCGCGGCTACCTGCGCACCAGCGACCATTCCAAACTCAACCTCGAATACCACAATATCAACGATTTCCGCCGTGGTGGCGACCTCTTCGACCTGCCGTCGCCGCAGGCGCACATCAGCGAGGGCGGCGAACACGACATCCACAGCGCCCAGCTGAAATGGGACTGGTTCTCTGCCGACGGCAAGGGGCACGCTTCGGTCTTCGCCTCGACGCAATATGTTGACCGCCAGAGTTATTATGGCCACCGCGAAGAGGGCGACCCTGTGGGCAACGCCTATGGCTACACCACCGACCTCACCCTCAACGAGGGCCTTCAGTACAGTCGCCATTTCGACCGCCTGCTCTTTATGCCCGCCGAGCTGACTGCCGGCATCGAGCACACCTACGACCGCCTCAGCGACCGCACCCTTGCCACCAACGACACCATCGACCAAAGTGCCTCGATTGCAAGCGCTTATCTGCAAAACGAATGGAAAAACAAACGCTGGAGCATCCTCCTCGGCCTACGTGCCGACCACCATTCGATGCTCGACAACCCGGTCGTGAGCCCGCGCCTCAACGTCCGCTATTCGCCCAACGAACACATCGTCCTGCGTGCAGGCTACTCCTCGGGTTTCCGCGCCCCGCAGGTCTACGACGAGGACCTTCACGTCGGTGCCGTCGCCGGCGAGCTGTATCGGCTTGTCAACGCTTCCGACCTGCGTCCCGAGTATTCGCACAGCCTCAACGCGTCGGGCGATTTCTGCTTCCATCTGGGCCAGATGGAGGGCGACCTAATGGTCGAAGGATTCTTTACGCGCATCGACGACGCTTTTGTCAACGAGCTGGTTTTCAGCGATACCACCAGCGGATACCGCCTCTACGAGCGTCGCAACGCCGACGGTGCCGAGGTCAAGGGCATCAACGTCGAGCTGCGGCTCACCCCATCGCCGCGCTTGCAGCTGCAGCTGGGCGGAACGCTGCAGAGCAGCCGCTACCTCGGGGCAGGGCAGGAGTGGAGCGAAGGCAAGTACGAGCAGCGGATGGAGCGCATCCCCAACCTGTATGGCTACCTGACGGCGCAGTACAGCCCCATCGAGCGCCTCAGCCTCATCGCCACGGGTGTCCTTACGGGTCCGATGCTCGTCTATCACGCTGTGGCTGAGGAAGAAGACGAGGGCGCCAAGCACGCCCACCACGCCGAGGTGGAGCAGGTCACCACGCCCACCTTCTTCGACCTGACGCTCAAGGCCGCCTACAGCATCCCCATCGGTCACCGCACCACGCTCGACGTCAGCGCCGGCATCCAGAACCTCTTCAACAGCTTCCAGCGCGACTTCGACAGCGGCGACGAGCGCGACTCGTCGTACATCTACGGCCCCTCGCGTCCGCGCACGCTCTTCATAGGTCTGAAACTCAGTATTTGAGCGCTGCTGGTGCCGAAAAAATGGAATCGCGCCGCACGCGATTGTCCGTCGGCTTGTGAACCTCGGTTCGCAAGCCGACGATTATTTTCTCACATACGGCGGCGAAAGCAAAACCGTCCTTCGGGACGCGGGCAAAACCTCGGGTCGAGTGCTGTCCAAATGTTAAAATTTAACATTTCAAAACTGGTTCAAAAAAGTTTGAAAAGCGAAAAAATCGCCCAAAAATCGCCATTTGCAACCGCCTCATAAACAGGACCATCTTCTTATCAAATTCTACCCAAATTCTTACCAAGTTTTTACCATCTTTTACGCCGGTAGAAGATGATAAGGCTTTGCCAAGTGTTAAAATAGGCTAAAGTGCAGAGGGGCTGTTTTTAACATTTGCCGGGCCCCTGCTGCGGAGCGGAAACCGCGGCGGCACCCTTGGCGGCGAAGTCGGCGCAGGGGCGATTTGATGAAAATTAATTGTGGAGCGGGGCTACTTGGCCGGCCAGGTGCCTTCCAGCTTCATCGAGCCTTCGTAGTGGCGGTCGATGTCGATAAACCAGCAGCGTTTGCGCGCGCTGCTTGCGCTTTTGGAGTCGATGTCGAACAGGCGGCCTTTGCGGGCGCGGCGCACAATGGAACTTTGGTGGAAGGTGGAATTGTCGACAATGAAGCAGACCTTGCCGTCGAGCATCAGGTAGCCTCGGAAGTCGCGAAAGTAGTCGTGTTCAGGCTGTTGCGCAGGATCGAAAATCGTCAACAGGCAGTTGAAATAGGAACGGCAGACGCTGTCGTCGCAGCCCGTCTGGGCTCGCGCGTAAGCTATGCGCTCGGCGCTGTCGCGTTCGATGATGTGAAGGACGTATTGCTCGCGTCGCCCCTTGCGGTCGGCAATCAAAGCGCTGAGCTGAGCCTCAAGTCCGTCGTACCATCCGGCGATTTCAAATTCATTCAGGTACACCTTCGCGGCGCCTTCGCCTTCGGAGTTGTCGATGGTGTAATCGTTTGTCAATGAGTTATATTCGGTCGAATATGCGTTCCAGTGGCCGACGGTCGAAACGTACTGTCCGCGGCCCCAGATGTCGCCGTCGAAAGCAAGAACATACGAAGTGTCGTCCAACTTGATGTATTCAAGGTCGTAAGCGAAACCTTCACTGGGCAGCTGGATGTAGTATTGGTTTTCGATTCCGCCATTTTTGAAGCCGACGGCGTCAAGTCCTTCGGGCAGTTTGCCGTCGTTGTGCTGCCTGAAGGCTTCGATTTGGCCGATGGCGTAGTTGCCTGTCTCCAAGTGTTTTAGTACCCAATGGTAAGGGTCGTCTTCGCCGAAACAGCGCAATATCACTATCCACATAGTAAAGAATGCAGCTATCAGGACAATGAATCCGCTTGCGGTGGCGGGATGGCCCAGGGCGGCGTTCCGCAGGTGGCGCCGGCGGGACGAGGCGATACGTTTGTGACGTTTTGCTGTCATTTTAGCTTCCCGATTTGGTTGATACTGTGCTTGAAACGCAGATTTTTGCGGTTTATTGTCCAGTCGGCACCAAAATGCTTTTTTTCGTCATCATCAGGCAAAAAAGTTACGGTTTTCCATTTTTTTTGTATCTTTGTAGTTTGTTTGTATGTGCCGTTATTGGCGCAAAGGACTGACTATAAGAAAATAAAGTATCATTTTTGTATATGAAATACAACGAATATAAGCAGCTTGATTTGACCCGCATCGGCGAAGAAGTGCGCCGCTGGTGGGAAGAAAACGAGACCTTCGAGAAAGGTCAGAAACTCAGCGAAGGCCATCCGGCTTTCGTGTTCTACGACGGCCCGCCGTCAGCCAACGGCAAGCCTGGTATTCACCACGTTATGGCTCGCACCATCAAGGATGTCTTCTGCCGCTACAAGGCGCAGAAGGGCTTCCACGTCGACCGCAAGGCCGGTTGGGATACCCACGGCCTGCCCGTCGAACTGGGCGTCGAGAAAACCCTCGGCATCACCAAAGAGGACATCGGCAAGAAAATCAGCGTGGACGAATATAACCGCGCCTGCCGCACTGAGGTATTGAAATACAAGGATTTGTGGGACGAACTGACCAAGCAGATGGGCTATTGGGTCGACCTGAAGAACCCTTACATCACCTTCGAGAACGAATACATCGAAACCCTTTGGTTCCTGCTCAAGAAACTGTACGACAAGGGTTTGCTCTATAAGGGCTACACCATCCAGCCTTTCAGCCCCGCTGCCGGCACCGGCCTGTCGAGCCACGAGCTGAACCTGCCGGGATGCTACCGCGACGTGAAGGACACCACCTGCGTGGCGATGTTCGAACTGAAAATGGACAGCGGAAAGTGGAAAGCGGAAAGCGGAAAGCTGGCTGCTGCATTCGAGACTACGCTAAAGACTTACGCTATCGCTTGGACCACAACGCCCTGGACCCTGCCGAGCAACACGGCTCTCTGCGTTGGGCCTTCGATCGACTATGTGCTGCTCGAAACGGTGCATCCCTACACCGAGCAGCCCTGTCGCATCATTATGGCTAAAGCATTGGTGAACAGTATGTTCCCGACCAAGGACGGCGAGGAGCCGAAATATAAAGTCGTTGCCGAATGCAAGGGAACGGACCTTGAGGGACTGCGCTACGAGCAGCTGATTCCCTGGGTGAAGCCGACCGTCGTGGACAGCGCCGCGCAGACTCATCGTCAGGCCGCTGAAAACGAGGCTTTCCGCATCATCCTGGGCGACTATGTCACCACCGAGGACGGTACCGGCATTGTCCATATCGCGCCCACTTTCGGTGCCGACGACGCCCGCGTGGCCAAGAAGGCCGGCATCGGCGACCTGCTGCTCTACGACCGCGACGGCAAGCAGATGCCTATGGTTGACCGCCAGGGTCGCTTCGCTCCGCTCGAAGAGCTTGATGCCGAATGGGTTAAAGAGAATGTCAACGTCGACCTTTATGCGCCTTACGCCGGCAAGTTTGTCAAGAATGCTTTTGATCCCACCAAGACCGAGAAGGATATGAGCCTTGACGTCGAGATTGTGGTGATGCTGAAAGGCGAGGGCAAGCTTTTCAAGAGCGAGAAGCACACGCACAGCTATCCCCACTGCTGGCGTACCGACAAGCCGGTGCTCTACTATCCGCTCGATAGCTGGTTTATCCGCACTACGGCGCTGAAAGAGCGTATGATAGAGCTGAATAAGACCATCAACTGGAAGCCCGAGGCTACCGGCACGGGCCGCTTCGGCAACTGGCTGGAGAATATCGTGGACTGGAACCTGAGCCGCAGCCGCTACTGGGGCACGCCGCTGCCCATCTGGCGCACCGAAGACGGCCGCGAGGAGATCTGCATCGGCAGCGTCAAGCAGCTGCGCGAAGAGATTGACAAGGCTGTGGCCGCAGGACTGATGAAGGACAATCCGTATGCAAGCGACGACATCAATTCGTTCGACCTGCATCGTCCTTATATTGATGGCGTTATCCTGGTTTCGCCCAGCGGCAAGCCGATGCGTCGCGAGCCCGACCTGATTGATGTTTGGTTCGACAGCGGCGCTATGCCTTACGCCCAGATTCACTATATGGGCGAGGAGCTGCGCAAGGATCAGTTCCCGGCCGACTTTATCGCCGAGGGCGTCGACCAGACGCGCGGATGGTTCTACACGCTGCACGCTATCGCCACGATGTGCTTCGACAGCGTGGCGTTCAAGAACGTCATCAGCAACGGCCTGGTGCTCGACAAGAACGGCAACAAGATGTCGAAGCGTCTGGGCAACGGCGTCGACCCGTTCGAGACGCTGAAGAAATACGGTCCCGACGCTACGCGCTGGTATATGATCACCAACAGCCAGCCGTGGGACAACCTGAAGTTTGATGCCGAAGGTGTCGATGAGGTGCGCCGCAAACTGTTTGGAACTCTGTATAATACGTATAGTTTCTTCGCGCTCTATGCCAACCTTGACGGCTTCGAGTACAAGGAGGCTGACATTGCCCCCGAGGAGCGTCCCGAGATAGACCGCTGGATTCTCAGCGAGCTGAACACGCTGGTGAAGACTGTCGACGAGGCCTTTGGCGACTACGAGCCCACGCGCGCCGGTCGCGCCATACAGGAGTTTGTCGATGCCAACCTGAGCAACTGGTATGTGCGCCTCAGCCGCCGCCGCTTCTGGAAGGGCGACTATACGACCGACAAGATTTCGGCTTATCAAACGCTTTATACCTGCCTCGAGACGCTGGCACGCCTGATGTCGCCTATCGCGCCGTTCTTCAGCGAGCGCCTGTATCAGGACCTGAACAGCGTGACGCACCGCGAAGCGGCCGAGTCGGTCCATCACGTGGCTTTTCCCACGGTGCACGAAGAACTGATTGTCAAGTCGCTCGAAGAGCGCACTCAGCTGGCTCAGAAGATTTGCTCGATGGGTCTGTCGCTGCGCAAGAAGAGTAATCTGCGTGTGCGCCAGCCGCTTGCCAAAATCGTTCTGCCGGTGCGCGACGACAATTTCCGCCAGCAGGTGGAGCAGGTCAAAGCCCTCATCTGCAGCGAACTGAACGTTAAGGATGTGGAGTTCCTGGCCAAGGACAACAACCTGCTGGTCAAGAGCATCAAGCCCAATTTCAAGACCCTTGGTCCGCGCTATGGCAAGATTATGAAGTCGATAGCCGCTACCGTGACGGCTTTCAGCCAGCAGCAGATCAACGAGTTGGAAACCAATGGCCGCTGCGACCTCACTGTCGACGGACAGCCAGTCGAACTGCTGCTCAGCGATGTCGACATCGCCACGCAGGATATCCCCGGATGGGTTGTGGCCAATGAAGGCAGCCTCACCGTGGCGCTCGACATTACCCTGACCGACGAGCTCGTCGATGAAGGCATAGCCCGCGAGCTGGTGAACCGTATCCAGAACATCCGCAAGGAGGGCTTTGATGTCACCGACCGCATCAGCGTTATGCTGCAAAGCGGCCAGTGGGACGGTGCCGTGTGCCGTCATCGCGACTATATATGCAGCGAGACGCTCACCGAAAGCCTCGAGCTGGTGCCGACGGTCGAAGATACGCCCGACACGCAGGAAATCACAATCGTTGACGGCGTCCCCGCCAAGATTATTGTCAAGAAAATATGATGATTTGCGGCGGGCTGCGGCCCGCCGCAAATCATTTTAAAAGTATATACCTATGAGAAAACTTACGCTTTTCGCGACGTTGCTGCTCGTTTGCCTCCCGGCCTGGGCCCAACAGCCCGAACGGATGCAGAGTGGAGCAACAATGCAGGAAGAACCGCTCAACCCACTGCTGTACGGATTGCGCGATGCCAAGGACGGCAAGGAGCGCTATAATGCTCTGTATGCCTGCCATAAAGATGCTGCCGCCAGCGGCCGCCCTGTGTCGTATGCCGGCATCGACACCATCTGGCTTGAAATACCCGACGATGCGCAGACTATGCCATTGACTAACAGCACCGATTTCGCCGGCGCTGTCATCTTTGTGCGCAACGACTCGGAGCGTGACGTCACCCTGTTTGCGCTGAAAGGCGATAGTCCGAAGAATATCAACATAGACCGTGCCCTGCTGGATAGCAGCGACTTCCGGCAAGTGCCCGAACTGCAGGCCGGCGAATATCTGCTTATTGTTGCCGACAAAAACAAATGGACTTTCCGTGAAGGGTATGACTATGCTGTTTATCGCAACGACTTGCTGTTTGTCAGCGACGGACGTGGCCTGAACCATCCCGTGACAACCTATATGGACTCTGCTGCCGAGCCCAGTTGCACTTATGTGCCGGTCACTACAGAGCCTAAGGTTATCGAGAATGTCACTATTCATCGCGGCCGCAATGAAAAGCATAAAACATATTGCTTTTCTGTAAGCTATCAGAATAATGTGCTGCTTCGCAATATCCATATCACGACACCGAAAACCAAGTTCAATGCCGACCGTGCCATCAGCATCAACAATAGTGCCAACTGCACGGTGCAGGATGTGCGTATCGACTCGACCTACTCATATCCAGGAGCATACGGCTATGCTATCGGTATGAACAATGTGTACAATACGACCTTCGTCCGCTTTGTGGCCGATGCAGCCTGGGGTGTTTTTGGAACCAACAATGTCAACAAAATCACGCTACGCGAATGCGACGTAAACCGTTTCGACATACACTGTTACGGTCGCGATGCTCGTCTGGTGAACTGCACTTTCCGCAACAAGCAGACCCAGTTTTCGTCGATGTATGGCGATGTGGTGTTCGACAGCTGCCACTTCATCGACTGCATTCCTGTCCGCATCCGCTCGTCCTACAACGCCTATACCCCCTTCGACATACACATACGCCACTGCACATTTGACGCCACGCTGCGACACCACGCCCTGGTCAACGTTATGCTGCTCTCCACTACGCCGAATCCGCGCTCCGAGCTGGCACCGCGTTGCTGGCCCAATGTCTATGTCGAGGACCTCACCGTCAACCTGCCGTTCCTGACGCGTCGCATCGAAATCATCGAGCCTACAGGTACCCTGTCGGAATGCAAAAAGCCCGTTGATTATATCGAAACGATAGAAATCAACGGACTTAGGACTTTGCGTCGTGGGCGTCGCGAGCGTTGCGACCTCTATTTTACGAAGCATCGTTTTTCGACCAGCGGCCTATTTCGCATCAACTATAAGGATGTCGACCTGGGCGGTGGCCGTATGGTCAATATGATCAACGACCGTTAGTGGCCGTCAGCATCACAAATCGCGCACCTCGTGCAGCTCGATATCGTAAATCACTGTCGAGAAGGGCGGTATACCTTCTGTGCCATTGGCTCCAAAAGCCTTTTCGGCGGGGAAATAGAAGCGGTATGTGCTTCCGGCCTTCATCATTGAGAATGCGTCGATTAAGCCAGGCATCATTGTCTCGCTGACAACGTGTGTGATGGCATCGCGGTTGCCGTATGTTTGGTCGAAAATCTGTCCGTTTGTGAAGCTTCCCTTGTAGTCGAAAACGACGACAAGGCCTGGCGCACCTTGGCGACCGTTGCCTTCTTTTATGACTTCGTAGTAGAAACCCTTGTCGCTTTTCTTGACGTTTGGATTGGTTTTCACAAGGTTGGCGAAGTACTCGGCCTCGCGGGCGCGTGTGTCTTCGAGTTGCGTCTTCTGGGTCTTGGAGCGGTTGAGGTAAGCCAACCTCTCGATTTCCTGTAGCAGGTCGTAGGTCTGGGTCTGCGTCATTGGCTGTTGCTTTTGGTCCAAGGTTGTGTAGATGGACTGGATCAGCATTTCGCGGTTGACGTCGATGCCTGTCGCGGCGATGTTTTGGGCTATGCTGAGTCCGAGTGCCCAGCTCAGGCTGTCGTTCTGTGTCTTGAGTTCGGGTGTCGCGTCGGTATCGACGACAACGGTGCCTTTCTTGTGGCACGATGTGGCTGTTGCAATCAGGCTGAGCGTTAGGACTGCAAAAAGTATTTTCTTCATTGTTTTGTATTTTTTTGTTGCTTTAACGTTTCGGAATGGAAAATATTATCAGTAACCCAATATTTTCAGCATCGACTTGTGACTCTGTTCTTTAGCAAACAGCTTGGTTGTGTAGTCGCCGTTTTCGTCCTTGTCGATGATGATGTGCTTTGGGGCAGGGATGAGGCAGTGCTGGATGCCGCCGTATCCGCCGAGGCTTTCCTGATAGGCGCCGGTATGGAAGAATCCGATATAAAGAGGCTCGTCTTTCTGCAGTTTGGGCAGGAAGATGGCGTTGGCGTGGCTGTCGGCGTTGTAGTAGTCTTCGCTGTCGCAGGTCAGACCGCCGAGGAACACACGCTGGTATTCGCAGTCCCAGTGGTTGATGGGAAGCATAATGAAGCGCTGGTTGATGCCCCACGTGTCGGGCAGTGTTGTGATGAACGACGAGTCAATCATATACCACAGCTCGCGGTCGTTCTGCTGTTTCTGGTCGAGGATGCTGTAGAGTGTTGCGCCGCTTTCGCCGACGGTGAAGGAACCGAATTCGGTGAAGATGTTTGGCTCGTCGACGCCGCGGATAGTGCAGATGTTTTTGATCTGTGCCAGTATTTCTTCGGCCATATATTCATAGTCGTAGTTGGCGGCCAGCGAGTTTTTGATTGGGAATCCTCCGCCGATGTTGAGCGAGTCGAGTTCGGGGCAAACGTGCTTGAGGTCGCAGTAGACGTTGACGCATTTGGCCAGTTCGTTCCAGTAGTAGGCTGTGTCGCGGATGCCTGTGTTGATGAAGAAATGCAGCATCTTGAAGGTGTACTTTGGGTTGTTCTTTATCGTCTCTTCGTAGAACGACACGATGTCGTGGTAGCGGATGCCCAGACGCGAGGTGTAGAAGTCGAACTTGGGCTCCTCTTCCGAGGCGATGCGGATGCCGATCTTCATTGGCACTTCGGGGTCTTGCAAGGCTTCGTCGAGCATTGTCATCTCGTGTTTGTTGTCGATTATGGGTACGATGTTGTGGAACCCGTCCTTGTACAGCTCGGCGATGTTGTCGATATACTGCTGGCGTTTGAAGCCGTTGCTTACGATGAATATGTTTTTGTCAATCAGACCACTGTTGTAGAGCTCCTGAATCAGGTTGATGTCGAATGCCGACGAGGTTTCGAGGTTGATGTCGTTCTTCAGTGCCTCTTCCATCACGAAGCTGAAGTGGCTGCTCTTGGTGCAGTAGCAGTAGTTGTATGTGCCGCGGTAGTCGGTTTTGGCTATGGCGACGTTGAAGAGACGTTTGGCTCGTTGGATTTGTGAACTTATTTTGGGCAAATAGGTTATCTTCAGGGGTGTTCCGTATTGTTTTATTACTTCCATCAGCGGTATGTCGTGGAAGTAGAGTTCGCCGTCTTCGGTGCGGAATTCATCCTGCGGGAACTCGAATGTCTGGTCGATTAAATCATAATATTTGTTCTTCATTTTTCAAATATTTTTTAGTTGAACAACCTGTTTTTTGCCCAATCCGTCTTTTGCGGATTGTCTTATTTTGGGCTGCAAAGGTACGATAAAATTGAAAATGAACGCCTGTTTTGTTGTGATTTCTTTTGTTTTATTTTGCATTTTAGGTTAGTTTAGTTTGCTTATTATTGATGGTCAGGGATTTAGTTTTGTGGTTTGGATTTGTCGTAAAGCGTCTTGACTGTAAAAATGAAGTCAGCCGGATTTGGAATTTTGTTCCAATCCGGCTGACTTGGATTGTTTTTTGCGAAAATGGTCCGCTATTTTTTGATGAACTTTGCCGTGGCTTTGCTGCCGTCGTTGCCGTTGGCCTGGACGAAGTAGATGCCATTAGGCAGGTTGCTGACATCGAGCGAGCATTGCTTTTCTGTGCTTTCAAACTCTATAACCTTGCGGCCTGTGGCGTCGGTGACAACGATGTGGCCTGGCTTGAAGTTGATGTTGACGGTTGCTGTTGTCGGGTTGGGGAAGAGGCTGATATCGTTGCGTTCTGCTGTATGGAGGCCGATGGTTCCTTCGACGATGATGGTCGTCGATGCCGTCGAACTGCAGCTGCCGTTGTAGCCGGTGACGGTGTAGGTTGTTGTTTCGGTGGGGTATATGTCAATGATCGGGTTGGTTTCGCCGCTGCTCCAGATGTATGATTCGGCACCTGTGGCGATGAGGCGGACCGACTCGCCTTTGCGGACGGTCACGTCGCCGCCGCTGATGGTCACTTCGGGGACGGGCGTCAGCACGAGGGTGAGGTAGTAGATGTCGTTTTCGCTCGAGTCGGCATAGTGGAATATTTCAGCCTCGTAGTCTTCGGTGCTGAGCACGGTGTCGAGGAATGCGTATTCGCCACCTTGACAGATTGTGTCGAGGATGTAGTTGTAGATCTTACCGTTGATTGGCAGGTGCAGGTTGTCGATCCAGGCGCAGTCGCTGCCGCCGTTGACGGAATAGTCTTTCTGGTAGCTGAAGCGGAATGTGTGGGTGCCTGCAGTTACGAAGTAGGCGCTGCGACTCCAGTTGTTTTCGGTTCCGCTTAACTCTTCCTGCATAACGTCGTCGATATAGAATCGGAAGAAGTCGTATCCGTTTTCCGACGAGACGTTTTTGTAGAATGAAATACTGTCGTCGATGGTTGAAGTCCAAGTGATGCTGAGATCGGAGTTATTGTTCGAGCCGCAGTTGTAGGAGCGTGCGCAATGTGTGCCCTGATAAGCATCCTGACTGACGATCTGCCAAGGGTAGGTGCCGTGGATCCACTGGTCGCTGCCCCAGGTGTTGTCTTCGAAGGTGATGATGGAATTGTCGCGTCCGAAGATGATGCTGACGGTGTCGTTGGTGGTACGGAAGCCGTTGTTGATGGCCTGAATGAGAACGACGGTGCGGTTGGTGGGCACTTCGCCATTCAGGACGAGATTGAATGTCTGGCGGCAGGGGACTCCTGCGGCGATGTCACTGACGGTGTATGATGGCGTGGTGACGTCGAATGCGGGGTCGAGTGATATCAGCGAAATGGTGGCATTGGCCAGGTTGGCGTGGCCGATGTTTTTGTTGCTGATGGTGATTATGGCGGTGCCGTTGGTGTTGAGGTCGCTGCTGTCGACGGTGTAGGACTGCATTCTCAGATTGTCGGCGTTGATGCTGAAAGTGTATGTTGCGGCCGACAGGTCGTTGGCGGTGTTGCCCCAGCGGACGATGACTTTGATGGATGCCTGTCGCTGGTCGGGGGTGTTGCCCCATATATGTCCGCTGCATACATTGTTCAGCGTCAGCTGCTGTCCTGCGGCCAGCGTGGTGCCAAGGTCAATGATGCCTGTGGTGTCGAGCAGAATGCTGCCGTCGAGGTTTTGGAATTCGATGGAGAGTGTTTGGGCGTTGTCTACTCCAAGATTCTGCAGGGTTATGTCAAAATTGATGTCTTCGTTGGCTGTAAGTGTTGCATTGGGGGTCATATCCACAGCGCTGACATAGGGTCCGTTGGCTATTGCGTTGATGGTCTGGGTGTAGGGTTGGAAGCCTTGCGCCGTGACTACAATGGTGTATTCGGCGACGTTGCTGATGGCTGGGAAAGTAAGTGTGGCATTGCCGTTGGCATTGGCAAAGGCGGCACCGATGAGATTGTTCTCGGGGTCGGTGAAGCCAATGTAGGCGTATGGCGGCAATGCGCTGAGATTTAGGCTTGTGGAGCCAACGGTTATCGCCGTCTGGATGTTAGGGTTCATCGTGCTGGCTTCGCCCTGAATGTAAGGCATCAGCGAGGGGTCGCCCATCAGGTGGTAGATTTGCCAGTAGTAAAGCTTCATATCGCTACTGGTGCTGCTGGCCTGGACGGCCATATTGCCGGCCTGGACCATTGCGCCCATTGTCAGATACCATTTGTCGTAGGTTTCGTTGTGCGAATGGTAGAGGCGGTCATACATTCCCAGGTTACTTGCGTTATAGCTGGTATTCATCGTGTTGCTGATGCTGGTACGGATGCCTACCGTCCAATAGAAGTCCTCGGTCCAGTATGTGGAGTTGCTGCCGCCAATGTAGCCTACGGCACCGGCATTGTTGCCTTTGCGCAGCAGGGTTTCGCCAAAGCAGGCGTCGATCTGGAAGCTGTTGGTAAGGCAGCAGTTGCCGATCATCACCATCGGCTTGTTGTTGTTGGTCATCTGGTTGACATTGCTGTTGGTGAAGCTTGGGTCGCCCCACGATGTTGTGGAGCCGTGGGCTGTATAGTTGACAAAGCCGCAGCCGCTGTTGTAGAGGTTGCGCAGGGCTGCCGACGTGCCGCTGGCTTGCGAACTGCCAGTAACGGTGACGCCAGTGGGGGCGAAACTGGTGTTATTTTTATAATATACAATATTATTAAAGCCGTTTTCGGTGGTGACGTATGTTTTGGCGACATAGTCCATAGCAGGGTCACCATATTTGTAAGCGTTGTCGGTCGTTGTGCCACGGTCGACGCCGGCAATAAGGGCAGCCGTGTTGAGGTAAGTTGGGTCGGGGAAGGTGTACTGCTCGTACATCAAGGTCTTGGAAATCTGCGGAGTGAGGTGCGCCAAGGTCTGGGCCGAGAAGCGGCCATAGTAGCAGTCGGGCAGGTTGTCGTTGCCGGTCCAGCAGCAGTAGCTGAGGTCGCTATACTGGTTCTCGCCGTACGCCGTCAGGTAGAAAGCCGGAACCTGTGCAATGTCGCCGACGAAGAGTACGTATGTCGGCGCAGGGCTGCTGGCGGTGGCATTGTCGTACAGGCCTTGCAGATAAGTCTTTATGCTCGATGTTGTGCTGCCGACGTTGGCATCGTCGGTATAGACAAGGTCGACCAGGAATCCCTTGCGTGTCTTCCAGGCGGCAAACTCGTCGAGGGCTCCGCGGAAAGAACTGTGGGCCACAATGGTGTAGCGCAGGGGGGCGTTGGTGTTGTTGTCCTTGCTGCCGAGGCTGTTGATGACGTTGGCGCTGCTGTTGAATGCCGGGCTGGCATATAACTGCTGCATACGCTTTGTGGCAGCGATGTCGGCGTTGTGCTGCTGAATGTTGACGGTCAGGCTTTTGACGATAATCAGCTGGTTGGTGACAGGGTTCCAGCGAACGGGGTTGAACTTGACGCTTGCCAGGTTGCGGTTGCGGGCTATGCCTATGGCCTCAAGCTCAATCATCGGCTCTCCGTAGAAGGCGTTGAGTTTGTATGCATTCTCGTCCTTGACCAGCGTAACTGGCGACGTGTCGCTTTTGCGACGCGACGGTTGGGCCGGGATGATTTCGTTGCGGATGCCGATTTCGGTACCGTCGATGGTGTCGCATTGGATGGCTTCAACGGTGTATTTCAGTCCGTCGCCAAGTGGTACTTCGATGATGTTGACCATTGTTGGCAGTTCGGGCTTTCCTGCGGCTGTCTGCAGGGCGAACCCTTTCAGTTTCAGGCTGGTGAATTCCTGCTTCATCAGGCTGGTCTGGGTCACTGTCAGCTCGGGAGTGTCGAATTTCAGTCGTATCTGACTGTAATCACTTTGTTTCACCTGACAGGGCTGTGCCTTTATCAGGGTGGTCAGGCAAAGTAAAGATGCGAAGATGAAAAGTTTCTTCATTGTCAATAATTTATATTTTGTATTCTATTATTTGATTTTATTTCAGGCGTTGAACTCAAAATTATTCCAAATCGGCTCGTCGGGAGGCGGCGCAATAATGGTCAGGGGTTCCTTGCGAACTGGATGCTGGAATGTTATGCTTCTGGCGTGCAGCGAGATACCGCCATCAGGATTGGACCGGTCGGCACCGTATTTCAGGTCGCCCTTTATGTGGCATCCTATGTTGGCCAGCTGGGCTCTGATCTGGTGGTGACGGCCGGTGTGGAGGTCTATTTCAAGCAGGTGATAGCCGCCACTGCTGACGCCTATCAGGCGATAGTCGAGCACGGCCAGTTTGGCACCCTCGGTGCCGGCCTTGACCACAAAGCTCTTGTTTTGTTTCTCGTTGCGCAGCAGCCAGTCTTCCAAGTGTCCTTCGGTGTGCAGCGGAGCCTCTTTGCACAATGCCCAATAGGTCTTCTGCATTTCGCGCCCTTTCACGCTCTCGTTCATACGGCTCAAGGCCTTCGAGGTCTTGGCAAAGAGCACCACGCCGCTCACGGGACGGTCCAGACGGTGGATGACGCCGCAGAAGACATTGCCGGGCTTGCTGTCGCGCTCTTTGAGGAAAGCCTTGATCAGCTCAGGCAGCGGCACATCGCCGGTCTTGTCGCCCTGCACTATCTGGCCGCAGCGCTTGTTGAGCGCCAGCAGGTGGTTGTCTTCGTATAATATTTGCTCTTCAAGTGTCATTTCAACTTGGCGATGGGGGTTACTCCGTTGCGGACTACATCTTCGAGGGCCACGTCTATTTCGGTGTCGAGCGGCAGGTAGAGGTCCACGCGCGAACCGAACTTGATGAAACCCAGCTCCTGGTTCTGCTTGACGCGCTCGCCTTCGCGAGCGTAGCAGACTATGCGGCGGGCCATCACGCCAGCCACCTGACGCATCAGGATGCGCTGCCCGTTGTCGAGCAGCATACCGATGCTGGCACGCTCGTTCATCAGCGACGATTTGGGATAAGAAGCCACGAAGTAGTTGCCTTTGTGGTACTTGACATATTCGACGAGGCCGTCCACTGGGTAGCGGTTGACGTGCACATCGGTCCCATACATAAAGACGCTGACCATCAGGCACTCGCAGTTCAGATACTCCTTCTCGAAGACCTGCTCAATGGTGCAGATGGTGCCGTCGGCAGGCGAGATGAGCCGCTTAGGATCCTCGGTAAAAATACGCTTCGGGATGCGGAAAAACGACGCCAGCGCCAGCCAGAAGCCGAACATCAGCACGATGAGCAGCCAGTTGAAAAAATTCAGGTGGTCGGTAAACACTATCATCAGCACCGTGATGGCGACGAAGATGGCCAGTGTGCTGAACAGTAATCGGTAACCTTCTTTGTGTATGTACATATCTGATTAGCTATAGAGGATGACTAAATAGGTTTCAACGAACGGCACGGCAATCAGAAGGCTGTCGAACCGGTCCAGCACTCCGCCGTGGCCGGGCATTATGTTGCCGCTGTCCTTGACGCCGCAGTAGCGCTTGAACATCGACTCCACAAGGTCGCCCAGGGTGCCTAAAACACTGCAGATGAGTCCCACTGCAATCCAGCTCGCCCTGCTGTAGGACTGAAAGCCGTGGTCGAACAGCGGTGCTATAAACAGCGCTGCGGCGACGCAGAACAAGGCTCCGCCGATGGTGCCCTCCCACGTCTTGTTGGGCGAGTGGCGTTCCCACATCTTGTGTTTGCCCAGCAGCATTCCCGTAAGGTATGCAAAGCTGTCGTTCACCCAAATGAAGATGAAGACCATCATCAGGAAACTGCACTGGCTCAGCTGTATATTGCACATTATCGAAAGGGGGAGCATCAGCCACAGAGAGGGCAGGAGGGTGTAGCCGGCTGTGGCGAAGGGGTGCTCGTCGTCGCGCCACAGCTGAACGACAAAAACGCTGAGCCATAGCGCTGGCAGGATACACACGAAGCGTAATGTCCAAAAACTACTGGTGAGTTCAAAGTAATAGTAGCTCGTATAGCTCAAGTGGACGAGTATAAAGGTCAGTATTGCTGTAAGATAGGCCATAAAGCGGTTGCATTCAACACCCTTTTTGGCAAGGTTGTTGATGATTTCGTATGTGCCTATAAGTCCTATGGCAAAGAATACAGCGCTGGCAATAATGCTGCCGATCATTTCGGATCGGTAAAACTCCACACCAAAACGTTTTACAATCCAGCCGGCATAGACTGTCGCCACAATTATCGCCACATATACCGCTCCGCTCAAAGTACGTGTCAAAAACTTTTTCATCTCAAAGTTAAGGTTAATGTTAAGGTTAATGTTATTGTCAATTCGTCTCATCCTCAATCAGCAGCAGGTAAAGCTTCTGCGCGCCCTTGCGGTAGGCGTAGCTGCTTGGCTGGGTGATGATTATCTGGTCGGGATAATCTGAATAGAGGGCCTTGAGCCTTTCGTTGGCATCTTCCCAGTTGGCCACCACTTGCGACGTGAATGCCAGCACGACGGTCGTCTCCGGCAGGGCAGGGATGGTCTTGCCCAGTCCCAGGTTGGACGAGATGACGATGCCGCCGTTCCAGGCTATGAGGGCTTCGCACAGCGTCGCGCCAAGCGGATAGACTTTCGAGGCGTCGCACAGGCAGCAGCTGCCCAGGCCGATGTGGCACAGAAACGAGGCCAGATTCTCGCTGGCGCAGCCCACGATGACATCGCCGTGACGGTGCTGTATCTCTTCGAGGCGGGCGCGGATGTCGTTCTCGTTCAGGCAGTAATACATCGTGCCGCCGCCTTTCGTGAAGCTTTGCGCAAAGGCCACACTCAGGTCCTCGGCCGAAGCCTCGTTGGCGTTGACGCACGCTTCGCAGTCGGCGACGTCGTTGCGGTTTATCAGCGCCTCGCGGATTCCTTTCAGCACCCTGTCCGAGCGTGTCCTGCCGGTTTGCAGCATATTGTCGGTCGAAGTCTCTTTCATCGTTTATTCGTTTTTGGCGGGTTCTTCGCCTGCCGCATCCTTGTTTCCGTTTTCCGTTGCCTGCTCAGCGTTCTCGGCTTTGGGGTCGGCGTTCTCCTCCTTCTTCTCCCACGGGCGCGGACCGTAGATTTTCTCTACATCCTCGCGGAAAATCACCTCGCGCTCAAAAAGCACCTTGGCCAGCTGGTCCAGCTTGTCGCGGCTGGCGAGGAGGATTTCCTTGGCACGCTGATAGGCCTCGTCGACCATACGCCTCACCTCCTCGTCGATGGCCTGGTTGGTCTGCTCGCTGAAGGGCTTGGTGAAGTTCCATTCGCTCTGGCCCGTCGAGTCGTAGTAGCTGATGTTGCCTATCTTGGGGCTCATACCGTAGTAGGCCACCAGCGAGAAGGCCATCTTCGTGGCGCGCTCCAGGTCGTTGAGGGCACCGGTCGAAATCTGGCCGAAGACAATCTCCTCGGCGGCGCGGCCGGCAACGAGCGACGTTATCTCGTCGAACATCTGTTCGTAGGTCGTAATCTGACGCTCTTCAGGCAGGTACCAGGCGGCACCGAGGGCCTTGCCGCGCGGCACGATGGTCACCTTCACCAGCGGGTCGCCCCAGCGCAGCTGCCAGCTCACCGAGGCGTGACCCGACTCGTGGTAGGCGATGGTGCGTTTCTCTTCGGTGGTGATGACCTTCGAGCGTTTCTCAAGGCCGCCGATGATGCGGTCGATGGCATCCAGAAAGTCTTGTTTCTCAATCAGCTGTTTGTTCTTGCGCGCGGCAACAAGGGCTGCCTCGTTGCACACGTTGGCGATGTCGGCACCCGAAAATCCGGGCGTCTGCTTCGACAGGAAGTCCTTGTCGATGTCGCTGCTCAGCTTCAGGCCCTTCATATGGACCTCGAAGATGGCCTTACGCTCATCGATATCAGGCAGTTCCACATAAATCTGACGGTCGAAGCGGCCAGCGCGCAGCAGGGCCTTGTCAAGGATGTCGGCGCGGTTGGTGGCGGCCATCACGATGACGCCGTTGTTGGTGCCGAAGCCGTCCATTTCGGTAAGCAGCTGGTTCAGCGTGTTTTCGCGCTCGTCGTTGGCATTGCTCATACCTCCGCGACTGCGGGCGCGGCCCACGGCGTCGATCTCGTCGATAAAGATGATGCACGGGGCCTTCTTCTTGGCCTCCTCAAACAGGTCGCGGACGCGCGAAGCGCCGACGCCCACAAACATCTCGACAAAGTCGCTGCCCGACATCGAGAAGAAGGGCACGTTGGCCTCGCCGGCCACAGCTTTGGCCAGCAGCGTCTTGCCGGTACCCGGAGGTCCAACCAGCAGCACGCCCTTCGGTATCTTGCCGCCAAGGGCTGTATATTTCTTGGGATTCTTCAGAAAGTCAACCACTTCCATCACCTCTTCCTTGGCTCCGGCCAGGCCGGCCACGTCCTTGAAGGTGACGTTGGTCGACGTCTTGCCGTCGTAGACCTTGGCCTTCGACTTGCCGACGCTGAATATGCCGCCACCGCCGCCGCCCATCTGGCGGTTGGCTATGCGGCTCATAATGAAGAAGAAGAATATCAGCATCAGCAGCGGCCCGAACCAGTAGGCTATCTTCTCCCACGTGCGGTCGCTTTCGCGGGCCTTGAGCTCGATGTGGCTGTCGCGGCGTATCTGGTTGAGGCGCTCGCTGTTGATATAGCCGTTCGAGTCGGCCAGCCCGGCGGTGTCGCGCTCAAAGTTCTGCTGCGCAACCATATCCAGGTCGCTCTTGAAGCTCTCGATGTCGACA
>OCTW011219602.1_pt1 | contig 19910 bp, 37 predicted proteins | sample 1539671 | NCBI WGS metagenome assembly OCTW01 (sample SAMN02144230, study PRJEB22623) | gut metagenome | biome: sheep rumen | host: Ovis aries | place: New Zealand
TAGCCATGCAAGTACGCAATAAGCAGATAGAACTAAGAGGGGAAGCACAGCGTGAGCAGCAGGAAATTAAGGAAAAAGAATTAGCCGAACTAAAACGTCTTAAAGAAAAATATGAAAATACATAAAGCAAAGGCAAGAAGAAAAATGTACGCCTTATAATAGAGAAATTAATTAGAACTAAAAAATTATGGGAAAACATTATAAAAAAGAAGAAGAAAAAAGAAGAGAAATACAAAGAGATGTTAGACTTAAAATAGTAAGCAGCTACGGAGATCTTATAGGTGAAAATCCTCTTCTTCAAAAAAGTAAACACAAAAGAAAAACGTGGTGAGACAATTAAAAAGAAATAACTATGGCAAAGAAATATTTAGTCCCAAAATCAAAATTTAATTGTGATATTGGAATAAAGACTTTCTGGAAACAACTTGAATACGAAGTATCGGTTGAAAAACCTGAAGGATTTGGTGTTAGGATTGCTGTGTTTTTTACAAATGAATTTATTAAAGAACACTTCGATATAATCGAAAAATAACTATGGCAGAAATTAAGAAAGAAGAATATCCAATAAAAGATAATGGATTTGAATATTTGGGCAAGCATTATGATTGTCAATTTGCAATTAAGCGTGACATCAAAATAATTCTGCAAGAAGCTGAAACATCCCATAAAGATACTTTTAACGAACTTTATGATAAGAATACATTAAGGGCAGATAAAATACATCTATATGTTGATGAATGTAATGTTCCTATTTATGGAATGATTGTATATCTTATAGATTATAAAGAAGGAAATAATAGTAGGTATGCTTGTGGTGGGTATTATAGATTTGAATTTGATAATTCAACGCTTTTACCACATCCGTATCAAGAAAGTATCTGTTGGTAATAAAAGGGAATAGCTGTGGCAGCAATTAAAAGTAATACAGATATAGAACAAAGCCGCAAGTTATCAGAATTTCTGTCACATGAAAGTGCTGACATGTTTATAGCAGATGTAATCAGTCCTAAAGAACAAGTACATTCGTATAATTTTCATGTTCTTGCTACTTGGGGTTGCAAGACATTTGCAGAAATAAAAGAACGAGAATCTAAATATGCTAAATTTATTCCATGTTGGAGTCTTACTGCATTATTGGAAGTTTTACCTAATGAAAATATGTTAGTTAAAACAACTGATAAGGAGTACTACTGTTTAGCCAAGGATATCATGACGAAGCATTATAACAACCCGATTGACGCTTGTTATGAAATGGTATTAGAACTTAAAAGAAAGAAGTTATTATGAGTAAAAAGAATAAGCGCCAATTCGGTAAGAAGCCAAGTATATACCCTCTTCCAGAGAGAACCGTACATTATAATCATAAAACGAGTTTACAACCAGTCCCTGAAGTAGGAAAGAAATATCACTGCTTTGATGATGGGAAAATAACATTCTCTCGACACTATATCGTTAAAGTTGATGAAGTTCTGGGTCACATGGAGTTTAAGAGAAAATATCCAGAGCTGTTTCAGCGATATATTAAAGAAGCTAGAAGCTGTTATTGGTTATTTTCGAGAAGAACTGATAAGTTTATTGTTACTTATAGTGGTGAGAATGGAAAGATTGAAGTATTTGTGAGAACAAAACAAGGTGGGTGGTTCTCGATTGGAAGTTTATTCAATAGTGGAAAACTTGATGTAACCGGCAGACTATGGGAATATCTCGTTTCTAATATAGACAACTTTGACTATTCACCCGAAGAGAAAGAGCAATTAATTAGAGAAAATACAATATGAATGAAGGCAGTGAATTAGTTAAGAAAGAAAAGAAATTAACCTTATGGGGTGTATTCTTAAGTTGGCTTGACAAGAAAACATGTCACCATGAGTGGAAACTAGAACAAACTATTGAATCTGGTTACAACTACAAGAAATTTCTTTACACTTGTACAAAGTGTGGAAAATGGAAGAAAATAGAATTATGTAGGAATTAATACGGAAAAGAAAATAAAGGAGAGAATTAACTCTCCTTCTTTTTTTAGTCCGAATAGAAAGATGATACTTCTTTTGCTACCTCTCTATTCAGCTCCTCCTCAGTTATTTCAATCAGGTTTTTTGGATTTAATATAAGCGTTCCTCTCTTACTAGTCTTTTTATAAATACCTGCATTAGTTACTGTTACCACTCTCTCGGCGCTTATTAAGACGACTGGCCACTTAATCCCATAAACGTTCTGTGTAGAAACTTTCATTACGTTGGTAAAGTAGTAGGTAGAGTTTTTCTCTTTGTCATAGTATTTATAGTTCTTCCCAATCCTCTCTTCAGTATTTAACTTGAATTCGTTTATTAGCCGTTCGATGTGTTGTTTTTCGACTAACAATCCTTCTAAAGATCTCTCATATCTTTCGATATTACTCTCTAGAAGCTTTATCTTAGCTTTTCCTATTATATACATTTTATTTTTTCAGTTATGCTGTTCATAAACTCTTTTGCACTTTTCTCGACGATGTTGCATGCTTCAAGCAAAGTTACTTCTCTACTCATCTTCTTAAGATAACTTGGACGAGGACACGTACTATAACTCTGTTGTTGTAATTTTTCTGCAGTATCTTCTATCGTAATTCCTACAGAACTTATCTTAATTTTGGTACAACCGAATAAAAGAACTGGTTCGTCGTATTTAGAGTCTCTTCCGCATATAATCTCTACCTCTCTTATTCCAAGATAGAGAGTAATAAGTTGACCCTCTTTAACGAGAATATTTTTCCCAAGGTACTCTTTAATTAGTTGATTTCTTTTTTCTACCAAATCCCTTAACTCTTCTTTAAGGTCGGCTACCTTGTTTTTAGTACTTTTAATACTAGCTTCCGTTGTTTCTAATCGTTTCTTAAGTTTTTCTAATTCTTCCATACACACTTAAGGTGGTGGGATAGCCTTATATCTGAACAAAGAAAATTATATGAAAAAGAACGAAGGAATTAGAATCGTATTTGATGTCTTAATGAAACAGGGATATGAGGATAATAAACAAGATTCCATCTCGGAGTGGTGTACGAAGGATGGTTTCGAGAATCCCGTTTACGTCAAGAAATTTGACTTGAATAGGCTTGAAATTCCAGGATCCTTAGGGTGGATTGATTCAGTGGCGGTTACAGCTCTAGGTAAAGATTTCTCTGACGCATGTGACTCTGATGTACGAGTAGCTATTAATGATGGAAAGGGTCATCGTAGCTTCTTGTATATCAATGAATTAGAGACCACGACCGTTGAAATGATCGCTTCTAGAGTCACTGGTATGGCCGTTGTGAAACCGAAGGAGCTTAATCTCTGGTCACTGCTTCTCCACCTAGAGGAGTTTGGTGCAACAAGTCAGCCCTACAAGGATGTTAAGATCATTCTCTCCAACAGAGATGGTGTCATCGTTGATAAGAGAGACCTCTATGCTAATGATCCGAAAGTCCCCGAAGGTTCGGCAGTGCTGATAAACGGGAAAGATTCAGTTAATATATACGTAACAATATGATAGCAACATCAATAATTGTTGGTGGAACGATCTTCTTGGCAGGAGTTGCCCTAGGCGTAGCTAAGAAGTCTTACGAAAGCAAGAAAGAGAAAAATAAAAGTGGGAAAGCATAAAAAACATAAGAAGCAAAAACAAAAATTTAAACAAGTAGTCAAAAAACTACCTCCTCTCACTAGAGAAGAACAAGCAGTGGCAGCTGCATACTTTATCTGGCGAGTAGGGAAAGGTAGGAATGACTTAATTATTCCAGAAAACTTAACTAGAGAGTGGTTCATGATTGATGGAACTATAACCCTAGAAGAGAAAAAAGGAAGAATGTTTATAGGTTTCGATACTTTAGACGTTTGTCCTTTAGTAGAATTTGAAATAGAATTTCAAGGAAAACTAGAGAAATTGTTAAAGGAGGCTATAAACGATAGTAAAATTTAAGGAAGGGACGTTGGTCCTTTCTTTTTACCTTACTGATGAAATATGGACATTGATTATAAATTACACAAAGCAGAAGAATTAAGAAAATTAAAAAACTTTTTTGAAGATTGTATTAATCGAGAGAATCCAGATTCGGTAGCAGGTAATTTTGGAAGGAGTGGAGTATTCTTTGGGAATGTCATCCAGTATTGTAGCTTCGAAATTCCTGCTAAGGCCATGGAGGAAATCTATAGGCATAACAAAGAGAAGATTGAATCTGATCTTTATTACTATGGAAGACTTAAAGAGTGGAAAGATGTTTGGGATCGCTCCACAAATAGGTCTTACATATCCCCAATCTCTGAGAGTGTTCTCTTAGCTTTGGCACGAATGAATTGTCAAGACAAGTCAGTTGCTAAGACTGATAAAAAGACTATTATTGACTTCACTACTGAAGGTGGTTATTGTAAAGTTAGTATAGAAATCAAGAAGAAAGAGAATTCATATTGGGACGATGAGTTAGAATTAACATACTCTATTAATGGAAAAACTGATACAACTTATTGGCCCAATGATATAATTAGTAGGTTATCATGTTCGGAGAAAATTTAAAACAAGAAATGCTCGATCAAGAGCTATGTAAGAAACTAGTGGCAATAGGTATGCCAGTTAGTTCCTATCCAATGGGAACAGGCATTCACTTTATTGATCACTTTGGTAATAATTGTGAAGAAACTGAAACTCATTACGATTGTCCTCTTGAAGAGGCTCTTAAGTGGTTCCGAGACTTTAAGCATATTCACATCAATCCGGGTCAATATACAACCCTGGGGAAAGATGGAACTAAACATCTTTGGGGTTATGCCATAGTAGAAACTACTGGTGAGCATAGAGTCCTAAATGATGGCAATCCAGATAATAATTATAATCGATACGAAGATGCTGCTATTGCCGGGATAGAATGGGTTTTAGCAAATGTGGCAGTAACTATGACGGTTGCTGAGCTTAGGGAAGCTTTGAAAGATGCTAAACCAGGGGCTTTAGTAACAAACGTTGTAGGTGGCGGACTTATGAAAGTTGGAGTAGGTGAGAAAAGTGTTGTACTTAACTTTACCAGTAAATGAGCAATAAACAAACTAATATTGTCAGATTAATTAACGAGCTACTCAAAAGAGAGGATTACAATAGTCCGTTTATCATTTATGCTCTGACAGGATATCTAAAAAGCTCTCATCGTGGTAATAGAGGATATTATACTCACCTCAATGAAAAGATTGTTCGCTACACACCGATAAGACTTAATATCCGTACCCTCAGTAGAGATGTAGATCCAAGAGCCTATCTCCCAAAACAAATGCTAATTGTAGAAGTAGAAGGACATAATACCTCCTCTATGTTAGTGGGTCAAAAGAATTTTAAGAAATATTGTAGACGAATCTATGGAGGGATGAGAAATCTTGAGGAATTAGTAAAAATGTATGAAAACAATAATTGTTAACTTAATTGGTGGGCCTGGGACTGGTAAAAGTACTCTCATGGCCCAACTTTATGCAGACCTTAAAATACTTGGGATAGAGGCTGAGATGGCTCCTGAATACGTTAAGGAAAAAGTTTGGGACGAATCTTTCAAGGTCATGGATGATCAGATCTATGTGTTTGGTAAACAACTACATAGAATCAACCGCCTGATCGGAAAGGTACAGGTCGTGATATGTGACTCACCTCTCCTGAACTCGATTGTCTATGACCAGAGTCAAAATAAGAAATTTGCTGAACTGGTTATAGATCAATTCGAAAGATTCCCTAATCTCAATTTCTTCATCGAAAGAAGTACGTCTTATATCGTCAAAGGCAGACTTCAGACAGAGGAAGAGGCTAGGCAGATTGATGATAAGTTCATAGAGGTCATGTCCCTATATCATATTCCCTTTGATATAGTGAACAAGGATCAGGCTAAGTTTGTGATTATAAATCGAATCCTAGATGAGTGTAAAGAAGTTCGGGAAGCATAGATCTGTTGATCCTCGTTATTATAATGTCCCCTATAAATACCTCACCAGTGTCAGAGGAAAGAATGTAGATGGCAAGGACAAATGGAGATACGAAACCTACGAAGAGTTCAGAGCCAAGTACAAAGATAGGTGGGGAAAAGATATAACTGAGGAAGAATTTAAAGCTGCTGTTAAATACTACAAAGAAAATCGTCCGGATTGGGATCGTGACGGTGACATAAGAGAAAAGATTATCTTGAAAGAAGGTAAGGATAAGTCTCTTTGTATCGTCGACTTTTTTGGAAAGAGGTTAGCTTTGGTTGGGTGGAGAAACAATAAAACCTACTCAATCTCCATGCCTAAAGTTTATCCTATTATTTGGGAAGGTAAAAAAGGGTATATCTTATACCATGACCAAAAACTTCTTTTCACTGATAGATGGGGTTGGGTAATATGATGTATTTTCCATTAAAACCAACGCAAGCAGAAATTGATGAACGATTCAAAAAAGATCTTTACATAAAAGTAGCTAACAGGATGGGGAAACCCTGGTTAGCTGAGAAAATATATCAGGATGCTGTTAATAGGTATAAAGCTTCTGTTAATTGGAGGGGCCGATATGCTAGGTCATACAAGATTCCTGAATTCTATAGAGATTATTGGTTTGGAGTAGATGGTAGTACTGATAGTTTTCTTTTAATCAAAGATGGAATAGAAGCTATTGCCAATTACTACATTAAACAGCTCAAAGAAACCATAGAGTATATTTCATATAATGAGTATTTAATATTTGATAATAAGGAGTCACTAAGGAAAACTACCGTTCCGATAGAAGGAAAAGAAAAGCTTCTAGGTAATATTAAAATGCTCGAAAACAGTACTCAAAGTGCATTTTATGATCATATAGGGAAGTTAGGAATTTTTTCAAATCCTATTCACTTAAGAACTACCGTATTTAGAATTGGAGCAGCACAGGCAACTATTCACCGTAATGATAGGACCGATGCAGAGTCCACTTTTGAAAATAATTACAATTACCTAAAAAGATCAACTGGAACTGCTTACTTTGGTAAAAAAGCCGTTTGGAAGAGAATGTCTGAAATCGTAGGAAAAGAAGTAACTGAGAAAAATTATAAAGATCTTTGGGCTGATTACGGTTTCTTCTATTGCAGAATCTTAAACGGAGAAATAACAGATATTAAAGAAATATGAGCAAAAGAAAATGGTTATCACCAGAGGAGTATGCAAAAGTACAAGCAGCTGCTCGGGAAACAAGGAAGAAAATGACTTGTGCATTTAACAAGTATGAAGACGTCACCAAAGAAATGGTTGACAAGTTCTGGGCGAAACCAGAGTATTCTAAGTTTCTAGTCGGATTAGACGATATTCGGTCCGAATGGAAACAAGCTTATGAGAGAGCTAAGAAAAATGTAGCCATGTTGGACTATCCAATGTCACCGTCATATACTGTTCACTTTGATCGAGAAGCTAACTTGAAAATTATGATTCATCACGGCTGTTCTTGGTCTGCTCAAAACCACCTACATTACTATGCAGGAAAATGTAAAGATCACTTTAATATTAGTACGTCTGCATGGTCTGTAGTGGATGAAGAGGTGTGGGAACTTTTATATGATGGACAAAAAGAAAAGAAGGAGATTTAACGTCTCCTTTTATTTTTCATTGATGAATAGATTATCAACAGATCTCTTAATATTATCAACCTCAGCTTTAAGTCTCTTTTCGAACTCCTTGATAGTAACCTCAGATCTATCTAATCTTTCAGGTTCAACGCTTAATCCACAATACCCTTGCTGTTCCCTAATAAAACCACGAGAACCGACAGAGAATATACAATCAGCTTTTATTCTAACCGTGGGCGGTTTTGGCCCATTTAACCAGACTTCAGCACTACTAACGTTTTTAATATAGTACCAATCATTCCAGTCATCCGATAGAAAAACTATAAAGCTCTTTCCTATATATTTTTCTGTATCAATACCAGAGTCCATCTTTTCAAGCTCACATTTTTTCTGATTAAGCTTGATTGATACCTCTTTCTCCTTTTGTTCTAGCTCGTAGATCTGCCTAATTAGTTTTCCTCGCTTTTCGTTCATAAGATCTAATAAAACCTTTAAGTAATTTTTCTATTGCTTCATAAACCTGCTCTTCGCTGACTTCTTTGAGATTCTTAAAGTCCATGCGACCTAGGAAAACTTCGCTATTTACAGTCTCACTGAAAGAGTAATCACCCTTAAGTATATACCAATACTTTATCACTCTTTCTGCTTTCAAGAGATAAGTATAGTTTGAAGTTGGATCCTTTTTAAGATCTACTACATTAATATAATAATGTGATTGTCCTTGAGAATGACTCACAAAACATTTTCCAACTACGGCTGCACGATCTCTAGCTAACTCCTGATCTTTAGAGATTTCTAGTTCTCGTTCCTTATCCGCTAATTGTTTCTTTAAGTTTCTAATTTCTTCTTCTAATTCTTTCATACACAATTAAGGATTTTCTCTTTGCCTTATGGATGATAATAAAACTTTATAAACAAACCAAACTATGATTGTAAGAAGTTTAATAGAAAATGACACGTACAAATGGAACATTTCGTATTTTTATATGAAAAATTATCCGTTTGCAGAAATTGAGTTTGAATTTTTCGATCGTCAGAGAACACCAGTCGATCAAGATTTTGTGGACCAATTCAACCTGGAGTTCGCTAAGCTAACCATGCTTAAGCCACAGGCGGGTGAGAAGGAGTTCATGATCAAGAGTTTTTACTGGTTGCCGAAGTGGTTCTTCGATTGGTATTTCGCTTACTTCCGCTTTAAGACAGACTGTGTACAGGCTTTCCTGAGAGAGGATAGTTCATTTGGCTGTAAGTTCTTTGGATCAGCAGCAGAAAAAACTTTCTACGAAATGCCTGTTCTCATGATCTTCACTGCTCTCCTAGAGCGTTATCGTGGCGTGGATACGAAAGTCAATATGAAGGAAGTTGAGGATATTGCTATGGCTCAGATTGAGTTGAGCAATAACCACAAGCTCTACTTCAGTGAGTTCGGAATGAGACGTAGATTCTCTGCCAACGTACAAGATTTCGTTGATAAGCTCATTGTAGACAACGCTAAATATTGCATTGGTAACTCTAACTGTTACATGGCCTTTAAGTTGGGTCAGAAGGTAAGTGGAACCATGGCTCATGAAGTTCAAATGATGGTACAAGCTTTCCACGGTTATATACTGGGTGGCTATCACACTGCTCAGCAATGGATGAATACCTTCAACGGAGATGTTGGTATACTTCTCCCCGATACGATTGGTAGAAAGCAGTTCTTAAACAACTTGACTAAACTACAGGCAAAAGCTTGTGACGGTTTCCGTCATGATTCAGGACCGTGGGAAGACTTCACAACGGATGTTATCCGAAGATTGAACGAGCTTAATGTAGATCCTAGGAAGAAAACTTTCGTATATTCGGATAGTATTAACATGTTCACCTACGACGACATTCACAATAATGTTCAGGGTCGTGTTGGATTTGATCCCGCTGGAATAGGTGGTGCATGGACTAATAACACTGGAATTGAAGGTGCTAAAGTCGAATGTGTATGTAAGATGACACGGACTAGAATCAACAAGACCAGTCCCTGGAGACCGACCGTTAAAGTGCCTGACACTGATGGTAAGTACATGGGCGATACGGAAGAAATTAAGACGGTTCTCCGTCAGTGTGATAGAATGGACGAACTTAAAAGACATTTCCCTGACGCATGAAGGAGATTTTAGATAGAAGTGAGAGCTATCTTAGAATTTTCATAAACGATAATTTTAAGATAGACTATTCACTGCCAAAATATAGACCTCTCCTGGAGAAACTTAAAAACCACAAGGGAGGAGAAGAGGCTGGCGCTGTTTTCAGTGACGAAGTAGCTAAATTACTTAATGGCTATCTTACAGAGGATATGCCAAGGCCGGTGGATGGACCACAGCCCTATAAAGCGAGCGAAAAAGGTCTTGCTTTGATGAAGGACCTGACTAGCCAATTAGTCGACAAGGAGTTCTTTGAGAATCTAACGGCTGATGACTTGACAATAATCGTTGATAGGGAGAAAGGTAAAGGTCTATTTCGGAAGTATTATTCTGAATGGACTGTTGATGTAGGAACACCTAACATACTCAATCCCGTATTTGAAGAAGGCACATCCGGCGAAAAATCAGCAGGTAGTAATCAGATATCGGAGGGAGAGCCACCAAAGAAAGTTCCATTCTGGGCTCGCCTAAAGGAATATTGGCGGAAGAAAGACCGAACTGAGAAGGACTTAGCGAAGGTCATTGATGAAGCTATCGCTGAAGAAGAGGAGGCTAAAGATCCAGACTACTATAAGCTGGATGTCATGGCATTCTTTGACTTAGTGAAACTGGAAACTAAGAAAGAGACAGAAGATTATTATAATCGAATCTCTCCTTACCTAGTGGCCTTGAAGAAAGCTAAACAAATGGGTCAGGAAGCTCTTGTTGACCAGTGGCTAGGAAGATTATTCATCATTAAGTATGAATCCTTCCTTCGGGCATCAGGTTTCCATCATAAGATTTCGGAGGCTCAACTTGTTGATTTCATCAAGAAAACGAAAAAGGGTGTTGCATTAACTTGGATTAAAAATTTTGCTCACCCAATTCCCGACGAGGTTATAGAAAGAAAACTCAAGGCAGATTCTCTTCACGTTTTTGACAATTATGTAGTTCTTCACTACGATCCTGAAGGAAAAGTATATGCTCCGACAGAAAAAGAGAAAGAAGAAGAACGTAGAAGAAAAGCTGATCCTATACTCTTTGGAGTCCTAGAAGAAAGTCATGACTTATACTATATCGCTGATTGGGTTGATAAGTATTGTGACTTGACCTTGGATAAGTTCCTGGAAGTCAGTGGCTTAGATAAAGCCCAACTTGAAATTGATGAGAAGATTAAGATATGATGAAAGTCTTAAGCAGTAATGCTAAAGCTGAATGGGCTGGATCAGAACCTATTCCAGTTTTCATGATTGGGTATCTACTCAAAGGTGGTGAAGGTTTTATGGCTCCAGTTGGGAAAATATTCAGAAAAGATTCCCCCGAAAGGACAAACCTGGCTCTTGTAACCGGAAATTGTCTTGAAGGAGGATTCCCAGTTGGTCGTGCACCTACAACGGATCAAGTAACAAGTGATCTTATGGATATAGGTGTTTTTGAAGTCCCACCACACACTCGATACGTGGCTGATGGAGAATGGATTTACTCAGAATCGTTAACATTTAAAGGAAAAATAGTATGAAAGAAATTATTGGAAAGAAGAACTTATTCTTAGGAATAGACATAGAAGAGGATTTTGTTAGAACAACGGGTCGACTGTCTGTGCCAGGAGCAGAAGAGGGTCTAAAAAATACGGTTGAGTTTTTTGATACCTACGGGAAATATATAACAGACGTAGCATTAACTATCGACGATCACTATCCAACCCATATCGGTTTGGCTGGTGCATGGAGAGTTGGTAAGGAGGATCTAAAACCCGAAAGTTATCCCTTCATAATTACAAAACAGGATGTCTTGGATTCCAAAGTAATGCCAAAGTATTTGGACTTTGACTCCGTAGTTAATTATCTAGAGGCAGTTGAAAAAACAGGAGCCGTACATTGTGTATGGCCAGATCACTGCATTCGCGGATCTCAAGGACAAGCTATTCCAGAAGAACTGGTCCAGGCATTGAAGAGATGGTCTATCGCTAATAATGGTGCTCATTATAGTCTGATCCATAAAGGCTATTATGATGGAGCTGAAATGTATTCGGCTATATCGTTTGCTGATGGTTCTCAGCCAGACTTCGGCAAGGAAATCTTAGATGCTATTGCCGATGAAGATTATGATAATATCTTTGTGGCGGGATTTGCTAAAGACTTCTGCGTAAGGAGTACTCTCCAGGATATTATGAAGGATGATCGCTTCTGTGGGAAACTAATTCTTCTTGATGATTGCATGGCTTCAATTAATCCTGATGATGAGATTACACAGGAAATCTGGGAAGAACTTGAAGACAACTTTGGTGCAGAGGTATGGAAGAAGGAAGACCAATAAAGATTACATTAGGTCGAGCTAAAAGATGGTATAAAGAGGGCGGGGAGTTAAAGAAACTCGCCCTTTCTGCTTATAGCTTAAAAGAACTTGATCCATCGCCTGATTTCGAGGATGTTTATCTTGGAAAAGTGCCAGAGGATGTAGTAACGACTAGTATAGCTATCCCTAGAAAAATGAACTCTGGGAAAGATGGTCAAGAATATATGCAGGCATATGCTCTCTTGATCAGGATTGCCAAAGAGTGTAATAAAGGCTTGGTAAGGACAAACGCTAATAAGGGTTATTTCTTAATAAAGAATTATAAATATTCTAGGTCATTAACAGGATTTGAAAAACCTTATCGGGTTTGCTCTCATTCTAATCTAAAAATTCCTGGAGTAGTTTATTTCAAGGATGAGAATGATTGTAGAGCGGCAGGTAATTTTTTGGCTGAAAAAGAACTCCTTAGACTATTATGGTAATAACTAAAGAAAACATAATTGAGGAACTTAGAAAAGAATCCAAGAGACAAGAGGAAGAGCGAAAGGGCGGTTGGGCTGCCGCTAATAACTTCAACGACTACCTAGAAAGTTACCTAAAGAGTAATAAATATTGGAGAGAATTCGTTGCTAGCAAGATGAAGGGCGAATGGAAGGTAAAAGATCTTTCTAGGTCAGGTCTTAGAATATCTATCATTTATTTTGGATGGATAACGGATGAAGAGGAGGCTTGTTTTACTATCTATGATAGATCAGTCAAGCAAGTATCCTACCTGACAACTCTCTGTCAGATGGGAATAGAACCCAAAGACTGGTGGTTAAGCGAGCATTTCCCCGTCTGGGAACTTACCAGGATAGATGAGATTGGTATTAGGTACCGACCTAAAGCTATTGAAGAAGAATTAGAGGAGCTACGAGTAAATAAAAAATTCATAGACCAGAGGATAAAATCCCTTAAGGGAGAGCTCAAAAAACTGACCGTCTGAAAAGCCATGAAAGCCTTATATATGTGAAAGAAGATTCACATAAACAAATGTATTTATTAATTTAAAAAACGAAAAAAGATGGAGAACATCGAAAAACAAAAGAAGACCTTCAAGCAGAAAGTTTGGGGTTTTGCAAAGCCTACACTTATTGTAGTAGGTTGTGTGACCGTGGGTATACTCTACGGTGGTAACAAGTTTGGCATTAAGACAAAGATCGATGGTGCCGCAGCGCGAGTAAAGGGTAGTTGCAAGAACACGTACAAGAACCTGACATCTCGCGAGTCAAAAACTGAGACGTGTACCGGTGAGGGCTGCAACACGCAGGCTCCGCAGTACAACAATCAGCCCCGTCCCCAGAAGAACAACAACTGGAACAACGGCGGTGGTAAGTTTAATAACAACAAAGCTTAATTTCAAAGGAGGACAGTAATATGAAAAAGAATATTATGATTTTCGCACTCGGCGTAGCAGCTGGTGCACTCATCGTCGGATTCGACAAGGTAAAGAACGCGGTGGTAGAAGGCTATAACCAGGCCAAGGACAAGATCAACGAGGCTCGCCAGCAGGCAGAAGCAACAGTAGCTGATCCTAAGCCAGAGGGAGCTGGAGACCAACCAGGAAAACCAGCCGATGAGGAGACTAAGTAGGAATCAGTTCTCCAAGATGTAATTAAGTAAATACAGAACGCAAGGAGTGTGGGGTTATTCAAAATGACCTCACACTTTTAAACTCGAGACAAGTAGGGAGGAAACTCCCTTTTGTTTTGAACTATCTGATAACCTTATAAGAGATAAAATAACAATTTAACATTAAAAAGGAGAACAAATTAAAATGAAAGATTTAAACAAAGCATTAGAAAGAAACAACAAGCGAGGAAGAATTTGCTTCGCTATGGCGGATGCTTTTGGTGGAGCTGGTGCATTCCTAGCAAAGGGTGCTGTAATCGGTCTTGGAATCGGTTTGCTCTTTGCAATTGGTGCCGATCTGTATTACAGAAAATCTACCAAGATAAAGCACGAAATTAGATTAACAACAAAATAAAAGTAGGAGAACAATGAGTATTATTCAAAATTTAATGAACACGCCTTACAAACGCGCCACTGAGGAATTTATCAACAAAGATACCTCGATTACGGCAAGCTATGGAAGAACGCATGTCATTCCAAGCGGTTCCGGACTGATGGGTATCGTCCTCTTGGTAGCCGTAGTAGGTTACATCTTTGCCATGGTTAATGGTGGAGAGAGGAAACTAGTGAATGGTTACGAACGGAAACCTCGTAATAACGACCGTCGTTACCAAGGTAAAAATAATGGACCACGTGGGGGTAACCGATAATAATAGCAGTTAAAAGAGCTATGTTGGTAAACCCTGCGTGCCAATTCATAGTAAGTTTTAAGTTAAAATTGGAGAACAATGAAGAACATTGAAAAAAAGAACTGGGGTTATATCCTTTTAGGAGGATTAATAATCGCAGCTGGTGGCTGGTGGTTAACCAGAAGAGCCAAAGAAACCTACAAAGAGTTAAAACGTCGTGAAAAACTCGGCGAAGAACTCATGAAAAATGCTGGGCTGACAGAGGATGCCGTAACAACGCTTCCACCACGCCCGGGAGACCCTGATTATGGAGTTGATGCAAAAATCAATCTTCCATACATGTTGTTTGAGAAGGGTCGGTTTGAATCTCTAGACATTCCACAGGAATATTTCGATTCTGATCGTATCTTTACGAAGAACGGAACGAGCGAGCATGTTGTACACGTTCGTCAGAGATTTGATAAACAACTGAGACGCAACCTACTTGATCTTATCTTTGAGATTCCAAGAAGTGCAGTCTCTCCAAATATAGAAGACAGGAGCTCCAATGATGGCTATACGAGCATAGGAAATTTCATATATGCTTTCAAAGGAGATAAGATAAACAATAACAGTGAATTCACCTTCTCTGGTGGGCTGGTGAACATGATTCGTGATATCATAAATGATCCACAATATGGAATTAGTGACCTTAAAGTGGTTCCTAAGAACCCGGTTGTATCTAATCGCCTAGTGGGATACTACTTTATGAAGTACGATGTCGTAGAGGATGGAGAAGTAATAAAGGCAAGTGCCATGTTACCTATCCCTGAGACACATTACGAAGGCATGAAACTAAGTGATTACGTCTACGAAGTCAATAAGAAGCTCGACAATCGAGAGAGGATTGATATAACTCTCTCAGATCCGAGAATGCAAAACGTAGAAGTTGGCGATATCATTTTAGGTTATTGTATAACACTGAAGATGAACGATGCCTATAATATAGATGGCATTAATGTAAACTCTGGTTTGGCTATACTCCGATATATTGCGGACGAATTTGAAGTTCTCAATAAGACAGGTCGTGGTAAATTCCAGTATCTAAGCTTCTTGTTCTACGATGAGTGGGATGAAGAAGATGAACTGAGATACTACGATGTAGAAGTAAACGAAAAGACAGGCCGTTACAAAGTTTGTAAAGGAGTTCTCTTCTAGTGAAGAAATAAAAGGAGACCCTAGGACAATGAATCCTAAGGTTTCCTTTTTTTTTAGACACGCAGACGAAGAACTTTCGTACCAAGACGACCTTTATAAACAATTAGGTCATATTTATCTAAGTCTGATATAACAAACCCCAACGCCTCTACCCTAATATCGTTTAAGGTAGGTTCTTTTTTCTTACAGTCGAGGTCGTTATCATCAACAAGAAGAGTACTTAAAGAGAGACGTTTCATAACGATACCTCCTCTTTCTTCTCCCCATTAAGACGGTCCCCTGGGTTTTCGAGTTTCTCGTTCTTTTTCTCGGGGACATCAAACTTAAAAATATCATGACGATATCTACCAGCCTTGCCTTGATTCATGTACGCTTTAACTGTATTAGCTAAAAGGAATAGGGAATCTTTTTTAGCGTGGTTTCTGATATTATCGTACATCTTTTCTGTTACCTTCTTAATTGTTTTAGCCTCCCGCCGATGTTCATACTCCTGAACCTCATCCACAATGGAAAGAAGTTTTCGGATGATAACGATTACAGCATCTGCCGGAGATAAAGATCGCTCTACCAGACGAGTAAATTCTTTTCTGAGAAGTGGTTTATAGAGATACAAGATACGTCCATAAACTTCAATCTTCTCATCGTCTACTTCTTTAAAAATTTTGGTATATGCATCCTGCACTGAATGAAGGTATGACTTAATAATACCAAAACACCGACCTTCCTTTATCAAGAATTGTTTAAGTTCTAGATACAAATAGTCGATGACATCAAGTAGGCCATCCACGTAGAGATTCTTCTCAACTAGTGAACCACCTACTCGTTCTTCAATAGTAAATTCTTTCTTTTTCATATCACACATAAGGTTGATAAAGGCTCCGGAGCGCCTTATTTATGTTATGATAGATGCAAAAATAAGAAAAAGTATAGTCAGGGGGTGGGTAGAAACATCCCCAGAATTTAAAGCAGTCCGAGAGACTTGGGAGGAAGCCGGTAGATATATAGGCGAACAAGCTATGGCAATCTTAACGAAGGAAGAAAAGAAGTATTTGGAAGTATTTGGCCTAGAACGTGCTAAAGTACAAGGAAAAATCAGCTACCATAGTGTAAGTGCGTTTGCTAAGGAAGCGGGAATAGAACTATCTACTCAAAAATGGTATTCCTTCGGAGGATGTATGTATAAGGGACGGACATTTCTTGATAAAGATATTCTTAGAGAGTATGGTGATGTTGAGTACGTGAATCCAGGAAACGTACCCCTCCTAGTATCTTTAACTCAAGAAGATATAAAAAGTTTTAAAGAAGAAAGACCTGAGATTTTCTATGAGGTAACATCCCGACTCGTAGCGTGGTTTGAGGCTCTCTATAAGTTTAATGAAAAATTAAAAGGAATTGGGATGATTATGACAAGAGATGATATAACCCTAACTCACTTAAAGAAGTATCTAAAAAACCTATATGATGGAAGAAAACAAGAGGAAACTGAAGGAAACATATAATTGGAAAGTAAGTGATCTTGGGAAATCACGACTCTTTGCTCTAATTCAGTCAAGTCTTTGGAAAAACGACAAAGAGGCATTAAGGAAAACTGATCTTCTCAGAAACGTAGTTCGTGAAGCCTTAGAATCTGGAGAACATTATCTCTGGACTAAAGAAGAATGGGAAGTATTCTTAGGAGCTCCGAGAATTAGACTAGAACAGGAGAAAAGTGGTGGTTACTATGTTAGAGGAACTGGGTTTGGAATGCCTTCCAATGTATGGAAACCAGAAGATGTAGAAATATCCTTCTTCGGGAGACTTGAAATGCTAATAACCGGCCCCAACGACAGCAGACCAACCCCACGTACTAGTAACCAAAGAGTCGAATTAACCAGGGACACATTCATAGAGGGAAAAGGTTGGTCAGAGAAAATAAATCTAGCACTGCTTGCTTGTGCAAAAGAAGACTATCGAGTGAAAAATTGTATGAATCAATATCTCTCACCTAGTCTAGATACAAAAACTTTCCTTAACCCTCAACTCGGTCCGGGGTGGCATCTTCAAGACCTCTTAGACTATAATGAAGATTGGTTTTGGATGTACACCAAGAATATAGCTTATATAGGCTGTTATAAAGTGGACTCTCTATTCAAAGATATCAGTACTGAACCAGCGTTGGAAAGTGAGGACATATTGACTGCATTAGGGGCTCTTAAAGGACTGCTAGAAGAATAAAAAAATAGAGACACAGAAGGCGTGGATGTATTCTCCTTCTGGTCTCTTTCTTTTTTTTAACCTAGATCAAATGGTGTATCACCATTTACGTCAAGCCATCCTACTTTTCCGTCGGGTGGACATGGATCATAAGAACCTTGCAACTTTGCAATCTCTGGCTTGTTAAGTTTGACAAATATCATTATCATATCTTTCCAAGTTCGGATAATCTTTGTTTGAAAAGGTCCCATAATTCCTTTACTCTCCACAAGACGCATTGTCTTACAGAGGGAAGTTCCTTCAGTCATTAAAACGGCTTTCTCAATCAAGGCATTCTCTGTGTTCTTCCAATAACTTATTTGTGCTACCAGCAGGTAACGTCCCTCATTAAAACGAGATTTTGTAAACTCGAAATGGTGGATTACCATAGGGCAGGCCAAGCATTCTTTTGGACTTACCGACTTTCCCTCATACTTAAACTTAAGTTCTTCGGGAGTCTTGGTCCTTGGTGTATACAGGTCCAGCATAAGTTAATGGATTTATGTGCATAACAGGTGTTCGTTCCCCCGTCCAAAATCCTAATTCCAACGTTGGGAATGGCTCTTGTGGGTCACCAAGAATTTCACCTTGTGGGAGTCGAGGTCTCAACCCTTCAGCAAGAGGGAATAGATTTTTATTTTCTTGAGATCGATAATCCCAGGCTTCGGCAAGGGACCTAGCCCGATGGTTGTGCCATTTCTTATTAGCACGTTCAATCTCTATCCATCCTTCTACTGATTGGAGTCTATCGAAAAAGGGTTTATATACTCTTCTCCAATATCTCTCTAAGTTCTCAACATTAAGTCCCCTAAGTCCTCCCTTCATGCCAGCCCATGACATCATAACTCGATCACGATCGTTTTTATTCTCCGGGTTGAAGGGTTTCTTCAATTCCTTTTTGAATCTACGTTCGATACGTCTTCGAGAGGGTGTCTTTAAGCGAGCATCATGAGAGTTAATGGAGGCTCCTAAGAACTCAAATCTCTCCTCTTCACAATGTACCACACGCCAATTCGGTTTTAAGGTTTGTCCGTTCTCTTCTGTTAAAGAGCGGAGTACTCTCACCATGGTATGCAAGTAATTTAGGTTTGAGCTTATCATAAGTTTGTCATCACAGAATCGATAGTAATCGTGGATTCCATATTCAACGATAATAGTCCAATCTATTGCTGCATGATAAACATGTCCAAGGATATTAGAAGAAGCTAGCCCAAGGGCCATTCCTACTTCACCATGCATCCTAGAAATTGTTGCATCACATAGCCAGATTAACCAGGGATCTTTGATATGTTGTCTGATATACTTCGACATAACCCTATGATTGATCGTTGGGTAGTAGTGGTGTGTATCACAGACTGCCACATACAGATCTTTTCTGTTATGGACTCGCTTTATGACGAGCTCTCTTAATTCGTGTTGACCTTTTCCTTTGATAGATCCGTAAGAGTGAGGATGTATAATCTTTTTCTTCTCCATGAAAACATACTTAAGGCATGCATCTAAGAGAGTATCCACAATTTGATCCTCTGGGCAAGAAGCAAAGATATCTCGCCTCTTACCGTTCTCATAACGAACGAACGTATTGAAAGGATGAAATTCATAAGATTGCGTCATTAGGGCATTATAGATTCTATCTATATTTCCTTCTGAGTCCTCAAAGAATTTATTCCAGTTCTTTATCATGGATCGGGTCCACCTACTTTTCTTTTCTCCACGACACAGGTAGGTAACTATGTCTCGGAGGCGGTCTTTTGTTAAGAATTTATCTCTTACTCTTCCGACTTTCTTCATTACTATTTTTCGGAGTCTAGCTTTCGTTCGGACTCAATATTACAAGTAGGAATTGACCTATGCAGGTCGGGGCGTTCCTGAGAATGTAATAAGGACTTTTGCCTACTAGCTGTCGCTTAATAGAACTCCATTTGTATGATTGCGAACCGTTGCCGCAAGATCTTCGCCCATAAGTTTTTTGTCTCTAAAAATAGTTTCGCGCCCACGCCTGTTCCAGTTCGTGTTCGAAGCATCGTTGTTGAAGTTGCGAGCGAACCCACCACATTTGTCACCGTTGTTCGAGTTACCACCGAGACGCGGTAGGGGAAGACCTTTTATGTGATAATTAGTGCTCGCAGGACATACAACGAAGAGGGAATACACGAGAATATCCATGTGGGAAAAATTTTCGCG
>OCTW011318409.1_pt1 | contig 19907 bp, 21 predicted proteins | sample 1539671 | NCBI WGS metagenome assembly OCTW01 (sample SAMN02144230, study PRJEB22623) | gut metagenome | biome: sheep rumen | host: Ovis aries | place: New Zealand
CCCCCCCCCCGCATACGCGAGGGGGGAGTGATCTATTGATTGGATTTAGCCTTCGTTCTAGACTACCTCACTTCCGTACGCGAGGTTCATGACCCATTTCAGGAAGTAATGGAATCCGTAATCGTGTATCTCCATAGCCACGCGGTAGAAGCTGGTTATGGACCCGAAGGATGTCTTCACTGCTGTGAGCATCTTGGTGTTCGATTGTTCGATCTTGGAGACGGCAGTCATGAACTTGGCGTTTATCTCGTCAGAACGATTCGCATAGGTCGCGCCGAATTCCCCAAATTTTGAATAGTGCGCGATGGTAGCATCGGCGGCCTTGAGAGCATTCTCATATGTCCATCCAAGTTCACCGAGAGTCTTGTCATCATACGAATCGACTGGCCGGAAGTACTCGGTGTACTCGGTTCCAGAGATATCCTGTGTGCCACCGAATATAGACGGCATATCACGGATCACCCTGAATTGATACATCTTGACGATACCTTCGTCTGATACCTTAAGGAACGTTCCGACAGAGTTCAGTGCACCATTAAGCTTGGGATCGCGTATGGTATCTCCGATGAGCTTTATCATCTCATCGTTCCACTTGACGAACTCCTCGTATGACTGGCCAATGACCCGATCGATCTTCGTCGCCTCCTGCTGGATCTTCATAAGAGCAGGTGCAAGCGCACCAGCAACATCACCGAACTTGCCGAGGATGTTCATGAAATCGTCGTACTTGATTAACGATGGGACGTAATCATCATCTTCCGCTTTACGGAACACGTTCCACTTCTGAGCTCCCTTCTCCACAAGAACCTTCTTGGTCTTCTTGACGAAGCTCAACCACACGAACCTCTTGTCTGTCAGGTGTTTCCAGAATTCCTTGATCTTTGCGATGACCTTCTTGATCCACTCAACGAACTTGTGGAACAGATCCTTGGCGGTATCAACAAGCCCTTCCTGAGCTCTGTTAGCAGTGATCAGCTTGGCGTCGAGGTTCAGAAGGGATTCCAGACTCTTGTCGACGTTGAGTATACTGACAGCAGCATCACCGCCAACTTTGAGCATCTGGATGGACAACTCGACGTTAGCCACCGCCTGACACACCTCGTCAAGGTTACGCTGCGCATCTGTAAGCTCCATGTAAGAAGCCATCAGTCCCTCATATGCTTCAGAGATACTCTCCACAGTTGGAGTTATCTCGGTACCAGATGGGCGGGATGCTTGCTTAGGTTCAATTCCAAATTTCATGGGGTTTCTCTTTCTGTTACCCCCCCCGCTACCGCAGGGAGGGAAGGGTGAATAAATTGTAGTTTGCCCTCTCGGGCACTGTCTTTAACGCAGTTGTTCTTTAGTAAATTCATAAAATTGAGACCAAAAAATAAAGATGACCAGGTAGAGGCACCTCAAGTGCCTCTACCTAGCCCGTAGCAAAACAAGATCCACACGCTGTTCAGCCCATCGATCTGGGTGAGACGTGTCTCCATTCCGTTTAGATTATCCTAAAGCGTATGGATCTTAAATCTCTACCTCAAGTACTTCACGATAGTCTGAGTCACGCGACCGCCCTTAGGCATAGGTTTGGTCGTGAGGCTTCCATCAGTCTTGTGCTTCTGGAAGTAATTCTCGGCATCCCCTGGAGTAGCCCAGACATTACAGTGATCAGGCATCCACACGCGCTTCCAGCGCAACGAGCATGTGCGTTTGATCTCCAGACCGTAGACCGGTCCTTCACCAGCACACATAAGCTCGATTATACGTCCTCTCATAAGTTAACTCCTTTTCGTTATGCTTGGTTCATCAGTGACAGGAACTCGTTGTATCCCATCAGCTGGATGCCTTTGGCTTTGGCACGCTTGAGTTTGCTAGAAGACCCATTAGGATCTTCACACACAAGCGCTGTACAGGCATTGACGTTCTCGGTACACTGATAGCCCTTGGTCATGGCGAGAGCCTGCAGATCCTTGCGAGGTTGTGGGCCAGACCCAGTGAAACACAACACTCCCTTGACAGCGGCACTGTCTACTTTGACAGGTTGAACTATCTTGAAGAGTTTCATGTACTCCAGGAACCGCTCCCTGTTATCCTCGATCCAACGCATGAACTGCGTTACGGCGTCGATCTTGCAGTGATCGACGATCTTGTCGTACATCCTGTCAACTGGAACAGTGTTGACAAGATCAACTATCCCACCACAGTCTCGCTCTACAGTTGTCACGAACTCAGTGCTACACTTAGGTATGCACACAGAAGCCAACAACTGTTCTGCAGTGACTCCGCCAGTCATCACGCTGTTGATCTTGATCAGAGCAGACACTTGGTCTTTGTTGAACATCTCCGACAACTGATGGAGTTTAGCGTCGTCCAGGTTCTTGAACCTCTCTGCAAACTCCATGATGTTGTTGATGTGCATCGTCTTGACGACTGCGTCGGCTAGAGCAGGACCAACTCCCTTGATACCGAAGACGTTGAGACCTCTTATGATCTTGTTGGCTAACTTACCAGGGCACTTATCATTAGTGCACTTGATGAACTTGCCAACTGTCTTAACAGGATGACCACAAGAAGGGCACACCTTGGGCACTACAGATACATAGGGTTTACCAGGTGGATTGCTGACATCGATCACTTTTGGGATAACTCCACCACGACGCTCTATCGTCAAGGTAGATCCAATCATGATCTGATGGTCCTCCATCCACTGCGGGTTGTGGAGAGTTGCTCGTTTGACCATCACCCCATCTATCTGAACAGGAGCGAATATAGCAACTGGGCTGATGTTCTCCTCACCGATGCCCCATTCCACTTCCTTAAGAACAACTTGCTCCGTCTCAGACGTGAACTTATAGGCGATAGCAGACCTCGGGTGATGAGCAGTCACTCCGAGAGTTTCGCCATATGCATCGTCAGCCAGTCTTATCACGACACCATCAACAGGATAGTCCACATCAGGTCGGTTGATGAACTGCATGACTTCTGCAACTATGTTCCTACCGGCTTTAAGCTCCTTCAGTGTGACAGGTATCTCAAATGCACGGTGCGACACGAAGTCAGCAATTTGAACTCTGTTGAGTTCTGCTATCTCACTACCAACCTTGCTGTTGGCGAAACCAGCCGCAAGATTACGACAAGTTTTATAGTCGGCGAACAGTTCCGGATAGTTGTGCTGCAATCTCTGGAACATGTGGTGTGATACAAGGAGTTCTCCACGCATGTTGGAGGAGCCATAGATGTCATCATCGTGATCAATGTACTCCTGCAGATTGATCCTGTCGTTCCACGCTTTGTCGTCATCCATCTCGAATCGAGAAATGATCCCAATGTGTGGAGCAAGATGAGTTATGTCGTTGCCGACTAGACCTTTCTTACCACGAGTAGAGATGATGTTGTTGGCGAACTCAAGACTTATACCATCGTACTTGGGGCTAGCCATGAACACTTCATTGTCGGAACGTGCCACGCTAGCGCACCATGTAACTATATCAGAGAAATCGTAGAACTTGGCTAGAGACAGCATGGGCTTGGCATGGGTTACCTTATCCTCGCCAAGAGTCTCACTTCCAAGTTCATCTAACAGAGGATCATTAGGACTGAGCTTCCTGAGAGTTTCAACGAGCTTGTCATACTCAGTGTCTGAGATGATCGGCTTGTTGGATTTCCAGTAGGCATCATTGGCTTCCTTGATCCTAGACTTGATGATCTCTAGGTTTGTCATTGATAACCTCTTTTATTCCAACCAACTGGAACGATGCATCATACGAGGCTTCACATGGAACGATGTGTAGTTTCTGCTTGGGTTTAAGACGCTTCTCTGCCGTCTTCAAGTACTTCTTGGCATCAGCCATAGTTGCTGTTCTTGCAGCAGCTGTGATATCGCCACACAGAGCTGGCCAGGAGGGATCACCCTTGACATACTCTTCGTTATCATTAGCAACCACGAACACATTCGTAACATGATCTGCCGAAGCAGTGCTCATTGAGCATTCCTTTCCTTTTTGGTTTGTTGTACATACAGTTGACGCATTCTGTAATTTAGAATAGATGAGCGATGCTCACCAGGAGCACCACCCACCCAACTCTACGGCATGATGAAATAACCATCGCCTCTACAGAAGGCGTGACAATAGTTCCAGTCATTCTTCTTGCGCTTGATGCTTGCAGCTATCTTGCAAGCTGCTAGCATGTCATCACAACGTTTGTACTCATCAGTTCGTATGAAAATGATTCCATAGCGATCGACTTCTTTGTAAGAAGAACGATTGTCCCTATCGAACCTGTCGAAAGGTCGTCTTCGGTTTGAATTTCTGACTGGTCTTCGTTTATACATTGTAATCCTTTGTGGATGTTAATAAATCATAGGATTATGTATTACGAGTTAGTAATATATCGGCAACTCCGTATTGAACAAAAAGAAAAGGAGAGCTGTGGTGGCTTGCGCCACCACAGTCTCCTGCAGAAAGGAGGCACTCGCCTCCAAATTTTACTCGGCGCTATCGGCATCCTTGCCGAGAACGACGTAAGCTCCGACCGCGCCAGCGACGGCGGCGACCACTGTCACGATCCCCCAGAAGAGTCCCTTCTTGTAGAAAGGCTTCTTCGGTTCCTGAGCAGCGGGCTGAGCGGCGGGCTGTTCGGGGGTGGGCTGCTGGACGGTTTCGGCGTTGTTTGCTTCTTCCATGGTTGTTTTCCTTTTTGGATTGTTAATAATTCGGTATTACTACCTTGTTTCGCTAAAGTAATTTATACGTGAAAAATCTTGGATATCACTGTACACCAGCGTTGACCCTCTTGCAGCAGTATTCAACCGCTGCGATAGCGTGTTCTTTGGAATCGAACACTGCCAGGTTACCACCGGAGTGTATGTAGGAACACCCAAGATCGATGAGAGTACTCGGCTTGTGCTTGTCACTGAAGTGGAGACGCTGCCACGTGAGCCAAGTTGGAGGGAACTCGATCCTCTGTCCGAATCCCTTGATGTTGGTAGGAACCAATCGCACGCAGTAACCTTCGGCATGCACGTCAGATGCATGTGGATAGATGACTGCGACTATGTTCCTGTTACCGTGGGGATTCGTACGGAAGATGAACTCCTGCCAAGGATACGAACTGTCAGGAAGATCGAGGATCTTACCACCCAGCAGGACAGGCAGACTCCACATCTGACTGCGGATGTTGATCCTGTCGAGTATCTTGAGCCGCATCCTTCTGTACACGTTGCGAACCATCAGGTACGCTTCCTGGAAGAAGGCATTGTTGCTAGTGATGCCACTGAGGTTCCTATTGAACTTCTCACTGTACGTCTCATTCATGTAAGGCACGAATGCAAATGGATTGGTCTTGTTGAGGTATGCCATGCTAGGCGCATGCACCTCGCCTTTCTCACTCCACTTGATCGTTCCCTCATAACCGTTGTCGGCAGCCTGGACTATGTAAAGTCCAGCGCCCAGGAGGAAGCTTTTGACCGACGGATCAGTCTCCACATCCTCCAGTACCTTGCCGCACGACGAGATCGGTATGCCATTGGGATAGAACTCTGGTGCTCCTGCATGATGATCGTATTTGCTGTTGCCAACATCCACGAGTACATCACATCCTTCCAGGTTCTTCGGATCCCTAGACCGAACCACGTTAATATGAACCTGACGCAGTTCCTTATGATCTTCGAGATAATCTTGTACAGCCTCCTCGATGATGGCTATGCCGATCAACTCGTCTGCATGGAAAGTGCCGTCATGTGTGCCGATGGTGAGTACACCATCTCGACACTTGATCGCGTAGTCGACCAGGTCTTTGATCATCGGAGACACCTTCGGCTTGGGCTCAGGCGTTCGATTGACATGTATTTTCATTGTGAACTCCTTGTTATTAAGTTGTTGTGCTCTTTTAGAGCGATTTAATTTCACTTAAGTAATATATCGGTCAACCCAAACAAACGACATATTCTTTCATAGTCGAACCCTGTTTCTATGAAAAGGAGATAGTAATGTTTTGGAAGAAAATATCTCTCGATGGATACATCCCTTTTTCTCATGTCGGCAACAAACATGTCGAGATAGAGTTCGATAGCCCAGCCACTTGCATCATAGGTGCAAATGGATGTGGGAAGTCGAGCTTGCTGAGGATCATGGATGTACTAACTCCACCGACACGTCCTGATTTCGCCAAAGACGGCAAGATAGAGATGACCGTCGAACACGACGGACACCTCTTCGTATTGACAAGTGATTTTAAGAATGCCACGTCTCCTCACAGTTTCAAGAGAGATGGAGTAGAACTCAATCTATCTGGGACTAGCGATACTCAGAAGGATCTCGTCATAGAGCATCTCGGCATAACTTCTCTGATCAACGAACTGATGGCTGGTAATATACACATCTGCTCGATGCAGAAGGCTCAGCGTAAACAGTTGTTCTCGTCAGCGTATCCTAGCGACCTGTCGTTCGTCCTTGAGTATCACAAGAAAGTCTGTACTCAGATAAGGACATTCTCCAACCAGATCAAACTCCTGCAAGGAAGAGAAGGATCTCTTGTAGCATCCAAGATGCAGGACAACGAACTCAATAGGATCAAGGAGTGGAGTGTTGCGGCTAATGGTCTTGTTACTAGGATCGACAAGATCAATCTGTTACTTAACAACGAGATCGAGCAGTTGAGATCACACGAAGTTCTACAGAAGCATCCTGACCAGAGTGTCAACATGGACATCCTCAACCATGCTTCTGACAGAGTCAATCAGATCCATACATCGATAGTCTCTAAGCTACTGCATCCGTCTGACAGTGCAGTGTACGGCGAGGATCTCTCTGTACACATGCTCAACATGCGTGAGAGTAAGATACGACAGGAAGCTGGGTTCCTCAAAGACAGAGCCAACGACATCCGTGGTAACCTATGCAGTATCAAGGATGAACTTGACAAGTTCACTAGACTCAAGAACACTCCGTCGTCAGACAAACGCGACGAAATAGTTGGAGAGCTAGAGCGTTCTAAGAAGGAGATGGAAGAGCTTCGTTCTAAACCAGAATGGACAGATGCTCCTGCCATACCTAGGGACAAGCTGGAACTAGTTGAGAGTTCATTGCCTCTGATCAATGACATCATAGCTACTTTGCATCCTTACGCTGGTAAGCTCATAGGTCAGGAGAGCATCTCCAAGCTGAGAAGTGAATGTGACGCTATAAGGTTCTCTCTTGCTAGTCTCAACACTGAGAGGATGAGTCTAACTGCGCAGATACAGCAACACATATCTCGCAAGGCTATCCTAGCCAAGAACAACTATCCGCCGGATTGTAGTCGAGTCTGTGGTCTTAGAGCATCTCTTGAAGCCACTCTTAGTGACATTGATCTAAGGATCAAGGATAACGAGAGCAGGTTGGAGGGAGTAGCTAAAGAAGAGAAAGCTTATGTTGATCGTCTCAATGAGTGTCAGAACACTCTCCAGACCGTATCCCCAGTGATACCGATCATGAAGCGTCTGTATGACAAACTCACCGATATTTACGTCGTGAATTTGGCATTGGACGGCGAAGGGTTCGTTGACTGTCTTAACGCACATTGCTTCGACATCATCAATCGTATCAAACGTGGACTCGATTCGTCTAAGTTGTATCATCGTTATGTCGAACTCAAACAGAGAGTGGATTCCATAACCAACACTCTAACCATGATGGACTCCAATGATGCTGTGGCTATGTCCATGGATGTCATCGAAGGTATCATCAGGGACAAAGAGTCCAGCCTGGAGAATGGTATCCGTGATCTTGAACAGCTTGAAGTACGGATCAAGGATCTTGTCACTAAAGCCGACAAGATAACTGGTATGCAGCAAGATGTAGCCAGTTTGGACAAGTTGATAGTTGAGATCAACGATGCTATCAACAGTCTTATCGTATCGAATCGCATAGAGTTCGATACTCAGATGATCCGTGAACACGAAGCCATACGAGATGTAGTCAGTAGAAAACTGCGAGAAGTCGAGTATACTCTACAGGAACAGAAACGCATAAGCGATGTTCTTGAGACTGAGATACGCCCGACCATGCAGGAACTGAGAGAACAGCGTAGATTGTGGGAGATCGTGGAATCTGGACTTAGTCCTACCAAGGGTCTTCCTTGTATCTACTTGATAAGGTTCATGAACAGGATCTTCGCCAGAGCGAACGAGATCATATCTCGTATATGGTTCTGCGACATGGAACTTGCTTACATCGATGAAAAAGAGAATCTTGATTTTTCCATAAGTATCATACTCAACAAGAGTTCGACTGTCAAGGATATCTCGCTCTGTAGCAATGGACAGAAAGCAGTTATTGATTTCGCAGTCACATTAGCGATAGCTATCGAACGTGGGTTCAACAAGTGGCTTCCGTTCAAGTGTGACGAGATCGATGCTGCCTTGACTCCTGAGAGAAGAACTAAGTTGACTCAGTACATCGCAGATAGTCTCGATGATGGTACTATCAAGCAGTTGATGTTGGTCAACCACTTCTCGTTGCAGACTGGGTTACTGAATGTTGATGTTGTGTCGTTGTCTGATGACGACATAGTTCTACCAGAAGTGTACAACAAACACGTCATTATAAACTAAAGACACATCCAGGTTAGGTGCCCGACGAGGAGCACCTAACCTGAGAGGATTTTTATGTTCATGCTGCAACTACAACGACATTGCTGTCGTCTATGCACGTCCAGAACGAGTGGATATTGCTAACAATCAACGACTGCGTCTTGGCGAGAACGCTGTAGATGGATGCGTTAGCACGTATCGCTGCTTTCATCCAAGTGTAGTCGTTATCGTAAGGATTCATTTTGGTCAGAAGGTTCTCTGCCATGCAACTCTTCATGAATGCACCGAACGTAGTGTACGATTTGGCCTTGTTGAGATAGGAGCTAGCAATACCAGTTACATCATTGATATCGTAACCAGCATCAGTAAGAGTGACTGTTTTCTTACTGGGAGGATTCAACGAGATCTTACCACTCGTCTTAGAGTAGGTGATGATACCCTTGGAACCAATCTCAACAGTTGACAACACATTCGGAAGTGCACTATGCGAGTTCACAGATTCGCTCGTTATCTTAACATGTGCATCAAGGAAGTTCTTGCACACTTCGACAGATATCATCACTTTATTCATGTCATCCTTAGTGATGACATCAACAGGTTTGTCGAACTTGATGAGCGATCTGTCCTTGATGATCTGACGACATTTGGCAGAAGTCGTGTTGAACAGATCCTGGAGGAACTCCATGATCTTGGCAATAACATCGCCGATCATCTTCAGGAACTTCTTGAATGCTTCCTTGACAGTATCCATTGAGAGCGCTTCTGTCGATTTGTACTTCAAGCACATATCAACATTGCAGAACTCTTTGAGTGCTTCGCAGCTCTTGATGCGTTCAACATTGCGATCGGTATAGCCGAACTTCTGCACATCCTTGACGAGCTGGTTGACAGAAGCAACTACTTCGTCCATCTGGGTCGCCCTCAAGAGTTGCTCGTCTATCATCGCCATCTGTTCGTACATCTGATCGCGAAGTGCACATATTTCAACGAGTTTGTCGTTCATGATGTATAGTCCTTTAAATAGCACATATCACCGATCTGTTCGGTGACTTACATAAAATGTGAAAAATAAAAGAGAACCAGGCAGATCAGTCCCTTGTGAGGACTGATCTGCTGTGGGTGTGATGAGTTATCACTTACCAGGTTCTGCCGGAGCAGGAGCCGCAGCGCTCTTGAACTTGCGATCGAGAGCGATGAGCGAGAACGCCACCTTGCGCCAGATAGCAGCGTACTTGCCAGTCACTGCACGACCAGCGTTCCACTTCTTCATGGACTCACGGAGACTGTCGAGGATCGACTTGTCTTCCTTGGCAGCTGCACCGTTGGCATCCGTCTCAGCCTTCTTAGCCTCGGCCTGGAATTCCTTCCAAGCATCGCTGAACGCCTTGACACCACCAACTTCCTTGACGAAGTCGTCACGGATCTTCCTGACATCCTCAGCCTTCCAGCCGAGCTCGGACACCTTAGCCTTAGCGGACTCAGGGACCTTCTTGTCGTCAGTGTTGAGATCGCCGCTCTTGATCTTGCTGATGTTGGCAGCGAGATCCTTGAGAGCCTTGATGGCGTCTTCCGCGTCATCCTTCGTCATGGCCGAGACTTCAGCGTCATCGGGAAGCTCGCCGTCGAACTTGAGGTTCTGGACGACCTTCGCCAGCTTGGCGTTGATGTCGAACTGGTTAGCGATCCACTTGCCAACCTGCACGAAGAAGTCCTTGATACGAGCGATGGCCGTCTTGATCATGTCAACGACCTGACTCTCGATAGCAGTGGTGTACTGCTGCTGGAGCATCTTCTTGGTATCAGCCGACAGGGTCTGGATCGACTCGATCGCGAGCGACTCGAGATTGAGGTTGTCAGTGAAGCCATTGTCCTTGTTGATGAGGGACATGTTCTCGACACTGACACCATACTTCTCAATGCACTGCTTGGCGTCGCCAAGGTCACGGAGAACGGTCTCGATTTCATCGACGCGACCTTCAGCAGCCACGACATTGCTGTAGAGAGACACAGCCTCGTCGATAGCCACAGAGATCGATTCCAGAGAAGCAGCCATATCAAAAGGCTTAGCAGCCGGCTTCGCAGCCGGAGCAGGGGCCTTATGTTGCATACATGAACACGTATACTTCATAATGATTTTCTACTCTTTGGAGGTTTAAGTGCGCATATGATAGCACTACTTATATTAAAGAGTATAAGCTTCATTAAAGAGTATAATCTTCGTCGGGATGCTTGTCGATGTACCACCTAGGCGGGAACGGCACTTCCCTGAGTTCTCCTGTCTTATATCTGAAGATGTAGGACTCTCCAGGGAAACGCTCCCAGTTAGCCTTCATGGATTCGACCACTTCCTTGGGAACATCATGCTTGTTGACAGAAGCATCTCCATCTTCATAATCCATCCAAGCTATCCGGTACTGTCCATCTCCATTCTTCTTGTTAGCCTCGATGAGAGCGTGGATGAGATCAGCTTTGGGATAGGCTGTGGTCATAACCACATGCTTAACTCCCATGTGAAGCGCAGCATTGAACATAGTCCTAAGGTACAGCGACGTCCTGGTGTTGGTAGACTTGAACTGATATGAACCATCCGGCATCATGTGAACCTGATCACCTTCGAGAAGGAGAGCTCCGGGGAAATGCTTCAGGGCGTAGCTCGTCTTGCCAGATCCAGGGATACCTCTAATAAGTGTCAGCATTGGTTACTTATCCTTTCTGTATGTATGTTCTGGAGAACATAGGTGTAGATATCATCGTCAATAAATTATTTTATGCACTCTAAAAGTATAAGGAGTAACATCAATGAACCATATTCCGTTCGATTTAGTTGAGTTAACTGCGCTTACAGAAGAGCTGTACAGTGCTCATGAGCAGTTAACAGACTCACAGAAGAATATGTCCGATGTCGTGGCAGTGATGCAGAATGTCCGTGACAGTCTCGATCATATCAAGAAGTTCGGCCAGATCGGCGTAGAACAGCTCAATTTGGACAAGAGCTTGGAGTCGCTCTGTCATGTTGAAACAAGTCTTCTGACTGTGGAGAAAGCACAGGAAGGTCTTGGCGAAGTAGCTAAAGCTGCTTTGGAGAAACTGAAAGAGTGGTGTGCCAAGATCAAGAACTGGATCATCGCTGTCGTCAAGAAGATAATGGATTTCTTCACTGGCACCGAGGCTAAGAACAAAGAGTTCCTTGCTCTGGTTGCACAGACCAGTCCTGAAACGTTCGTCAAGATCATGAAGAACGCTAAAGTGGACAAGAACAGTTCTGCAGGTAACGAGACGTTCATGGCTGAAGCATTCCTTACCAAGAATATCATCAGCTACGATACTGCTATTAAGCTCTTCGATGTTATCAAGAAGGCTGTTGTGGACGAAGATGCATACCTATCCGATATGGATGCTGCTCACAAGCTGATAAGCGAACTCGATAACTCTCAGAACGCACAGGTCGAGCTTGACAAGATGCATCAGCTCAAGGCAAAGTTTGAAGCCAAGATCCAATCGAACGAGGATGCTATCAAGAAGTACACGAATGATACCATCACTCTGCTCAAGAACGGATCTGGTTCTGGTGACGATTTTGACGCTATTGGCTGGAACAAGTCAACTGCAAGCGAGTTCATCACCAAGTACAACGAAGTCGAGGCAGACACCAAGAAGAAGCTCAATGAGTTCTTGAGTCTCCGTCGTTACTACGACGATGCCCTGGCTTCGCTTGAGAAGGAGTTCAGTGGCACTGACGATGCGTATAGCCAAGACAAGATAGAACTTGTCAGGGCTGTCATCAACAGCAATGCGTCCGACGTCAGGTGGATGACCAAGCTTGCCAGCGACTCGGCACTCGTTCTTGAGAAATGTCGCTCTGCACTTTGGCGAGAACTGCACAAAGACAGTGCTGGTAAACTGCAATAAAAACAACGTATCATTAACCCTTCCCTTCCTGCGACAGCTGGAGGGGAGGGGTCTAATTAATTTTATCAGGCGTACATTGTATGCGCACTAGATAGGTGTGTCTTTAACATGCTGGTGAGGGGCCTCGTGCCCCCCCCCAGCAAGGCATACTTTAACCTTCAGTGGGCACGAGAAAGACAACACATCAACATGAAGTTCCAGACAACTGTGTCTGCTCCCAAGGCGGTTGTGATGTCTGAGGCTGAGATGTTCGCTGCTGCGGAAGCGTTCGAACAGTTCCACGACTCTGTCGTGAACGGTGAGGATGCAACTGCACTCGAAGTGTTCGAGAACCTTACTGCGGTCAAGGATATGATCAACAGCAAGGACAGCAGTCTCAACCGAGTCATCAACAACGATCCGGAGTTGCTCGCGATGTTCCGTGAGTCGAAAGGCTCGATGGAAGCATTCGCAACTGCTATCGCGTCCAACCTCGATGCTGCTGAAGAAGGTTTCGGCAAGGATCTCTGGTGGGATAGTCTTCTTGGCGCGATCTGGCATCGTAACGATACCACGATCAAGCACCTCAAGCCTCTCGTCGATACGCTTCTCGATCAGGTCGAGAAAGCAGACGACAAGAAGTTCGAGAAGTGGAAGATGTTCCGTCAGATCAATGTGTTCTCGAAGTACCTTCCGGACTATGAGGACTATGCCAAGTGCGCTTCTGCTCTCAAGGCTGCAGCTAACTACCTCATCAGCACGTCGCCTGACAAGTTCGACGCTGAGGCGTTCAAGAAGACCTTCTCTGGTTCCATCTACGCTAAGAAGGATGGTAAGCTCAACACCAACACGACTGTTGGTGCACATCTCCTCTTCCAGCTTGACATCCGCAAACGCGGCTGGCATGGCAAGGATCGCTTCATCGAGGGTCTCAAACTCATGAAGGATCTCATCGGAGTGATGGAGAAACTCGACGAAGCCATCAACAAGAACAAGAGCGGTAAGTTCGATGACGCAGCCAAGGCTGCTGTCAAGGGCTGGTGCTCTGGTGCTTCCAACGTGGCCAACCTCATGGGTCACCTTGGTCGTGGCATCACTGCCGCTGCTCGCAAGGTGTCCGGTTCGGTTCTCAACCGTCTGTTCACGCTTGAGAAGTAACGACAAGAAAAAGAAGGAAGGTTGAGAGTCCGTCTAGGACTCTCAACCTCCTCTTCCTCTCTTATTTTTACCTAAGGTACTTAGGGTCACCAGTCATTTCGCAGCAATACGCTTGCGATATGCTTCGTATTCTTTCAGGATTGTACTGGTCATCCAGTCTCGTGCTTCGCTATTCATACTGAAACCCCATTTTCCAGTATACTGTCCAAGCACGATACATGCAGACGACGTACGTAGCTTCTTGTGCAGCATCGGAACGATGTTGTCTCTCACGAACGAGAACGGTGCACATTTTACATCCGATCGCGTGGAGTTAATGAAGTAGAAGCAACATCTGCGCATACATATGCATCCAACGTCTTCACCTGCTGCTTCTTCTCGGCTGAACAGATGCATTCTGACCCGATATTTTTTATCCATGAGGTGATACAACTCTGTAGCTGACCAGAACAGGAAGTCAAACATCGCGTTGGATCCATAATCATCCGGGTGATTCGTGCAGTTCTTATAAGCTCGATCGAAAGCCTTGCGATCGTACACCAGACGGTAGCGATCAGGATGCTCCTTGAAATCCTTCTCGGCTGATCTGAGTTTGATGTAGACTTCCTTCGATATCTCCAGTGGTTCCGCATTCGTATCAGAACAGAACGGCAGATAGTATCGCCTCTTGCCTCCTTCTATCTTGGAGACTGGGTGAACGTGTCGTATCTGCATTTCTACTGCCTTCCCAGCTAATTTCTGTTTGCCAGGAAGAGTGTAGACCATTACTCGTTTGTAGATGATGTCCATGTGTGTCAATCTCCTACTTTATCGAATCCTTTGAACTCCAGATGCCCTTGTCCAGATGCAACAAGTGACTTGACGCATTTAGGCGCACTGACTTTGATAAAGAAATCACGAGAGTCATTCACTTCGTATATGCGAAACTGTTCCGCGACTATTATCACATTGGGCATAAGGTCTGTATTACTGTGTCTGAGTCCGAGTGCGATGGGTGTACCCTCACCAGCATTCTTCCCAACAACCACCAAAAGATGAATTTGACTCCTATCGGGAATATCTATCGGATCTCCTTCATCGAACCCATGGATGTAAACAGTTCCATCTCCCTCTCCAACATGGTTCGGAAGAAGCATGTTATTACTGTTCACTGTGATGCCTAGAAAACAGGTATCAGTGACGTAGTCGAACTTGAAGCCTTTTGGCTTTACAGAATTGTCATCGCTCATTTCAATCTCCTTTTTGTGAACCAATCAGGGTACTCACCAGCTGGAAGAACGAGATACTTGTTCTTGCGAGGTCCACAACGAGGATCCCTAAGGATCACTCTCTCGCCAGGTATAGTCTTCCAGTTTTGTTTCATGTGGACAATGACTTCCTTAGGAACATTGTGCCTGTCCTGGTTAGTGTTCCCGTTATCGAAGTCTATCCACTGATGAGTAACTTGATAACCGAATGCCCTAGCGATCTTCGCTAGGATTTTGGCAAATGACCCATCGGCAGAAACGAGTGTGATAACCACACATTTGATACCGAGTGACAGCGCTGTTGACAGCATGATCCTAGTATACTCAGTTGAGTTCTTAAGCATACTGGTATCTAACAGATACTTACCATCACTGGTCATGAAGTACTGATCTCCTTCAATCAGAAGGACACCAGGCCAGAATATCTGAGTGTATCCGGTCTTACCAGAACCAGGTAAACCACGCACGATGATCACCTTGCGCTGGTCTTCAGTAGATTTTACTTTCTTCACGATTGCTTCTCCTTTCTTTTAAAGGTTTAAGATACTTGATGGTTCGTCTCAGATATCGCTTAAGTTCTTCTTCAGTGAATCCAGGATATGACACTCGCATCTTACCGGTTCTTTTGTAGAAGTTGACTTCGCGTTTAAGGAGTTCAACATGAACTCGAACCGAATCTGGCTCGTCAGTTTGTCCTTTGTAGAGAGTGACACTGAACGAACTCCACAGTCTCACGTGATCGAATGCCTCTTTCAGCTTATGGAGGAGCTTGATGCTACCTCTTACTTGCATACTGATATAAGTGCCTCTCCACATGCCGTCATCTTTGGGATGACCAGAACAAGAGTGAAGGGTTCTCACACCTCGTATGCTGTTGAGAGTGTCGCAGAGAGGCACGATCAATGGATCCATCTTGTCACCATAGTCAAATTTGCTTTTCATTTGTCATCCTTTCTGTCTTCTTGACAGGATCTCCTTCACGCTTCACGTTAGTACCAGAGAATTGCTGTACGATCATGTACACACACCACCCCACAATGAAGAACGGGATACCTCCTACTAGGAACGGGAACGACAGTATCATAATGTGAAGTGGGGTTCTTACTTTGTAACCCATGTTCATCCAGACGAAGATGAACCCACTTATCAGGCTGGCTACGAGTCCGCCTAGTATCCAGAGTGTCCACGTAAGTGTTACGTCCAGTATCAAGAGTGTCCACTTAAGTGTTTCGTTCATATTTGTTCTCCTTTCATCCTAGTAATATATTTCTCTAGATTAAATGAAAAAAGAACCACATCTCCTTCTGGTATATCCCAGAAGGAGATGCTGCATATTACACATTATTTTTGGCTAGCAAGAGCAATGGCAAGTTTGATCTTCTCCATGGAGAAGTTAGTTGCCAGTGCACCCATGACAACATTGATGTCCTTTTCATCTGAGGAAACAGATCTGTCGTCCTCTTCAAATAGATCAGGTTTCAAACGTTTCAGTTCATTTGCTGCAGCAGTAGCATCATCTGCACTGCGTTTGCCTCTCTCGACTTCAGAGATGATCCTCATCAACTTAGTCTTACAGGAAGTTTTATCATTCAATTCCTCTTCTGTGAAGAAAGAGTTGGATGAATTTCCACCGGATTTGATCTTTACATCACGTCCTTTAACGTTTATGGACTTCCCTTCGAGTTTGGATTCTTCACCTTTTGAGATGTACACATATCCAAATCCCTTAGAATTACCATTAAACTTATTCCGTTCGACTTCAGCTTTATAGACAGTCACATACTTAGAGAACACTTCAATTAGATCTTTCTCCGTCGTATCGTAAGACAGATTACCAACATAGATCTTTGTGTATTCTCCTTCTTTAGGTAACCCACTCGATACTTTCTGTTTGATCAGAGACATCACAACGTTGATTTTACTGCATATTGTCGCAACAACGTTGGCATTCTTCACAACCGCATCCTTGACAGCTATAAGCTTATCTTTGGCTGCAGTCATTTCATTCTTGTCCTGCAACGATTCAAGCTTCTTAGTTAGAGCATTGGATCGTACGTCGGCTTCGACATCAAACTCTATAAGAGAAGCACTAAGTGTCTTTACTGCATCCTCCAATGCAATTATGTCAGACATGGAGATAGGAGAGCTTTCCTCACTTGAGTTGGCGAACAGTTTATACTCGCGATCCCTGTAAGTTACAAGTTCACCATCTTCAACATCAAACATCTTACCGTTAAGAACAGTCATACCAGAAGAACTAGCGAACCACATGGACTGTTTCAGTTCATCTAGTTTATCTGTATTCGACTCAATGACAGTTCGTATCATTGACTTCCTGGTCTTAGAATCAGCTGCCACTTTAGACACGGCATCTATAATACTCTTTCCAATGATTCCAGGTGTCAATTTGGAAAGCTTATCATCTGTTATATTCTCTTTCTTGAGATATGCCGACATCCTGGTTGATGACATCCATTGGAATCTAGTATGAAGTTTCTCAATGAGTGTACGCACCCACACTTTAAGTTTTGTAAACAGTTCCTTGATCCAATTAATGAATTTCTGAACTGCTTCACTGTGAAGGATTGATATCCCTTCAACTACACACTGTACATCCGTAGTGTCAAATTTAATGTCGATCAGACTTTCGATTGAAGCGATAGTTTCTTTGTCTACACTAGACGAATCCTTCAACTTCAATGCAATTCCGTATGCCTCTTGACTAGCATTGAATAATGTCACAATTTCATCTTGATTTCTTAATGACTTTTCAAGACTATTCCAAGAGGATATCAATTTGCTATTTATCAAGTCAAGATCCTCAGTGAGACTTACTGGTTTAAATTTCATCTTTGTCTTTTCCTTTATCACTGCTTTCTCATATAATTTCTGGCAAAAAGAAAGGAAGACATGACTCCTACCTGGCGGTTAGACCAGGCAGGAGTCTATATTCAGTCACGTCATCACGACGAATAGTCGGGAGCATACTGTATGTCTAGCCAAGGGAATCTATCCCTTATCTTGACGATCTCTTCGACCGTCAACGCATTGACCTTGAGCGTGTCCTTGATGTAATATTCAGAACGTATAGGGAGTTGCTCTCCGTACAGCTTTTCAGCCAAATGGATCGCGTCTACGATGGTGCACTCGTGGGAGAAATAACTCTTGCTATCCTCACCATTCGGGTCACCCTCGTACCAATCCATCGTGCACAAGGTGTCCACAAGAGACTCGATGTACACTGCGAGATCGAATCCAAGCGAAATTGCCGAAACAGGTTGATCAGTCACGACGCTTACGAACTGACGCAATACCTCGACATCTTTAACTGTGAATGTTCTAGGTTTGGATCTATAACCCATAGTTTTATCCTTTATTATACTCAGGCAACAACCAATCCAGTTCGGACGGTCGCTGCACTGACTTACCCTCGTGGAATCTTTCCACATTGTCCAGATAACCTGGAGTTAATTCGATCCAGTTGATGTGGTCGCCAGAATGTTTACGAAGTCTGTAGATGAGCGACATGTTGTGTAGCACAACGATGTAGCTGTGTCTGTATGGTATGTCTGGATCGTATTTCATCCAGTTGAACAAACTCTCACAGCCCAACACGTCGAGACTTCTGTCAGGTTCATCCATGAACAGAGTGTAACTATCTGTATCAACATGATGAGATTTGTTGTACTCTCTCACTGCTGCTAGTTTACCAGTTGCTTCTTCCAAAGTGTACCTACCATGTGATCCAATGTTGGCCTGCATGACCTGGACGTTGAAATCCCTGATATTTTCACCGTCTGCGGACTTGTTGTCACGAAGCATCCGCAGAACGTGGTGTATGCTAGCCAATGTCGACATGCCAGAACTAAGTTTGTCGTTGTTCATGAACTGAGAGAAGTTCTCGATACAATCATCGAACTTCTCAGATTTGAGTTGGTCAGCTGTACGGACATTGAAACAGCTCTTGTTCCAGTCATTGACAAGATCAACGCTACTGTAGTAACCATGTTCTATCCTATCATGGATGTGCATGGATGCGAAGGACCCAGTATCCACTTTAGAATAGTGGTTACCTTCACAGAACGTAAGTGATCTCATGAGACGCAGTAGGGAAGTCTTGCCGCATCCGTTATAACCACAGAGGATATTAAACCCTTTGACGAAATCAGCATGAAATCCCTGGAGTTTAGGGATCTGCATCCAATAAGGAAACTTCTTAGTTGGATCCAGATGCAATGTGATTGATTTAATCATATTGATCTCCCTCTCAGTTGTACTCGAACCCAGGGACCTCGATCTTCCCAGCTATTATGAATTCGCTGATCTTCTTGAGTCCTTCTTTGAGTGAGTACACAGGCATTTCTTCCTTTGGATAAAGCGGCGCAGTGAACATCACATTGCCACGCCACCCTGCGAGCTTAATGAGAAAACCCGGAGTGAAGTGAATTTCAGTGAAATCTCCTACGCGCCAATACTCATTCTGATGAAGATGTGCAAATTCATTGAACCAGGCTTCGTCCTTAACAACAATGTGCCAGTGGATGGGAATTCCACTAGTTGGCCACTCTTTCAGCTTTGCCGATTCCAGCAGGAAAGATTCAAGCTTGGATTCAACTTGAGACTTTTCCACATCGTCGGGTATGTCGATGTAATCATCGTCGTCCAAGATAGTTCCAACTTTATTGGATTTAGGACGTCTGACGACTCTGTAATTGCCTCTCACGTCTATTATGAAGTCGTGAGTATCAGGAATACGTGAGATAGAAAAGCGTTTTCCTTTTACAATCATGACAGGTTCTAGACATTTGGCAACATCAAATCTTCTCAGTCCAACAGTGATATCAGGAGCATCTTTGTCTTTACCTTCAAATGGATCTCCAAATGAAAGTACTAGCTCAGTGACGAAAGGCATCCTGACTCCAAAAAGCGGATGACAGTTGATGTAAACTGTTCCTTCCCCATCACCAGCACAGTTTTGTATGTCGAAGTTCTGCCCATTGACTACGATGCTTAGAGCTCCGCCATCGCAGCCATAGTTGAACTGTTCAGTCGCATTA
>OCTW013431384.1_pt1 | contig 19903 bp, 14 predicted proteins | sample 1539671 | NCBI WGS metagenome assembly OCTW01 (sample SAMN02144230, study PRJEB22623) | gut metagenome | biome: sheep rumen | host: Ovis aries | place: New Zealand
ATGGCGGAATCGGTAGACGCGCTGGTCTCAAACACCAGTGGGGCAACCCGTGCCGGTTCGACCCCGGCTCTGGGTACGAGTTCAACTCGAAAGTAATCGCTAAACCTTTAAAAACAAAAGGTTTAGCGATTTTCCTTTTCTCAATTTTCCCCGCATTTTCCCCACATCTGCAAGTTTTCGTGCAAAGTAAGCCCCGTATTCCCCACCAGAAAGGCTCAAATTAGGGATGAATTGTTGATTCTTATAACAATGAAAAGATTATTGCAGGCATTCAATCAATGTCTTTAATCGCAAATCAATACGATTAAACACCATCATTTCGGCAGTTTGAACTGCCAAATATGGATTTTATTCGTTTCAACGAACGAATTATAACTTGCATCCTCCGCCTTCGTCGCAGGAAGTGACAAGTCGATATTGCACTCAAAGATGGTCCAATGCTTCTCTGCCTTTGTTGGTCAGGTAGTATGACTGCATCGGATGATTGGGTGTTTCTGGGTATAGCATGGCTATATATCCAGTCTCTATGTTAGGAGTAATATATGTGGAAACGAACCCCTTCCTGTCCTTACGCTGCATTGCTTCCATAAGAACTTTCAGGCTAGCACCATTTTCTCCTATTGCAGATAATAATGCTCTCAACCGTTTCAACTTAGCATCCTCTCGTTTGGAGGTTGAGGGGGTTGTGGGGGTTGAGGGGTTTTTATCTTGTGGGGTTGTGGGGGTCGTGGGATTATACGCATGTATGGCTGTCCTTCTAAACGTAACCCAAACAAAAGATGCATTCTGATTATACTCAGGCTCAGGAAGGTTAGCCTCTCGACAAGCATCCATGATGCGGCCTACACCACTACCCCAGTTCTCCAAGAATGTTGTCTTGAAGAGCACGTCAGCAATAGTGGGATTCTGCGGGAAGGAGTGATGAGACTGCTTGATGGTCTCGGTAGTCAGTTCCTCTGGCAGATGACCAGAGTTCTCAATCTCAATACGGTCATCGTATATGGCTATGCCCACAGAACTGCTTGTGTTGTGGAAAAACCGATGGCATAGGGCATTTGTCAAGGCTTCTCTCAGTGCTTCAGCAGGAACTTCCAACTTCTCTTCTCTCATAAAGCCAACAATCTTACCACTGATGGAAAGATGCTTGAAGAAGAATGCCATGCCAGCATCCAATAACGTGAAGAAGTTACCATAGGCACGTTGATTGTCGAAAAACTCATTCTTATCCGTGCCACGGAAACGAGCCATACGAAGCAGAAACTGAGGGAATTGGCTGGTATCATGCAAGAACAAGGCGGCAGCAGCATTCTTCAACTTCCCATCAGGAGTGGTCAGTTTCAATTTCTCGACAAGACTTTCTGTTGTTTCCATCAATGATGACTCTGGCATTCGACCACGTTCCACGCCGAGACGCACTCCTCCACGAATACGTTGCTCCTCCAAGTCTGCAATGGTGATGCCTTCGCATACTTGGTCTTCCCATTTGTAGCGATTGTTCTTGCTCCGCATCAGTCTGTCTTCAAACATGTCACGGGGCATAACAACGGTAGTGCTCTCTATCCGAATGTAGGGTTTGCTGTCGTAAGTATAGGGCGCATTCCAATAGCCAGCAGCATTCACATGAATGGCTATGACTTGGTGACCTGGGCGATCAGGCACATCAGTGTATTCTACTGGCAGGTCTATCAGCGGTTCCACTTTGGCAATCTCCCTGGCAATCTCCTTTCGGGTATTGTCTGTTACCTCCTGACCAAAAATCTTCAAGGTTGTTGGAGCAATGCCGAAGAGCAGCCATCCGCCAGCGGTATTGAGGAAAGCACAAACAGAACGCATACCATCCTTCAACTCACCCGTTGTCTTCTTCAGTTCCAACGTGCGAGTCTCATCACCATGTATCAATGCTTGTATGTTTTCTATCGTCATACCGGCCAGACATTTAAAATGTCGGTACAAAGGTACAAAACTTTTCTCTAATAATGGCATGTAAACCTTGCTTCGCGCGTAAAAATAAACAAAAATTGCAAATTTCTTAAGATTGCAACGCACGATATTCTCTATATTGAGATTTTTTGATTATCTTTGCAACGCATTGTGGGCGAGATCTACTATGCAAAGACATATTGCTCAATAGACTTCTAATCACCACCTAGAAATAGAGCAACTTCATACTTTATTGGGTGCCACCCCATAGGGCGTAGGCATTCCCATATAAGTATGATGGTTGTGGTGACCATGAAGCTGTGCCAGCCCAGTTGCTCCAATCTCTCTGCCAGACGCACCTCCAAAGATTTCTCTTAATTGCCGAGCGGATGAATCTTCCCATCGGGGCCAATCTCAAAGTTGAGATGCTGCCGGGTTTTGTCATAGTGATTGGTCGGATCCTGGTTCTTTTGGTCAAACCGTTCCTCGTTCCAACGACGTTCATTCTCGTTTGCTTCTGCCGTGCTGAAGGACTTCGCTGCATCCATGTGCATGGTGGTGTGACCTGTATTTATGAATCATTACATGCATATTCGTGTAGCGCCGCAGGCAATTCGTTTTACAGCCGTACAGAAACGCCAATGCGCTGCCGCCCGCCCGCCTTCTTGGGGTCTTAATCAGGGTCTGCGGCCGTGTCAGCGGTGTTTTTTCCGCCTTCACACAATAAAAACGCGGATTGTGCGTTATATTATCAGCCCACATTGGATTTAAGATGAAAATATTCGCTATAGGAATGAACTACCTTCAGCACAATGAGGAGCTGGAGGGCAAGAGTTTCAAGCCCGAGGAGCCGGTTGTGTTTACCAAGGCCGACTCATCGCTGCTGAAAGACGGGCGTCCCTTTTTCCTGCCCGAGGAACTGGGCCGCATCGACTACGAAACGGAGCTTGTCGTGCGCATCTGCCGCCTTGGCAAGAGCATTCCCGAGCGCTTTGCCCATCGCTACTACGACGCGGTGACGGTGGGCATCGACTTCACGGCGCGCGACTTGCAGCGCCGCTTCAAGCAGGAGGGCAGGCCGTGGGAGCTGTGCAAGGGCTTCGACGGTGCCGCCGCCATCGGCCAGTGGGTGCCCGTGGAGATGTTCCAGAACGTGCAGGCCATCCATTTTCGCCTTGACATCACCTCGTCAGACGACCGCCTCCAAGGGCGGGGACCGGTCACCGTGCAGCGCGGATGCACCAGCGACATGCTCTACACCGTGGACCAGATTGTGAGCTACATCAGCCGGTGGTTCACCCTGAAGACGGGCGACATTATATATACAGGCACGCCCACAGGCGTTGGTCCCGTCCACATTGACGACCACCTGGAGGGATGGCTCGAAGACCGCAAGGTGCTCGAGTTCAACGTGAAATGAAGAAAGAGACAAAAGAAAAATAACGAGGAAACCATGATGATGACCCGAAAACATATCATCACCCTGCTGCTACTGCTGCTGTGCATGCCCGCGATGGCGCAGAAGAAGGAGTTTGTCCACCTCACTGCCGATGAGCTGGAGATAGACTCCGTGCTGCCCCATTTCACATGGTCGATGGCGCTGCCAGCCGACTATGCCGACTCGGTGTACACGTCGGAGATTCTCTATCCGGAATTCATCGACATGACGAATGCCGAGGCCGAGCGCTACGTGCAGATAGGGGGCGACGAGCCTGGGGCACTGCCCGAGGTGGAAAGCTTCGTGTCGGTAGACCGCAAGCAGGGTGTCTTCGTCACGACCTTCGTGCCCATTGTCAGGCGCGACGGCAAGTGGCAGAAGCTGGTCAGCTTCATGATCAGCGTGAAGTCGGCCCCAGTGTCGGCCAGTATGCGCCGTGCCAACGCCACCTTGAGGGCGGGACAGGCATCGCGCTACGCCAGCCACTCGGTGCTGGCCAAGGGCGACTGGGCGAAGATACGAGTGGCGGAGTCGGGCATCTACCAGATAACCGATGCCCTGATCAAGCAGGCCGGATTCAGCGACCCGTCGAAGGTGAAGGTGTATGGTTACGGCGGAGCCCTGCAGAATGAGGTGCTCGTGGCCGAAGAGCTCATCGCCACCGACGACCTGAAAGAGGTGGCTCAGTGCGTGGTAGACGGCAAACGGCTGTTCCATGCCGTAGGACCTGTGACGTGGAACGGGGCAAAAGAGCGCAAGCGCAACTCCTATTCCAGCTACGGATACTACTTCCTGACCACCGACGGAACAGAACCGCTCACCGTGGACAGTGCCACCTTCATGAAGCAATGCTACCCCCTCGACGAGCACTACCACGTGCTCCACGAGAAGGAGGAATACAGCTGGTATCACGGTGGCCGCCGCCTCTATGAGGACACACCCGTGGAAGAAGGCAAGAGCAAGACCTTCACGCTGAAGACGCCCGGGCACACCGAAAAAGGATACCTGACGGTGGCACTCTCGGCCGAGGGCATAGTGAACAGGCAATGCACGACGGTGGTGAACGTGGAAATGAACGGCACGAGCCTGGGTACCGTCACGCTGACCGCCAACGACAAGACGAAAAACTACGGCGGACACACGGTCGACGAGGCCTGCGACGCCACCAAGGTGTTCAGCGTGAGCAACATTGCCGCGGAGAACACCATCAAGCTGACGGTGCAGGCCGACGGCTATACCATGCGCCCGGACTATCTGGCCCTCACCTACGACACACCGTCGGCACGGCCCAACCTGAAGACGGCGTCGTTTGCGTCGCCGGAATTCGTGCACCGCATCACCAACCAGGACCTCCATGCAGACAGTGCCTACCAGATGGTCATCATCATTCCCACCTCGCAGAAACTGCGCGCACAGGCAGAGCGGCTGAAGGCCTTCCACGAGGAGCACGACAGCCTGAGAGTGCGCCTGGTGCCTGCCGACGAGCTGTTCAACGAGTTCTCGAGCGGCACGCCCGACGCCAACGCCTACCGACGCTACATGAAGATGCTCTACGACCGCGCACAGAACGAGGACGAAATGCCGCGCTACCTGCTGCTCTTCGGCGACTGCGCATGGGACAACCGCATGGTGTCGAAGCAGTGGAAAGCCTACAATCCCGACGATTTCCTGCTCTGTATGGAGAGCGAGAACTCATATAGCGAAGCCGACTGCTACGTGGACGACAACTTCTTCTGCTATCTTGACGACGGCGAGGGAGGAAACCCGGCCTCGCGCGACATGCCCGACGTGGCCGTGGGACGCTTTCCCGTGAGAACGGCCGAGCAGGCCAAGGTGATGGTAGACAAGACCATCAACTACGTCAAGAACGAGAATGCCGGCAGCTGGCAGAACACCGTGGTCTTCATGGGCGACGACGGCAACGGCAACGTGCACATGAACGACGCCAACACCGTGGCCAACACCGTGCAGAACCTCAACCGCGGACTCCACGTGAAGCGCATATACTGGGATGCCTATCCCATGCAGGTGTCGGGCACGGGCAACTCCTATCCCGTGGTGGAAGCGCTCATCAAGCAGCAGATGCAGACCGGAGCGCTCCTCTTCGACTACGTGGGCCACGGACGTGCCGAGATGCTCTCGCACGAGAGAGTGCTCACACTCAACGACTTCAAGAACTTCAACAACACGAACCTGCCGCTGTGGATCACCGTGGGTTGCGACATCATGCCCTACGACGGACAGATAGAGAACATCGGCGAGGCGGCGGTGCTCAACGAGAAAGGCGGTGCCGTGGCGACCTACGGAACGGCGCGTACCGTCTACACCAACCTCAACAAGAACATGAACATGCAGTTCATGCAGGCGCTGTTCACGCCCGTTGACGGCCGCATTGTCTCCATCGGCGAGGCCCAGCGCATCGCAAAGAACAAGCTCGTGTCGGGCTACTCGTCGCGCGACATCAGCTACAACAAGCTGGCCTACCAGCTGATGGGCGACCCGGCGCTGGTGCTGCACATTCCCACAGAGAAGATTGTCATCGACAGCCTCAACGGCGTTGCCGACCTGTATAACACCATCGTCACGCTGAAGGCCGGCTCCATCGCCACCATTGCAGGCCACGTGGAGAACGGCGGCATGGTGCTCAGCGACTACGAGGGCACGGTTTCGCTGATGGTGCGCGACTGTGAGGAGCACATCGTCTGCAGACTCAACAACACGCTTGAGGGGTCTACGCCCTTCTCCTACTACGACCGGCCCAACGTCATCTTCTCGGGCTCGGGAGCCGTCAGGAACGGAAAGTTCAGCATCTCGTTCACCGTTCCCCTCGACATCCGCTATTCCAACGAGACCGGCATGATCAACGCCTTTGCCTGCAGCGACAAGAAACTGCTGGCCAACGGCTACAACAGCACCTTCCTGGTGGGCGGAACGGAGACCGTGAGAAACGACTCCATCGGCCCCAGCATATACTGCTACCTGAACACGCCTGACTTCGTGAACGGCGGAAAGGTGAACACTACGCCCTACTTCGTGGCACAGCTCAACGACAAGGACGGACTGAACACCTCGGGAGCAGGCATCGGCCACGACCTGGAACTCATCATCGACAACGACGCATCGCGCACCTATGTGCTCAACGACAACTTCACCTTCGACTTCGGCAGCTACGTCAGCGGCTCCACGTTCTACCACATTCCCGAACTGGCGGAAGGGCGCCACACACTGAAGTTCCGTGCCTGGGACGCCATGAACAACCCCTCGACGGCGGAATTGCAGTTCAATGTGGTGCGCGGACTGGAGCCTACGGTGTCAGACATCAGCGTCAGCCAGAACCCGGCACGCACCGCCACCACCTTCATAGTTAACCACGACCGCAGCGGAAGCAACATTGACGTGGAACTGGAGGTCTACGACATGTCGGGCCGTCTGCTGTGGACACACGCCAGCAGCGGCATGGCCGCCACCTCTACCTACACCTACGACTGGAACCTGTGCACCAACGCCGGGGCACCATTGCAGACCGGCGTCTACCTCTACAGGGCACGCGTGGGCAGCGACGGCGGCAGCAACACCTCGAAGGCCCGCCGGCTGGTCGTCATCAGATAAGCATCGGATCAGAAACAAAAGAAAACCACAGATATGAAAAGAAACCACATCCCCCACAGCAGCCCCGCAGCATGGCGGCTGCTTGTTGCCTGCCTGACGGCCCTGCTGTCGCTCTCGGCATCGGCACAGGATAAGAAAGACATGTTCAACCCCGTCAACGCGAGCGTCACCTCGCAGACCATCGCCCCCGACGCACGTGCGGCCGGCATGGGCGACGTTGGTGCCGCCACCGACCCCGACGTCAACTCGCAGTACTGGAATCCGGCCAAATACCCCTTCTGCATCAGCCGCGCCGGCGTGGCACTCAACTACACACCGTGGCTGCGCCAGCTGGTGTCAGACATGGACCTGGCCTATCTGGCCGGCTACTATCGCATTGGCGACTACAGTGCCGTGTCGGGCTCGCTGCGCTATTTCTCACTCGGTGAGGTCTACACCTCTGACGCTGCCGACGCCATGACCATCAATCCCTACGAGATGTCTATAGACGTGGCCTACTCGCAGATGCTCAGCGAGAACTTCTCGCTCGGCGTCGGACTGCGCTGGATCTACTCCGACCTGACCTACGACTACACCGACGACACGTCACCCGGCTCCGCCTTTGCCGCCGACATCTCCATGTACTACAACAACTACTTCAACATGGGCTCGCGCGAATGCCAGCTGGGTCTGGGTCTGAACGTGTCGAACATCGGTAGCAAGATTACCTTCGGCGGCGACGACAACAGCGAGTTCATCCCCACCAACATGCGTCTGGGCGCCTCGCTGATGATTCCCGTGGACGAGTACAACCGCTTCTCCATCTCGGCCGACGCCAACAAGCTGCTCGTGCCAACCTATCCGAAGCAGGACGAGGGAGAGACAACCGAGGACTATCAGGAACGCGTGCAGAAGGACTATTACGACGTGTCTTCCATCAGCGGCATATTCAAGAGCTTTGGCGATGCCCCCAACGGCTTCAAGGAAGAACTGCAGGAGGTGAGCTGGAGTGTGGGTGCCGAGTATGTCTACCACGACCAGTTCTCCATCCGCGGCGGCTATCACCACGAGAGTGAGAACAAGGGTAACCGCAAGTATTTCACCCTGGGTGCCGGCTTCCGCATGAACGTATTCTCGCTCGACGTGGGCTACGTCATCGCCACGGCAAAGAGTAATCCCCTCGACCAGACACTGCGCTTCACCCTGGCCTTCGACATGGACGGCATCAAGGATTTGTTTAAGTAAGGACCCGGGACCCACCCCTAAAATCTTGAGAACAACGAATTGAACGAATCAGACGAATCGCAAGGAATCGGCAGACAACTTGGTTTCATTCGTTCAATTCGTTGTTGTTCAAAAACAAGAATACTAAGTTTGAACGTCACATCTGTATAAAGAAAAACGTTATGGCAGCAGTTTTTGACGCGTTCCGCGTCGGCATGGGCTACGATGTCCACCGCCTCGTGGAGGGTCGCGAGCTCTGGCTCGGCGGCATCCGTATTGAACATAGCATGGGTTTGCTGGGACACAGCGACGCCGACGTGTTGATTCACGCCATCTGCGACGCACTGCTTGGTGCCGCCAACATGCGCGACATTGGCTACCACTTTCCCGACACCAGTGCCGAGACCGATGGCATGGATAGCAAGATCATACTCAGAAAGACCGTGGAACTGCTGGCCCAGAAGGGTTGGAAAGTGGGAAACATCGACGCCACCGTGTGTGCCGAGCGACCCAAAATCAACCCACACGTGCCGGCCATGAGACAATGTATGGCCGAGGTGATGCAGACCGACCCGGACAACATCTCCATCAAGGCCACCACCACCGAGCGCCTCGGCTTCACCGGACGCGAGGAAGGCATGTCGGCCTACGCCGTGGCACTCATCGTGAAGGAGTCCTGAACGCCTTCATGCCTGCATTGGCCGCATACTTATTGCCACCATATTGCTTCAGCGCTCCCATGGTGTACCCGAAATCGGGTGTCGTGATGGGTTCCCAATATACCAGCCCGAGCAGGTGCTCGGGCGCTTTTTCTATCATGTATTCTATGACCTCGCTGCACAGCTGCTCGTGGTCTTGCGGGATGCCAATCTCCACAATCATCGACTCCTTGCCGTACTTCTGGAACACCGAGTCTACGTTGGCGATGCACTGGTCTGCCTTCTGACGCCAGTTCAGATCGATAACGGGCGGCGTGGCCAGCCAGTTCATGGCTGGGTAGAGCGACCATCCCAGCAGGTCATAGTCGACACCGTAGCGCTGCAGGATATCCAGGATGAACTCCGTGCGGTCGAGCATGAAGCCGTTGTCTATGTGGACCATGGTGAGCGCCTTCGGACAGATGCGCTTGCAGGTCTCGTGACCTCGCCGGAACAGACGGGCGAAGTTCTCGGGATGCTCCACTGCGTCGCCCAGCGGTTTCATGAAGCCCGTCGGTGTCTCGTTGCCCACCTGAATCCACGTGGGTTCCACGCCGGCCGACAGCAGACACTGCAGCACCTCCGCCGTGTGGGCCTCCACCGAATCACAAAGCGCGTCGATGTCGCAGTTCTTCCACTCCTCGGGCACATGCTGCTTGCTGGGGTCGGCCCACCAGTTGCTGTAGTGGAAGTCCACCATCACGCGCATTCCCGCAGCTTTCGCCCTGACAGCCTTCGCCACCAGGTCCTTTGTGTCGCACCAGATGCGCCCACTCCGCCGGTCGGGTCTGGGCTTCACCCACACCCGCAGCCGCACCATGTTCATGCCGCACTGCCGCAGCATCTCGAACCCGTCGATGCCCTTCCCTTCATCATCCACCAGCTCATACTTCCCATTGTCCTCAATCTGCGTTATCCAACTGATGTCGGCGCCCTTGGCAAACGGCAGCGTATCCTGCGCCCATCCCAAGGATACCAACGCCATCGCCAGCACTCCCGTTATTAGCCTTTTCCTCATACCTTTCCTTCTTTGTTGAGTTTGCGCCGTAAAGGTACATCTTTTTGACGAAATGACAAAGAGGGCGACTTGTTTTTTCGTATGATAAAGATTTGTCATTACAGAAAACTATGGAAAAAGGGGGGGAAAGATTGGTGCGTCAAAAGAATTGTGTATCTTTGCACCGACAACGTTTTTTCCTGACAACATGAAAAAAGAATTGCGATGAAAAGAATAAAGAGATGGGTGCTGGCCGCCACCCTTGCCTGCGGCTTTCTGCCTGCACTGGCTCAGGACGACGCTGACATGTTCACCATTGCTACGCTGAACGTGGACGGCCTGCCTAAGAAAGTGCTGGTGGTGAACGTGAATGAAGACGGACCTGGCGACGCCGGTACCGCCCGCATCGGCAAATATCTGATGCAGAAGAACTACGATCTTGTTATGATGCAGGAGGATTTCAACTACCACGAAGTGCTGACAGTGCTGCTCGAAGACGGCTATCACTTCGACACCTGGAGTGGCGACGTGGGCGTGGAGGGTCGTAACATTGACTTTTTGCATCTGCAGAACCATCGCTTCGACTGCGACGGTCTGATGGCGTGCTGGAAGAACGACCTCGCCGTAACCCCTGTGGCGCGCACGGCCTGGAAGCAGAGCTTCGGCAAGTTCAGCCATAGCAACGACGAGCTGGTGACGAAGGGCTTCCGTCGCTACGACGTGACGCTGCGCGACGGTTCGCGACTGACGGTCTACAACATGCACATGGACGCCAGCGATGATGCAGACGAGGCTGAAGGCCGCGACACGAAGGACAAAGAGGCGCGCATGGCACAATGGGCACAGCTGAAAGACGACGTGATGGCGCAACTCGGCACGCACCCCATCATCATTGTAGGTGACATGAACAGCCTCTACGGCCGCGACGCCGTTAAGCAGGAGTTCATCGACGCCATCAATGCCTCAGGACGAGGCACGGTGACCGACGTATGGGTGGAGATGCAGCGCCAGGGCAGCTATCCAACAGACCGTGCACAAGGTGAGAAGGCCGGTGAGACGCTCGACAAGATTCTCTACGTGAACCCCGTGGAAGGCACGCAGATTCAGCCAGTGGCCTTCGTGCTCGACAAAGATGGCTACCGCCACGACGACAAGCCGCTGGGTGACCACTATCCCGTGGCAGCCACCTTCCGCGTGACGGCCGGAAAGACGGGTGTTGAGTCGCTCCCATCAGAGAATCCCCATCTTGAGGGACAGGGCAGCTGGTACTCCATTGACGGACGCGCCTTGGGTAGGAAACCCACTCAGGGAGGTATCTACATAGAACGCCACAACGGCAAGACAGGCAAACACATCGTTCAATAAACAAACAGAGCATCATGAAGAAGATATTGTTCACCATACTGGCACTGGTGGGCTGCATGGCGGCCATCAGCGCTCAAGAATACCGGATTCTTTCGGATGAAACCACGACGGTGAAGGCTAAGATCGGCGATTTCTCGGCCGGCTCACGACAGGTCCGTCTCATTGTCTACGACTATCCGTCGGTCGACGGCGAGGGACAACCGGCCACCGTCAGCGGCGTTATCCTCATACCATCCGACATTGCCGACGGCTCGGTTCCGTGCGATGGCATCATCATGTACAACCATTATACCATCGGCAAGCCCGAAGACGCCCCCTCGCAAGGTGGAGATGCCATGACCGCCATCAATGCCCTTGTGGCCAATCCGCTGAAGCCCAACTACATCATCGTGGCCAGCGACTACGTCGGCTACGGGTCGTCTGCCAGCCACAACATAGCCTACATCAGCGGCGATACCAACGGCCGCAACTCCCTCGACGGCCTGATTGCCGCCCGGCAACTGCTGAGCGACGAGCAGATAGCACAGGGCAAATACCTATTTAATATAGGCTTTTCACAGGGCGGCACCGAGAGTATGTTCGCCGCCAAGCTCACCGATACGGAAGAGAAATACAAGGACATCCGCTTCGACAAGACCTATTCGGGAGGCGGACCGCTCGACTTTGAGAACCTCTATTCCAGCTATGTGAAGCAAGACAAGTGTGAAGACTTGGCCGATGTGGTGATGATGCTCATCTCCGTCAACGAGAACCATCATCTGGGCATCAACTACAACGACTTGTTCCAGGAGCCCGTGGCGTCGAAGGCCATTGAATATTTCACTACCAAGCGGAAAAGCGTCGTCTCGGAGATTGGCGTCACCTCGATGGATCACATCAGTCAGGTGCTGCAGCCCGCATACATGGACCTGAATAGCGACGCCGCCAAGAGCCTTTGCGAAAAGCTGAGAGAGATAGGCCTTACAAAGGACTGGGAACCCGACGTCACGAAGAACTACTACATCGAGCATAGCCGCCACGACAACTACGTGCCTATACAGTGTGTGCGAGGCATCATTCCCTGGATGACGGAAAAAGGCTTTGACCCAAGCATCGTGCCAGGAAAGAGCACGCTGCAGACCTGCACGGCGGTGTTCAAACTGAAGCATCAGGAATCGGCCATTGTGTGGGCCATACAGACCATGGCGGCCATTCAGTTCTGGCCTGTGCTGTATTACGAGGGCGAACAAAACCGCTACTACCACGAGGTGATGCACGACATGAACCTGATGAAGGTCATCAAGACCCTCGAGAGCTGGGGTATTGACTTGCGCAAACTCATCAACGACGGCGAGCTCAACCTCAGCAAAGAGGCACAGGCCGCCATAGAAGCCTCTGCCGACAGTACGGCCACCGGTGGCCCACTGCGACAGCCCGAGCGCTGGACATGGTTCGATCTCATTCCGGGTATTGACGACACACTCGCCAAAGTGGGACTGACCACCGACGACCTGGAGGAGATGTGCGATGATGCAGGCATCAGCGCTGTCGACCTGCTGGAGGCATATAGCTACATCAAACTGGGAATAGAAATGCCGAGTGCCAGCACTTCGGCGGAACAGCGCACCGAGGCACCGCTCTTCCTACTGCGCCAATATGAGCAACAGCTTGCAGCCTGGTATCTGTTCTACGGCTTCAATATCGGTTACGAGGCCTGGGGAATGTAAGGTCTCATCGGCAGAATCCCAAGGTGTCCGCTTTGGGATTCTGCTGTGAATTTACAAAAGCACAGAATAACAGTTCCTAACTTATTGCGGCGAAAAAGTTACGGTTTTGCGTTGTGTTTTCGTACACAATGATTGATTTACATCAAGAAAGAAGGTTTTTTCTTTAAAATGTCAGGCACAAGTATTGCAGGAATGGAATAAACGTCGTACCTTTGCAGCGTCAAAAGGTTAATAGATTGTTTAGGTTAGTAGTAATAGATTTAGGTTTTTAGTTATTAGATTTTAAGGTAAGTTTTCATGATTGTTGAAATGGATGACAATGGAAACCGTGAGGCTTTCATTTCACTCAGAAAAGGATTTTTAGTTAAACATAGTTGATACGTTGCAGCTCGTTGAGAGTTGCAGCGTGTTTTTTTATGGCCACGCCTGAGGCATTAGCCTGCCCACAAAGGGCGCACTTCCATCATCTGGTTACCAAGGGGTTGGAAGTAGAGTGTCCTATTTGATGCACCGTTTATCACCAACACCCCACACCTGTCCCCTCCCCTGAGATGGGAAGGAAGTGGCTGTCGCCAACATCATGCGCAGCAGCTCCCCTCCCATTTCAGGGGAGGGGCAGGGGTGGGGTTCGTTTTTCAAACGACACACAGAAATGGAACATCTAATAGGACACTCTGGGTTAGAGGGTTTGGCATGATGCAGATACCATGTAAACAGGCCGTTTCACGATGTGCGAAACGGCCTGTTCACGTTATTGGAGTCTTTCAAACAAACTTACTCCACGCTGCCTTCTCATCAACAGCATAGGATTTCTGTCTCTTGCAGAAGCTATCTCCTGCCGCTCTGCTCCACCAGCTCGCGAATGTTTTCGGTGAAACCATTGTTCTGCAGCAGGTCCTCTATGCAGACATGCATGCGGTAGCGCCAGTAGTGGCGGGGATTGGCGGGGATGTTGATGCGTTCGGCATTCTGGTCGGGCAGGCGCAGTCGCTCGTCGATGGCCATCCAGTCCTGAATGGAGAGAATGCAAAGCATGGACGGCGACGTGAGATGCCGTGAGACGATGTCGCGTGCCAGCCATCCGGGCAGCGGGTGAGGAGCCTGACCACCGCGATAGAGCATCGTGGCGTAATACTCCTGTGTGCGTTCCTCGTCTTCGTCCCACCACTGGCGCAGCGTGGGCATGTCGTGGCTGGAGATGGTACAAACGGAGCGGTAGGGATTGCGCGACAGATGGCCGAACTTCACGCTCGGGTCCTTCGGCATTGACTGCAGCTCGAGCGAGAGTATGCGCAGCTCGTTCATCACCCATGGCACGCAGTCGGGCACCATGCCGAGATCCTCGGCACATACCAGCATGCGTGTGGCCTGCACCAGCTTGGGCAGCTTCTTCATGGCCTCACGATACCAGAACTGGTTGTTGCGACGATAGTAGTAATCGTTGTAGAGACGGTTGAACACAAACTTGTCGCTGTCGTAGAGGCTCTCGTAGATGAAGTCGAGCTGTGCGCTGATGCGCGGGTGGAACTTGTTCTCATCCTTATGGTCGCGCACGAAGAGCACGTCGCTGACCAATGCGTAGAGCCCGTCTCTGAGGTTTGCATTGGCCATGCCCTCGCTACTCTCCGGACTCAGTTCCATGCCGCTGAAGTAGGCCTCGATTTTCCGCTGCGTGTCGAATTCGGGCTTCATGCGGTAGTACCCGTTGCCCTTTGGCTCTACGAAGCGCTGCCGCACCTCGTCGGCGCGCTCGTTAAACATACGGTCGAGCACCCAGTCCATGATGAACGGCTCCGTGAAGAGCTCTTCCTGCCAGCGCAGTCCGTAGGCCTCAATCTCTTCGCGAGTCATGGCGAGCGACGGTGAGAACTGTCCGAGCAGCCCGTGGACAGAATGGATGGGGATTTCCCAGATGCGGAAGAATCCCAGCACATGGTCGATGCGGTAGGCGTCAAAGAACTTCGACATGTTCTGGAACCTGCGCACCCACCAGCGACAGTCGTCCTGCAGCATGGCGTCCCAGTTGTAGGTTGGGAATCCCCAGTTCTGCCCGTTTGCCGAGAAGTCATCGGGCGGTGCTCCGGCCTGTCCGTTCAAGTTGAAGTAGCGCGGCTCCTGCCAGGCGTCGCAACCGTAGCGGTTCACGCCGATGGGAATGTCGCCCTTGAGAATGACGCCGTGCTGGCGCGCATAGTCGTGAACGTCGCTCATCTGTGTGTTCAGGATGAACTGCACGTAGCAGTAGAAAGCTACGTCTTTCTGCTTCGGATGGTGCGCTTTCTCATAGGTCTCATTGCCTTCCCACTGGGTGTAGTCGGCGGTTCCGTAGTAATCGCGGAAATAGCAGTACTCGGCATAGGGCACGAGCCACTCGCGGGTTTCCTCGAAAAAGCGCTTATAGGCTGCAGAGCGCAGCACCTTGGCGCCATCCTGCTTGAAGAGCAGCTGCAGGTATTCGGTTTTTGCCTTGTTGACGCGCTCATAGTCGATCTGCGGCAGCGCGTTCAGCTCCAAGCGCAACTGCTCGAAGCGTTCGCGCTGGGCTTCGTCGCTTAGCTGGGGCAGCGCCGTGAAGTCGGCATACTGCGGGTGCAGGGCGAAGATACTGATGCACGAATAGGGATATGAATCTGTCCATGTGTGCGTGATGGTGGTGTCGTTGATGGGCAGAATCTGGAGCACCCGCTGACGCGTGCTTGCCACCCAGTCGATCATCAGCTTCAGGTCACCGAAGTCGCCCACGCCGAAGCTCTTCCGGCTGCGCAGCGAGAACACAGGCACGAGCGTGCCGGCGCACTTCACATTATAGAAGGGGAAGAAGGCCTGCGACAGCTCATAGACCACCACGTCGCCCTCCTCGAGGACAGGCAGCATGATGTTTCGGTTCATGTCGTTTTCCCAGACGGGCGTCACGTCGACTTCCTCGTCGAGCACCACGAACTTAAACTCCATGAAGGGCCGTTCCAGCTGAGAGGCGTCGATGTTGACCACCCACTCGTTGTGGCTGTGCTCTGTCATGGTCAGCGCCTTGGTGGGATTCCAGTTGCCCAGAGCCTGTCCGTCGCCGACAATTGCCAGCCGCTCGCCTTCGCGCAGCTGGGGAGCACGAACCTTCAGTCTGACGGTGCGGCCGAAAGACCGCACAGGACTCTTCTTGGGTGTGTGATGTGCCACGCAGTCGGTGAAGGCCGAACTGTAGAGATAGCTGTCCTCTGGAATGTCTATCCAGTGGTCGTAGATGATGTAGCGTACACCTTTCTCGCTGACAAGCTCCAGCCGGTGGGGCTCCACCAGCCATTCGTGGCGGCTCTCGGTGCCATTGGCATCAACGCTGTAATAGTAGTCAATCACCGTCCCAACAGGGAATTTTCCGTTCAGCTCGTATGTCCATACCGAGCCGTCGAGTGTCTTCATGCGGTAGGCCGACGACTGTTGCTGCCCTTCTGCATTGTGCGCCAGGAGGTTGAGCACCAATTCCTCGCCGAAAGCCGTGCGATACTCTATGTTAAATTGTAGCTTCATAGACTGTTATTGTTATAATAGGTTTTCGGTGCGAAGATACACATTATTCTTACACCTTGTTTCCCACAGACGGCTGAAAATGCAAGTTTTCTTGCGCAAACGTTTGCATCTCGCCTGCAAATGTTAAAAACGACCATCCAAAAACCTCATTCTTTTTCGCTGAGAATCCCCATCTGGCTATCCCGTTTGGGGAGATGGGTGGTGGATGTTTGGCGATGGAGTCGAGGACCGCGCATTCTTCACATCTACTAATCTGTAATATTCTCTTTTTGCACATTTTTCAAAAAAAACAACTGCCATCTCGGAAACTTTGTGTATATTTGCAACAGAATTGAACATCTTTAGCTTATGAACACCCAACAAATGCAACAGACCATAGCCGACTACTTCAAGACGCAGCCCGTCCTGAAGGCATGGCTCTTCGGCTCCTTCGCCCGAGGAGAGGAAACGCCTACCAGCGACGTCGACATCCTCTTTGTACCCGACCGTTCCGGCAAGCCCTTTACCCTCTTCACTCACGGAGGCATGCTCATGGACTTGCAGGAACTGCTTGGGCGCGAGGTCGACCTGGTAGAAGAAGGGTCACTTCGCCCATACGCCGCAGAAAGTGCTAACCGCGATAAAAAACTGATCTATGAGAGAAAGAGCGAGGGATAGAGGCAGGCTAGAGGATATCATCGAATATGCCAACAATGTAACCATGCTAATTGAAGGTTACACGCTGGAGGCGCTTGTCAACGACAAACGCACCTACTATGCCGTAATGAAAAACGTGGAAATCGTTGGCGAGGCCGCCTATATGCTGTCGAAGGATTTCAAAAGCGCTCATCCTGAAACTCCATGGAAGACGGTTCAGGGAATGTGCCACGTCTTGGTACACGACTATGCCAACATCGTTTCAGAAACGCTTTATGACACGGCCATCAATGACATGATTCCTCTGCGTCAACAAGTGGAACGCTATCTGGAAGAAACCGACTGGGACGCATGGAATACGGATACAGACGGTGAAAGCGATACCGATTGACAAAAGGAAACAGGCTTCTCCATCACGTTGAGGCTATGAGGGAACAACACTCTCATAGCCTCAACGCTTTTCATGGCCACTAGTATTCACATCGAATGACTCGAATGAGACGAAGACTGTTTGTCACGAATAAGAGAATCTGAGAATTGTTCTACTCACCTTAAGTGCATAAAGACGACAACGAATTACACGAATCAGACGAAATCCTTCAGCATCTGAGAAGAACAATTCGTTCAATTCATGTAATTCGAGATTATCAAGAAAATGAGCTAATACGCAAATCCTCTAATTCGTGACAGCAAGTATTATGCGGTCTTGTCGGACTTGAGCATGGCGGCAAAGACGGCGCCGACAACCAGCAGCACGCCAGCCACAATCATCATGTTGGACTGTACGCTGCCCACCATCGACAGGATGACACCGCCAATGAGAGCTGCCACAATCTGTGGAATGCAGATGGTGCCGTTGAAGAGTCCCAGATAGGCGCCCATGTGGCCATAGCCCTGCAGGGCATTGGTGACGAAGGTGAACGGCATGGCCAGCATGGCGGCCCAGGCACAACCGATGAGCAGGAAGGGAATGAACTGCACATACTGGTTGGGGCAGAAAGGAACCATGGCGAAGCCGATGCCACCGAGCAGCAGGCTCAAGGCATAGGCCATGCGGGTGTTCTTGAAACGAGGAAGCACGGCGGCCCAGATGACGCTGCCCACAGCCTGCACGGCAAAGAGAATGCCCACCCAGTTGCCTGCCTGCTGATAGGCGGCGGTCTTCGTGGCATCGGCGGCACTCATATCCACGTTCCAGCACACTGAAGCGATGGAGCCATTGGTGTAGGTCCACATATACATGAAGGCGGCCCAGCAGAAGAACTGAACCAGCCCCACGCGCCAGAACATCGACGGGGCGTTCTTCAGAAGCGTTATCCAGCCTACCTTCTTCTCTTCCTCCTCGGGGGCAGGGTTATACTCTGCATACTCCTTTGGTGGCCACTCCTTCACCTTCATCGTTGTGTAGATGACACAGAGAATGAGGATGGCTGCACCCACATAGAACGAATAGATGACAGAATCGGGCACCACGCCCTTCTCTGCCTCGTTGGCTATGCCCAAAGCCGTGAACACGAAGGGAAACACGAAGCCCACCACGCTGCCGGCGTTGCAGAGGAACGACTGGATGGAGTAGGCCTTGGCCTTCTGGCGCTCGTTCACCATGTCGCCCACGAGCATCTTGAAAGGCTGCATGGCCATGTTGATGCTGGTATCGAGGAACATCAGGGCCAGGAGACCGAAAATCATGGCGGCGCCAATGGTGAGGCCCAGCGAACCGGCGTTTGGCAGCAGGCACATCACTGCCACTGCCACGGCAGCGCCGATGAAGAGATAGGGGATGCGACGACCCCAGCGTGTCCACGTGCGGTCGCTCAGTGTGCCCACGATGGGCTGCACCAGGATGCCCATGAGCGGCGGCAGTATCCAGAAATAGCTGAGGTTGTGGGGGTCGGCACCCAACGTAGAGAAGATGCGCGAGATGTTGGCACTCTGCAGCGCATACGCAATCTGCACTCCGAAGAACCCAAAGCTGAGGTTCCAGAGCTTCCAAAAACTTAGGTCGGGTTTCTGTTTCATTTGCTTGTTATATTTTATATGAATATTGCTTTTTGTCATGGACGTACCCGGGACGGTTTTGCCACGGACGAACACGGACTCACACGGGGCCGGGATGGTTGCCGCGAACATACACGGGACGATTTTGCCACGGACGAACACGGACTTACACGGGGTCGGGATGGTTGTCGCGAACATACACGGGGCCGGGATGGTTGCCGGGCGTATTATTGCCACGGACAAACACGGACTGACTCGGGAGGAGAACTTTCACGACAGAGGCCTTTTAGAGAAAGGGCTATGGATGGGCGCCTGAAACTACCGGACGATGCGCTTATAGTCACGGCCCTCGCCGAAATTCAGTAAGTAGCCAACACGATAGCCCGTTATGGACAGATAGTTGAGCAACTGAGCTGAATGAGCTGAGGAAAGACGACCCACCGACTTCAGTTCGATAATCACCTTTGACTCAACGACGATATCTGCGCGGAACTCTCCTATCTTGTATCCTTTATAGTTGACTTCTAGCAGTATCTGCCGTTCAAAGGACAGTCCTGCCTCATCGAGTTCTATGCAGAGAGCATTTTCGTAAACACTCTCCAGAAGACCAGTCGTCAGGTTTCGGAGCACCGCGAAATACGCCCCGAGTATTTTGTTTGATATATCTTCATATAGTAACATTTCGATACCACTGATGGTTCTTTGTAATTACTTATGTGTCAGTCCGTGTTTGTCCGTGGCTGGCACATCGCCGTTTTCTCGGCCATTGTCCGTGGCAGTCCGTGTTTGTCCGTGGCTGACACATCGCCGT
>OCTW011580178.1_pt1 | contig 19900 bp, 13 predicted proteins | sample 1539671 | NCBI WGS metagenome assembly OCTW01 (sample SAMN02144230, study PRJEB22623) | gut metagenome | biome: sheep rumen | host: Ovis aries | place: New Zealand
TATTGTTGAATATAATAAAGCATTTGGCTTTGTCCCAATAGGCAAGCCAATACTCTATCCTGGTTCATCAGGCTTTATGTCTCTTGATGTTAACCAAGGCTCACTGCTAGAAAAATACCCACTTATAGATATGGGCAAAGAATATGAAGTCATCATCACTAAAGACAAAGATGACTAACAATTCTATCTTTACAACACTAATAAACAAAAGGCAAAATAGACATATACATTTTGCCTTTATTCATATTAGATTTACTAGAGTCTTAAAAAATTACCACAATTTAAGACAAGAGAAAATACTCTTATTTCCTTATAAATAAAGGAGTAACGAACACTTTTAAACATGTAAAGTGTTTAAGAAAATGTAGTAGTATAAAAGATGCAAAAAGGGAAAATCATAAACCTGGTCGCAAATATCAGTGAACAGATTGGTCAGATTAATGTTTTATCTCACGGTAGTATGAATCCACACTTAAGAAAAGCCAATAGAATACAAACAATTCATTCACCCATTTGCCGATTGAAACGGGCGTATGGGAAGAATGTGGCACAGTATGCTTCTTGGAAAATGGAATGCATTGTTTTATTGGCTACCAATTGGAAGAACTGATTCGTACCAGACAACAAGAATACTACGATGCTCTTGGTAAATCGGATATGGAAGTTGATAGTAGTACTTTTGTAGAACTATGTTAGAGATTATTCTAGATACGCTAAAAGAGACGCGTGTTGTTGGAAATGCGGGAGATTCTAATACGCCAAGATAATGGCGCATTGGATGGCGTTTTGGAAAGAGAAATACTTGCATTACTGAAAAAGGAACCTAGCATCACGCAAAAAGCATTATCAAAAAAGCTCAATATTCCTTACCGTACGCTTCAACGAAAAATGAAAGAATTACAAAAGTATGAGAAAATTGAACGTATTGGCGGAAAAAGGTATGGATATTGGGATGTTAAATAAAGTTTGAGATTCACTAAGTTAAAAGAATTGCCACATTTATAAATAAGAAAGTGCTCGTATTTCCTTATAGATAAAGGACTATTGAGCACTTTTAGTAATATAAGTGTTTAAGAGAAGAAGATCTCGTTGCTTGAAAGAATTACCATATTTTTAGAAATTGCCACAATTTAAGAAAAGAGAAAGTACCCATAATTCCTTGTAAATAAAGGACTTTAGGGTATTTTTGAATGTTATAAGTGTTTAAGAAATGAGTGGAATTGATTTTGAGATAATCCATGAATCTTTTTATGTTTGAAAGACTGAATAATAAGTAGTAGCTAAAGGAATAAATTACAATTATACATATTATTTGGTTATATTTAATAAGGTGAATAAGTTGATGTTTTAGCAAAATTAATGTTTTTTTTGATCAAAAATAGTATAATGAGATTTTATCAAATGTAATGATTTTCTCCGGGCAATCGTATATAATGGTATATATTTTGTTTTGTGGAGGTTTCTATGTCTAGGTTAAGAATTGCAACCGTATTTAGTGGGATTGGTGCGCCTGAGCAGGCATTAAATAAGCTTGGAATTGATTATGAAATTGTTTTTGCTTGTGACAATGGTGAAAGAGAATTAAAACAATCCTATGAAGAAATTCTTACTGACATAAAAGATATGAATAGTACCGAAACAAACAAATATATCAAATTACTATATAAAGAAACGAAGAAACCTAATAGAGTCAAAGAAAGCTACTTTGCTAATTATAATATAGATGAGAATAAATGGTATGAGGACATAAGATTTATTGATGGAAATCAGTTTAAGGACAAAGTGGATTTGTTCGTTGGAGGAAGCCCATGCCAGAGCTTTTCTATTATAGGTAAAAGAGCAGGATTGAATGATGCTAGAGGTACGCTTTTTTATGATTATGCTCGTTTGATTGATGAAATTAAGCCTAAAATGTTTGTATATGAGAACGTATTAGGCATGCTAAATCATGATCACGGCAATACTTGGAAGCACATTAGAGAAATCTTTGAAAGTTTAGGATATAAAATCAAATATGATACATTAAATTCTATGGATTATGGTATTCCTCAAAATAGAAGAAGGCTATTTGTCGTAGGTTTTAAAAATAATAACAGCCAATTTGAATTTCCTAATAAAACACCTCTAACAACAACTATGAGAGATTACCTTGAAGATAAGGTTGCAGCTAGACATTATCTAGGTGAAAAAGGATTCAAATTTGTTACTACATCTAAAAGAGCCAATGTCAATGCTGATATTATTCAAACACAAAAAGCAAACCAGCAATTCAACTGGAATGGAGATTTTGTTTTTGAGAAATTAGATAAAGTCATTCAAAATCCTGAGATAATGAAAAGAGCATACGTAGGTGAATTTAAAGGTGAAAGAGGGGTATGTAGACAGCTTAGCTATCGAGAATGTGCTCGTTTAATGGGATTTCCTGATTCATTTAAAATTGTGGTTCCTAATGTGCCAGCTTATAGACAAATTGGTAATTCGATAGTTGTGAATGTATTAGAAGCGATTTTCAAGAATATGTTTATAGAAATGAGAAGATTAGAAAATGATTCAAAATGATGTAAAAGGTAAGGGTAAAGTATTGCGTGTAGCTACTGTGTTTAGCGGTATTGGTGCACCTGAGCAAGCATTCAAAAGATTAGGAATTAATCATGAAATCGTTTTTGCGTGTGATACAGGTGAAGTAGAGATTGAATATGATTTAGACAAAGAACGTGATGCAATTTCTAAGCTGAAGGCACCATTGGAAAAAAAGCTTTATGTTGATGAACTATATGCATCAAAAACAAGAAAATCAAATTTTGTGAAAAAGTCGTATTTGGCAAACTATGCGAAAGACATGGTAGATGAGAATATGTTTTTTCAAGACATTCGCTTATTAGACGGGAAAGATTTTAAGGATAAAGTTGATATTCTCATAGGTGGAAGTCCATGTCAGTCATTTTCTACTGTCGGATTTCAAGGTGGCTTAGAAGACACCAGAGGTACACTATTTTATGATTATGCTAATTTGATTAAAGATGTTAACCCAAAAGTCTTTATTTATGAAAATGTACGTGGATTAAAGAATCATGATAAAGGAAAAACTTGGAATATCATGAAAAATGCTTTTGATGAGTTAGGATATCACATCAATGAAAATGTTTTAAACGCTAAAGATTACGGAATCCCTCAAATTCGACAAAGATTGTTTGTTATAGGTATAAGAAAAGATATTAAATTGACCAAACAATTTGAATTTCCAAAGGGATTTGAGTTGCCTGAGTATGTCAATGACATGCATAAATTCCTAGAAGACAAAGTTACTTTTGGGCATATGAAATATGTCCAAAAAGATACGAACAACAATATAGGTGCTTTATATTTTGAAGAAACATCGGAAGAAGAAAAACTAAATCAAGCTAAGTATCTATCAAAATATGTATTATCTCAAAAACTTTATGATTATGTTATGAAAGGTGGTACTAAGACTTTTTATCAGAAGCCTGTGATAGATAAAGCGATAGCTAGAACACTATTAAAAACAATGGGGAATCATCATCGTGCAGGGGTTGATAACTATATAGAAATCACGTCTGATAGTATTTTGGGTGAAGATACTATTGAATACTTCATTGAAAAAGAGACAAAAAGACTGAAATTTAATGATACAAAGGCTTTTATTGATTTTTATTACAATGATAAAGATGCAAGACGAACAATTAGAATGCTAACGCCACGAGAAGCCCATAGATTAATGGGATTTACTGATGACTATAAAATAGTGGTATCAGATGCACAGGCATATAAACAAGCAGGCAATAGTATAGTCGTTGATGTCGTTATGGCAATTTTAAAAGAAATATTTAAAACAGGTGCGTTACAATCATAAATAGGAGGCTATTATGATTCAATCAGTTGAAATTAGAGAAAAACAAATAATAAAGAAAATAGCAGCTACAGATCCATGCAAAGAAAACCAATTTGCTGTCGATAATAATAAAAGCAGTGTTGGAGCTTATTATTTGGGTACAAAGAATGAACAAAATGATTTGCGTGAGTTTTATTCTTTCTTGATTGATGGTGTTCATCAAGTAGAAGTTAGTGCTAAGAAAATAGAAAAATATTATTGTGATGTAAAAAAGCGAGTTATGCCTTATAAATATTTTTATACAGATCAACTTGATATGTTTAAAAACGCTATACAAAAATTTAAAAACGAAGATATAAATTTATCTTTATTACATTTTGATGAAAGATCGGCAGGGAGGGTATTTTTAAAGTTCGGTGATGCCAAGATTGATCAAGAATTTCAAAAGTTGCTTTTAGGTAGTATAACGGAAATGGTATTTACTAGAAAGGCTGATACGCTTCAAATCGAATTAAGAGTTGTTGGTAATGTAGAGGATAATATTTGTAATTCACTATTCAAAAAGAAATTGGATCCTCATAAAATAAAACAAACATTTGAAGAGTATGTAAATAAATATAATGATGATCTTGGAACTTTAAAATTTTCAATAGATTTTGGGAAATTTATTAATAAAGGACTTGTTGACATAGACTCTATTTTTAATGAGGCAGATGGTAGCTCGATTTTTGACACCACTCATGGAGAACTTATAAAAAATCAGGCAAAAGTATATGATTTAATTTATATTGATAATTCTACACTTTATGAGGATGTTACTACTAACAATGCACCGATAGAATTCCTGGAAGGTGGATATAATAAAATTTATTATGGTATCCCTGGTGTTGGTAAAAGTTACTATATTAAAAATACAGTTTTAGCTAGTGTTCCTAGCAGTAATGTATTTAGAACAACATTCTTTTTAGATTATACGAATAGTGACTTTATTGGACAAATTATGCCCGTGGTAAATGGAGATAAGGTAGAATATAAATCAATTCCTGGTCCATTTACTAAAGCCTTAACATGCGCATATGAACATCCAAAAGAAAATGTCTATTTAGTTATTGAAGAAATAAATAGAGGAAATGCGGCAGCTATTTTCGGTGATATATTTCAATTGCTTGATAGAGAGGATAAAACTTCTAATGGGAAGTTTAAGGGTCAATCAGTATATCCAATCACAAATCAATTTATTGAAGACTATTTAAAGGATAATAAAAATCTGAGTGGGGACTTTGTATCAACAATTGAGGGTAATATCTTCATACCATCTAATTTAACAATACTAGCAACGATGAATACATCGGATCAAAATGTCTTCCCATTAGATACAGCATTTAAGAGAAGATGGGATATGGAAAAGATTGAACCTAATTGGGCTGATAATCAGTTTAAAGATAAATTCATACCATTCACAAATATTACATGGCAAGATTTTGCGACATCGGTGAATAGAAAAATGGTGAGACAATCAACGAATGGGCTCATACTTGAAGATAAACAAATAGGTCCATATTTTGCGAATGAAGATATGTTCACTGATGAGAACGAAGATGCAATACGTGAAGATATAGAAAAGAATAATGACACAATAATAGACCTAAACAAAGAACGATTAAAGAAATTTGTAAACAATGTTGTCGATTATATTTGGACTGATGTAGCAAAGTTTGATCGTGAAAACTGGTTTATAGAAGACAAATATAGTTTTAATGATGTATATGAAGCAATATTATCTTATGCAGCTGATATTAGCGATGAAAATGAAAAAGCACGAGATTTTTGCATGAAAGTTACATTTAATAATAATCAGGTAGTTGAAAGCGATGAAGAATCAGACGATTAATATCATCCAACAAGAAGAGGCTAATGATTTTGTAGGGATTAAGATTAAGAAAGACAAAATAGAATTCTTTATACCAAAAGCACTTAGAATCACAAAAGATTCTAAGTCTTTTGCACAAGATGTTCTCCAGTTTCTTATGAGCTTATCATTAGCTACATTGGATGATGAATATATAAATCAAAGTTCAGGTTTAGTTGGTGAAGAATGGCCAATTGATTCTTATTTATGGATTATCAGGGATTTCTTAGAAAACGGCTATTACTACAATCGTGAAAAGAAATACTATCATGATAATAAAGGTAAAATAGACTGGAAAAAAACGTTGAAGAATACTCCTATATATTCTAAAGGTAATCTTATTTATGATAAGTTTGTAACAACAAGAATGTCAGCAAGTAATGATATTATTGCGGAGATTTATAAGCTCTGTTTAAATATTGCTGTTAAGCGAATAGGATGGATATTTAATTACAATTTCTTTGTTGAAGCTCGGCAATATAAATCACTTAAAGAGATGTCTTATCTAATCCATAAGGAATACAATAACACATTCGATGATCTTAAAAGACAACGTTTCACAAATATGATTCGAATACTTGAAAACTGTAAGAATGAAAATGTATTAAGTAATTATAGTACTTATGGGATAAGAAATTACTACTATGTCTTTGAAAGAATGATAGATAAGTTTTTTCATGGAATTCCAGCAACTCAAGTCAAAAGCTTTAATCCAGTAGGCTATTATAAACTTAACGGTTATGAGGAGAAGCAAGCGTCCGAATTACGTCCAGACACAATTGTGTTAAAAGGTGGCAATGCGTATATAATTGATGCAAAAATGTATAAGTTTGGTTATACAAAATCAATAAATGATTTACCCAAAACGACATCGATTCAAAAGCAAATTACTTATGGGGATTATGCCCTTAAAGTACTTAAGAAAAATAATCCTAATTCTAAAGTTTTTAATTCTTTTATCATTCCTTTTGACAGTAAGTTGAAGATATTTGATGAGTTTAAAAATGATGATAATATTAAAACAACTGATTTTATTTATATTGGAAAAGCTTATACAAACTGGAGAAAAGGAACAAGATCACATGAAAGTATCCATGTGTTTCTAATTGATTTTTATTTCTTGTTGAAAAACTATAGGAACTATGAAGTTACTTTTATTGATGACTTAATTGCTGTTATTGATAAAGAAATAAAAGAAGTAAACAATAACGTTGGTGTCCGAGTCATTAATGCACAATAGTATACAAATTACTAATGTAATTCTATTGAAAAAATTTACCAGGGATATCATATTTTGAGGATAGCAATCGCTTTTAGGGGCTAGGTGCGCCTGCACAGGCACTTTATAAACTGAATATTGATCATCAAATCGTTTTCGCATGCGACAATGCTGAAAAAGAACTTTACAAATCCACGAATAAGACTAACTTCGTAAAAGAAAGCTATTTTGCAAACTACGATATCAATGAAAATCAGTGGTATAAAGACATACGGTTCATAGATGGAAAAGAGTACAGGGGAAAAGTAGGTGTTCTTGTAGGAGGAACGCCTTGCCGGTCATTCTCAACAGTTGACTTTTAAGGCGGACTGGAAGACACGCAAAGAACATTATTCTATGACAATGCTCATCTTATAAAGAACGTAATACCAAAAGTATTCATGTATGAAAACGTCCGTGGACTCACCACTCATGATGGAGGAAAGACGTGGGCTATCATGAAGATTGTTTTAGATGAACTTGGATACGAGATTCATGAAGCACTTCTGAATGCATCATATTATGGCATTACCCAGACGAGAAGAAGGGTATTCATTGTCGGCTTCCGAAACGATCTTAGCCTGAAGAATGAATTAGAGTTTCCTAAGCCTGTAGAACTTAAATGGTCAATGCAGGATTATCAGCTAAGCAATGCCAAGCAAAGGAATCTCCTGTCAAGGGATAGAGAAATAGAAATCAGGCCTAACCTGGTGAAATAGAGCCAAGATACACTCAGCACCCTAAGCTAAAACGGTAAGTCGAGATTACAGGAATATAAGCAGGCCGGCAACAGCATAGTGGTGGACGTTCTTATTCATATACTGAGACAGGTCTGGAAGACTGACGTGTTTGACGACCTGGCTTAACGAAAAGAGCCGTAATACTTAAATAAAAGCAAAAGATGAATGTAAACCCCAACTGGTTAGACAAACCATTTGGGGTTATTACGCATGATGTGACATATTCCTTTTGATATGCATTATGTTAAAATAATGGTTAAGATGTAGAATATATAAAATGTCATGATAATAGAAGATCTATTGTGAAATTGAAGTCAATTATCAATATTTTCTAATTATTTGTCTCATCATTTGTAATATAATGTTCCATATACATAACACATGAAAGTTACGGGGGGAAGAACATGAAGGATTATTCGCTGCCAAAATACGATGACTGCAGGAACCTCATCATGAAACTTAGAAGCAAGGGAGTATCCTGGGAAGAACTGAGATATGCAAGAAAAGGATCATTAGAAGGACTGAATGACTATCTTGCTGTCAAGGCTGATGAGGAATTTTGGGAAATAGATGCAGATGACTACATGCACATCTACGAACTGCTTAAAAGCAAGGAAGAGGATATTAAAGTTATGCATGAAAGGGGAAGGGATTCCGTTATCCTGTCAAAAGGCGAAGGCAATGTAATAGATGTACCGACCAGCCCTGACTCAAGCTGGCAGATCTACAGAAAGAAGCTGGAAGGGAAAGGCTTCAAGAACGACTCAATAGACTCTATCGAAAGAACCACAAAGGGAATTCTTCAGAGACTGAACGGTGATACAACCAGCAGCGGCCCAATCAAGGGACTGGTCATTGGCAATGTCCAGTCAGGAAAAACAGCCAACATGGCAGCACTCATGGCCATGGCTGCAGACTATGGATGGAACATGTTCATCGTCCTTTCTGGAGTCATTGAGTCGTTGAGGGAGCAGACGCAGACAAGGCTGTTTGAAGACCTTCATTCGAATAATGGCACAAACCACTGGATCCTTCTTGAACATCTTTCCAAGAAATCACCAAAAGGACAGAGAGCACAGGACTGCGATTTCCAAGAAGGCTCATTAAATCACATCAAGTATTTCACTGTCAGCCTGAAGGTCAAGAGCAGGCTGAAGGATCTTATGCAGTGGCTGCAGGAGGACCAGAACAAGCAAAAGCAAATGAAAATCCTTGTCATTGATGATGAGGCAGACCAGGCAGGAATCAATACAGCTGACATAACGACTGAAGAGAGAAAGGCCATCAATGCCTGCATAGAAAACCTGGTTAACGAGAAGACATATAATTCAAAGGACTGTCCAGTCAAGTACAAGGCCATGAACTATATCGGCTATACGGCAACTCCATATGCAAATGTCCTGAATGATCCTAAGAAAACATCACTGTATCCAAAGGACTTTATAGTCGCCCTCAACGTGTCCAACGAATACTTTGGACCACAGCAGATATTTGGCATAACAAGCGGCGTGAGTAGCGACAGCTATGAAGGACTGAGCATCATCAACGAAATAACAGAGAATGATCATGAGCAGATCAAGCACATCCAGAAGGGCGAGGAATCAGAAATCCCAGAAAGCCTGAAAAGTGCCATTGCATGGTTCATATGCTCAACGGCGGTCATGAGATACTGGAACATAAGGAAGCCTGTCAGCATGCTCGTACACACAAGCCAGAAGACAAGAGACCATCAGCATATTGCGGACGCCATTGATGAATGGTTCACGCCTATAAACTATGATGAAATAATTGCCCTATGTGAGGATGTCTATCAGGAACAGACAGAAAACTTCACCAAGGGCATTCTCAGGGACGAATATAGGGACTATGGTATTCCTAACGATGAGATCAATGATTACCCTGACTACAGGGAAATTGAAAAGGAAATCAGTCACATCGTAAACCTCAACCTGAACAAGATCAGGTTGAATGAAAATGAAGAGCTGAAATACGGGGAAGGCATTCACCTGTGCATCGACAACTGCATGAACAACGGCATTAATGAGGAAAACGAACATGTCAGGCTTGTATATCCAAGCAGGCAGAACATGCCTGACAAGGCACCGGCATTCCTGGTCATCGGCGGCCAGACGCTCTCAAGAGGCCTGACACTAGAGGGGCTTCTATGCACATACTTCCTGAGAACAACCAAGCAGGCAGACACGCTCATGCAGATGGGTCGCTGGTTCGGCTACAGGAAGGGATATGAGCTGCTTCCTAGGATCTGGATCACCAAGAAGACAAGACAAAAATTTGAGTTCCTGTCGGACCTTGATCAGGAACTAAGGAATGAAATCAACCTGATGGAGATCAATGGAATAAGCCCAAGTGAATGCGGTCCAAGGATCATGAATACGCCATCCGTCAATACAATAAGAATCACAAGCCCGAACAGGATGCAGTCGGCAGAAACTGCAAAGTACGACTTCAGCGGAGCAAACAGCCAGACACAGGTATTCAGCACCGATGAGGAGACACTGAAAAGCAATTACAGCAATGCCTTATCCTTCATACAGTCACTGGGCATGCCAGATGAGAAGGGTGATTACCTCATCAGTAGCAACATTGTCTGGAGAGACGTTGACAATGATACTGTTGAATGCTTCATCAGAAAGTACAGGTTCAACAAGCGCCAGTACATCTTTGAGCACGTAGGTGATCTTTTTGACTGGTGCGGAGAGAATATCAATAAGGGAAACCTGAAAAACTGGAATGTCGTTCTTCACAATCCGAATGAAAATAAAAATGTAAAGTTCCCAATAGAAAGCTTCGATGGGTTTGAGATTGTTCGTAGTGAAATTTCACCATATGAGAAAGATACCGTTCGTGTCGGGGCTCTGAGGGATCCAGGAGACCTGGTATGTGATATTGACCTGTCAAGCCTGAGCACCGAGAATAGAAACCGGATTGTCGATAGGATCCAGGGTTACAAGAAGACATACTCATCAGCAAAGGTAGATGAAATAAGAGAGATGGCGGGGCTGGGAGCAGTTCCTCAGCTGATCATCTACTGTATCGACAAGAAATCGAAAGCAAAGAGTACAAGCAGTAAGAGAAGATCTCTGAACCTGGATACTGATATGATCGGACTGAGCATCAGGATTCCTGGCGGCAAAAAGGGAAAGGACTATGTCACTTACATAACAATCAAGATGCCTGAAAGGGAAAACATCATGGGTGACATTGGAGAAATAGAATGAGAATAGAAATTGGCGAGCCAGGGAGAATGACACAGTCAGGCAGCTCCCTGCTCAAGCTCATACAGAATAACGACATGCCGGTACTTGACCTTCTCATAAGGGAGTCAATCCAGAACAGCCTTGATGCACGAAAGAATGATTCAAGGTACGTGGATGTGAGGTTCGTGGTAAATGAATTCGAATCTGATGCCCTGAATGAAAAACTGGAAGGCATAACTGACAAGCTCAATGACAGGTACGGCAGCCAGTCCTATAAGTATATCGCAATCCGTGACAGCAACACCGTAGGACTGACCGGAAAGCTTCACTACAGCGAAGTCAAGGACAATGACTACGGAAACTTGCTGAAGCTCATCTATGAGATCAGCAAGCCTCAGGATGCTGCCGGTGCAGGAGGATCATGGGGACTTGGCAAGACCGTGTATTTCAGGGTAGGTATGGGACTTGTGCTCTACTACAGCAGAATAATCGATGAAAGCGGGCAGTACGCCTCGCGTCTCGCAGCATCGCTCGTGGAGGACGAGAATAGTCCTGATTCCCTGATTCCTTCCTATGAAGGCATGTCAAAGAGAGGAATTGCCTGGTGGGGCCAGAAAATCGGAAAAAACCAGACAAAGCCAGTTACTGATGATGTGGAGATAGAAAATGTCCTTGATGTTTTCCATATCTCACCCTATCAGGGGGATGAAACTGGAACTACAATCATCATTCCCTATGTCGATGAGAAGATGCTGCTTAGTGCCAACATGATTGAATACGGGGATGAGGAACATAAATACGTTTCGCCATGGCGGTCAAGTATTGAGCGATATCTCATAACCGCAATACAGAGATGGTATGCCCCAAGACTCAATAACACTCACTATGCCTATGGAAGCTTCCTGCGCGCATCAGTGAATGACCACAGGATAACAATGGAAAGCATGGACCCGGTATTTAGGATCTTCAGGGACCTGTATAATTCGGCAAATGGATTCAGGGATGACGAAGACTTCATAGGAGAGCGAAGCGAGATCCATTCGGAAAGAGTCGTTATTAGGAAGTACTTTGAGGATCAGATGGCCGGTGCCGTTGCCTTCGTTAAGGTCAGCAGGGAAGTGCTGGAAATGATGCCGCCTGAAAACAGGCCTGATCCATATGTCTACACGAACTGCGAAAACAGCAATCCTGATAAGAACAAGGCAATAGTATGCATGACGCGTCAGCCAGGCATGATAGTGCAGTACTATAATGTCGGAAACTGGACTGATGGCATTCCAGAGACCGAGAAGAACGAATACATCCTTGCGATGTTTGTCCTCAACTCCAAAAACAGGTTCAAGGAAACCGGGATGACAATAGAGGAATATGTCAGAAAAGGGGAAATGGCTGATCATACCGAATGGTTTGACTATCCAGTCAGCGGCCAGAACTATCGTATTGTTCAGAAGATTCGAACAAACACCATTTCAAAGATCAAAAAAGCCTACGAAGTCAAGGAAGCAATGCAGAATGCAGCTGTCAGGGTCGGACTAGGGAAGGAATTCGGAAAGCTACTTCTTCCAGCCCGCGATTTTGGAAAAGGTGCCTCAGCAGGCCATAAGAAATCCTCGGAAAGAAGCAAAGTACAGTCATCTAGAAGCGCTCACTCATCACTGAAGGTGGATATGGATTCTATCATCTATGGCAGGGATACCATTGAAATAACTATCAGGATGGGAGTGAAGAAGGGAATCAAGCATACGGGATTCCTGCTATGCGTTAACTCTGAGTCCGGTGCCATATCACCCGGCGAGTGGATTAACAAGTATGGGCTGTTCATGCCCTTTGAAATACAGTCAATTTCCTATACTGATTACCTGAAAAGAGAAGTCACTCTCAGACGCAGCAATAAGCAGAAGCCAGTCACTCCGTTTGCATCGGTGCACCTGCAGGCAAATAAGGCTTTCGGACAGAAGATTGGCGTAATCATTGACTCCGATGGCAGCGACAAGGCTAGCGTTTCATTCATGGTCGTGCTGAAACTAAATGAAAAAGATGAAACGCCGGTATTCAAGCGTATAAAGGAGAAGTAGCATATGGCAAACAAGATACTGTCCCTATATCCGAGAATTAATAGGGATATACTGATGGATACAGGATGCAAGACCAGTCGCTATCAGTTTTCCTACAGCGACAATGGCATTACATATCCGCTTGAATGCAATGCATTCGAAGAAGGCCTGTATGAAATCGATGATCCAAGAGGGCTTTGGAACGCTGATGAATATTCACTTTCGGTCCGCCAGATCATCTCAGTCAAGGATCCCTCACGTTTGTTCGGCCCTGGCGGCATAGCCTGCGCCAGTTCCGTACTCACTGCTGCCATCGTATGGAAGTCTGCTGATTCAAGGCAGCGAGGAATTATCAGGCTTGGCGATATCGTCAACAGCAGTCAGCCTTGCGAGCTGTCAGGAAGCTCGACATTCGCAAAGGGAAGCCTAAGAGGGAACATAACCTTCGAGACCCAGCTTTTCATAAAAAAGCCAGGAACTCCAAGCCGTGATGAAGAGAAGTTCGCCAACCTGAGCGGAATATCGCTAGGTCAGCTACATGATGTCGTTGATCTCGTTATTGATGGCAGCGCATCAGTATTTCCAATATTTGAAGTCGATATGCCAGGAGAACCGTTATGGGAAGTAAGATGCGACTGGACTGATCCGGTCTATGATAAATTCAGCGAAAGCGTAACAATCTATCTAAACCGTTCCCACCCGTCATATAAGTACATCACGCGCACAGACCAGGCGCACTTCAGTCCTGATCTCCTGAACGAAATAATGTCCAGTGCAATAACTCAGGTGATCATGACACTCAAGGAAAATGATGAGCTTGATCCATGCCTGAAATCACCAGGAGAGGTCAGGGGCAGTGTTGCTGAAGCTGTTAATTATTTCGTGACAACCCTGGAATTCGATATAACCAGCAGCATAAGCCTATCAAAGTCAGTAAGAAAATTCATGGATGAGGGGATGAAGTAACATGATCTACAAAACCTATGATCGCGGAGAGGCGCGCGTGGCCATGCAGGAATGGCTGAGGACCTATCCTTCACTGCCGTCCCTTAATCCCGAATACCAGAAGATGAGGGAAGACATTGAAACAATCTATGAGGGCATAAAAAGCAAAATCCCTGACATCAAGTCCTATGAATTCGATGTCAGGTTCGGCATAGCCCTCTATCAGTACCTGAATGACGCTCATCCTGACTTCAATATGAGGCTGGCCTCAAATGATGGCTTCTGGATCTACCTGTCTCTGCGCGTTGTTCCCCACATAGTGGGCGAAAGATGGGGCAGGGACAACGAATCCCATTACTGGAGCAAGGGCGTCCGTATATGGCTGAGATCCATCTGGTGGTATGTCTACCTTTCATGGCAGGGTAGCATAACCGATACGGAAAGCATGCTGCTCAGCGAGTGCTTCAATACCGACAGCATTCTCAACCTGTCTGAACGTGTAGGGCGCTATGGAACCTATATCAACGTATGCAGGCAGATCATGAAATGCTATTCAGGAATTTCAATGAGCAAAATCAGGCAGTACAACGATAGGCTTGATGGCAACCTGACTCTATTCAGAATCGTCATGAAACTGAACACCGTTAAATCCCTTGTTGTCGAGCCGGACCTCTATGACGGCGGGGCAAGCGGATACGTTAAGTCGCTTTTTAGACAGGCAAATATCGAGGTATAACTATGAACCTATTAGAAGAAATAAGAAACGACATGGCAATTATCATATCATGGGCAAACAACAATATTTATTCCGAAGTGAACTCCCTGAAGGGCACCCCTTATCCTGCCTGGTGTGTAAAATATTATAACGAGTATGGAGTGGCAGTGGAGCGTGGCAGCTTCAAGGAAGATGTCTATATGGAGTTCGCCAACACCAAGCTTGTTACAAGACCGCTGGAAGTGGGTGGTGAATCAAAAAACTGTATCATGCTTTTATGCGTTGATCCTAAGCTGCATCACATGTTCTCATCAGTATGCGCTGAATTTGTCGATCCCGGTGAAAACGGCAAGGACAGGAGGTTCCTGACCGACGATCCCCAGGGGTGGGGCATGGAATGGCGGGATCTCTTAGGCAACGTGGTATCACAGAAGAAATCCTACAGCATCATGGGAGAAATGCTCGTGCTTGATCATCTCTTCCAGCAGGATTCTCAGACAAGGTGGGCTGCTGTCAACGGCGGATCGCATGATATCGAAACAGAAGCCATGAGTGCTGAAGTCAAATCAACATTACAGAGATATGGCAGTACTGTTACCATCTCAGGACAGCATCAGCTATTAAGTGCAAAAAGACTGGAACTCTATTTCGTCAGGATGGAAAAATCAAAGCTAGGCATTTCCATAGATGATATGGTCAGATCATTGACCGGTCATGGCTATGACAGCATCAGAATAGAGAATGAACTGAGGCAGCAGGGTATCATGCCAGGATCGCCTGAAAGGAAAGAAAGATACAAGATACAGGAAAAACGGAAATATCTTGTAGATGACCATTTTCCTAAGATAACCAAGGATACATTTCAGGACAAACAGTTCCCTCAAAATATTGTACATATCAGTTACACAATAGATCTTGACGGGATTCCATATGAAAAGTGGTAGTTAATATTGATTTTAGTATTTAAATATTAGTCTTGTTTCTTAAAAAAACCATTTGTACTGTTGCCTTAAATGATATAGAATAATGGATGTAATGTTATTATCCTGATTTGAACACTTAAATACTTGAAAAGTGCCCCAAAGTCCTTTGTTTAAAGGCTTTCAGGGCACTTTCTTTTTTCTCCAAATGTGGTAATTTTGTTCTACCTTTATTTTCTCATAATTTTTAATGTATCAGCGTATCTTCATCTATGATATAAATGATCTACCTGATACTCAATCTTTATAAAAACAAATCACATATGGGGATTTTGTTCATAATTCAATTGGTGATGAAAATATTCGTAATGCTTTTATACTTCCTTATAATAAAGAGTTAAGAGTTTTTAAGAATGATTTTAAGCTAGTGCCTTATTTAAATGATAATTTCGTGTATTTTTGATATGTTGATATAGATTGTCGTGCCGATAATGTGGCTCAAGATTATGATTTTATTTATACGTTTGGTTTTAATTTTAACTATTTGCTTAGAAACTATAAAGTAGCTGATTTTGATATGATTACTAAATTGTGTATTTCGATTGAAGATAAAATTGTTACATCATGAAGATATTGATACTTCACCTATTTAAAGTGTTTCCTCTGCACTGTGGGATAGTTGAAATATGTTATGAAGGCGTAAATAAACACAAATTACTAATTAAGTGTTAATTAATAGGAGATCGTATACATACTAAAACATAGACGTAAAAATATATGGTCAATATCGAAAAGAACTTAAGGAGATCATAAAGGAATTTTGCAGGTACAAAGGAATGGAAATCGTAGAAGGACTTTTCATGCATGACCAAATGGTTGATAAGCTGAGTGTCAAGGAGTATGAGGATTCATTTTCAAACGCAACGAAGAGAAAAAGAAGGGAAAAGGAAAAATATAAGACAAGAAGGCAAAGTAGTGAAAAAAGAATACTTTTGAGGGATAGAAAGCGCCTTTAGATACGATCAGGTATTATAGGCTTATAGCCGCAGTTCAAACCACACCTTTTAGACGTGTTTTTGATTTATGCACTATTTTACTAGTTCTTATCACTCAATATCTCATCATTTTTTTCTGGTTTTGACACCATCCATTTTAAATCTGCTTGTAAATTCAGCAAAAGATCGATTACTAATATAGATTTTAATGATTTTTCCTCTGTACCAAATGTCAAATTAACGCCATGGCATATTTTGTTTCTTAAAGGATTATGATCCTCATAAATTCCGTCTTTGTTTGTAAAAATAATGTTATATATGTATTCAGTCACAGCATACCAATAAAATTCTCCTTTTTTTGGATACACCATTAGTCTTAACATTAAGTGTCGTTCGCTTGCTCTATTTTTATTCTTTTCTATACGCTTGATATGGTCGTTGTATTCTACGTTTAGAAGTTTACAAACGGTCATCTCATCATCTTTATTAATTTCTAAATTATTATCTGTAGCATATTTTGATATTTCTTTTATTAAACCACTTACCTGACACATTAAAAGGGATGTTGAGCCAAAGTAATACCCTTCTTTATGAAGTTTTATTGCTTCTTTGAGTATTAGTAAAAGGTCTTTATTAGAGCATTTCGTTTTCCAGCTATTCCCTATTGAATCTAATTTGTTTTCAGTGAATTGCTTGCAAATTTTTGAAGAAAGTTCATTCAGGGGGTAATTTTTTTCATCGGTATTGCACATAGATGTGATCATTTTTTTGATTTCATCGTCATCAACCAAGAATAGTGGCCATTGTATTTCATTTAAAAGTATCAAGTATCTTATATCGCCTAGAGTCCTTAAAATAGATTCTGGTAATTCAATTTTTATTATTTTTGTCTGTATATTTTTTATTAACTTAGACACTTCTTTAAAAGCTGGTAAAATTGAATTGATAAGTTGGTGCTGAAAACTTATTGCAGGTAACATATCTTGAGAAAGTGCGGAAAAGGTTTTTGATTGATTTTGCATCTCCTGTTTACATATCCTGCCTATACTATTGGCAATTTTTATCCAGTTTTCTAGGGCTTCTTGATATTCGCTGTTTTGCTGCAATAAATGAGTTGTTGTTATATCTTCAGTTTCATCTTCTATTGCTCTCAAAATATAATCAATCTTTTTTACTTCACTTATAAAACTAAATTGTGGGTATATATCATTAAAAATTTTAATGTACTCAATAATTTCCTCGTTTTTGGAGATAGTATCATCATACCAAATTGCTATTTTCTTATATAAATTGATTGTCTCTTTTAACTTCTCATCTCTTTTATTTCTTGGCGGAGTGATACCAATTTGGTGAAAAAATTTTGAGTCCCAAATTGGCATATGTGGGTTTATCGAAGCAAGCATTTTGCTTACTAAAGAAGGTTCTATTCTTCCGGTTTTTTTTATATAATTCACCAATAATATTATCAAAAGAAACCTGACCATTACTTTTATTGTCTTCAAAGATTTGATAATAATATTTTCTCCATTCAGCATTTCTATTGATTTTATAGTAAGAATTAAATTCTTTTTGAAAATCCAAATCTTTTGCAACATTTACAATTGCAATTTTATTCATGATATTTACATAGTTCTGAATATCTTGAAAATCTTTTTCAAGTTTTATTTTAAATCTTTCCAAATCCATAAATACTATCCCTCAACTTTAAAATATATGATAGGGAACTACTCTCGGTAAACGTTTATTTCATATATAGAATCAACACTATAGGAAATGAAATATCGATTAAGAAATACGAACCATTCAATATTACTGAGAATCGTTCTTGATCAGATTAAATATATCTTCATTTTAAATCTAAAAATATGATATTCCTAGATTTAAGACATTGCTAATGTTACACTCTATTGTCCTTGGCAACAAATTGGTTATTTATGGAGCCTTTCATAGCATTATGAATTATTAGAAATCAACTGTGATTTACAATATTTTATTGTGTCGTAAACAAAAAATCGAGATTTCAGTTCTCGATTTTACTGGACATGTTGTATGAGTGAAGCAATGAATGATGTGTATGTGTTTGAATGCATGATTTCTTGTTGGAACTTAGGATTGTTGACAAGTTCAATGAATACATCATAAAGATGTTCCATATTAAGGCTATCTCCTCTTTTTATTGCAAGTAGGAAGATAATGCGTACTGTTTCTTCATTGTGCCAAAGAAGAGGTTCATCCAGTATTGCGACTGCAACTTTTGTTTTCTTCGCAATAACATCTAATGGATGAGGTAATGCAAATACTTCATTCATGTTGGTGTTTGAGAGCTCTTCTCTCTTATAGACTGAATCAATATAATGTTCATCAACTATGCCTTCTTTAAGCAGCATGCTATTGAGTTCATCTAATAAAGCTTTCTTTGATGTGGCTTTCTTTTTGTGAATAAAGAGAGATGAATCAAAGAACTTTTTAATTTTATCTGACTTATTCTGATCAATTGAAGTAATAAGACGAGATACTGTTTCGATATCCTGCTGGTTTAAAGAAAAGTCTACAGTTATCGTAGGAACATACGTTTGTTCAAGAGGGACTGTTGAAATAACACAATCAATTTCTTTAAAATCATCCTCAGTAAGATTGAGATAGTCAATGAGCGATAGCTTCTTTACGATTGATAGCTTTCTTCCGAATACATTTTGTAGACGAGCTTCAAGCATACGTGATGTTGCTTGGCCAGACCCACATACTAAGTAAATAGATTTCTTTTTAATCGATCCTGAAAAACAACGTTCTATAGCTGCTCCAATATGTAATGCGATATAGCCAATATCATCTTCGGGAAAAGATAATGAACTAGATGACTGTTTAAGTATTGTTTTCGCTATTTCGAATGGTAATGGATAATTCGCTTTTATTGTGTTGAGTAATGGATTCTTGTTTTCAAGATGAAGTTCCATCATGGACATGGAGGTACGAAGATGGTTATAAAGATCATTTCTAAGAATTTGATCATTTCTTAAATCAAAGTTATAACCCTCATAAATACCATCAAGAAAAGTATCTATAAGTTGATTAATTGTATAGTCATCAACTGAATTATCATTATATTTCACATTCGTAATTAAATGGATGGAAATATAAAGCTTTTCTCCATGGGTGATCGTTATATTATAATAGTCACTAATCTTATCACATATTTCATCAACAATTTCTTTAATATCTTCTGGAATTTGTGTTGAATTTATTGCGCTTATATAATCATCATTGAGTATTCTTGAAATCATTAATGCGAAATAGAT
>OCTW011616622.1_pt1 | contig 19898 bp, 22 predicted proteins | sample 1539671 | NCBI WGS metagenome assembly OCTW01 (sample SAMN02144230, study PRJEB22623) | gut metagenome | biome: sheep rumen | host: Ovis aries | place: New Zealand
CTCTTGTCTCCATAATCAACTGAAATTTGAATTTGGCGACAAAGATAAATATTATATTTTGAATGACCTTACGCTAAAATGATGGCTTACCCACCAATGAAAAGAGTTAGCGTTCCGTTCAGTATGAAAAGAATTATGACACCAACAAAAAGCCAATACATGTTACTATAGAACCATACTGTTCTTCGTAGCTTTGAATATTTTTTCATCCTATACAACAAGAAATAATATGAGATTACGAGCAGAAGTGTGACAATACGCGTTCGCTTTCACTTCATTTCTCATCTTTATCCGTCCCCAAGGCCTTCATGATACTTTCTAAAAGTCCTATAGCACTCAGTTTCATCTCCTTCCCTCTTATTACCACATTAGTAAAAGCAATATGTACCAAAAAGGCTTTCATCACCGCCATGTCAACGCCACTTTCAAAAATTGAAGCATCGGCGTTTTCCGCATGTATATAGAAGTTGACAGACGAGACCACTAAGAACAAAAAGTAGGCAGAATAAACAAGAGCATTAGTATTACCCTTCTGAAAGATATAGCCCACCAATCCAAGGAACTGATTTTCAAGCGACTTGGTATCGCCACTTTGGAACAATCCAGATCTCTCATATATCATCATCAACCATTTGTTACCATAAACAGTCAAAATAGAAGTTGACGCTACAAATAAGAATAGTGCATAATCCAGATTCCATCCCAATGTTCCTTTCGTAAGAACATAAGATAATCCATATATTATGGCGGCACAGAATATCCCCAATAGGCATGGTATAATCAAAGCAACCAAAATGACAAGAATAGGAGCACTCAAATTAATAATTAATCCTGCCAGATTACCAGGGAACAACAACACCTTTTCTATTTTTGGTGGAATCTTAAACACATAGTTTCTTATTAGCAACAAAACAACCATCAGCACCATGTACCCGCCCCAGAAGTAAAGGAACTGTTTTCTAAAATGAATAACGGGATAGACATATAACCCAAGAAGAACCGCCCAAATCAGAAGATAAAGCAATATGCCCACCACAGCATTCTTGTCTGGATTAACCATTCTGCTGAGCCATTCTCCAGGTGGCAGAGATTTATCAATAATATCCTTGTCATTTGTTTCTTCTGGAGTCCCCTTTATTGTTAGGCTCCATTTCCCTTTCTCATTCGTTCTCTGGATTACAGGAAATACGACAGCCACTCGGTTAGAAAGATATGCTGCAAACAGCCTTTCAAATTCCCCTGTCGTTCCCTTTTGCCTGATGATATAAGCCCTGTGCTTACATGATATGTCATCGCCATAAATACTAATGCATCTATGCTTTACTTCATCATCAGTAAATCCATTCAGAGCCGCTTTTGTTTCTAATCTTTTATTATATCTATCCTTATTTGATTTAACAAAAATATAAAAGAAAATACAAGTTGGAATAACAAGTCCAAATAACAGCCAATGTATCCCAGTTCTTTCAGCAATTAGCATAATTGTAGCACTGAGCATCATCGTCAATGAAATTTGCATAGAGAGTATAGCTCCATCTATCTTTTTTGGTATATAAGAAAAGCCAAAGTCACCCCCCTTTAAGCCTCTCCTGTATGTAACTCCTTGTAAATTCATACTTTAATCACCTAGCTATTATCCAACCCGTTAAATGTTTCTCAAACTACTTCCAGATAAGTTGCCCTTTCTGTGCTATCCGTGTTTTCTGTGTGACCCTTAACCATGAACCTTGAACCATGAACCATAAATCATTCACCACGTACCGCACTCCTCACCCCATTAAACATAATAGCCGCTGAGAACCGAAGCGAGTCAAGTGGGAATATCCTCGCATGGCGGCACAGGTCCTTTACTCTCCACCAAGCTGATATGGCCTTTCTCACGACATAGGGATACCTGCCGTAATAACTCATATCCCTGTTATGTCCAAAGTTCCCCACTTCCAGAATAAACTCCATTATCCTCTCCGCCTTCCTTTTAATGTTAACGTCAAGGTTATATTTCTGCGCTTCCTGTGCTACGAAACTCCAAGAACTCCTGATAATCCCTGATATAGTCTTCCTTTTGGTACACCTCGCTCGCCAGCACCATGCACACGGCACCCGAGGAGAAGTCCACCAAATCCCGCCACATTCCGGGCTTCACATACAGCCCTTGATATGGTCTATTCAGAAAGAACGACCGTTTGCACTTGCCGTCATCCAGCGTCACCGTGAACGAACCCGATGCAGCGATTATCAGTTGCTCCAAGTCGCGATGGGCGTGAGCACCTCGTCCTTCTCCTCCAGGAATATCATACAGGTAATACACCCGTTTCACGTCAAACGGCAAGGTCACACCATTCTCCACTACCGAAAGGTTCCCCTTCCTGTCGCTATGGTGCTTGTCCAGCTCCACCATCGAGCAGTCAAATACACTATATTTTGCCATCGTTCTTCAGTTTTAAGAATTCATCATAATCCCTCACATAGTCGTTCACATCATAATGCGTCGAACCAAACTCCAGCGCCAGCGAATTGGTAGAAAAGTTTTCCATAGTTCGCCACAAGCCGGCTGGGATATACAACCCATAGTAAGATCTGTTCAGATTGAACGTCTTCTTGGTTGTGCCGTCATCCACCACCACATCAAAGGCACCCGACAGTGCAATCACCACCTCCTGGTTCTCCTTAAATGCATGTCCGCCTCTATCCTCACCGCCTGGTACATCATAAATCCAATACGTCCGCTTAATCTCAAACGGAATATGGTTATTCTGCTCCGCAAACGACAAGTTTCCTCGTGGGTCAGCGAACTTTGGCAGCTCAATTATCTTAGCATCATCAACAGTCATAATATCTGTGCTTTCTGTGTTATCTGTGTGACTACTTCCTGAAAGTATCAGAATTTACCTCTTCTTTCTTCTCCTCAATTACTCGTAGCAGATACTGCCCATACTGATTCTTCAGCATCGGTTTTGCCAATTCCCGCATCTTCTCTTCGGTAATCCATCCGTGACGGTAGGCAATACCTTCCAGACAGGCAATCTTCAATCCTTGACGCTTCTCTATGACCTCAACAAAAGTGGATGCTTCTGCCAAAGAATCATGTGTACCTGTATCAAGCCAAGCGAAACCTCGACCAAAGACCTGGACTTTCAGCTCACCATCTTTCAGAAACTCTTGGTTGACGGTAGTAATCTCCAATTCACCACGGGCAGATGGCTTAATATGCTTAGCTACATCCACCACCTTATTAGGATAAAAATAAAGTCCTACTACAGCATAATTACTCTTGGGGGTCTTTGGTTTCTCTTCAATACTCAGACAGTTACCTTCTCTATCGAACTCAGCCACGCCATAACGCTCAGGATCACTTACCCAGTAACCAAAGACGGTTGCTTTGCCGTTCTTCTCCGCGTCGATTACAGCATTTCGGAGAAGCTTTGTGAAACCAGCTCCATGGAAGATATTATCACCCAACACAAGACAAGCAGAATCATCTCCAATAAACTTTTCTCCAATAATGAAAGCTTGGGCCAAGCCATCCGGAGTTGGCTGCTCTGCATACTCAAAATGCACACCATAGTCGGAGCCGTCACCCAACAAACGCTTAAAGCCTGGAAGGTCGTAAGGGGTTGAGATAATAAGAATATCCCTAATGCCAGCCAGCATCAGCGCACTGATGGGATAATAAACCATCGGTTTATCATAAATTGGGAGCAATTGCTTGCTCACACCCTTAGTAATAGGGTAAAGTCTTGTGCCGGAACCACCGGCGAGAACTATTCCTTTCATATTTACAATTGTTTAATCAATCTATACATTCTTCTATTAGGATAAGTCACAAAATCATACCACGGCTCATAGCCTAATGATTTGTAGAAGCTGACAGCTTTGTCATTATCTTCATAATCTGTCGTCAAACTCAGCCTCTCCCCACCTTTCTCTTTTATTACTTTTTCTAATTCCAAAAGCATTGCCTTACCGGCCCCACTCCTTTGAACCTTTGGGTCAACTGCAATAGACAACAGTTCTGCATATTCACCATTGTCTCCAACTGAAGAATCCTCTTTGCTCACATTCTTCATCAGGTGAATCAAAGCCTTTGGCTTAGTAAACAAGATTTTCATGCTTTCCCAACCAAATTGAAAAAGATTAGCCTTGATGAGTTTAGTATTAAAACCTGCCGACAGAACAGTACCTGCACATAGTCCGATTGTAGCACCATCCATCTTACAAGTCAGCAACACACCATCCATATGGTTCATCACCGATTTATAATACAGTCTCAGGAAAGCAGTCCCTAGTTGAGTTAGAAAGAAGTCCGGGAACGCTGCCTCATGAACTCTCACAATGGCTTCTATATCATTTTTAGTAGCTTTTTGTATTGCTATCATAATCAATTTTCAGTTTTTTCTGTATGGAACAAATAACCACTTACATACCACCATAGTTGCTTCCAAACGCTTTCCTCATAGATTTCTTCATATTTCCATCTATATTTAAAGAGGTTCTTTACAACAAGCCAACGGCACTTCCAAACACTGCCCCCCACGTTATATACATAGTCATCGGCATAAAGGGTATCGTTTAGAATCTTTTCGGAGTAAGGGCTTCCTATTACGATATCTGAATTATTAATAACCACACCCAAGTGCTCGACGCAAATTGCACTCATCGCATCTGCAAATTTCCTTAAATGATTTCTGTCGCAGTATTCATAAAAGCGGCTCCAATCTACATCCTGTTGATGCTTATTTAAGAACATCGCCCAGTCTAAAATTTGTTTAAGCCTCAGTCCTTCACTAATGAAATGGGCACATGCATGATATGTCAAAAACATAGCAGTCCATTGACAAGGGGGCATAAGGATGTTTGAGGTCAGAGTACCAAAATCCGAAGAATCTACATTTAGCGCATCCTCCAGATCTTTCTCTAATTGCTTCCCTCTATTGCCGTCTCTCGTATGAACAAAATACTGATGATTTTCAAACAATTCATCTTTATAAGAAATCTGTGAATGTTTATACCAACCCTCATCTACATTTGCACCCGCATTACAGGCTATTTCATTACCACGAGCGTACTTCTCAAATAAATAACAATCAATATCTCCTGGACTGCGATGGTGAGGATTTGGATAAAGGAGGCCATTTGCCTGTCCTTTCATCACCATAATGCGGATACCGTCCTGATGCCATTTATCGGCCAAATCATTCATCACTAGCTTCTGCTGTCGGTTACTTTCCTCAATCTGGATAACCTCTCCTATCCACTCAAGTTTCTGAATTGGATCAAGCTCTCTTGTGAAACCATATCGAGTATTCTCTAACTTTTCAATACCATCCAACAAAATACCCAAAACGCCTTGGTTTCTTGCCGTTTCTCCGAGGCGTGTCCAATTATCTGAAGTCAACATGATAAAGTCCGATAAGCTCTCTTTCTCTATCGTACTTGTATCAAGCCCCAAACGTAATAATGTGAATAATAGTTCCATCAGAGCTTCTCAATCACCTCGGCCATTTGTTTAGAAAGGTAAGGGTAGTCATATTCCTTCACAGCCTTACGAGCCCTCTCACACATCTTCAGGTACTCTTCATCTGGCAAATCCAAGATTTTTTGTATTGCATCCGCATATTCTTGGTCATCTTTCATAACATGGCATACGCCAATATTGTGTTTCACTATAGCCGAGTACATTATATCAACGTTACAAACGATTGGCCTTCCAGCTGCCATATACTGAAACATCTTACTTGAGCTTATGCCGTATTTACCGAATCCTTTCGTATAATTGAGGATATTCAGATAACTCTTTGAAAGGACAAAAGGTACATATTTGGGATAAATCCATTTATCCTTAAATTTCACATTCTCCAAATGATGATCCTGACAGTATTTAATCAAAGGTTCCCTGTCTTCTCCATTACCGTAAATCAGGAACTCTGCATCATCCCTTTCTTTAAGGAGTTCCGCTGCCTTTATAAATTGACCAACATTATTTGCCAACCTAACAGAACCCAAATAGATTATTTTTTTCTTATCAGATTTTAAATCATCATCATTGATGGAATACTGATTTACCCATGAATCAAAATCTTTCAGGTCTACGCCATTGTTAATGTAGTACATCTTTGACAAATCCACAGGCCCGCCTTGTTCTTTATCCCATTTCTTATCCTTTAGGTATTCGCATCGACCTTCTATAGAAAACACCGTTGCGTCCGAATCCACATAGTTCTTTTTTGCTCTCCAAAACAGATACTTCATCACCGGATTCTTTGCGCTTATAAGTCCGAAATCCACAAAATCGTCCGGCCACCAATCAAGAATTTCCGTGATGTACTTAATTCCATTTTTCTTGCAGTAGTTAAGTATGGGATTAGTAAAAAGCGGAAATGTTGTTGCGACTATTAAATCAGGTTTCTCAAACAGTTTTGCCAGTTTTACTACCCTATAGTGAAATTGAACCTCACTCCATACCCTACTTATGCCCGCCGTACGTTTATATTGGCATGACTTGATATGTACAAAGTTCAAATCACCATATTGTCTTTCTATGTACTTCGATTCATCCTCTATCAAATCTAAGTCCATATTATGCATCACGCTCGAACCAAATATTGTTACCTTATACCCCATTTCTTGTAGGTAATGGGCAAACTTGATGGTTCTCAAGCGCGACTCATATTGAGGTGGCATGGCATACTTGTTCACCAGCCAGATATTATTTATACTAGTCATTTTTCTCCTTTTTTGGAACAATATGACCGTTCATTACACCAATAATGTAATCATGAAGTTTTTTATTATCTGCTATTAATCCTAATATTCTAGCGATAGGATATAATAATACCACATTAAACCTATCGTATTTCAACTCTTTAATTGCATCCTTAAACGATTTCCCTAACTTAATAGACGCATAGGCATAATCTAAACATGCCTTTATTCTTCGTTTAAATGGCCATGGCTGAAAAAATCTGAATTTATTAATATACAGCAAGTTTCTCTTCCATGTATGCAATCTATATTTATTCGCAGAAAAAGTTAATGCCTTATCACTGTTTGCAAAAAAGTACTTTCTTACTACTTTGTCGACGGTAATAAATTTGTACCCATCACAACTCATCATCTCTTCGATAGGAGGGTTGAGCTTTTCTTCCTCATCAAAAGGCATGTATTTTAATAATATTTCAGTTTTTATTGCGCGAGGAGCTTCTCCTGTGTAATTTCCCTTTCTATCAACACCATACTCCCAATAACTCATTAATGGTTTACTAAACTCACTATTGGGAGTCATTTTCCCATATTGTGTAACACATCTTCCAACCAATCCACAAACTTCTGGAGAATTGTACTTTTCATACAACTCATTATAATTTAGAAGCATATCAGGCATATATATATCATCATGTCCCATCACCACGAAAAGTTCTCCTTCACTGTTTTTTGCTGCCAGGTTATAGTTAGCTGCCAACATCTGATTCTTTTCCAAATCAAAGAATTTGACGGGAAAATCAACCGTTTTGATATAATCTCTTAATAATTCAGAAGTATTGTCGGTTGAAGCATCATTTACAACTATCCACTCAAAATCACGGAAAATTTGTTTATCCAAAGACTCTTTTATTCTGTCTATAAAATTTGCAGAACAATAACAAGGAGTAAAAAGAGTAAACCTATATTTGTACTTCTTTTCTTCCATAAAACGACTTACTTAAAGTCATTAAGTAACTTAACAATGGCCTCAACTTCCTTTAATGATATTGCAGGTCCAATAGGTAGACTCAACTCCTCATCAGCCAAGCGTTCAGTAATAGGCAGGCTCAACTGTGGTGTGTTCCAAGCCTCCTTGGCATAGCATTCCTGCTTATGGGGTGCAATAGGATAATGACAGACGGTACCAACGCCATTCTCTTCCAAATAATCATGAAGTCTATCACGATTCTCCTTGCCTTTCACGATAATAGGAAATAGATGGTATGCATTCTGCTCGTCAGGTAGCAAGTCTGGCAAAGTAATCAAAGGATTATTGATATGCTCATAGTAGTAATGAGCAACCTCCTTACGATGGGCATTGTCCTCAACCAAGTATTTCAGTTTTACATCGAGTACAGCAGCCTGAATCTCATCCAAACGGCTGTTGCGACCTGCATACTTGAACACATATTTTTTCTGTGAGCCATAGTTTGCCAATGCACGAACAGCAGCAGCTAACTCTGGGTCGTTGGTGGTAACTGCTCCACCATCACCAAGAGCACCGAGGTTCTTACCAGGATAGAAGCTATGACCAGCGGCATCACCGATAGAACCAGTAACTCTGCCATCAGTGAACTTACAGCCGTGACTCTGTGCGCAATCCTCAACCAACTTCAGATTATACTTTTTGCACAACTCACCAATCTTATCAGTATAGGCATTACGACCATACAGATGTACAATGGCAATAGCTTTAGTTCTTGGAGTGATAGCAGCCTCAATGAGGTCATCGTCAATCTCAAGAGTACTGATCTTTGGCTCAACAAGGATGGGTTTCAGCCCATTCTCAGTAATGGCAAGTATAGTGGCTATATAGGTGTTAGCCGGAACAATCACCTCATCGCCTGGCTGCATCACACCCATTTCAATGTATGCACGGAAAATCCAAATAAGGGCATCCAAGCCATTAGCACAGCCAATGGTATATTTGCATCCAATAAACTTCGAGTAGTTCTCTTCAAACCGCTCGTTCTCTTTTCCTTGGAGGTACCAGCCTCCATTCACAACACGGCTTACAGCCTCATTAATCTCAGCTCCATGAAGGGCTGTTACGTCTTTAAGACTTAAAAATGGTATATTCATATTGTAATGTTATTATTACGTTATACATGAATCTTAAAACAATGTCAAAAATCAACTTTTCTATAAAACCTTGCGGGATTCCCCAACCATAACTCTCCTGCAGGTACATCCTTTGTCAAAACAGAGCCTGCGGCTACAAAGGCCCCTTCTCCTATCGTAATGCCAGGCAATATGACGCAGCCTGCTCCAATTGTTGCTCCTTTACATACTCTTGTTTTAAGGAGCTTCCAATCCTTGTTTTTTGAACGTGGGTACATATCGTTGGTAAACGTCACATTAGAGCCAATCATGACATTATCTTCCAATGTAATACCATCCCATATCTGTACTCCACATTTCACGGTCACATTGTTACCTATTACCACATCGTTCTCAATCAAACAATGTGAACAAATATTGCAGTTCTCCCCTATTTTACAATCTGGGAAAACAACACAGTACTGCCATATCTTAGTGCTCTCCGGCACGTTTGGATTCATACAATCCGCTAATCTATGTATCATTCTTTTATTAAAGATTTGAAAGAAATGAAGCAAATGCCTCGTAATTTACACTTGCATTATAATGATTATTCCAGAAAACTCTTGGCTTATAGCTTTTCTGAAGTAGTGATGTAATTGCTTTTGCTACTTCTTCTGGTTGAGGGTTCGCACTTACAAGAGAGCCTGTTTCCTCTGTTACAATCTCAGAATTACCACCCACATTAGTTGCTACTACAGGTATATCACAAGATAAGGCCTCCATAATAGAAACAGGTACACCTTCATTCGTGCTCAGGTTGACAAACACATCCGCACAATGTTTAGTATAGTAATCCAGTACATCTTCGTGGTTCATTGCCCCAAGCAGTTTTACTTCTACGTGCCCTCCTTGATGCTCAATCACCATTTGCTTCAATTGCTCCATCATGGGGCCTCCTCCGATATGAGTCCACTCTATATCCTTTCCTTCAACAGCTAATAGTGATTCGTAAATAAGGTTCACTCTTTTTAATGTTGAAACTGTAGAGCAGCTTAAAACTCGTATTTTGTCAGAAGGTGTACGCTTACAATAATCAATATCGTTAGAACCCAATGGGAAAACTTTTGTACGACATTCTGGATAACGTTCCTTAAAATACGTCTCTCCTTTTTTTGAGATAAACACCGCAGCATCTAATGACTCTACTACCTCTTTTCTAAGAGGCACAAAACCATGATGTATCTCCTCCCACAAATCGCCTTCACCATGAAAGCGTGATACCAAATGGCATCTCCCATTCCAATAGTATGCTAAAACGTTACTCCATTTACCCCAGTAAAAATAGCAAACGTCTTCTGGCTTTAAGTTTCTAGAAATAGCGCTTACAACTGAGGAATTCAAAAGATTATTAGCCGTAAGATAAGCTTTCAACCAATCCTGCAACCTTACTTTGTCAAAGAGGGTCTTTCTCTTAAACAACATCGGAAACATCGCAACTGCTACTTTCCAATTGAAAAACCCCCTCAATAGAAACTTTTTCCTATCAACAAAGAGAGGAGTAGAGGCAATACAGTTCTTTGGAAGAGGCTTTATTTCATTCCCTTCCACTTCCAATGGAATAATTTTTACTTGATCAAACTTCCTGGAAAGATATTCTATTTCATCTTCCAAAAAGCATTCCGCATATTTTGTATATGGATATTTTACTGTAAATAAGTATAGTTTCTTCATGCTAAAACAAACTCTTATACTTCTTTAAAAAGGTTTCCTTTGAAAACATTTTTATAGCCTTCTCCCTATTGAGTATACTCATGGCTTTCTTTTCTGAATAGTCCATGAGTATAATTGTCTCTAAAGCGTTTGCCATCTCATCTGTATTATTGGGATCAAACAGCAGACCATTAACCCTGTCTCCTACTATACTAGGATTATCACATACATTACTGCATACAACAGGAAGTCCGCAACTCATGGCTTCACACAACACATTAGGAAAGCCCTCATATATAGATGGCAGACAGAACACATCATGCAGTCTGTATTCATCGCGAACATTCTTTGTCTCCCCTCTTAGTTCTATCCATTCTTCGATACAAAGATCTTTTATCTTTTTTACACATTGCTCGCCGTAGTCTGATTCGAAACTACCATACCAGTCCACCTTGAACTGTAGTTTTTTATCAGCAAGAATCTTCACTGCATCTAAAAATCTAAGTTGATTTTTTTGTGGATTGTCTCTACCCACACAGATTATTTTGCATGGTTGGTGAGGAATGTATTCAACCTGTGGACTAAAATAATCTGTATCAACAAAATTAGTTATCACCTCTGTTTTTTCAATTAGTTTGTGATAATAAGTTGAAATAAATAACTGCTGCTCATAACTATTAGGAACAACATAATCTGCCCACCTATAGAAAAAGAACTTCAACTTCTCTCGTCTGTTATTATTCCTTATAGAATTTCTTTCAGATACTATAAGCTTATACTTATAACCAATCATTTTCAACAAACAAGCAATCATCGCTGATGAAGGTGAATAACAGATTACAATCTCCGGCATTTTACCTTTAATTGCTTTGGCCAGTTCAGGAATACGTTTTTTCTTGTCTTGCGCTTTTGCAAGGTATATATACTCTACACCGGCTTCATCAAGAACATATCTGTAGAAATCCTTTGGGTAATAGGTCAAAACGGTCACCTCATTGCCATCTTTCTGTAGCATTGATGCAAGACCTACCATCTGCCTTTCTGCTCCTCCAGATCCCAGTGCTTCAATCAAACAAAGTATTCTCATATCAATAGTAATTAGACTATCCTAACCTTCTTTTTATCAATAGTCAAAGACTTAAGCAATAGCGGATATATAATAAAAATTATTGTATCTCCCGTTGCAATTGATGCGTTGTGGAATAAAGAGAGTAAGCTGTATATCAATACGGCACCTGCCAAAATAGTCGTCTCATATGAATATCTTCTTAAAAGATTTCTTATCACCTGGAGGAGCATTTTAATATATAAATATGAGATCAGTAGACCAGCTATGAGTCCATAGTGGATAAATACAAACAGAAAGAAATTGTGGGGAGCCGCATCTGTTTTTTTATAATATGAAACTGGTCCACCTAATAATAAATTATCCATTATGAAAGAAAAACAATATGTCCATATCCCAATTCGAATTTCCTCACTAGAATTGCCAGAAATCGCAAAACGGCCAAGTTTTTCGGAAAACATCAAGGTGGGGAGAACTGCTACGATTAGGAACAAGACAACGATAGCTGCAATAATTTTCATGGCTTTCGTGGATGGCCCAATATAAAATAAAAAGAACGAAACTAAAAGAAATAACACAAAAGCCGCGCGTTCTTGTGTAACAAAGGACGCATATAAGCAAAATAGCAACATAGGCACGAGGAGATAAGATTTGTATTCTTCTCTCTTTGCAGTGAGGTAAAAGCATAGAGCGCCTAAAGTCGCTATCATCGTCCCATTAGTAAAAACGTAGCCAAATAACCCTCTAGGTAAGTTTGCACCGAAAGTTAAAAAAGGATTTTCTTCTGCAATATTAGAACGGACCTCGGACACTGTTGTAAATGCAGCTGCTATTATATTACCCACTGGGTTTCCCGCAAATTGTAAGACAGTCACAAACGAATCGAAAACGATTAACAATGTTAAAACACATAATAAATTGCGAAGTTTCTTTTTGTCGGTAACGAAATAATCAATGGCATAATATGAAACAAAACAATTAAGGAAGTTTGCCAACAACAATTTATTAAAATCATATTCAACATACTCTCCATTAAGAATCAGTGCAATTGCTCCAAATAATATAAACAAAAAATATACCTTAAGGAAGCTCTTTGTTATTGGGCACGGGTTTAAATACTGTTTTTTGGATGACATTATTATTAGAAATACCATCATTATTATGGTCATATAGACTCGTAGCGAGAACGGTCCAATCATTAATGATCCAAATAATAAAACAGACAATATATAAAAATACAAAAAAAACATGTTGAATCTTTAGTTTGCAATATTGTTTTCCTTTTTATGATTACTTATGACAAATTAATTTCTTCAAGAAATATCCGTAATGAGTTTTGATGAAAATTTTACACAATTCCTTGCCTTTAAAATACTTTGACAAGTTTTTTAACCTAACATCTAAAATAAAACCTGCGTTTTTATATAGATCAAGTAAATTGTTTAATGGAAATATCATCGAACTATTTGATACTGACGTATACAATCCAGCATATATCATGTTTTTACAATTAGGTAACTCTTTTATAAACAAATCGTATCTAATTCTTTCCAGTTCTACAGTTCCTTTTATCATAGTTTCAGATACGTTTAGTTTATGTGTTGACGATGTGCTATTCATCCAATAATAATACACTGTATTATTAATAACGGATATTGTGTTTACATTGTCTAATAACTGATAAAAAAGAAGTCCATCTTCTCCATTAACATAGCCCTCTGTGTTTTTGATATTATCTGACTTGAACAATTCAGATTTAAACAATTTTGCACAAAGATTATGAGGAAAGTTACGATTCAAAAGTGATGGCATTATTTCTTTTTTTGTAAATATACCATATTGTGTTTCTTTTCTAAATCTATTATTACTACCATCTTGCTCTATTACAATAATATCGCCAACCACAATGTCCGCATTGCTTTGATTAGCATCTTCATACAATAACATCAAAGAGTCAAGAGGTAGAGTATCATCACCATCTACAAAAGTTATATATTGCCCATGAGCCGCTTTATATCCTAATTCCCGGGAAATCATAGGGCCTCTATTTATAGCGTTCTTAATATATTTAATTCTATTGTCGCTTGCCGCTAATCTCTTAATTATTTCTAATGAAGAATCTTCACTACAATCATCGACGAGTATCAACTCCCAATCCTCAAGGGATTGATGTTGGATAGAATTTACACACCGTTCAAGGTAACTATCCAGGTTGTAAACAGGAATAACAATACTTAATAAAGGCATATACTGTGAGTTTTATATCTAACACATACTAAATATTTAAATAATTAAAGTTTTTTCATTACGCCCTGCAACAACATTTCATCCTCATCATCTTCGCAATATATGCTGTCATGAGAAAGGAATCCGTTTAGATACCGTTCCCATATGTAAGGCACCAATCTTTTATGTATGTTGAGGCAACTGAACAATTTAACGTTTGTAATATTATTAATGAGCTCTACAAGTGGCTGATCAGTAGTATTGTTAAATATAAACATACCATCTTGAGCCAACAGGCGGTCATTAGATATCATATGGCTACACGAGAAATTTACGACAGAAATAATAGCATTTTTCGTACCATTCTCAACACCATTGACAGGAATGAATTTCACATCATATAAATCACCAGTCGGAATAAATTGGGAATAATTCAAATGTTTAAATCCATTAAGGGCATTTTCAACATTAAGTTTAATTCCTTGTTCTTTCTCTAAAATATCTGAAACTATGCAATCAACACTATCTCCCGCAGATTCATTCATTTTTTGAACTGTACCAGAAATCCAATCAACATTCTTATTTATATAATAGATTGAGATATAGTCATCTAATGAATCCGTTCTGTGCCCTTCCCATTTCGGCATTTGATCTACTGCAAAAAACAAGGCCTTTCTTATGCTTTTAGAAAAAACTATCATTGGAGAGGGGACTCCAAAATGTTGCATCAAAGCAAGAATGTACATGTCATTGTCGGTAAAACTCTGCTTCTTTTGATAGTGAATAACCTCTGGACAGTCTTTTGTAAGTTGAATCAAACGCTTTATGGCTTCGTAATAATTAGAAGTACCTAAAGAAATCATTCGGTCAGACTTTTGCATCCAATGACGTTGAGATGAAGCATACATCTTATAACTGGCATTATATATTCCTCTGAACATGTAATTCTGTTCAATCTTTTCTGCTTCTTTTAATAATGCATCTAACTCTGCCTCTGTTGTTATATTTTTGGTTTGGGAAAATTGCATACTTTTATCCTCCAAACTTGCATAACATGGCAATGACGGTATAAGACTGTTATAATCTATTAACTTTTCTTTGAAAGGACATGCATCAAAAATACTACGGTAATCAATGTTATATGCTCTGGACGCGGTTTCATCTGTCATAATCCTCTCCAAATCCTTGTAAGATTCAATGACGCGTGGTTGCCCAAAGTCTCGACCAACAGAACAAAAATAATCGTTGTATTTGAAATCACCACCTTTTATTTCATCAGAAAACCTTAACCAAACATTACTAACGCTATAACTATCAGCAATTATAAGCCCATGTAAAGAACTCGACATTATTTTATGGCATAGCATTATCTTGTCTGGTATTTCATGCCAATCATCATAGTGACGCATACTAATAATAAGTACCTCTGGGTGGCGTTTACTAAACTCTTTTAATGCTGGTTTATCTTCATCTGCATAGTGAGGTATAACCCCCCAAATATACTTTTTGTCGATTAACTTTCTATAATAACGAGAGATAAGTAATGCAGGATCTCCATAAATTTTAGGACACTCAACTCCATTCTTTAGTAATTCATCACGTGTTAAAGGACCTCTAACAGAATGTACTTTTTGGGGTTTACTCAATAGTTTATGATTATACTCTATGATGCCCGTCCCCCAAACTTCATAATCCTTCGCCTTAAAATTCCCTATGAGCGAGCCAATGCAAGTATATCCACGAACTGGGAAAAATGAATATAATAAAGATCGTCTAATATTATTAACTTTTAAAGATGAAACACTCTCAAGAAAAAATTTATTTATATCATCCCCCCAATTATTCTGAACGATTTTCCCCCCCTTATAACTCATCCATGAATATATAAATAATTTATTACGTTCTTTTAAATAAACTATATCTGAGAATAAATGTAGCAATTCATTCCAAAAACGTCTAATCGCTCTCAACAATACACTATTTTTCTTCATTTATGTTGTGTATTAGTGCTAAAAATAATTATACCAGATAATTTTATTTTTTAGAATTCATTATCCAAGTTTGAATCCCGTAATTATATTTTTTATAAAAACACGCTCATTCGTGGTTAATCCCACAATCCATATAAGTATAGAAACCCATGACAAACAAATCAGAGTCATAATAATGAAACGTGTCAACATGTGATAATCGTCAAATACGGGCCGGATAAAAAGTAATGGGATTGAACAAAGAACGATAATTAGCCCTCTACCTATGATTGAATACAACCATTGACTAATAGAAAAACCATTTACACGCCTCTTTACAAACAATAACCTTACTATCATTCCGACAAAACACAATACTGCACGAACAACAACGACCATATAAGGCAAAGAACCAAGAAACAAAACAATCCAACAAATAGAAAAATCCAGCAAGTGAACAAAAAAAATTGCAATCTGATATTTTTTTATATTTTTGTCTGCACTAATTACGGTTGTTAGCGCATTTGACATTGAATTAAAATAAATACACACAAAAGTCAGGATACAGAACTCTTCTGTATATTCAGGATAATTTCCTAACCAAATTGAAAGTAGTTCTGAAATGACAATGCAAATGGGAATAAGCATTACAAGAACAAGCAAACTTGAATATCTGGATGAGCGACTAATAAGGCTATTTAATTCTGAAAAGCTTCCTGAAATATATTTTTTTATAAGTTGCGGAGCAAAGGCCGTTTGAAAATTGCTCACAAATTGGTTAGCAGCACTTATAATCATATTGCTAATGCCAATGGCGGCATTTACAGCAACATTAAAATAAATATTTACCAGCATTGTCACCCCTTGAGTAGATGCCACATTAGCGCCTAGGCCAAAAACTGTCCACCCCATGTAGCCAAAAATCTCCTTCATTTGCTGAAGTCCTTCAATTTTAACTAAACGACACATTGGGAACTTCAACCGGCAATATAAGTAGTACATCAAATAATCAGCAATACCAACCCCAACTAGCATGATGGCATATATTATTAGCTTATCACCACTAACAATAAGCAACAGCCAAACTATTATCAATTTTAGCAATGCATCAATTATTGAAAATATAGCATACGCTGACATTTTTTCTTCTGAAACAATAACGGCATTGAAGGGCGATAACATGATTGTAGCAACAGATGACACTAGCGATAATTGATAAACCCACATAGAAGCGTCAAAACGATCTACGGGAATGTTTAGCTTGTTTGCAAAAAACCACAGCCCTATCGTTTCGCCAATTAATAAAATTGCTGCACATACTATTATATGAGAAATAAAGACATTGGTGTACATTACTCTTTGGGATTGTAACGTACCCTTCGTCATCTCAGCCATAATATACCTTCGCGAAGCAGCTGTTAAGCCTTGGCTGATAAAGGTTATCATAACAATGAGACCACCTACAACATTAAAAATGCCATAGTCATCAAAGCCAAGTGCTTTTAAGAGCACACGGGTAGTGTATAGGGATACCAGCATCAGTACTAGCATCCTTATATACAAGTATATCGTATTTTTTGCTATTTGTTTGTTATCTTCTTCAGACATAGAATTAAAAAATTATAAACTTACCTAATTTGAAAGAAGTTTATACTATAGGGGCTAATCCATTCTTCTAACACGATTCTGTTCGTTCTTTATTGTTTGTCCTTGAGATTTCAACGTCAAATAAATGCGTCTGTTAGTTTTAAGTTCTTGGTATTTATCAATATCCCTATACTTAATTATTTTGGCAGGACAGCCGCCAACTACGGCATAGGGCGGTACATCTTTTGTAACACATGAGCATGCTGCAATAACAGCACCTTCACCAATATGAACCCCAGGCATTAATGACACATCAGAACCAATCCAAACATTCTCTCCTATAAAAACATCTTTCACATTGTAATAATCATCATAAGGGAGCATTGTTCCCTCATAATTATGGTTAGATGTATGTACTTTTATCCTAGGGCCGAATATCGTCCCTGGTCCAATATGTATCATACCTCTTAATTCCATCCAGGAATCCGGCCCAACGTAGATGGGGGGGGTATATTTTATATGAGCGATATTGGTTATAGAATAAGGAGCATGTAGTTCAAAACCATTATTCTTTAATTCTCTAATCACTTTACCGCTTTTCCATTTATTTATTAAATAGTTAAATATCATACTTACAAATAATTTTTTATAAATAAAGATGAATTTGTTTCACACTCTTATTTAATATACTCGTTTGTGGTTTTACTTATTGAAACGTAAAGACATATAATAGAATAAAGAAGCGATAGGAAACCTTTCAACAAAATCCTCATGGCTCTTAAAAAGGAGCAAGGCCCGCTGATTATTGAACCTTTTTCTTTTTATGAGAGACCAGCGGGTTCCCCGCCCCATTCATAACGATTCTTAATATTTCATACATTTGGCAATGTGCCTATAATTCAATATCCATTAGGATTATTCATCTGCCAATTCCAACTGTCACGACACATCTCTTCAATGCCGTATTGTGCTTTCCATCCTAACTCTGCCTCAGCCTTTGCAGGATTGCAATAGCAAGTTGCAATATCGCCAGGTCTGCGGGGCTTTATTGAATAGGGGACCTTCACGCCATTAACCTTCTCAAGATGTCAGGGGACAGGTCAGTGGCATCTTCTGTGGTACTTCCTCTACTTTGCCATAAAGCTCTGAAGTAGATGCCTGATAAATACGGCAGGTCTCAACCATACCCAACTGGCGAACAGCCTCCAGAATACGGAGCACACCTACGGCATCCACGTCTGCAGTAAACTCTGGTGAATCGAAACTGACCTGCACATGACTCTGCGCTGCAAGATTGGGAAAACTCTTACGCAGATTCGTGAATGTAAGAACTAAGAGGTAAGAACTACTTTTCTCATATTGGAACAGCGGAAAAGGACTGAGATTACTTCTCATAATATCCTTTGTCACTATATTGCGACCAACGGAGATACATTTCCTGATAGTGATCCTTAATGAACTCTGAAATTCTGGATATCTCGCGATCGCTGAGCATGCCACGATTTTGAAGCAGAGCATCGCCATTGCTCTTGACGAAGAATTTGGCAGAGCCTCCCTCAGAAAGTTTGCTATCGCTAGCATGGACATGCATACACTCGACCACACAAAAAGAGGTGAAATACAGGTAATAGCCTGCCACTTTGAAGTCGTAGTACTTGGGCATAGTCAATCCTCCATGTACTTCTTATTTTGCTGAAGATAACGGCTCGCGATCGACAACTCAATATCATCCATCGTCGTCTCCAGCACATCCCCGTCTGTGCCATATACCACAGCTTTGTTAGGACAGTTAAGATTGAGCACCTGTATGTATTCGCCATTGCGAGTGAATGCATACCCATTTACTATAATATCAGCCTTGTCGGCTACAGCTTTTATGTCAGGCATATGCTATACGTACGCTCTTAATAGGTTTTAAAAAGGCATTGTGGTCGATATATAGCCCGTCCAAAATAGGCTTGAGGTCGATGTATTCCTCTTCTGGTTCTGCATTGTGGCGGTATTTTGCCATAACAACCAAATAGCCATTGTCCCACTTCACGACATCTGTATAGCGTTCCAGACTGTATGGAGCCTTGAAACGGATATTATACCCTCCGAAGCAGAAGGCTGTAAAGCCACCTACATTGCTGAGTGTTGCCTCATGCTTTGAACTAGCCGATATATTAGACCATGTCGTTGCCATATTATCTCCTTACTTTATATGTCGGGGCAAAGATACGAAAAAGATTTGATACTTGTCGTACTTTGCGGCATTATTTATCAATTTTTGTATTTTAGGTAAAAGTGACAGGGGGCAGGTTGACTTTCCCTTACGGTCGTCGAGCTAAACCTTCATGTCACTATTTAACGCATCATCACGTGAAATATCCCTGTTCATGATTCCTTACGAGCTTGTCTTGGCATGTCTGTCTCAAATTCTCATAAGATTTTCACCTGATGTCACTGACCTGTCCCCAGTGACACTAGATTCCTTTCGCGCCTGCCTTGCCATAAATACAATTCAAGTATGCTTATCGTGTCAGTTTAAGCAGATGCCACTGACCTGTCCCCTG
>OCTW011380143.1_pt1 | contig 19889 bp, 18 predicted proteins | sample 1539671 | NCBI WGS metagenome assembly OCTW01 (sample SAMN02144230, study PRJEB22623) | gut metagenome | biome: sheep rumen | host: Ovis aries | place: New Zealand
GCAGCCGCAAGTCAGGGCTTTTGATTCCCTTATCCGCTTTCAATTTGTGGATTAGGCGGCGTTTGCGGCCCTCCCCGGAGGGGAGGGGGATCGCCTTGTGAATGAGGCGGCGTTGCAGCCGCAAGTCAGGGCTTTTGATTCCCTTATCCGCTTTCAATTTGTGGATTAGGCGGCAATTCAGCCGCAAGTCAATACTGACACCTACATTCATCAACATAACCATACAAACAGACGCGGCTCGCCCGGAAGGGTGGGTCGCGTTTGCTATGTGGGTATAACAAAAGAGCTGCCGACGGGCAGCCCTTTTGTTTTTACAGCAGTGTTCTTTCGTCGCAGTATTCGCAGACCACGGTGTCTCCCGTGCCTGTGAAGTAGTGCGGCAGGTAAAGCTCCTGATTTGTGATGCACTTGGGATTGGAGCACCGTCCGTGGCGGATACGTCCCTTGACCACGGGCGCAGGCGTTCCGTCGTTGCGGAGTATCGTCAGGATAAGCGCCATGCGGACGTACATTCCGTATTTGGCCTGCTTGAAGTACATAGCGCGCTGGTCGTCATCGACCTCGATAGCGATCTCGTCAACTCTCGGCAGCGGGTGCAGCACGATCATGTCGTGCTTGGCCTTGGCCATCTTTTTGCGGTCAAGGATGTAGTTGCCCTTCTGCGCAAGATATTCTTCCTCGGAGGCGAAGCGCTCGCGCTGTATCCGCGTCATGTAGAGCACGTCGAGCTCGCCCATAACGTCATCAAGGCTCTCTGCCTCTGTGTAAGCGTGGCCGCTGGCGGAGAGTATGTCCTTCATATAGGCGGGCAGCGCCAGCTCTTTGGTAGAGATCAGCACAAAGCGGTTGCCCTTGAAGCAGGACATAGCCTTTATCAGCGAGTGGACGGTGCGGCCGTTTTTCAGGTCTCCGCAAAGGCCGATGGTCAGCCCCTCGAGGGTGCCTTTTTCTTCGCTGAGGGTCATCAGGTCGGTGAGGGTCTGGGTCGGGTGCAGGTGGCCGCCGTCGCCGGCATTGATGACAGGACACTCGGCGGTAAGAGCCGCCGCCTTGACAGAGCCGGCAGTCGGGTGACGCATGACCATAATATCCGCGTAGCCCGAGACGATCTTGGTGGTGTCCTTGATGTTCTCGCCCTTTGCAACGGAGGAGGTGGCCGGATTGTCGAAGCCGATGATAGTTCCGCCCAGCCGCAGCATAGCGGTCTGGAAGGACATCTGTGTTCTTGTTGAGGGCTCGTAGAAGAGCGTGCCCATTATCTTGCCGTCGCAGGCGTGGCTGAAGCTCTCGGGCGAAAGCCGTATCTCGTGCCCAAGCTCCAGCAGGTGCTTCCACCAGGAGACGGGGTAGTCGTTCAGGTCGATGAGGTTAAGAAATCTTTCTCCGTTTTTCAATTTGATCGCATCCTTTCACAAAGATCGTCTTTATAACAGTATACCACATAAAACCCCAAAAGTAAAGAAGCACGGCGATATGTGACTGCACAAAAAACCTGCCCCGAGGGACAGGTTTTTGAAACTTTTGCTGTCAGATGATATTGGGAACATTCATGCCGCCGAAGATGCTCTCGAGACGAGCCTTGAAGCCCTCAAGATCCCAGGTGGCAGCGTAGGAGTCCAGGCCGTCCTTGTCCAGCTTGTAGATCGTGCCGCTCGGCAGGGTGATGTCGGAAGCGTCGGTGGGCTCGCCGTCAACGGTGAGGTTCAGAAGGTTCTTGCCGTTAAGGTCGGCGTTTGCGGTGATGCTCAGCTTATCCTCGGTGCTGTCGGAAACAACAGTGCCGACGAAGCTTTCGCCGTTATAGGCAACATTTGCGGTGATCGTGCCTGAGAACAGGTCGCCCTCGGGCTTAAGATCCTTGGCGGTGATGTTGGCGTTCACGCCCTCTGCTGTGATCGCGAGCGAGCCGTTCACAGTCTCGTCAACGTCGGTGAAGGCGCCCTTGACAGCGGCCTTCTCGGTGCCCTTCTCTGTTGCGGAGAAGTCGATGCCGATGGTGCTGTCGTTTGCAACGGTAACGGCCTTTATGTTCGCGTCTTCGTCGGGAAGATAGAGGTTGAAGCCGCAGGGCTCGTCGCCGTTCTTGTAAAGGTCGATGACGAATGCGGTCTTGTCAAGCTCGCTCTGATCGGCGCTCTTGAGCTCTGTGATGAAGCTGTCAACAGCGTTGTCATACTCGGTGCCCTCAACGCCGAACTTGGCGAAGAGATCCTTGAGCTGCTGGTCGCCCTTGGCCTTCTGTGATACCGAATCCGCGATGTCATAGACCATCTGGCCTGTGACCTCATAGCTCACTACGTCATATTCGTAGGCGTTGCCGTCGATGTCGCCCGTCAGCTTGCCGCCGTCGGTGCCCTCGGGGAGCTTCTCGTCGATCAGCTCGCAGTAGCCCTCGAGATCCTCAAACAGCGCGTCAAAGTCGATGTCTCCGAGGAAGTCCTCGATGCCGTCAAGTGTCATACCGTCGCCGATCTCGATGTTCCCGAACTTGGGAGCCTTGGTGAACAGCGCCTTGAAGTCGTCGGGAGTCGCGGAAATGTAAGCGTCGCTGAGCTCGGGGATCTTAAAGTAAACGACCTGCGCCTCGTTGTCCGCAACGGCGTTGAACGAGAGCAGCGTCTCGGTGTCATAAGCCAGCGAAACGTCGGCCTGAGACTTGCCGCCCTTCTGCTTGGTGCCTGCGGTGATGGTGACGGGCTTGATCTGTGTGCCTGCCTCTTCGGTAAATGCTTCGCCGAAGGAGAGCTTTGCCGAGCCTGCGTAAGCAAAATCAAGCTCGCCCGAAAGGGCCTGGCTCACGGTCCTGCCAACGTTCTGAACACGCTCGCCGACCTTCTTTACCGAGTCCTTTACGGTAGTATCGGAATCCTGTGTTACTTTGGTCTTTTCGTCTTTTGTTTCTTTGCTGCTCGTGTCTACCGAGCCGCAGGCGGTAACGGTCAGTGCCGTCAGCGCTGCAAGCACAGACGAAATTATTCTTCTCTTTTTCATTAGGGTTACCTCCTTCAGGGGTTTTCTCAAACTATAGTTCTACAAAATAACTATACCATAAAATACAAGTATTGTCAATACGGATAATATTACAATTTGCGTGCAGAAATTTACAGATCGCCCCAGCGCGGATAATCGGCTCCTTGCGAGGGATAATAAACACACCGAAACAGAAAGGAGAATAACATGAAAAACAGATACAGGCTTATTGCAGCAGCGGCGCTCCTGCTGTCGGGCTGCACCTCGGCAGACACGCAGCCCGCCGAAAGCAGCAGGAGCGAGACAGTGATAGAAAAGCTCTTCGGCTATTCCGACAAGACCGATTCGGGAGAGCAGACTCAGGGCGGCATTGAAGCCCCGCTGGACTATTCCGCGCTCTCGACCGAGAAGCACGGCTATGGGCAGGGCGTGCAGCTTGACGGGGATAACCGCCCTCTCGGGGCGCTCGACTTCAACGAGCAGTTCGGCGCCTACGATGCCACAGCCATCGACCCCGCAGACAAAAAGACGATCCGCCTGACCTTCGACGAGGGCTACGAGAACGGCTACACGTCGGCGATACTGGACGCCCTGAAGGAAAGGGGAGTTAAGGCGACGTTCTTCGTCCTCGAGGACTACGCTGTCAAGGAGCCCAAGCTGGTGCAGCGTATGATCGACGAGGGACACACGGTCGGCAACCATTCTGTGCATCACTACTCGATGCCCGACCTCTCGGCCGAGGAGTGCAGGCGGGAGATCGCTGGCCTCCACGACTATATCCTCGACGAATTCGGTTACGAGATGACAGAGTTCCGCCCGCCAAAGGGCGAGTTTTCGGAGCTGTCGCTGGCGGTGGCGCGGGACTGCGGCTACGAGACCGTACTCTGGAGCTTTGCCTATGCCGACTGGGACGTGAACGCCCAGCCTCCCGAGCAGGAGTCGCTGGAGAAGCTCAAAAGCTCCCTCCACAACGGAGCCATCTATCTCCTGCACCCCGTGTCCTCCACAAACGCCGCGATCCTCGGAGATTTCATCGACTACGCCCTGTCGCAGGGGTATGAGTTTGTCTGAGAGGGCACTATCCACAAAAACGGGTCGGGATTTTTGTGTAAAATGACGGCTTTCGCCCTTCTCGGGAAGAAATATTTCCCCAAGTATCAAAAAAAGCTTGCATTTCGTGAAACGATGTGCTATAATATAGAATATCGAAGATCATAAGGGCAACACCGTGCAAAGGCGAAAGCCGCGGGTGGTGCGGATCGTTCAGACTTCGATCCGAGATACAGGTGTGCGGGTCCTGTGCAATGAAACGCTGTGAACCATGTCAGGCGGGGAACCGAGCAGCATTAAGCGGACTGTTTCGTGTGACACAGTTTCGCCTGCACACTTGTATGTCGGATCGAATTTTTTATGTTAAAACTTGTTTTGGGGGGGCTTGTATGTTTTGCAAGGCTTGCGGAAAACAATTACCCGACGGCTCGGTGTTCTGTCCGGGCTGCGGAACTAAGCAGGACTATATCCCGACGGCTGCGGTTCCTGAGCCTGCGGCCGCTGCTCCTGCTGTGACGGAGACTCCAAAAACGCGCAAGAGCCTGATGCCCGTCAACGTGGTGCTGGCTCTGGTGCTGGCACTGCTGTGCGTGGTCTCTGCCGTGGTGATCTTCAAGGTCAAGAAGGACCGCGACAGCAGCTCTTCGGAAGGGCTTAAGGAATACAAGATAGTCCGCGAGCTGCCCGACGGAAACTACAGCGGCCGCAGCCCCGTTATCGAGGACCCCGCGGACATTCAGGGCGGCAGCTGCGAGATAGATGTTGTCGTCGAGGACGGCGAGGTCATCGAATGCGAGCCCGTGCTTTATGACGTTCACGGAGTGCGCAAGGACGAGGACTACATCAAAAAGCTTGACGAAGACAAGCAGGAAAAGGTCCGCCACACCATCGACGCCGTCGTGAAGTATGCAGATCAGCTTGAAGACACGGGCGACGTTGAAGAGGTCGAGCCGATCGAGGACGCCGAGATCATCTACGACCAGTTCAAGAAGGCCGCAGACGACATACTTGAAAAGGCCAATCAGGGCGCAGATGCTCCTCTCCCAGAGGACAGCGCTGACGACAGCAAAGACGAAAGCAGGGAAGACCCCTTTGACATCATCCCCGAACCAGAGCCCGAGCCTGTTGACTACGGCCCCGAGGCCGAAAAATATGCGAAGGTAGTCAAGGACAACGAAAGCGTATGGCTCGAGCCGTTCAACCGGTTTGATTATGTGCTTCCGGAATACGAGAACCCCAACTGCTGGTTCGAGGACGTGGACTTTGACGGCAGCCCCGAGTTTATCATCGGCGGCTTCAATATGGGAACACAGGGAGGCATCGGCTACCGCATCTACAGGATAGATACGTCCGCAGGCACCCTTGAGATTCTGCGCCCTTGCTGGGGCGATGAAGAGCCGCGAGAGTTTGATCCCCTCTACGGTGGCTCGCTGAATGTAACGCTTGACTATCCTAACCACGTTGTTCCGGGCTTTGCGGGAGGCGGCGGAGAGCTGCTGCGCGATGCCGACGGAGAGCTGCACTACTATTTTGATTACATCGCATCTTATTTAGAAGAACATTACGGATTCGCGGAGGCCGTCCTCGATTCCTCGGCTCTTACGGCGCGGACAAAGGCCGGAACGAGCTATGTAAAAAACACCTTCGACGGTATAAACTATGTGTACACATTAGATGGTGTGACATACGAAGCAAACGAGTTCCTTGACGTGCTCGACGAGCGCTTCAAGGGCTGGATACACGTCGAGAACGCACACGGCGGATATATCCCCTGCACGATGTACCGCGATGTTGACCCCGAGATGAAGGACTATTATATCTGCGGCCGCTATGACGACCTCTCCGATGCCGACAGGCTCGCAGCCCTGAAGCAGAGCTGCGTCGAGTGCTTCGAGGCAGAGATCAAGGACACCGACGAGGCGCCGCATAATTACACCAAGCTGAGGGATAAGTTTGAGGAGATCAACCCCTCCTACGACTCCTTCGCGGCTGTGGTAAGGGCAAAGGAGAAGGACTACGGTCAGCTCAAGATCAAAAAGACAGTATATGATTACATGGCCAACGTAAGCGCGGTGGGCGTTATGTATCTCGACCTGCTGGATATGGACGGCGACGGGACCGACGAGCTGCTGATAGGCTGCGTGGACGGCTCGGATGTGGACTATGACCAAAAGAAGCCCTCGACCCTTGAGATATGGGCAAACAAGAACGGTAAAGCAAAATGCGTGTTCAAGGGAAATGTTGCCTTTTCACGCTACGGCGCCGACTCCAACATGATAGTCATATATCGGGACAGGGACGGGCTTTACGGTTTTCTTAACGACTTCACCACCGCCGATAATACCGAAGATATCACCGGGAAGGTGAAGATGATAAAGTATAAGAACGGCAAGCTGAGCCCCGATTATATTTCGGACGAGGGCTTTGTCTGGTACTCCGAAGATGTCCGCGACTTTGGAAATGACGAGTATTCGGGCTACAGAGAGAACTATATCTATATGTTCACGGGAGCGAACGCAGACACGGACGAGTGGACTGACCCGCTCAAAAAGCTTGTGAGCGACAGCCGCCGCAAGCTCGGGCTGGAATTCTGAATGACTTAAAACAACAAATGGAGGTGAGAAACGTGTATCAGGCACTGTACAGAAAGTGGAGACCGATGTCCTTTGACGACGTTGTGTCGCAGCCGCACATAACGACGACACTCCGCAACCAGATACAGTCGGGAAAGACCGCCCACGCCTACCTGTTCACGGGCTCGCGCGGAACGGGAAAGACCACCTGTGCGCGTATCTTCGCCAAGGCCGTCAACTGCCCGAATTCCGTGGACGGCGAGCCCTGCCTCGAGTGCGAGATCTGCAAGAGCGCCGACGCAGGCACCCTCTCGGATATGATCGAGATAGACGCCGCTTCAAATTCAAAGGTGGACGACATCCGCGAGCTGCGCGAGGGCGTGAATTACACCCCCGAGCTTTGCAGATATAAAGTATACATAATCGACGAGGTGCATATGCTCTCGGCAGGAGCCTTCAACGCTCTGCTGAAGACTATGGAGGAGCCTCCCGAGCACGTTAAGTTCATTCTCGCCACAACAGAGGTACACAAGGTGCCCGAGACGATCGTCTCGCGCTGCCAGCATTTCGACTTCCACAGGATACGCACCGAGGACATCGTGTCAAGGCTCTCGTATATCGCAGAGCAGGAGAAGCTTACCCTCCACGAGGACGCTGCCCAGCTTATCGCAAGGCTTTCCGACGGCGGTATGCGCGACGCTTTGTCGCTGCTCGACCAGTGCGTCGCGTATTCCGAGGACATCACGATCAGGACAGTCTCCGACGCAGCAGGCATAGCAGGACGGGATTATCTCTTCGATATACTCTCCGCAGTCCTAAAACAGGACGCACCTGCGGCGATACAGAAGATCGACGACCTCTACAGCATGAGCAAGGATCTGGCCGTGCTCTGCTCTGAGCTGATCTCTCAGCTGAGGAACATCATGATCCTGAAATCCGGCAAGGGCGCAAGGGAGCTCATCGTCTGCCTTCCCGAGGAGCTGGAGCGGCTGGAGCAGATGGCTTCGGGCGTCGAGCTGGAGGCTGTGTTCGCCTACATCGGAATATTGCAGCAGTGCTCGGAGCGCTTTGCACGCGCAAGGAACAAGTGCATCGAAATGGAAATGTGCGCCGTAAGGCTCTGTTCGTGGAGACCCGGGACCCCGGCCGATTCGCAGCAGTCGGCAGCAGCGGCGCCTGCCGCCCAGACCGTGAACCTGGCGCCTATCTTCGACAGGCTCTCGAAGCTTGAAAAAGCCCTGAGCTCGGGTCAGGCCTTCAAGGCTCCCGTTCAGACAGAGGAGCCGCCCAAAAAACAGGAGCGCAAGCCCCTCGTAAAATTCGACCCCCGCAGTATGACGCCCCTCAACGAGTGGAACGAGATACTGGCGATCATAAACGAGCAGATACCCTCTATCGGGGCGTTTCTGAAAAACAGCTCGGCCTGCATCGAGGGCGATATGTTCTACGTCATCGCGGCAGGGGAGTTCGTCAAAAAGCTTGTGGAACGCGGCGACGACGCTGCAAAGCTCAAGCAGATCATCAGCAATTATTATGGCAAGAACTTCGGGTTCAGGCTGTATCCGGCAAAGGACGTCGGCATCGAGGAGAAGAAGGATCCTCTCAGCGAGCTGGCCGACCGAGCAAAAGCAGCAGATCTCGAGGTCGAAATAAAAAAATAAGGAGTTTTAAAAATGAAAGCAAGATTACCACAGGGTATGGGCAAGGGTCCCTCGAACAATATGAACCAGATGCTCAAGCAGGCTCAGAAGATGCAGGACGAGATCACAGCACTTCAGGAAGACCTTGAGCAGAGAGAGTTCTCGGCTTCCGTAGGCGGCGGAGCTGTTGACATCACGATCAACGGCAAGCGCCAGGTGCTCAAGCTGAACATCAAGCCCGAGGTCGTTGATCCCGAGGACGTTGAGATGCTCCAGGATCTCATTATGAGCGCATTCAACGAGGCCGTAAAGAACCTCGACGAGACCTCTGACGCCGAGATGAGCAAGCTTACAGGCGGCGTTTCCTTCCCCGGACTGTTCTGATGGCGAAAAGTGACGCACTGCCGCTCATCGAGCTGGCCGAGCAGTTTGCAAAGCTGCCGGGCATAGGCATGAAGTCTGCCCAGCGGCTGGCCTATCATGTCATGGAGATGTCCGAAGGAGAGGCCAAGGCGCTTTCTCAGGCCATACTCAACGCCAAGCGCAGCGTACATACCTGCCGCGTGTGCATGAATTTCACCGAGCACGAGCTCTGCAAGTTCTGCGCCGACGCAAGGCGGGATCACGCGACGATCTGCGTTGTCGAGACACCGAAGGACATCGCGGCCTTCGAGCGGACTAAGGAATACAAGGGCGTGTACCATGTGCTGCACGGCCTGATCTCTCCTATCGACGGCATCAAGCCCGACGACCTGAAGATCAAGGAGCTGCTCTCCCGTGTCTCCGAGGGCGGCGTCGAGGAAGTTATCATGGCCACGAACCCCACTGTTGAGGGCGAGGCCACGGCTATGTATATCTCCAAGCTCTTAAAGCCTTTCGGCGTAAAGGTCACGCGGCTCGCATTCGGCCTGCCGATCGGCGGAATGCTTGAATACGCCGACGAGATCACGCTCTATAAGGCGCTCGAAAACCGCAACGAGATATGAAATGTACAATAAAACGGACTGCTATCCACCGCAGCCCGTTTTTTTAGTCCGCGAGATCACTCGGTACACGGCGTGTACCACGCGATCCGCGAGATCACTCGGTACACGGCGTGTACCACGCGATACGCGAGATCACTCGCAAGCTCGTTTACAACAGCGAAATATGCCGGGGATGTCCTCGCGATACGGTGGCACTTAGCAAGATTCAGCGGTAAGAAATTGCACTTAGAAACGTTGAGCGGGACGGGAAAAATTGATAATTGATAGTTGATAATTATTGCGAGCCGCAGCTGTGAGCGAAAAAAACCGCCGCAGGCGGCACCGCTTCATTATCAATTATCAATTCAGCCGACCACAAAGCTCCGACAGAACCACCCGCAAACAAGCCTGCCTGACGGCAAGGACGGAGCCTCATTCACAAAGGCTCCCACCGCCCTTAGAGGGCGGCACTGAGACCCTTGCCAAGTGGGGGCTTGTGGGCTGTGCCCCCATTTGAAATAACTGAATTAAAAAAAGTGTTGAAATATTGGGGAGAGTGTGGTATAATATAATTGTCTAATATTATCCTTAAATAGCAAAGAGGTAAACAGCATGAATAATTATGACGTTATCATCGCGGGCTGCGGAGCCGCCGGGCTCTACGGAGCTTATAACCTTTCGCGGGAGCTGAATGTTCTTGTGCTCTCCAAGCGCGAGACCACACTGTGCAACTCCTCGCTGGCTCAGGGCGGCATCGCAGGCGTTTATAAAAGCCCCGAGGATTCTCCCGAAAAGCACAAGCAGGACACCTTTGTAGCAGGCGGCTTCGAGAACGACCCCGTCTCTACCGACGTGCTGGTCAACGAGGCTAAAATAGATATAGAAAAGATAATCGAGCTGGGCTGCGACTTCGATAAGCTGCCGAACGGCGACTATCACCGCACCCTCGAGGGCGGCCACGGAATGCACAGGATATTCCACCATAAGGACGCCACGGGCTTCGAGATCGAGACCACGCTGCTGAGAAATGTTGAGCAGCTCGAGAACGTCACGATCTGGGAAAATACCGTCATGTGCGAGTGCAGAAAGACCCGCACGGGCTTTTCAATGCTGCTGCTGCGGGACGGCGAGTATGTCACCGCCAATGCCCATTTCGTGATCTTTGCCACGGGCGGCATCGGCAGAGTCTATGAGTTCACCACAAATTCCGCGATCGCCACAGGCGACGGCATCGCCGAGGCCTACCGCATGGGCGCCGAGATCAAGAACCTCAGCTACATACAGTTCCACCCCACAGCCTTCAACAACCGCAAGACCCGTGAGTGCTTCCTTATCTCGGAGGCAGTGAGAGGCGAGGGCGCATATCTTAAAAACTGCAACCTTGAGCGGTTTATGGACAACTATGACAAGCGCCTCGAGCTGGCGCCCAGAGATGTGGTGTCACACTCCATTATCTTCGAGGCGAAGAAAACAGGCTCGGACGAGTTTTATCTCGATATCTCCCACAAGGACCCCGAGTTCATAAAGAACCGCTTCCCGATGATCTACAAGAACCTGCTGGAGGCAGGCTACGATATGACAAAAGAGCCTGTGCCGATCTTCCCCTGCCAGCATTACCTGATGGGCGGAATCAAGGTCGATACCTACTCGCGGACGACTATCGACGGGCTCTATGCCTGCGGCGAGTGCTCGTGTACGGGAGTTCACGGGAACAACAGGCTGGCCTCCAATTCACTGCTTGAGGCGCTGGTGTTCTCGCGCAGAGCAGCAGGCGACATCAATCAGCGAATGTGCGAGGCACCCAAGGATCACGCGGGCTATAACTTCGACACCCACGAGGGCGCCGAGCATATCCCTGCCGGCCTCAGAACGGATATACGCAGCATAATGCAGTCGGCATATTTCGTCCTCCCCGACATACAGGCTCTTGCAGAGGGCTACGAGAGGATAGTCGAGATCAAGCGCCTGCTCGACCACGGCCGCTACAAGCTGGATAGGGATTACGTTGAGGCGCGTTCGCTGGCAACCGTCGCCTTCATCGTGCTGGGCGAAGCCTATCAGATCGCCTTCGGCAGCGCTGAGCTGCCCGACCACAGCGCCGAACAGCAGTAAATCTGAAAGGCGGCAGCTTCGGAGAGAAAAGATGCGTGAAACAAAAAGCACAAAACAGGACAGCGGCCGTGCCGTTAAGCACTGGATACTGATCCTGCTCGGGGTCAGCTATTATATCCTGTTTACCTTGCTGCTCGTGATACTGCGCCCCTCGGACGGGGCCTCGTTCCTGCTGATGCTGCTGTTTGCGTTCCTGCTGGTGGGCGTGGAGTTTTTCTTCACGATACCAGAGCAAGCGGACGACGGCGAAGAGCCGCAGCCTGCTCCTATCAACAGGCGTGAGTTTTTCATCTTCGGAATGTTCATACCCTTCTGGGTGTTTATGGCAGGCTCGGGACTTGACATCTCGGGGCTGCACAGAGAGCTGGCGCTGACGGCGCTGGCATTGTTCGTGGCGGCAGTGTATCGGGCGCTTCTTGGCGCTGTCGGCAGAGCCATTGCGGGCAGGAAGTGAAAACAATACCCCGCCGTGTTCAGCGGCGGGAATATAGTAAATAAGAAAGGAAAGTAATCATCATGAAGATCGAGACCAAGTGCCTGCACGCAGGCTACACCCCCAAAAACACCGAGCCGAGAGTTGTGCCGATAGTGCAGTCAACCACCTATGTTTATGACTCTACCGACGACGTTGCGGCAGTATTTGACGATCCCACCAAGAGCCTTATCTACTCCCGCTTCGAGAACCCGACCGTAATGGCGGTCGAGGAGAAGATAAACGCCCTCGAAGGCGGTATCGGCGCTATGTGTACCTCCTCGGGTCAGGCGGCTTCGCTGCTCTCGCTGCTGAATATACTCAAGGCAGGCGACAGCTTCATTTCCGCCGCTACGATCTACGGCGGCACGATCAACCTCTTTGCTTTCACCCTGAAAAAGCTTGGCATCGAGTGCATTTTCGTTGACGCCGACGCCCCCGAGGACGAGATCAGGGCGGCCTTCAAGCCTAACACCAAGGCTGTCTTTGGCGAGACACTGGCAAATCCTGCGCTTACTGTCTTTGACATCGAAAAGTTTGCAAGGATCGCTCACGACAACGGTGTGCCGCTCATCATCGACAACACCTTCCCCACACCTATCCTCTGCCGTCCCTTTGAGTACGGCGCCGATATAATCGTTCATTCCACCACCAAGTACATGGACGGACACGCTGTTCAGGGCGGCGGCGTCATCGTCGATTCGGGCAATTTTGACTGGACAAACGGCAAGTTCCCCGAATTCACCGAGCCCGACGAGAGCTATCACGGCACCATTTATACAAAGCAGTACGGCAAGGCCGCATACATCGTAAAGGCGAGAATGCAGCTCATGAGAGACTTCGGCTGCTATCCTGCCGCTCAGTCGGCCTTCTACCTCAATCTCGGACTTGAGACTCTGCCTGTCCGCATGGAGCGTTACTGCGAGAACGCACTCACCGCAGCCAAGTACCTCGAAGCCAACAAGCACGTCCAGTCCGTCAACTACCCGGGGCTTGAGAGCAGCAAGTACCACGAGCTGGCCAAGAAGTATATGCCCAAAGGCACAAGCGGCGTTATCTCCTTCTCGATCAAGGGCGGCAGGAGCACGGCCGTCAAGTTCATGGACAGCCTGAAGCTGGCCTCGAACGAGGTACACGTTGCCGACATTCGCACCTGTGTGCTGCACCCCGCATCTGCAACACACCGCCAGCTCACCGACGAGCAGCTTGTTGCCGCAGGCATCGACGGCGGCCTGATCCGTCTTTCCGTCGGACTTGAGAACATCGACGATATCCTCGCCGATCTTGAGCAGGCCTTTGCGGCTCTGGACTGATTTGGACAGCTCCAAAGATCAAAAAGCAGTAAAGCAATAAAAAAGGCATCTCCGTAAATCGGAGATGCCTTTTAAGCTTGTCCTTTTACTCCTCGCTGTCGTCCTTGGGGAGTATGTAGTTCTCGCAGATTGCGATGTTGTCCTCGAGAGCCTTCAGTTCGTCTGCGGACTTGGTGGTGATGCAGAGATAGGTGTGCTTCTTGTAGGAAACTATCAGCTCGATGGCGTAGCCTGCTTCGTCGGTGAAGCCTGTCTTGCCGCCGAGGACATCAGCGTCCTGGCCGCCGTCGCGGTCACAGTCTACCCAGTAGCCCTGCATCCTGACCGAGACAAGGCTGTAAAGCTCGATGCCGTCGGGGTGATACTCGGTCTTGCTGGTGGTGTAGGTCGAGGTGGTGAGAACTCTTCTGCACTTCTCCTGAGAGAGGGCGTATTCCATGATGACCGCCATATCCTTCAGAGTCGAGTAATGCTCCTCGTCGTGCAGTCCGCTGGCGTTTGTGAAGTGTGTGCCCTCAAGTCCAAGCTCCTCGGCCTTCTTGTTCATCAGCTTGACAAATTCATCTTCGGAGCCCGCAACGATGTTGGCAAGACCCACGGTAGCATCTGCGCCGCTGACAAGCACCGTGCCGTAGACCAGATCCTCAAAGGATACCGACTCGCCTGCCTCAAAGCCTACGCGCTGGGCGTTGTCGTCCTTGAGGGGAGTCAGGTGCTTGTTCGTGAACTTGAACTTCGCCTTGTCCTCGGGTGCGTTCTCCATTGCAACTATCAGGCTCATCACCTTTGTGAGCGAAGCGGGGTAGATCTTCTTGTCGTAGTTGGAGCCCGCAAGAATGGTGTTGTTGTCAACATCGACCAGCAGGCCGTATCTGGTGGTCATGTTAAGATCCTTGTAGTTGATCTCCCTGTAATTGTCAGCCATTGTAGGAGCGGGATACTCGGGCTTGGCTGCTTCCTCGGGCTGGGAGTCGTCGGGCTGCGAGGCGTCGGGATCCATGACCTCTACCTCGGGCTCCGAGGTATCCTCTTCCTCGGACGAGGAAGGCACAAGATCCTTCGGTATCTCCTTGGCGGTCTCTATCGAGCCCTTGCCCGTGGTCATCATCAGCACGGTGCCCGTTGCCAGTATTATCACCATTATGAGCAGTGCGGCAAGTGCAGCGCCGCCCTTGTTGTTCTTCTTGATCCTGTTCATATCAGTTCACCTATTCCTTTCCCGAGCGCAGGCCTTTGATCGCGCTGTCGCAGTATTCCAGTATGTCGTGGCGCGTGACTATGCCGATGAAGACCTTTCTGTCGTCTATCACGGGGACGAAGTTCTGGTTCATGGCCAGCAGCACCAACTCCTCGACGGTTGCCGTTACCGAAACGGCCTCGGAGCGAACTCTCCTTGGCAGGTCGGCAATGCGGTAATGCTCGAGATCTCTTATATCGAAAATATTGTTGTCAAGCATAAAATACAGAAAGTCGCCCTCGGCAAGGGTCTTGACGTAGGCGCCGTCCTTGTTTATCACGGGTATCGCGGTAAAGCCGTGATGGCGCATTTTCTCTATTGCCTGCCTGACAGTCTGGTCGTCATAGACATAGTCTGTCACGGCCTTTGGTTTTAGCAGTTTAAGAATATTCATATATGGATTATCTCCGTTTAGTCCTTTTGTTCGTCCTCCGTGTCATCGGAGGCGGTGTCGCCGCTCTCTTCGGAGCTTTCGTTCCCGGAGTCGGCTGTTTCCTCTTCGGGAGCGTCGGAAGCGTCCTGCGCGTCAGCAGAGGCTGCGGTCTCCTCGCTGCTCTCGTCGGCAGAGGATATGTTCGCGGCATCATCGGGAACGGCGTCGTGAGGCTTGCCGTATTTGTATACCAGCCTGAAAAGCGAGTCGTAGTCTATGTCCTCGAAGCTGTCGGCAGAGTAGCCGGCATTGAAAAGATCCTCGGTCGTGATGCCCCAGCTTCCGCAAAGGCCCTGACAAAAGCCGATCTTGCGCTCTCCGCTCATGTTGTCGATGTCCTGGAGCTCGTCCGCAAAATAGGCGTTGAACACCGAGTCGTCCGCGGTGGGCTCAAGCCTTGTGACGGTGCGCGTTTCTTCTATCTGGTTCTTGCCCTCTGCGGTGTAGGTAGAGATATACTTCACCAGATCGCCGCTCTGCTTGTCAAAGTAGAAGTCGGTGACGGTGATATATGTGTCGCCCGCATAGGTGTAGCGTTCGATGTCGTATTTCTCGTCCGTCAGCCAGGGAGTCTGGTCGGGAGCGATGTTCTCTGCGGCTATCTGCTGAACGATGTTGAACCTTGGTATCTCGACGTCCTCGCGGTACATTCCGCAGACATAGTCGAACTCGTAGCCCTTGCCGTTGATGCTGACAACGCCGTGGCTGCCAAGCTTTTCGGTTTGCAGCTGATAAAAATCATCGCCGTCCACGATCTGCGTGATCGTGATCGGGCTGTCGAACTGGCTGCCGGTCAATGTGCATTCAAGGGTATACTTGTCCCCCTGATAGATAGCGGCAACTTTTTTGAGCCGCTCGCCAAGGCGTGTCTCGTCCACAACAACGGCGGCCTTGCTTTCCGTGTTTTCGTCATCAGCGGCCTCAGAGGAGCTGCTGTCGGAGCAGCCCGCAGCGGCCGAAGCCGAAAGCGCAAGGAGGGCAGCTAATATTAAATTGAATTTTCGCATTGTCCCAGCCCTTTCCGGATAACGGTACTGCGCCGCCTGCCTGCCGCAAGCGGTATATATAAGATATTATACCACTACCCACTCGCTTCTGTCAAGAGGCCGAAGCCGCCTGAAAGCAGCTCTCGGGCTCACAAACCGCGATATTTCGCCGTGTCTGCCCCTTCTACTTTTTCTTGCCGCGAGGGGATAAAAAGCACCCCGAAGCCTTTGGCTTTGGGGTGATCGTTACAAATATCAGCTGTTCACTTGGGATCCACCTTGTCGAGGACGCCCGCCAGCATCTCAAGTGTGGCACAGAACTCCTGAAGCTCGCTCTCGTTGAGCATATCGAACCTTGAAGCGCCTATCTGTAAAGCGGCCTTCTGAGCCTGCTTGACGTAATCCTTGCCGCTGTCGGTCAGCTTGATGTTCACAACTCTTCTGTTGAACTTGTTCTGCATACGCTCGATAAAGCCTCTGTCAACAAGCTGGCTCACGGCTCTTGTGGCCTGCTCGTTGCTGGTGCTGATCCTTGCGGCAAGCTCGGACATAGACATCATGCCGCTTTGAGAGAGAGTGAGGACTATTATCTGCTGTGTGCGGGTAAGTCCCGGCTCGATCTGGTCAAAGGACTTATACATAAGCTTTCTTATCCTCGGGTATATCTCGAATGAAAGCCTTACACATTCGGCTCTGTTTTTTTCATCTGATCTTGAAGCGGTCATGGTAATACCTCCTGGATGGATATGCACTGAGTGCGATTTTGTATTCTGTGTACTTTACATTTTAAGGAATATGTGATATAATCAATCTATCGGGGCGCTCGTGCTGTCGGGCTGCTTGCTCACAGCCTTGCTGAACAGATCCTCACAGGTCTCGATGAAAGCCCTGAGCTCCGCAGAACGTTCGACAGGCAGCTCAAGCCTTTCGCGCTCGGTCCGCGGTGCCGCCTTGATGAAAGAAACGATACGGTCGGGCTCGTGGATAAGATGATCTTCGGTAAAACGCCGAGCCTCTTCACTGTCGGTCTCGAAAACAGCCCCCGAGTTGTGGGGATTGCATTCGTAAAGCGCCCGCAGCATTCGGTACGCTGCGATAAGGCGATAGGCGTTGACGGCGCTGCTTATCTCGCTGCTGCCCATGCTCTTTGAAAGCTCCAGCAGAAGATCCTCTGCGCTTGCAGCAGGGAAGCGTTCTGCCGGGTCATCATTGCCGCAGGGACCGAAAACATCTTCAAAGCCTGCGCCGTAAAGCTGCATAAGCTCGATCGCTGCCGCACAGGAGATGGTGCGTTGGCCGTTTTCGTATTGTGACAGGCCGCTCTGAGTGATGCCCAGCGCCTTGGCGGCTTCGGCCTGATTCATGGAACGCGATTGCCTGAGAGCCGCAAGCCGTTTCCCGACCTTGCGGTTGTATTCTGCGGCGGCACATTTGTTTTCCATCTGAGCATGAGCACCTCGTTTTTGTTTTTCGAGTGAGCAGGAAAGGCTCAGCCCGAAACAAACATTTTTTTCATTATATCACATTATTTTTGATTTGTAAAGCATTAATTTTACATTTTTTTCAAATTATGGCAGGAAAAATATTGCTGATATCTTTCGGCTTCGGAAATGAAACACCGTAAAGTCCCGGCATACATGGGTCGGACTTTGAAAAACAATTTAACACAGGAGGAAATATGAAAGGCTACAGGATAAGATTCGTCCGTCACGGCATAACAGAAGCGAATGCCGACGGCAGATACATAGGCGTCACCGACCTTCCGCTCAGCGCCGACGGCATCAAGCAGCTCTACGAAAAGCGCGAAAAACTGGACTATCAGTCCGTCCAGAAGGTGTATACCTCTCCGCTTAGGCGCTGCACCCAGACAGCAGACATTTTGTTCAACGGCGCCTACACAGCCGAGCTCGGACTGCTGGCAGAGATGGATTTCGGCGACTTCGAGAACAAGACCCCCGAGCAGCTCTCCGGGCTGCCCGAATACAAGAAATGGCTTGAGGGAGGACTTGACAATCCTCCCCCCAACGGCGAGACCGCCCGCAATGTGGTCAACCGCTGCTACGAGGCGATGAATATTATCATATCCGATATGATGTACGAGGGCTTTACGACCGCCGCGGTCGTTACCCACGGCGGTATAATCATGAATATGCTCTCCTGCTTCGGGATGCCGAAGATGCGGCCTATGGATTACCGCTGCGACTTCGGCGAGGGCTTCGAGATCATGGTGACTGCATCTATGTGGCAGCGCTCCGACGCCTTCGAGCTGCTTGGAAGATACCCCTATCCGCCGGAGAACGAGGAGGAGCAGTGCGAAACGGACTGACGGCCATACACCGAAAGGATGGTGAACGGGAATGACGATAAGAGAGCTTCGCATAAGCGCTAACAAAAGTATGCTAAAGCGCTGGGACAACGTGTTCGTGCTGTCCCTGTTCGAGACGGCGCTTATCTTTGCCTTTGCCGCCTGCGACATTCTGGTATACACCCTTTGCGATCATTTCAGGATCGAATATTATATCAGGCCTTCAAAGCTTTTCAGCTCTCCCATGAGCATCTTCATGGTAATCATGCGTGTCTCGCTTGTGATCTTTGCCCTGATGCCTGAGATCTTTCTGATAAGGCGGCAATATATCGACATACTTGCCGGCCGCGACAGCTTTGAGACTCGCCGCTATATCATGTACAACACCAGGAATATACACCCAAGAGCAACTGTCAGCGGCTTTGTGCCCGTTATGCTCAGGCTGTTCTTTGCCCTGCCGCTCGCGGTTGGAGTATACGGTATCTACTATTTCGGCTACCGCCAGCTGAGCGCTTCGCTCTCAACGGGAACACTGTTCATGTTCATGCTCTCGCTGGGCTTTACGGCGGTTTGGCTCGGCGCCTTCTTTCACTACAGCATCTCGCTGTCGCTGGTCAAGTATATCATGGCTCTCAACCCACGCGCCAATGTTTTCGACGCCTGCGACCTTTCGGTGCGGCTGATGGAGGGCAACCATATAAGATACATCAGGACGGTGCTGTCCTTTGCGCCTTATCTGCCTCTGCTGGTGCTGGTCTATCCTATCTTTCTGTTCGTGCCTTTCTACAGGCTCACGATGATGTCCCTTGCCCGCGAGATCATGGGCGATTACTGGCAGGACAAGCTGCCTGCCATGATAAAAAGGTGGAACAAGTATGCCCGTTGAGTTCCTGATAACCCCCGAGGAGGACGGCAGGCGGCTCGATCAGGTGCTGAGATCGAGGGGCTGCTCGCGCAGGCTCATCACAAGGCTGAAACGCACCGAGGGCGGCATGACCCGCAGCGGCAGCCTTATACGCACTATCGACAGGGTCAGGGTCGGCGACGTGGTGGTCCTCTCCGAGCAGGACAGCCGCACGGCCGAGCCGAACACCGCCCTGAGCGCCGCAGTGCTCTTTGAGAACAGCGAGGTCGTAGTCTTCGACAAGCCCGCAGGTATGCCTGTCCACCCTTCGCACAAGCACCGCAGCGACACCCTCGCGAACCTCTGGGCGTCGCGCTTCGGCGGAACGTTCAGACCGGTCAACAGGCTCGACCGCGATACCTCGGGCTGCGTGGCTGTCGCAAGGACACAGCTTGCGGCATCGAACCTTCAGCACAATATCTCCAAGGTCTATTACGCCGTATGCTGCGGCTATCCCGGGGAGTCGGGAACGATCACGGCTCCTATCGCCCGTGAGCGTGAGTCTATAATCAAGCGCTGCGTCCGCGAGGACGGGCGGTATGCCGAGACAAGCTTCACGGCGATCTCCGGCAACGGCAGGTACACTCTCTGCCGCGTGATACTGAAAACAGGCCGCACCCACCAGATAAGAGTGCATTTTGCCTATATCGGCTGTCCGCTGGCAGGCGACAGCCTCTACGGCGGCAGCTGCGAAGACATCGGCCGTCAGGCTCTGCACTGCGCAGAACTGACGCTGCTGACGGAGGGGCGCGAGGTAACGGTTCATTCGCCGCTCCCGGAGGAGCTGGAGCGCCTCGTTTCCCCTGAATGAAAAACACCGCTGTGCGGAGCATCAGCCACCCGCCGAAGCACACAGCAGCAAGAGCCTTTATGCTGCCCCTGCTGTCTGCTTCGGCCGGTGGCTTTAGGCAACACCGCACGACTAACGC
>OCTW011596138.1_pt1 | contig 19877 bp, 22 predicted proteins | sample 1539671 | NCBI WGS metagenome assembly OCTW01 (sample SAMN02144230, study PRJEB22623) | gut metagenome | biome: sheep rumen | host: Ovis aries | place: New Zealand
AAAAGCAGCCACGAAGCCGGCTGCAAAGAAACCCGCGAAAAAGGCAGCTCGCAAGCCGGCGAAGCCGAAAAACACGAAGCTGGAGAAGCAGCGCAAAGAAATCCGGGACGCTCTGATCAATGCCCTGAAGCAGAAAGGAGCGGACACCGCTTTCTTCCTGGATCAGGTCGACAAGTACATGGACCTCTGGGACATGTATGTCCTGCTGGCGAAGGATGTGAAAGAGAACGGGCTGAGATACCCGACAATATCTCCGTCCGGCGCCGAGATCATCAAGGACAACCCGTCAGTGAAGAACCTGCCGGCCTACAACAAACAGATGATCATGCAGCTGAAGATGATGGACCTCCTGGATTTCCGAAACATGGCAATCCCGGAAGACATCGATGAGCTATAAGCACAACCGATACATCGACGCCTGGATCGACCTGGTCATGAATGACAAGCTGGTCACGTGCAAAGATCAGAAGCTCATGCTGAAGAACAACCTCATCCCCGTCCTGGAACGTGATGACGTGGTTGTCGACAACGATCTGATCGAGCGCGGCCTGTCGCTCCAGAAATACTTCCCCTTCAAGCTGATCCACTGGGAGCTGTTCCAGTTTGCAGTGATCGCTGGCGTGTTCCTAATCCGGCCAGACGGGACGCGGGACATCTACTTCCACGAGATCCGCGACATCATGGGACGCGGATCAGGGAAGAACGGCTTCATCGACTACCTCAGCTTCTTCTTTTTGTCACCGTATCACGGCGTGAGAGGCTACAACATCGACCTGATCGCAAACGGCGAAGATCAGGCGAAGACATCGATCGCCGACCTCGCGGAGATCATCAAGCACCCGGTCGATCCGAAGTACCAGAACGTGCTGGACGCAAACTACAAGGCGAGAGCGGAAAGCATCACCGGACTGAAGACGAACAGCGTCTTCCGTCTGAACACTACCAGCACGAAGAACAAGGACTCGAAGCGGACCGGCTGCATCATCTACGACGAGAAACATCAGTACGACTCGACGACGAACATGAACACGCTCCAGTCCGGTCTCGGCAAGGTTCCCTTCGATCGGATCATCACGATCACGACGGATGGGATGGTCCGGGATGGAGTTCTGGACAACGAGAAAGCAGAGAACGAGGACATCCTCAGCCACTACGATCCGGAGAACCGGATCTTCGTCAACTACTTCCACATCGAAGACGACGAAGAGTGGAACGACATGAACGCCCTGGAGAAGGCGATCCCGTCGCTCAACCATCCGAGCTTCTACAACCTGAAGGACGTGATCAGCAGAGAGATCCGCAAGATGCCAGCGACTCCGGACTATTTTCCCGAGTTCATGGCTAAGCGCTGCAACCGGCCGATCTCAGATCCGACCTATGCAGTCGCCCAGTGGGACGACATCGTCCAGGCAACAGCTGAGGCTCCGTTCGAGATCACTGAGGGAATGGCATGCGTCGGCGGCATCGACTACATGAAGACGAACGACTTCGTCGGCTGCGTTCTCATATTCCGCAAGGATGATCAGTACGCCGTGAAGCATCACAGTTTCATCTGCAAGCGGTCAGCAGATTTTCCGAACATCAAGGCGCCACTCGCCGACTGGCAGAAGCAAGGAGTCTGCACGATCGTCGATGAACCTGAGATCCCGGCCGAGTATGTGGCCGGATGGTTCGCTTCGATGCAGGAACACTACAACATCGTCATGATCGGGCTGGACTCGTTCCGGTATTCCGTTCTGGCTCCAGCTCTCAAGGATCTGGGCTTCGACGGATCCAAGCCGAAAGACGAGAAAAACCTGTGGATGGTCCGGCCGTCCGACATCATGAAGGTCGCGCCGCTGATCAATTCACTGTTCGTCAGCCACAGACTGTTCGGTTTCGACCGGATGATGTGCTGGTATACGAACAACACGAAGCAAATGATCGACCCGAAGGGAAACATCTCCTACGGCAAGATAAACAAACGAGTAAGAAAGACCGACGGTTTCATGGCCCTCGTCCATGGGATGGTGTGTGTGGATGCTCTTCCGGAAACCCAGGAGCTTCCGAACATCGATATCGGTGTTTCAGTTTACTGAGAAAGGAGGAGGAGGCAGTGTCAATTTTTACGAAGATCATGAAGGCCACGACGAAACAGGAAAAGATCATCAACATCTCTTCCGACGAGTTCAAGGACTTCGTGAACAAAGACAAAGCCAACGAGCTGGCTCTCTATGATCTGGCGCTTCAGACGGCCGTGACGATCATCGCCAACGCTCTCAGCAAATGCGAGTTCCGGACATTTTTATGGAAAGAAAAAGAGCAGAAGATCGTGGAGACTTTCGGCGATGAGTATTATCTCTGGAACTTCCAGCCGAACCAGAACCAGAACGCCAGCCAGTTCATGTTCGAACTGATCTGGACACTGATCTACAGAGGTGAGTGCCTCGTGGTTGTTTCTCCGACCGGAGGGCTGCTGATTGCTGACAAGTACACCCACATAAAAAACGCCATCATTCCGGACACGTTTCAGAATGTGGAAGTCAGCCGGCCACATGAGCCAGGCCAAGGAAGCGGCTATACATTCCGGGAAACGTTCAGATCCGAGGATGTTCTTTTTTATCGTCTGAACAATCAGAACGTCAAGACGCTCCTGGATGATCTGACGAACGACTACCACGAGATGCTGAAGACAGCACTGGAGAACTTCCAGAAACAAGGTGGCGAGCGCGGCACCTTGAATATTTCATCGGCTGCACCGAACACAAAGTACGGCACGAAGGCCGACGGAACGCCGAGGACGTTCACCGATGTCTACAACGACATGATGACCAAGCAGTTCGCCGACTACTTCAAAAGCTCGAACGCGGTCATGACGCTCTGGGACGGTTTCAAGTATGAGCCGAAGCAGCCGAGCCGGATCCCGTCAGCTTCCAACCTTTCGGACGTGACCGGGATCACCGGTGAGATCTACGACAGAGTGGCCACCGCCCTCCAGATCCCTCCGGCGCTCCTGAAGGGAAACGTCGCAGACGTCGAAGCGATGACGGAAAACTTCATCACCTTCTCGATCGACCCGATCGCCAAGATGATCGAACGAGAGAACAACCGGAAGCGCTACGGCAAGCGAGTCCTGAACGGATCGAAGATGATCATCGACACGTCGACGATCAAGCACATGGACGCCTTCTCAATCGCATCCAGCGCGGACAAGATGATCGCGAGCGGAGCATGGTCCATCGATGACGTAAGACGCAAAGCGAACGACGTGCCGCTGGGCGAGGAGTGGTCAAAGCGTCACTATCTGACGAAGAACTACGGCTCAATCGACGAGTCGAGCAATGAAACAACGACCGAAGAGGTCGAGAAAGGAGACTTAGGCAATGCCTAGAGAAAACAAAAAAATCAAGTTTCGTTTCGAAGAGTCTCCCCAGGGAAAAGCCACGGAGGTCGTGAAGCTTTACATCTACGACGATGTCACAGCGTCGGGCCATTTCAACTGGAACACCTGGGAATATGAGGAGTCCGAAACAAGCGCGAAGTTCATGCGTGATCAGCTGGATCAGGTGAACGATGACGCAGACATCGAGCTCCACATCAACTCAGCCGGCGGCGAGGTCTCTGAAGGGGTCGCGATCTATAACCTGTTGAAGCAGAAGGCTCAGGCAGGAAACAAGATCCTCGCATTCATCGACGGCATGGCTTATTCCGTCGCGATGGTCATCGCTATGGCTGCGGATGAGATCCACATGGGCCTCGGGACTTCCATGCTGCTCCATTATCCGTGGATGTTGTGCGCAGGAAACGCCGACGAGCTCAGAAACTACGCTGAGCAGCTCGACGCCCTCGGAGAAAGCTCTCTCCAGCTGTTCCTGCATCGGGCAGGCGAACGGATCACCTACGAGGAACTGGACGCCATGATGAGAAAAGAAACGATGCTGGATCCTGAGACTTGTCTGAAGTATGGCTTCGCCGATGTCATCGATGACTACAAGGCCGAAAAAGAGCCCGCAGACGATCCGGAACAGCTGAGACAGGAAAACGTCCAGCTCCGGCAGCAGCTCAGCATGAGCGAGGCAGGAATGGCCCAGATCCGGCAGATGCTGGAAGGCCTGAAGCCACAGCAGAAAGCAGAGCCGGAAACACCGGCGGAGGATCCTGAGCAGGATCCCGAAAAAGAGGCGATCACTCCGGAAGACAAACCGGGGTTTGATATGCGCAAGGTAATGGTTGCCGCTTATCAGAAGGCGGCGGAAAGGAGATAAACCAAATGCCTAGAAATTTGTCAAAAGATTTAATCCGGCAGAGCGCCACCGCCATCTTCCAGAAGATGAGCGAAGCACTTGCCAACAACGACGCCGAAGGTGCCGCTGCTGCGATGGAAGAGTTCCAGAACAACATCTGCGCAACTATCGAGGCTGAGTTCGAACAGTACGCCAATGTCACAGACATGGCAGTTCTCCAGTCTCGCGGTCTCCGCGTCCTCACTACTGAAGAGACTCAGTGGTATGAAAAGTTCATCGATGCATGCAAGAAGGACGCAAAGCAGGCGATCACAAACCTGACTGATGCAATCCCTCCGACAATCATCGATCGCACTCTCGAAGACATCGCCAAGAGTCATCCGTTCCTCGGTGCTCTGAATATTCAGAACGCAGCAGGCGCGACAAAGATGATCATGAACGGCGCTCAGATCTCCGCCAAGCTCGGCAGCTGGGGCCCGATCAGTTCCGCGATCGTTCAGCAGCTCACTGGCATGATCAAGGTCATCGACATCACAACCGCGAAGTACACAGCGTACTTCCTGATCCCGAAGGATTATGTTCGTTTCAACTTCGGATTTGCGCCGATGTGGGTCGACAAGTACATCCGCGCGATCCTCACTGAAAGCATCGCTTTCGGCCTCGAGAAAGGATTCATCAAAGGAAACGGAAAAGATCAGCCGATCGGTCTCGCCTTTGATATTTCCACAAGTCAGGACGGAGTGTACTCCGAGAAAACAGCAGCTGTTCTCAGCTCCTGGGATAACTATGCCGGCCTCATCGCTGACAATCTCCTGGTGGATGGAAACGGTGACTACCGTGACCTGACACGCGTGGCGCTTGTCGTTAATCCGAAGGATTATGTCAAGAAGATCCGCCCGGCCATGAAGCTCCTGACAAACGCAGGAGAGGTCAACCTGATCGACAACAAGTTCCCGACCGATGTCTATCAGTCCGCTTTCGTCACTGAAGGCACCGCGAAGCTCGGTCTCCCGGAGAACTACTTCGCAGCGATCAATGGTGGCCAGTCTGGCATCATCGAATACTCCGACGAAGCTCAGTTCCTGGATGATGTTCGTGTGTACACCACACGCGAATACGGTCAGGGCCGTCCGATTGATAACGTGTCCTGGCTGAACCTTGACATCAGCGGCCTCCCGGCACCGGCAGATTATTCCGTCGAAGTCGTGAACGTCGTCAAGACCAAGGAACAGGCCTAGTCCTGAGGGCAGTCGATAATGGCGGACAGTGAAAAAGTCACGCCCGAGGTGGATCCGTCCATCCTCGAGATGGTGAAGGACAGCCTGCACATGTCCTTCACGCTGGATGATTCATCCGCCCGCCGATTAAACGCAGAAATCGCTTCCGGGATCGCCTACATCAGAAAGTACGGCGACCCGGATGCAACCTGCGAACCCGGCACACAGTCGGGCGAGCTTTTATGTGCTTATGTGCTCAGAGCTGAGTCTGGGGCAACCGAGACTTTCGGCGTCGATTACAAGGACGACCTTCTGGCTATGAAAGCAGAGGATCAGGTCGCCGAGTTCGCCGCTGCTATGGGCTACCTAGACGAGGGAAGCAATGACGATTAAGAGCAAGAGCAAGTTCATCACATTCAACGATGGACTCGCTGACTGTTACAACGTCACCGATCGAAAGATCACAAAAGAGAAACAGCTGCAGATCCATTTCGCCAAGGCAACTGTCGGCGAGAGAAGATACTGGGACGCCTATGTCTCGGGCATCCAGGTCACGATGGCGATCAAGGTCCCGCTCGGGACTGATGTCGAACAGGGCGATCTGCTGGTGATCGAGGGCAAACAGTTCATAGTGGTCCAGAAGGACTACAAGGACGACAAGCTCCCAGCCTGCTGGCTGCTGTCTCTTCAGGCTTCTCCGATCGTTTACAAGGCAGCCAATGGCTAAAGCACATCATAAGCGCGTAAAAATCGGCGAGTACGCCATGGCCATGGATGACATCCTCGAAGAAATGAAGGGAGCGACATCCGAAGGAGTCCGTGAAGCTGCGGACGCAACGGCGAAAGAAGTGCAGAAGCTCACCAAACAGCAAGCAGCGTCTCGCCTGGGAGGCACCGGCAAGTATGCAAGGGGATGGTCCGTTCGAAAATGGGCCGACACTTATGCACACCACCGCCGGACGGTCTACCAGTCAAAACTGCCTGGTCTTCCCCACCTGCTGGAACATGGCCACGGAGGCCCGCGACCAGCCGGACCTCATCCTCACATCGTGACGGATGAAGAAACGGAGAAGATCTTCAGCGAAAACATGAAGAAAGCAATGGAGGACGGATGATGGACAGAGAAGAGATCATTGAGCTGATGAAAACGGTCGGGATCTACTTCGACGAGGATCATCCGGATCACATCACCGTCGAGAAGCTTGAAAACGGAACGATCGAGCCGCCGTTTATGGAGTTCGACATTCTGGAAGAAGACATCCGAGCAGATGGCGCGACATATCTCAGATACACCCGCGTCAATGTCCGGAAGTACGACGACAGCGACGACGGATCCACGCACATCATGTTCAGGCAGGCAATGGACGATGCCTGCATCTCGTACCGCATGACCGCCCACGAATATGACGACGTGCTCGGCCTGTGGTGCACAAAATACACATTCACGGTGTAAGCCGTAAAAGGAGAAAAAAATGCCTGAAACGAAAAAAAATCGTTACCACTACGACGTCATGAACTGCGTCGCATTCTTCGGCGAGAAACAGGACAATGGGACGATCGACTTCACGAATGCTGAGGCGATGAAGCTCCCGGGGCTCAGGTCTTTCGAAGCTGCTGCGAACGGTGAAACCACAAAGATCCGCGCAGATGGCATCGACTACATCGTTGTCACATCGAACAACGGCTACGATCTGACGCTGAACTTTGTCCAGGTTGATGATGCCTTCAAGGTCAAAGCTCTCGGCGAGGTCGTCGATGAGAGCACCGGCATTCAGTACGAAAACGCCGACGCAGAGCCGGTTCCGTTCGCACTTGTCGGAGAGTTCAAGGGTGATCGTGAGAACATCCGCTTCATCTACTACAACGTCACAGCGTCCCGTCCGAACCAGAACGGCGACAACAAGGAGAACATGAAAGAGCCGGACGAAGAAAGTCTGACAGCATCAGCTTCACCGCTGCCGGTTACGATCAACGGCGAAGACGTCAATGTTGTCCGCGGTGGCATTAAGAAATCAGCCAATGCCACAACCTGGGAGAAGTTCCTGACAGAGGTCGTGCTTCCGGCTGGAACAGCAACCCAGAGCCAGGGACCCGGTGACGGTAACACTGGCGACGGAGAATAATCCGTGGGAAAGCTTGAGAAAACCATCGAAGTCGGGGAAGGAAGGAGCGTGACGTTCAGAGCGTCCGCTCTTTCGCCTCAGGCTTATCGGAAACTCTTCAACCGGGATTTTTTCAAGGATCTGGAGAAACTTGCGGATCTGGAAGAAATCAGCTCACAAGTGGAGAAAGCGGCAGGCGAAGAAGAAAGCAACAGCTATGCTGCCGCCTACAAGGACATCCCTCTGACGACGGATGACTACAACATGTTCATGCGGATCGCTTTCTGCATGGCTTACCAGGGCGAGGTTCGAGGACTTAATCCGGAAGCGTCAAAGCGCTTCATGGAGAAATATCCGGATATGTGGACATGGCTGGACTCGTTCGAGACTTTCTCGATGTTCCAGATCCTTCCGCAGATCCTCGAGCTCTGGGGGCTTAATGCAGAGACACAGGTCAAAGCAAAAAACGCCCACCCCGCACCACCAGAGAGATAAGCGTCGCGCTTTACCTCTTGAGATGCAAGCAGATGGGTCTGACGTTCATCGAGATGGACGACATGACACAGGGTGAAGTGTGGGACATGTTGGCCGAGCTTGCAAATGATCAATACGATTATCCACTGAAAGCCGGACAGGAACAGTTCAATGAATTTGTAAGTGGATGACCGGAGACTGGAGAAGTTTCCGGTCTTTTTGTTTAAGAAAGGAGCGCAAAATGGCAAGCAGAATCAAAGGCATCACGATTGAGATCGACGGCGATGCCACTGGCTTGGAAAAGGCCCTGTCGGGTGTAAATAAAACCATACGGGAAAACCAGGCGGCGCTGAAAGACACCGAGCGGCTGCTGAAGCTCAACCCCGGATCGACTGAACTGCTGACACAGAAACAGTCCTATCTCACGAATGAGATCGACGCCACAAAGGCAAAGCTCGAACAGGAGAAGGCAGCGCTCGCTCAGCTTGAGGCCGGTCCGCAGACAGAAAAAACGCTCGAGCAGCAGAGAGCTCTGAGGCGTGAGATCGAAGAAACGACCCAGAAGCTTAATGGTCTCACCGATGAGTACAAAGAGTTCGGATCCGTTTCGGCCCAGCAGCTCAAAGCAGCGGGCGAAAAGGTGAAAGAAGTCGGCCAAGGCATCACAAACGTCGGAGAAGGTCTGACGAAAAACGTCACCGCTCCGATCGTTGCCCTGGGTGCAGCTTCGACGGCTGCATGGAACGAAGTCGACGCCGGACTCGACATCATAACAACAAAAACAGGAGCGACCGGCGAAGCCCTGGCGGATATGCAGGAACGGGCGAAGAACCTGGCCACATCCATCCCGACAGATTTCGAAACAGCCGGATCCGCGATCGGCGAAGTGAACACCCGCTTCGGATTGACTGGTCAGCAGCTGGAAGATCTCTCCGGGAAGTTCATCAAGTTCGCAAAGCTTAACAACACAGATGTCTCCGCCTCGATCGACACGGTCCAGATGGCCATGGCTGCATTCAACCTTGATGCATCGCACGCCGGGGACATGCTGGACATCCTGAACAAGGCAGGACAAGACACCGGGATCTCGGTCGACAATTTAGCCCAGATCATCGCAACCAACGCCACAGCCCTCCAGGAGATGGGCCTGAGTGCTCAGGACTCCGCGATGTTCATCGCAAACCTGGAAAAGAGCGGCGTCGATACTTCGGCAACCATCACAGGTCTGAAGACAGCGCTGAAGAACGCGACAAAGGAAGGCAAGACCGTCAACGAAGCAATGACAGAAATGCAGGACGCGATGGGTAAAGCGGCAACCAAGACGGAAGCCATGCAGATCGCGACCGAGCTGTTCGGGTCCAAGGCTGGCCCAGCTCTGGGTGCTGCCTGCTATGAAGGCAGACTCTCCCTGGATGCTCTCGGGCTGTCCCTGGACGAGTTCACCGGGAACGTGGAAAACACCTTCGAAGAGACGAAGGATCCGATGGATGACTTTCAGACAACTCTGAACGAGCTGAAGATCGTCGGAGCTGATCTTGTGGAAGCAGCTGCCCCTCTGATCAAAGACTTGGCAGCAATCCTGAAGGAACTCTTCAGCAATCTCAGACAGTGGTGGGAAAGCCTCAGCCCGGCTATGCAGGAGACGATCATCAAGCTGGCGGCTATAACCGCAGCAGTCGGCCCTGTTCTCGTCGTAGTTGGAAAGCTGACGACAGCGATCGGGTCGATCCTCACATACGCCCCGAAGATCGTCAGCGCTTTCGGAATGATCAAGGGCGTCGCTGGTCCTCTGATCGCAGGTGCAAAGGCAGCCCTCACGGGACTCTTCGCCCTGATCCAGGCGCATCCGGTCATCGCGGTGATCACGGCCATCGTCGCTGGCCTCGTCTGGCTTTACAACAACTGCGAGTGGTTCCGTGATGCCGTTCACGCCGTGATCGATGCCGTGATCGGTTTCTTCCAGTCTATGGGCGAAGGAATCGTCACATTCTGTCAGGGCCTCGGCACGTGGTGGGAAAGCGTGAAGACGAACACCGCTGAGACATGGAACAGCGTGACGGAAAACGTCGGAACAGCCTGGAACAATCTCGTCACAGGAGCCGCCGAAAAATTTGAGAGTATCAGATCCACGGTGGCCGAGAAATGGGAAGCGTTGAAGACGTCAACCAGCGAAACGTGGAACAACATCAAGGAAAGCGTGGCCGAGAAGGCCGGTTCGATCTGGCAGACAGTTTCCGACAAGTTCGGCGCGATCTGGAACAAAGCGACGGAGATCTTCAGCGGGATCCACGACACGATCACCCAGAAGATCGGAGACGCGAGAGACTTCATCAAGGGAGCCATCGACAGGATCGCCAGCTTCTTCGCTGGCGCAAAGCTTGAACTCCCACACATCAAGCTTCCGCACTTCTCGATTTCCGGATCCTTTTCACTGAATCCGCCGAGCATCCCCCACATCGGCGTCGAGTGGTACAAAAAGGCATACGATCAGGCCTACCTGTTCAACAGCCCGACAGTCCTCCCGACAGCTGGAGGCATGAAAGGCTTCGGAGACGGAAACGGATCCGAGATTGTGGCCGGGACTGATCTGCTCCGCGGAATGATCCAGGACGGTTTCTCTCAGCTGGCTGGAGCCGGCGGAGACATCATCATCCCGGTGAATATCGGAAACGAGCGGATCGACACGATCGTCGTGAAAGCGACGGACCGGGTGAACTTCCGGTCAGGAGGACGATGATGGAGCCGAAGTGGATCAAGTTCAACGACGAGATTATTCAGAGGCCTGACGCGCAGTCATGGTCTGAGGATTTCGGAATAATCGACAAGCAATACGACACAGAGGCGGGCGGCACGCTCGTCTCTGTTACTCGTTACGGAAAAATGACGGCATCGGCCACGTGGACGGTGTCAGAGGCAAGGAAGAGAGAGTTCGAAACCTGGGCCAAGTCTGGCGCGATCGATGTCCAGATAGCCCACGACATAGACTCAGGAGGCCAGCAGAACACCAGGAAGTGCATCCTGCGGGATCTCAAGTCTTCGATGATCGGCTTCAGTGGTGGGAAGGCTTATTTCACTTTCACGATGACGATCAAAGAACTGTAAACGAAAGGACGGTGCTGCATGTATCAGGTCAGTGACGAATACAAGGACGCTATGAAGGCACCCGTTCAGCGTTTCTCTCTTTCTGGAATGATCGGCAGCGTGGGGTTCGACGAGAACAACATCCTGGCCGACTCGTTCCAAATAACGAACCAGTGCTCAGACAACACGAACGTCCAGATCGGGACGGTGTACGTCGGAGAGCTGAGTGCGACGTTCATCAACACGGACATTCCACGCTACTCATGGAAAGACCGCGAGATTGCCCCCTATTTTGGCCGCTATGCCGCGGACGAATTGAACCCGGAGAAAATCCCGCTCGGAATCTTCCGCGTCTCTGAGGCCCAATGGACGGCCGCTGGCGTGGTCGTCAAGGCCTACGACAACATGGCGAGGCTGGACAAGCCGTGCACTGTTACCAGCGCATCAGGCATGCCCTTCGCACTTGCTACGATGGCGTGCGCAAACTGTGGCGTGAAGCTTGGAACAACAGAGGCGGAGTTCTCCAAGTTCGCGAACGGATCCGAGCAGATGGCCATGTTCACAGAGAACGACATCGAAACTTGGCGAGATTTTGTCAGCTGGCTGGCTCAGGCCGTCGCATGTTTCGTCTATGCCGGCAGAGATGGCCGGATCTACTTCAAGGCGTACAACCAGGAAGTCGTCGATGAGATCAGCGACGAGCACCGCTTCAACGGTGCAGAGTTCTCTGACTTTGAGACACGGTACACCGGACTCAGCTGCGTGAACATAGCAGAAAAGACGACGAGCTACTACGGAATGGAAGAGGACGACGGGCTGACCTACAACCTCGGATCGAATCCGTTCCTCCAGTACGGCGTGAACGCTACACAGGACGCCATGCGTCAGCAGATCCTGAGAGCGATCCAGGCCATCAAGTACGTCCCCTTCAAGGTCAGCATGATCGGCGATCCTGCCTATGATCTCGGGGATGTCTTCCGGTTTCCGGAAGGAATCGGTGACGGTGAAGTTCTCTACTGTATGACGAAGTTCACCTGGAAGTACAACGGCGAATACGTCATGGAAGGCGTCGGCGAGAATCCGGCGCTCATGAATGCGAAATCAAAAACCGACAAAAACATCGACGGGCTGATCAACAGCTCGGACGATGACGGGATGCAGTACACACAGTTCACCAATGTCGACGAGATCGAAGTCGGAGACGGTGAGCACAAACAGGTGATGCTGATCAGGTTCATCTGTCAGAAATCCACACACGTCGCGATCGAGATGCAGTTCAACATGGAGATCTCCACAACTGAGGAAGGATCCTACGAAGACGGCTGGATCAATAACGACGCGGTCGGGACTTTCACCTACTACATCGACGGACAGGAAATCGACACGATCTACCCGAAAGAGACATGGCAGGACGGAGAGCACACCTTTCGGCTCCGCTATGATCTCGGAGCTGCTGAGGCAACCATCCACAACTGGGAGGTCTGGCTCAACATGGCCGGCGGGTCGATGCATGTCGATCCGTACTATCTGAACGTGGTGCTGGAAGGTCAGGGCATCGTTGCCGACGACTTCAACGGCACAATCAGAGCCCAGGACATCGTTCCGAAGCATGACTTCCTCGGAATCCGGAAGAAGATCAGCGACGCGGTCGAGATCCTCGAACACACACCACAGGCAAGGACCGCGGCAGAGTTCCTGAAGCGAAACAACTTCACGAGCATCTTCCGGAAGTTCCACGACACCTTCAGGACCACAGGCGACATCATGGTCTTCCGCCCTGTTACCAACCAGGACAAGATCACAACGACCGCCGAAGTGTCTGACGGGATCTGGATCGGATCCGGAACCATGGTCGGCGGGGACGCTGCATACGTTGAGACTATACCGGTCACAGGGATCACTTCCGTCGTGGCTACTTCCAGCAATGCCGAGTTCATAGTCTCGGCCGACGGCGGTCAGACCTGGGTCGGCCACACAGAATCCGGATGGGTCGAAGGTGCATACATGACCCGGCTGGAAGTCGAAGCCGTAACGGATGCGCAGTGGGCCGAGCTCGGCGATCAGGTGATCGTCCGCGCTTATATCGAGACAGACGCAAGCCTGTCCACGCTTAATTTGTACGGGGCAGCAGTCCCCGAAACGGAGGGATAAAAAATGCTTAAAGGACACGCAAAGCTCCAGCTGTTTGATAAATCCGGGAAGATGATCGAAGAAGTCGAACATGACAACATGATCACCAACGCGCTCGACTATGTCATCCCGGCGCTGATCGCTCAGAACCGGGCGCTCAACGATTATCTGCTGCCGCTGGCTTATAACGCCCTCGGCGGGCTGATGCTTTTCGACAACGAGCTGGAAGAGGATCCAGCGAACATTCACTTCCCGAACAAGAACACCCACCTGGTCGCCTACGGCGGACAGTATTCCGACGCGTCGAACACCCAGCGGGGATCCTTCAATAGTTCGGAATCAGGAGAAACAGACACAGGCTTCACGCTCGTCTGGGACTTCAACACATCTCAGGCAAACGGGACCATCAGATCCTTGGCTCTGACTCATCGCCTGGGCGGAACTTGTCCGTTCCGTTTCATGAGCGAAGACATGAGGCTGATCAGAACCAGAACGACAGACGGCACGAGATACAACATCTGCAGAGATCCGAAGACCCAGCTGGTCTACTGCATCATGGGTGCAAACTCTGGCCAGAACATCGCTCCGCTCCGGTCTTTCTATGCTCCGGCCAACATCTACGGTGTCGCGGATGCTGCGAACAATGCGAAAAAGTACTCGGCTGTCATCAAGAACCTGAGGTACTACGGGATCGTCCACGACTACCAGTACAACGAAGGCAGCAGCTCGAACCCGCGCTGGGTCACGAGGTATCAGAACATCCCGACGGGTGACAGATACCGCGACGGCTATGACGGCTACGCCTATGTTGTATGGAGCCCCGGAAACAGCTCGGGCGATGGTTTCTTCTATCTGAAAAAGATGAAGATCGACGACTTCACATTCGAAGAAGAGGATCAGGTCAAGATCACCCTGGCGAACTGCCAGCTGAGAGGGCCGGGCAATTATGGCGGCGACAACGGATACGGGATGGTCTCCAACGGTTTCGCCTACTTCATGAGCTACGACCGGCACAAGGTTTACAAGGTCGAGCTGGCGAACACTCTGAACGTGGTCGAGATCAATCTGGGGGCAGCCCACACGATCTACGACAACGGCCTCTACATGGTACCGGTGAGAACCGGCGGGATCCGTCTGGTGGCTGCGGAAAACCAGGGTGATGGAAACTACCACGCACACCTCTTCCTGATCTCTCAGGACGGAGCTTACACGATGGACCGCATCGATCGAAACTACGGTTCGTGGTATCAGATGGACAGTGAAGCCGGATCCCAGACGGAGGACCTGCTGAACATGTGCCCCCGGTATAATCTGGAATACATCGCACTTGTGCCGAACTACCTCGGAACTATCTGCAACCTTTCAAACCCGGTCGTCAAAACGGCAGCGGCTTCTCTCAAGGTCATCTACACGCTGACCGATGAAGTCGAAGCAGATCCGGAACCGGAACCAGAACCCGAACCAGATCCTGAAACCACCACGGATGGAGCGTGATCTGAATGAGGCGGATCACCTACAAAGGGAAAAGCAAGGTCATCATCCGGCTGTGTGAGCTGATCAACGACCTCTACGAGAGAACCTTCGGCGATATGACCAAGGCCGTGTACGATCAGAACGACAACGGGGTCGTGGATGATGCGGAGAAGGTCAACGGCCACGAGGTCCACAAGGACGTTCCGGCTGATGCAAAGTTCACCGACACGATCTACGACGACACGCTCATCCGGGATCGCGTCAACTATCTTTTGAACAGTGTGGAACTTCTCATGACCACCCTGTTCGATGCTGAGTACATGTACCTGATCGACTCACAGGGGCACGTGATACTGGATGCCGACGGCTATCCGATTTACACGGCGCGCTTCGTTTCCAAGATGGGAGACCTGGCAACGCTGGCGGCAGAAGTCAAAGAGCTCCAGAGCCGGAAGTATATGTACTGGGCGAACCCAGAAAACACGGAGGAAGAATCAAATGGCTGACGATGTAATTGAAAACGGTCGGCGAATAATCGACCAGGTCAGAACCACAAACATCTCACCGGATGACGCGATCATTGTCGACAGCTCATCCGGCGGAACCCGCCAGATCAGATACTCAGACCTGGCCAACCAGATCAGGTCCACCCTGAACATCGATGACATCGCTCAGAAGGCAAACGGAGCGATGCAAAAGACCACCTACGACGCAGACGGCGATGGCGTGGTGGACAACGCTGCACGAGTAAATGGCAAAACAGTCGAGGAAAGTGTGCCGCCCGGTGCGAAGTTCACCGACACAACCTACTCGGATGTCGTGGCCGGGGGTACTTCTGGTCTGATGGCCGGAGCAGACAAGCAGAAGCTGGACGGGATCGAAGCAGGAGCGACAAAGATCGAAGTCGATGACCAGATGAGCGCCTCAAGCACGAATCCGGTCCAGAACGCTGCGATCTATCGAGCACTGAACGGAAAGCAGGACACGCTCGAGTGGGATCAGTCGCCGACTGCTGACAGCACGAAACCGGTCACCTCTGGCGGGATCAAAACCGCCCTGGACAGCAAACAAGGAAAGCTGACCTTCGACACAACTCCGGCAGCTGGATCCACGAATCCAGTGACATCCGGAGGCATCAAGTCAGCGATCGATGCAGCAGTCAACGCTGAAGCAAGCACGAGAGAACAGCAGACAGCGATCAGGCAGGAGATCGATGGCGGCTGGCTCTATAACTGTTACTACTCAGTGAGCTAAGGAGGAAAAAGATGGCACAAACACTGACAAACAAAGAAAAAGCACTCAACCACGAGGACGGCCTTGCGATCGTCGAAGGACTCGCGAGGATCGCCGACAAGATTGGAACAGACGGCAAGCCATGGCATCATGGCTTCGCCAGGAACAACGCAGACGGCAATCCGGCAACGCGGATCACGCCGCTCTTCGACTCTGTAAACGTCGCCCCGGCGCACATGGATTTCACGAACGGGGCCTTCGTCTATGGCGGCTGGAAGTGGCTGATCGATCTCTTCTACCCTGTCATGTGTAACATGGACGGAACCGAAGCTTATCGACTCAACCGCATGAACCACAAGCTGAAGGAAGACGGAACAGCTTCCGATGCCTTCAACATCGACAGCGACCTGAATGCGATGTCTTGCCTCAGTCAGAGGATCTGGCGCAAGCATTATCAGGTCGGCGATGTTGAGTACTTCGAGTTCTCAAACGCCCGCCTCGATGATGACTTTCACTGCGACGCATTCACCCGAGAGAACGGGACGCTGGCCAGCAAGGCATACTTCCCGATGTTCGCCGGTCAGACTGACAGCCAGGGGCGCCTGAGATCCATCGGCGGGACAACTCTCCAGTGCAACACAACCGCACAGACAGAAGTCACCGCTGCCGAGAAAAACGGCCCACTGTGGTCCATCTGGGATCTTTCTCACAGAACTCTGATCGAAGAGCTCTGCATCCTGATCTCGATGTCTGACAATGTCCAGCTCAGCTTCGGCCAGGGCGAGACATCCGGGTATGTGGCGGACGCTTCGGTCAACTATGGCCACGTACCGACCGGCACGCTCTTCGACAAGGGCGCCTTCTTCGGATATTCAGACACCACTCACGAGGTGAAGGTGTTTTTCATTGAAAAGCCATGGGGAAACAGATGGGACAGAGTCCTCGGCTGCGTTCTCGTGGATGATGTTCTGAAGTGCAAGGCTTCCCGGCCGTACAACCTGACAGGCGAAGGCTACACAGAGCCCGGCATCACTCTTCCGGATAGTGGCTGGCAGAAAGAGACACAGAACACGCGCTTCGGATCATTCCCGAAGACAGTCGGCGGATCTGACTCAACCTACATCTGCGACTACTGGTACAAGAACGCCAGCGGGACGAGAGTCTTGATTGTGGGTGGCGGCTGCTTCAATGGCTCGTTTTGCGGTCGCTACTGGCGCCTGGACAATACGGCTTCGTACGCGAACTGGAACATCGGGGCGTCGCTTATTCTTGAACAACCTGAAGAGGCGTAAGCCTCGACAGGGGGAAAACGGGGGATGTGCCCCCGTTGCAACAAAATCGTTTTAATACTTCGGGACAGCAAACTGACCCAGCGGGCCCTGGTTGCGCTGTCCCCGCTTGTTTTTCATTTCTCTGTCTTGATTGTGGGTGGCAACTGCAACAATGGCTCGAAATGCGGTCGCAACTGGAACCTGAACAATACGGCTTCGAACGCGAACTGGAACATCGGGGCGTCGCTTCCTCTTATCTGATGATCAAATACAACCATCGCCCGTCAGCCCTAGCTGAAAATTACCGAACAGGCGCGGCTTAGTAAGCCACAAGCCCAAAGGCCGCGAGGTGATAAGAATAAAATGAAATGAAATCTTACAATAACCTGTACGACGAAACACTCGACCGCAGCTACATCGAGGACTGCTTTTTCAAAGCTTCCAAAGGCAAGCGGAACCGGAGAGATGTGGCTGACATACTGGATCCGGCACATCTTCCGAAACATGTCGAGAGAGTTCACGACATGATGGAGTCAGAGAGTTTTGTTCCCGGAAATCACGAAATCGCAATCATTAACGAATCATCAAGTCGAAAAACGCGCAGGATCGTCAAACCGAACTACGCATACGAGCAGGTCATCCATCACATGTTTGTCGGACAGTTCGCTCCGGTCGTGATGCATGGCTTCTATGAGTTCAGCTGTGGAAGTATTCCGAAGCGTGGCGTCCACTACGCCAAGCGATACATTGAAAAGTGGATCCACAAACGAGGAAAGCGCCGGTTCTATGTCCTGAAGATGGACATCCGGCACTTCTACGACTCAATCGATCGGGACATCCTGAAGGCGATGCTCCGGAAAGACATCCGCGACGACCGGTTCTACCGGCTCGCGTGCAAAATAATCGACTACGATGGACAAGAACATGGCCGTGGGTTACCCCTCGGCTTTTATTCTTCGCAATGGTTCGCGAATTATTACCTGAAGAAAATGGATCATTTCATCAAGCAGCAACTCGGCGCTGAGAATTATCTCAGATACGTGGATGACATGGTCATCTTCAGCAATAACAAGCGGAAGCTGCACAAAATGAGGGAAGCCATTTCCGTCTACCTCTCCGGGCTTCGCCTGGAACTGAAAGACAACTGGCAAGTGTTTCGCTTCGAAGATGACGAAGGAAAACATGGCCGCGCTCTGGACTTTCTCGGTTTCGTCTTTCACAGGAACCGGACGACGATCCGGAAGTCAATCCTGAGATCCGCACGCAGGAAAGCGAACAGGATCTGGAAAGTCGGGAAGCCGACATGGTACTCAGCGACGCAGATGCTCTCATATTGTGGGTGGTTCTTCAGAGCCTCCGCCTATCGTTATTTCAAGAAGTACATTCTTTCGAAGGTATCAATTCGAAAGCTGAAGAAAGTGGTTTCTAAACATTCAAAGGAGAAGCAATATGAGAAACTGGCACGAAGCAATATCCGACGATATTCCGGAACTGATCGACACAACGACATCCCCGACTACGGTCTACCTGCGCAAGGATGTCCGGAAGGAGACAGTGAAGGACGACAAGGGCGAGACCCGGATCGAGTACCACTACCAGGAGAAGGAGCTCACGCCTATCGAGTACGCGAACAAGGTTTCGCAGGATAACGCCGACACTCTGGCGAAACTGGAGTACGTCGCAATGATGACAGACGTCGATCTGGAGGAGGAATAAATCATGAAGCATTCCAAAATGTTCGAGAAGATCAAGACCTACTACGAAGAAGGGAGATGGCCGAAGACGTGGGTGGCCAACGCGGTCATCAAGGGCAAGATCACCGCGGACGAGTATGAAGAAATCGTCGGCGAGCCTCTCTGATGCTCCTGAAGGTCGTCCAGGAATACGCCGAGGTGATAGTCAAACTGACCGACCTATGCAGCGAGCTCATCGAACAGCTGGCACAGTACACCGAGATCGAGCAGTATGAGCACGAGCTCGAAGAAATCAAAAAGAAAGGAGGCATCTGAAGATGTCCACAAAGAAAAAAACAACAAAAGCAAAGACAAAAGCAGCGCCCGATGATGTCCTGACGAAAGAGCAGGACATTTTCTTTGATGACTTCCTTGAAAGCCTGAAGCAGGACGGCATCGAGTACACCGAGCCGGATCAGGATCCGGAAGATCTTCCGCAGGGGATCGGAGCAGACTCTGGATCCTTTTCTCCCAGGCTGACAGCTCCGGCCTGGAACAACCCGTACTACATCCACAGAGACGGCGGAGGCTATAACCTCTGCATCAAGATCAGCGGGAACGATGTCCTCCCGAACTGTGTCGGCTACGCTTACGGCCGTTACCTGGAAGAAGCTGGCATCACTGCCGAGAACAACCTGCCGAGGTGCAACGCTGAGGACTGGCTGTCTATGGCCAAGGCCTACGGCTTCCCGACCGGAACAGAGCCGAGAGTCGGCGCGGTCGTGGTCTGGAAACGTGGCCAGCTCTGGAACAGCAAAGACGGATGCGGCCATGTGGCCGTTGTCGAGAAGGTAAACGCGGACAGATCCATCGTGGTGTCCTTTTCCAACTACGGCGGCACCCGTTTCGTCGTCTCTACGATCCCGGCGCCGTATGGAATCACCGGCCAGCAGTTCATCGGCTTCATCTACAACCCGCACATCGTGGATGTAAATCCTGA
>OCTW013393456.1_pt1 | contig 19876 bp, 16 predicted proteins | sample 1539671 | NCBI WGS metagenome assembly OCTW01 (sample SAMN02144230, study PRJEB22623) | gut metagenome | biome: sheep rumen | host: Ovis aries | place: New Zealand
GACAAGGGCTCGCATGAGCTCGGACGCGCCATCAGCCGTACTGCCAAGGCCATGGAAGAGTCGAAGGAAGAGTTCGAGAAGGCATCGGGCACGCCCAAGAAGAAGCCTTCCGCCAAGAAGGGTGCATCCGGCCAGGAGGCAGCCCGTGCCGTAGGCAAGCAGCTCGGCAAGATGGGCTCCATGTTTGGCTCCTTCATGGACGAATACAAGAAGGCAAGCAAGTAGGGCCGAATCAGCCTAGGCTCTGATTCAGGCAGCATATGATCGAAGCCATGCCAGGAAGGAGACCCACGTGCCGAAGCTCGCACCCCATACGAGGAAGATTGTCCGCGGGGTGGGTTGTGTCCTGCTCATAGGTGTCACGATTGCAGCGAATGTCGCTGTGGCCAAGTTCGGCAAGACCCTGAACTCCTGGGTCAGCACCGACTATGTGGATGTGAGCACCACCGACTACAATGCGCGCATGGCGCAGGACGAGAAGCTCGCCGAAGAAGAGGAAGCAGAAGGAGCTGTGCTCCTCCAGAACAAGGACAATGTCCTGCCGTTCTCCAAGGATGTGGACAAGGTCAATGTCTTCGGCTGGAGCTCCACCCAGTGGGTGGCTTCAGGATCTGGCTCTGGCCAGGTGGCCGGAAAGACGAAGGGTCTCCTTGATGCCCTGGTGGATTATGGCATCTCCTACAACGAAGAGCTCACGGACATGTACAAGCGCTATTCAAGCGCCCGTCCGCGCTCTGGCAATGGCTCCCTGAACTCGTTTGCGGATGACTTCTGCCAGCTCGTGGAGCCCTCCATCCAGAACCGTGCCTGGTATACGAAGAGCATGCTCGACGATGCGAAGAGCTACTCCGATGCCGCCATCGTCGTGATCTCCCGCGTGGCGGGAGAGTCCATCGACTGTCCCGGCACGCAGTCGAAGGTCTCGAATACCGGCTATGTCACGAAAGACACGAGCAGGAGCTATCTCGAGCTCTCGACGCAGGAGCTCGATCTTCTGAGCTATGTGGGTGCGAACTATGACAAGGTGGTCGTGCTCGTGAACTCCACGAACGCGATGGAGCTCGGGCCCATAGAGTCCATTCCGGGCGTGGATGCCTGCCTTCTTGTTGGCTGCACGGGCTCTTGCGGTGCAGAGGCCATACCGAAGCTCCTCTGGGGCGATGTAAACCCTTCGGGCAGGACCTCCGATACCTACGCCTACGACCTCACGTCTGCGGCAAGCTATCCGAACAGCGGCACCTGGGGCATCGGCACCTACACGAACTCCAAGGGCTCCTATCCGGCAGATGGCACCCTCAACGGCAACGTCGGCACGATCTCTGCCTATGACGGGGTCTCCTACTATGACTACCAGGAAGGCATCTATGTGGGATACCGCTGGTACGAGACGGCAGACGAGGAAGGCTTCTGGGACAGCGTAGACAACGAGTATGGCACCGGCTACGACGGAATCGTGCAGTACCCGTTCGGCTATGGCCTTTCCTATACCGACTTCAGCTGGGAGGTCGTGGACTCCTCAATAGAGGACGGCGATACGATCTCTGAAGACAGCCAGATATCTGTGACCGTGCGTGTCACGAACACGGGCCAGAACGCTGGCAAGGATGTCGTGGAGCTCTACTACACGGCTCCCTACTATAAGGGCGGCATCCAGAAGTCCTCGGTCGAGCTTGCTGCCTTCGCGAAGACGAAGCTCCTGGTTCCTGGGGAAAGCCAGGATGTCACGCTCACGTTCTCTGCGAGGGACATGGCATCATATGACTGCTATGACGCGAACAAGGACGGATTTGCGGGCTATGAGCTCGATGCCGGCACCTACACGATCTCCCTTCGCCATGACGCGCATACGCCGGATGAGACGGAAGGCTCCACGATCTCTGTCGTGCTGCCTAGGACCGCAGAGCTCACGACCGATGCCACAACCGGCGCCACGGTAGAGAACCGCTTCACGGGAGATGCGGCAGAAGACGGCATCTCGATCGATGGGAGCAATGCAGGATATCCTCTGACCTGGCTCGACAGGGCAAGCTTCACGGCTACCTATCCGAAGAAGGGGCCAAACAGGAGTATGAGCGCTGCCGTGATGGAGAAGAACCTCTATCACGCTGAGGATGCAGCGGCTGCCATAAAGAGCACGGATGCGACCGTGAAGTATGGCGCCTCGGGCACGAAGGCGCTGGGAAGCGATGGGTCCTTGACAGAGCTTGGCTATGCTCTGGGCCTCGACTACAACAACCCCCAATGGGAGTCGCTCCTGAACCAGATGAGCCAGGCTGAGCAGGAAGACCTTGTGCTCCATGGCTACTCCAATACAGCTGATATCGCAAGCATCGGAAAGCCGCAGACCAAGGAAGTGGATGGCCCCTCGCAGGTAGGCTCCTTCAACCAGCTCAAGTATGGTACCGGCTTCAGCAACGGCACCGTGCTGGCACAGACCTGGAACACGGAGCTTGCCGGCCGGATTGGCGAGGCCCTCGGCGCTGAGGCGGCCTACATCGGGGTCGATGGCATATATGCACCCTCCGCAAACCTCCACCGTTCTGCCTTCGGCGGCAGGAACTATGAGTATCTCTCCGAAGATCCGCTGCTCACCGGAAAGATGGCGGCAGCAGAGGTCAGAGGCATCAAGAATACTGGCACGTACTGCTTCGTGAAGCATCTCATCTGCAACGACCAGGACACGATGAGAGATGGCCTCTACGAGTGGATGACGGAACAGACGCTGCGCGAGCTCTATCTCGAGCCCTTCCGCATCCTTGTGGAGGAAGGCGGAGCCACAGGCATGATGAGCTCATACAACCGCATCGGTGCCGTCTGGGCAGGAGGCTCCAAGGCGCTTCTGTCCTGCGTGCTCAGGGGCGAATGGGGCTTCGAAGGTTCCGTCATCACCGACTATGCCGACCACCACACGTATATGAATGCAGACCAGATGCTCAGGGCTGGCGGAGACCTCTACATGGACGGCATCATGCGCGACGGTGCCTTTGTGTATGAGACTGCATCTGCAACCTTCCAGCAGGATCTGCGGCGCGCTGCGAAAGACGTGCTCTATGTCTGGCTCAATGCGCGGGCACAGAACCTCCAGTACAACGAGACGGCAGCCAAGGCATTCGTGCGTCCGATCAAGCATGCCGGCATGCCCATCCTCTCCATCGGGCTGGGACTGCTCGATGCCGCGATCCTTACCGGAGCGGTTGCAGGGGGATGGCGAAAGTGGAAGAGGAAGCACAAAGGGCAGGAAAGCATGACCGAAACGCCCTCTGAGTGAGGAATAAGCGTCAAGGATGCATGTTCTGCGAAAGGCAGGGCATGCATCCTTGGATTATGGAGAACCCTTCATCAGGTCTGCACAGCGTGCTGACAAATCAGGAATTCTCCAAGATGTATATAAGTTTATCCTTCAAGCAAGGTCCTTTTCTGCCATGCAGGTAAGGCCATAGTAAGCCTCTGAGGCATGCCATTTCAGCAACCTGGCAGAAATCTGTCAGCAGACGTGCAGCTTGTGGTCATAGTGCTTTCAGATGAGCAATTTACAGAAACCTGACACCATGCATCGGCAGCATCAAAAATGAAAATGCCCATGCCATCTGTTCGTGGCGACACGTGGCAATTGAATGAATAATGAGGTTCGAATCCAGGCCATTAAAGCAATTAGCAAGTTGAAAGGATGCAGAATGCATCGTATTCTTCACATAGAACTTTTCCAGCAATTGACATAAATCAGCTTTCTTGCGTCTGGCAATGCAGTTTACTGAAGACCTGACGTGTCGGCGTAATAAACACAGCCCGGAAAAGGTCCGGGGGGGGGGGGCTCGTCGACATGGGTTCACAGGATATGGCAGCGGCTAGCATCAGGGTGCCGCAGGAAAAGACGCAGCATGCGTCTCAGAAGCTGGGGAGCGCAGACGCTTCGCAGACGCGGGACCACACGGTCCTGGACCTGGAAGCTGTGCAGGCAGCCCGCCGTCTTGCCTCGCGGTATGGCTACCGCGTTGCAAAGCGCCTGTTCGATATCATGTTCAGCCTTCTGGTGCTTGTCCTTCTGTCCTGGGTCTATGCCGCTGTAGCCATTGCCATCAAGCATGACAGCGAAGGACCGGTATTCTTCAACCAGGAACGTGTCGGCAAGGATGGCAAAACCTTCAAGATGCACAAGTTCCGCTCCATGTATGTAGATGCGGAAGAGCGTCTGAAAGACCTGCAGGATCTGAATGAAAAGGATGGTCCTGTCTTCAAGATAAAAGATGACCCACGTATCACGCACGTGGGCCATTTCATCCGCAAGACCAGCATCGACGAGCTTCCACAGTTCATCAATGTCCTGAAGGGCGATATGTCCATCGTGGGACCGCGTCCGGCGCTTCCCCGTGAGGTGCGCCAGTACACGCCCTACCAGAAGGAACGCCTTCTGGTGAAGCCGGGCATCACCTGCTTCTGGCAGACACGCAGGAACCGCGATAGTATCAGCTTCGACGAGTGGGTCGGTCTTGATCTTCTGTATATCAAGAAGTGCAGCGTACTGACCGATCTGAAGCTCATCATTCAGACGGTAGGCGTTGTTCTGACTGCTCAAGGGAACTGAAAGCATTTGGGGAGTGTGCGATATGGTGCGGAAGCTGCTGAATCGAAGTTGATTTCCAGCAATATGGACAGTGCATTGCTCCAGTACGAGAGTCTTCTCGTTAAGCCGGGCATTACGTGCTACATGCAGACGTGAATGAAGCGTGATGTGATAGGTTACGACGAGGGGTTGGCCTGGTCCTGATTTATATTAACCAGTGCGATGCTTGGTCGGATTTCAGGATTGTGATTCAGGCCGCAGAGTGTGTTCTTACGGCATGGGGGAGCTAGATTGCAACACGTTTTCATTATTGGCTCGAAGGGAATCCCTGCACAGTATGGCGGTTACGAGACCTTCGCTGACAAACTGACGGAAGGCAACAACCCAATGAAATTGATCCTGAAAGTCAGCATTGGTTAAACAGCGCTATGTGTGTTAAAGGATTACTTAAACTGGTTTCAAAACGTTTGGTTTCTGATTCTCCGCTTCCGCGGGGGTAAGGTGCATTGGTGAATAACATGGCGGTTTCTAATTCCGTTCGCTTTGACCTGGAGCGCTGGTAGCTGTGTCCTTGGCAGAAGCACAGAAGATTTTTACTAGCCTGGGGCTGCCCAACCGAGTCGAGGTCATGGGTGCGCCCGTGGACCCGTGGACGATGGAGCAAACGGTCGAGGCGACCGACGCCCTCATCGAGAACGGGCTTTTCGCCCACCTTATTGGCGTGAACGCCGACAAGCTGCTGCAGATGAGAGATGACCCCGAGATGGATGCCTGCGTAAGGCGTTGCGAGGTCGTGAATGCCGACGGCGCGTCTATGGTGATGGCTGCTCAGAAGCTGGGTGTATCCTTGCCCGAACGCGTTGCCGGTGTGGATCTAATGCAGGAACTCTGCAAGATGGCCGCTGAGCGTAGTCACACGGTATACCTGTTGGGTGCTAAGGCCGAGATTGTAGAGAAGACGGCTCGAGTTTTGCGGGCGACCTACCCGGGTCTCAATGTCGTGGGCTTCCGAGATGGCTATTTCGGGAACGATGAATTCGACTCGGTCGTGTCGGAAGTGGAGGAGACTCATCCCGACATCGTCTTTGTGGGCATAACCTCGCCCAAGAAGGAGCGCCTGATCGAGCGCTTCCGCGAGCTGGGTGCTACGGGCGCTTTCGTGGGCGTGGGCGGATCGTTCGACGTTATATCCGGAAATATCCCCCGCGCCCCTATGTGGATGCAGCGGGCCAACCTGGAATGGTTGTTCCGCATGATGCAGGAGCCGGGACGGCTCGTGAAGCGCTATGTGATGGGAAATACCCGCTTCTGGATTCTGCTACACAAGGAAATGAGGGCAAAGAGCCATGCGTAAGAAGGTTATGCTCGTTTTCGGGACGCGCCCTGAGGCGATAAAGATGTGCCCGCTCGTAAACGTGCTCAAGAGTCGTCCCGACGACTTCGACGTCATCGTGACCGTGACGGGCCAGCACCGGGAGATGCTCCAGCAGGTCCTGGACGTGTTCGGGGTCGTACCAGACCATGACCTCAAGGTGATGAGGCCAGGCCAGACCCTATTTGACGTGACCTGCGACGTGCTCACGCGGCTGAAGCCGATTCTTGAGAAAGAGAGGCCCGACGCCGTGCTCGTGCACGGGGACACCACGACCTCCTTCGCGGCGGCCTTGGCCTGCTTCTACCTGCAGGTGCCGGTGGGGCACGTGGAGGCCGGGCTTAGGACACACGACATCTACAGCCCCTGGCCGGAGGAGTTCAACCGCCAGGCCGTGGACATCATCACGCACTGGTACTTCGCGCCCACCGAGCAGTCGAGGCAGAACCTACTCGAAGAAGGCAAGCCGAAGGAGCGCATCTGGGTTACTGGTAACACAGGCATCGATGCCCTTCGCACCACGGTGCGCAAGGGCTACTCCGACCCAGAGCTCGACTGGGCGGATGGGTCTCGTCTCATCCTCATCACGGCGCACCGCCGCGAGAACCTGGGCGAGCCCATGCACCGGATGTTCCGCGCTATCCGGCGTGTCATGGAGGAGCACCCTGACACCAAGGCCGTCTATCCTATCCACATGAACCCTGAGGTGCGGAAGGCCGCTCACGCTGAGCTCGACGGGTTCGATCGCCTGCGCATAATCGAGCCTCTCGACGTGCTTGACTTCCACAACTACATGGCTAGGAGCTATCTTGTGCTTACCGACTCCGGCGGCATCCAGGAGGAGGCCCCCAGCCTGGGTAAGCCGGTCCTCGTCATGCGCGACACCACCGAGCGTCCCGAGGGCGTGGCGGCCGGCACCCTGAAGCTCGTGGGCACCGACGAGGACGTTATTTATAGGGAGTTCTCCCGCCTGCTCTCCGATCCCGAGGAGTACGCGGAGATGAGCCACGCTAGCAACCCCTATGGCGACGGGCATGCCTCGGAGCGGATCGCCGACGTACTGGCGGCCGAGGAGGTCTCATGAGGGTAGACGACTACATCAAGCGTGAGGGGCAATCGTCCATCGAGACGCACCGGCTCACGGACGAGGAGCTTGCGCGGCTCCAGCGTGTCGAGCTTGAGATTGCCGAGGACATCATCAATCTTTGCGAGGATAACGGCATCGACTACATGCTCGGGGGTGGATCGTGCCTGGGCGCGATGCGCCACAACGGCTTCATTCCCTGGGACGACGACATCGACATCAACATGACGCTCAAAGCCTGGAGGAAGCTATTCCCCCTCATCGTCGAGAGGTTTCCGGAGAAGTATTGGGTCTGGAGTACTGACACCGGTGCCGAGATAAACGCAATAAGAATTTATTATGAAGGGACTTCTTTCCGAGAGCTGGGAAATCCATCAAATAAGGACGCCGGCATCTTCGTCGACATATTCGTCATCCAGAACGCCCCGACCAATAAGCTCTTACGCACCATGCAGGGCGTGCTGTCCTTGGGGGTGCGCTACATCTCCTCCTGCGTGAGGCTCTACGGGCAGCGTGACTTCTTCGAGGAGGCTTTCAAGGACAACGAGGAGGCACTCAAGGGCTACCGGAAACGCTTCACCGTGGGGCGGCTCTTCTCCTTCCGGGACGTACACGCTTGGGTCAAGACCTACGCGCATGTTGACGGGCTCTGCCACGACGACCACTCGAAGTACGTGACCATCCCCACTGGGATGCAGATGTACTTCGGCGAGCTCATGCCACGCGACAAGATATTCCCGACAGTGAGGCACGAGTTCTGCGGGCGCCAGTGGAAGGTGCCGCACGACGCGGACGCCTACCTCACGAGGCTCTATGGCGACTGGCGGCAGCTCCCGCCCGAGGACAAGCGCGAGCGCCACCTCATCGTTTCCATCGACTTCGGCAAGGCCGGTGAGACACATGAGTGAGCAGGTTGCCATCAAGGGTCCCCTCGATGGAGTCGCCGTGATTTTCGCTGGTGGCACAGGCTCGCGCATGGAGGGTGCCAAGCGCCCCAAGCAGTTCCTTGAGCTGGGCGGCGAGGCCATCATCTGCCACGTGCTAGACCGCTTCGAGGAGGCCGACTGCATCCAGGCTGTCGCGGTCGTTTGCGTCAAGGGCTGGACCGGCTACCTCGGCAGGCTCATCGAGAAGGGCGGCTACCACAAGGTGGCGGGCATCGCTCCCGGAGGCGAGACGGGGCAGGAGTCCATACGCAACGGCCTCTCCCTCCTCCGGGAGAGGGGCCTCGTGGACGACGGGAGCGTCGTCCTCATCCACGATGGCGTGCGGCCACTCATAACAGCGCAGACAATCGAGGACTGCTACCGGTCGGTGAGGGAGCGCGGCTGCACGGCCGTGACCGCGCCTGCCACCGAGACCGTCATCGTCGTGGACGGCGGCAAGGTCGATTCAGTCGTCGACCGGTCGCGCTGCAAGCTTGCCCGAGCACCCCAGGGCTTCCGCTTCGGCGAGCTGTGGGAGGCCCACCAGAGGGCCCTTTCCGAGGGCAGGGACGACTTCGTGGACTCGGTATCGCTCATGAGCCACTACGGCCACGAGATATACGTCGTGGACGGCCCCGAGGAGAACATCAAGATTACGACTCCGCGTGACTTCCTCACGTTCAAGGGGTTCGTGGACCTAAAGGAGTACGAGCAGATATGGAGATGAGCGTTTGTTGGGACGCCGCGCGAAAGATCGCGGCGCGGGATGACCTGCCATGGGATGACCTCGATGGCAAGACCTATATCGTGACCGGGGCGACAGGGCTCATAGGCTCTGAGCTCGTGCGCGTCCTGCTCTGCCGTCGGGCGGAGACGGGTACGGGCATCCGTGTCGTCGCGCCGGTGAGGAACGTTGCCAAGGTGCAGGCCCTATTCGCGGGTCACGAGGGCTTCGAGGCCCTGCCCTGGTCCATGGGCGAGGCGTTGCCCAAAACCGCCGCCGCCGACTACGTGGTGCATGCGGCCTCATCCACCTCGAGCCGTGACTTCTCCGAGCGGCCTGTCGAGGTCATCGAGACCGTCGTGAACGCTGCGGGGGAGGTGCTCGCATGCGCCGAGTGGGCGCGCGCCGGGCGCGCGCTCCTGCTGTCCACGATGGAGGTCTACGGCGACGTGGCGGGCAAGATCACAGAGGATATGGGCGGGACCTTGGACACCATGAGCCCCCGCTCGAGCTACCCCGAGGCCAAACGCCTGGCCGAGTGCCTCTTCGCCTCGCACGCCGCAGAGCGAGGGGCGCACGCCACGGTCGCCCGCCTCACCCAAACCTTCGGGGAGGGGGTCTCTCCCCGTGATGGGCGGGTCTTCGCGGAGTTCGCCCGTTGCGCCCTGCGCGGTGAGGACATCGTGCTCCTTTCCGATGGCAGCAAGCGCAACCAGTACCTCTCGGTGGACGACGCCGTGAGGGCGATACTAATCCTTCTAGCCAACGGCGGGGACGGGAAGGCTTACAACGTCGCCAATCCGGCCACCTTCTGTAGCATCAAAGAGATGGCCGGCCTCGTGGCCGAGGAGCTGGGCGGCGGTCGCTGCCAGGTCACCTTTGGCATCGACCCGGTCCGGACCGCGACCTTCCGCAAAGGATCGGTCATAGACCTCGACGTCTCGCGCCTGGAGGCGCTCGGCTGGGCGCCCGAGCAGGGGCTTCCCGAGATGTACAAGGCGATGGCGGCGTGCTGGGGCGATGACCTTGGCTAGGCCGCGCGTCCTGGTCATGATGGCCACCTACAACGGCGAGAAGTATGTCGCCGAGCAGATAGAGAGCGTCCTCTCCCAGGAGGGCGTGGACGTGACCCTGCGCATATCCGATGACGGATCCTCGGACGGCACCTGCTCCATTTGCGAGGGGTTCGCGGAGCGCGATTCGCGCGTGCGCTTCCGGCGGAACCCTGCCAACAAGGGGCTCGCCAAGAACTTCATGGACATGGTCTGGGAGGACGGGGCCGATGGCTTCGACTGGTATGCCTTCTCCGATCAGGACGACGTGTGGCTCCCGGAGAAGCTGACCCGGGCAATCGAGGCTCTTGAAGAGCGGGCCCCGGAGGGGCCGGCCCTCTACTACTCAGACGTCGAGAACGTGGGGGCCGACCTCAGCGGCGGCACGCGAGAGTACGCCGCGTGGGCCAGCTGCGCCCACAGCCTCCTGGCTGTCCTTACGGTGAACTGGGCCTCTGGCTGCACGATGGTCTTCAATCCTGCGCTCCGCACATGGATTCTGTCGTACGAGCCGAGCTCGTACGACAGAATCCATGACGGCTGGTTGCACCTAGCCGCCATGGTTTCTGGCACTGTCGTGGCCGACCTCGGCCACTCCTACATCAAGCGCAGGATTTCCGGCGAGAACCAGGTGGGCGAGCGCGATTTGGAGGATACGGAGTCTCTGGCTTCAGTGTCGTACAGATGGAAGCGCATTTTCCGGGAGAGCAATCATGTGCAGACACACGTCGCCGCGCAGCTTTTGGAGGGCTTCAGAGACAAAATGAGGCCAGAGGACGAGGAGCTGGTCAGGATGTTCGCCGCAATGCCACATTCCGCTGCGGTCCGTGTGCGCATAGCCAAGAAGCTCGCCGTCTGCCCCTTCCCTACGAAGAGCATGGCCCGTGGCTACGCAGCCAAAGCGCTCATGAACAGGTTGTGATTGCTTATGGTTCTCGCAGTGTTACAAACCATCCTGGTCATGCTGATTACCTTTTTCGTGTACTATTCGAACGGCGGCGACCTACTCGCGCCTGCGTGCCTCGCTTGCTTCGCCTCGATTCTTTGCTCTGCGGGTGCGATTTATGACTGTTGGAGATGGAGTTATCAGCTTGGTGCTGCCGAGGTTTTTGTCTTCTCAGGTGGACTGCTCTGCTTCGTTGTCCCAGCTACTTTTTTTAACAAGAAAGGCGATGGGAGCACCCAAGAGCGATGCAAGCCAATCATTATCCCCAAGGTGGTCACCTACGGCGTCATCGCCTTTGGTCTTGTAGCTGCTTATCTTTATGTCCGTGCCATCATGCAGGTTGCGGGTGGGTCGGGTGACTGGTCGCAGACCATGCAGTCTTATAGACATAACGTAGCCTATGGTGATGCGGATGATCAGATTCCCAGCTCCGTAAGCCGACTTTTCAAGCTATTTATGGCTTTCGCCTATGCCTACGTTTTTATCTTCATGAATGACCTAGTGGTCGAAAGGAAAGCTCGTTGGGCATATCTGCTTCCTGGTCTAATTTACTGCGGAGCTTCCCTCAGCCAGGCGTCGCGCGGGCAGATTATCGCTTTCCTTTTTGCAAGCGTCATTATGTTCTGGGTTCTTCGAAAGAGGTATACCGGGAAGACCGTGCACGTTCCATTTTCCGTTATCGCCGCAACCGTTGTCGTTATCGTGGCTGGGCTGGCATTGTTCGCCATGGCAAATGAGCTTGTCGGAAGGACAACCGCCAAGACGCCGCTTGACTCGGTCATGACCTACATAGGCGGTTCCGTTGTCGGCCTAGACATGTTCTTGGATAACCCCGGTGCAGCTATTTCGCCGAACAATATCTTCGGCGCGGAGACGTTTCGTGGCCTCTATTCATTCTTGGGGCGCACGTTTGATATCCCGGAATACGAATATACCTTCCAGCTGGAATATCGGTATGCGAACGGCACGAATATAGGGAACCTTTATACCGCTTACCGTTACTACCTGCATGATTTCGGCGCTTTGGGATTGGTGATTCTCACAGCCTTGCAGGGTTTGGTTTTCGGGGTTGCTTACAGGCATATTACCGTTGGCAAGTTCAAAGACACAGCCACGCGCCTTGGCTCTGAGACAATCATTTTCTCGTACCTCGCTCTCTCTGTTGCATTTCTTCCCATCGCCGATTATCTGTTCCATCAGTATTTCAATCCCACTACGTTGCTCACACTCTTGATGTTCATCTTTGCAATCTTTATCTTGAGCCGACTTTCACGCTTGAGAATTAGAAGGAATGAACTTCCCAAAAGTAAAAGCGGTCCCTTTGGGCTCAGAAAGCGCTTTCGCCATCAAGGAAGGCCCGTGAGGGGTGTCTTCAAATGAACTATCATTCGCTAGCAAGAAACGCTGGTACGGCTTTTCTTGCCCAAGGCGTGGCAATGCTGCTGAGCATAATCCAGACACTGCTGGTTCCCAAACTTCTGGGAACCAGGCAGTACGGTTACTGGCAGCTCTTTATCTTCTACACATCGTACGTGGGGTTTGCGCACTTTGGCCTTAATGACGGCGTCTATCTTGTCAAGGGCGGTCAGACCCGCGATACCATCGATAAGAGATCCGTCAACTCGCAGTTCACTTTCGGGATATGCTTCCAGCTGGCCATAGCCTTGGCGATCGTCCTTGCGGCGCTCGGCGGAGGCTTCGGCCCAGACCGCGATTTCGTCATCGTCTGCACAGGCATCTTCCTTACGATTCAGAATGCCGCGAGTTACCTTATGTACCTCCTTCAGGCCATGAACGAGACGCGGCGGTCATCCTACTCTACCATCGTCGAGCGGCTCACCTTCCTCGTGCCCCTGGTCGTGCTGCTTGCGGTGCGCTACCACTCCTACCAGCCCTTCGTGATTTCCTACATCTTCTCGAGCGTGGTGCAGCTCTGCTACTGCCTCTGGTACTGCCGCGACTTCGTGCGCTCCGGACTGGAGCCGCTGCCGCAGGCGGCCCGGGAGGCCTGGGGCTCCATTAGGGTGGGCTTCAAGCTCATGATCGCCAACATCGCGAGCCAGCTCATCCTGGGAGTGGCCCGCTTCGCCATCGACGCGGCCTGGGGCATCGACACATTCGGCGAGCTCTCGTTCGCGCTCTCGATGGTGATCTTCTTCCTGGCCTTCGTGAGTCAGGCTTCCATGGTGCTCTTCCCGGCCCTCAGGCAGGTGAACGGCGACGAGATGAGGCGCTTCTTCCGCAACGCCCGCGACGCAATGTCGCTCTTCTTCCCCGTCATCTACATCCTCTACTACCCCTTCGTTTGGCTGCTCTCCCTGTGGCTTCCCAAGTACGCGAACAGCTTCGTCTACTTCGTGTTCTTGATTCCCATCTGCGTCTTCGACAGCAAGATGAACATCTGCTGCACGACCTTCTTCAAGGTCCTACGGGAGGAGGGGCGCCTTCTCTGGGTGAACCTCTGGACCTGCGCTGCGAGCGCGCTTTTCACTCTCATCGGCGTCTTTGTCTTCCAGTCCATCTTCGTGGTCATCGGCGGGGTCGTGGTGGCGATTGTGGGCAGGAGCGTGTGGTCCGAGACCAGGCTCACCCGCGAGCTGGACGTGCCGTCGTCGCACGCCGTCACGGCGGGCGAGCTCGCCCTGACGGTGGACTTCATCGCGACGGCGATGCTGCTGCCCGCTCCCTGGTCCCTGGCCGCCTACTGCGCGGCCTACGGAGCCTTCCTCTTCGCCTTTCGGGGCAGGGGCCAAGAGCTCGCAGTTAAGACGCTTCGGGTTGCCAGGAGGCGGCAGTGAACATTAACGGCCTATCTCATAGGAGCTCTGATCTACAGCAATGAAGGGAATCATCCTCGCGGGAGGCTCGGGAACCCGGCTCTACCCGCTCACGAGCGTGACGAGCAAGCAGCTGCTTCCCGTCTACGACAAGCCGATGGTGTACTACCCGCTCTCGACTTTGATGCTGGCGGGGATACGGGACATCCTGATCATCTCGACCCCCACCGACCTACCGAATTTCGAGCGGCTCCTGGACGACGGGAGCCAGTTCGGACTCAACCTCTCCTACGCCGAGCAGTCCAGCCCCGACGGCCTGGCCCAGGCCTTCGTCATCGGCGAGGGCTTCATCGGCGGAGAGCCCTGCGCCCTCGTCCTGGGCGACAACATCTTCTACGGCAACGGACTCTCTAGGCACCTGCGCCGGGCGGTCTCTAAGGCTGAGAAGGAAGGCGGGGCCACTGTCTTCGGCTACCACGTGGACGACCCGGAGCGCTTCGGGGTGGTGGAGTTCGACGACCAGTTCAACGCGGTCTCCATCGAGGAGAAGCCGGAGCATCCCAAAAGCTCCTACGCAGTGACGGGCCTCTACTTCTACGACTCCCGCGTCTGCGAGATGGCCAAGCAGGTGAAGCCCTCCGCCCGGGGCGAGCTGGAGATCACGACCTTGAACCAGATGTACCTGGAGGACGGCTCGCTCTCCGTGGTGACGCTGGGGCGGGGCTACGCCTGGCTCGACACCGGGACCATGGAGTCCCTCTACGAGGCGGGCGAATTCGTGCGCTCCGTGGAGCGGGCCCAGGACCTGCCCGTGAGCGTGCCCGAGGAGATTGCCTACGAGAACGGGTGGATCGACAAGGGAACGCTGATTGCCGCCGCCGAGAGGTACGGCAAATCCGTGTACGGGCAGCACCTGAAGCAGGTGGCCTCCGGCTCCTTGGTCGGGGAGGTGCCCCATGAGTAATGAGATCGAGTTCGAGAGAGAGTTGAGGGTTACCGAGACCAATATCAAGGGTCTGAAAGTCGTTGGCCTTGCAGTGCATGGCGACTCTCGTGGCTGGTTCAAGGAGAACTGGCAGCGGGCTAAGATGACGGCTTTGGGCATTCCCGACTTTAGGGTCATTCAGAACAACATCTCCTTCAACGCCGAGCGGGGCGTGACCCGGGGCATCCACGCCGAGCCCTGGGACAAGTTCATATCTGTGGGAGCGGGGAAGATATTCGGGGCTTGGACGGACCTGCGCCAAGGTTCCTCCACCTACGGCAAGACATACACCTGCGAGATGGGCCCGGACACGGCGGTCTACGTGCCAAGAGGAGTTGGCAACGGCTTCCAAGCGCTCGAGGACGGGACGGTCTACACCTACCTGGTTGACGCCCACTGGTCTGCCGAATTGAAGGAGACCTACACCTTCGTGAACCTGGCGGACCCGGCGCTCGGTATCGAGTGGCCGATACCTCTCATTGAAGCAACTCTGAGCGAAGCTGACAAACATCACCCCTACCTCAAGGACGTCGTTCCCATGGCTCCGAAGCGCACCCTGGTCACGGGATACAACGGCCAGCTGGGACGTGCGGTCCGTGCGCTCGTCGAGGAGCGCGGCATGGACTCCACCTTCGACTGGACCGACCGGGACGAGTTCGACATGGGAAACCCGGAGGAGTACTCCAAGTTCGACTGGGACCTCTACGGGACGGTCATCAACTGCGGGGCCTACACGGCCGTGGACAGGGCTGAGACCTCGCAAGGCAGGCGCGACGCCTGGGCGGCCAACGCGACGGGGTCGGCCCTTCTGGCCCGTACCTGCGCCGAGCACGGGATAACCTTGGTGCACATATCGAGTGACTACGTCTTTGACGGGACGCGCGAGTTGCACGACGAGGAGGAGCCCTTCTCGCCGCTCTCCGTCTACGGCCAGTCCAAGGCGGCGGGCGATCTGGCCGTGGCCGGCTGCCCCCGCCACTACATACTACGGTCTTCTTGGGTCATCGGCGACGGGCATAACTTCGTCAAGACCATGATGAGGCTCTCCAACCGCGTGGCAGATCCCGATGACAAGCTAGATCATGTCACCGTGGTCAACGACCAGCTGGGACGACTCACCTTCACTCACGACATGGCCCAGGCCATCTTCCACCTGCTGGATACGCACGCCCCCTATGGCACCTACGACTGCACGGGGTCAGGCGCGGTCAAATCGTGGGCTGACATCGCCCGGGCCTGCTTTGAGGTCGCGAACGGCAACGGCGACAGGGTGGTACCGGTGAGCACTGCCGATTACTACGCGAGCGCCCAGGGCCCCGTGGCCCCGCGCCCGGTGCACTCGGCGCTCGACCTCGGCAAGCTCGAGGCCGCCGGTTTTTTCATGCCCGACTGGGAAGAGAGCCTGAAGGCATACCTCTCCAAGTTTCTGAAGGATGGTGAGTAGCCATGGAAGAGACCTTCGAGCCTACGAACATCATCGTCACGGGCGGCTGCGGGTTCATCGGGTCCAACTTCGTGCGCTGGGTGGCCAAGGAGCACCCCGAGGTGCACGTGACGGTGCTGGACAAGCTGACGTATGCGGGCAACCCGGAGAACATAGCTGGGCTTCCCGAGGATCAGGTGGAGCTCGTGGTGGGAGACATCTGCAACGCCGACCTGCTGGACACGATAGTCCCGGGCCACGATGCCATCGTCCACTACGCGGCCGAGTCCCACAACGACAACTCGATTTTGGACCCGGAGCCCTTCGTGCAGACGAACGTGGTGGGAACCTATCGCCTGCTCCAGGCGGCCAGCAAGTACGACGTGCGCTACCACCACATCTCGACTGACGAGGTCTACGGCGACCTGGCCCTCGACGAGTCCCGTCGCTTCGAGCCAGACGACCCGTACAAACCCTCAAGCCCGTACTCCTCCACCAAGGCCTCGAGCGATCTCCTGGTCCGAGCATGGGTGCGCACCTACGGCGTGCGGGCGACGATATCTAACTGCTCCAACAATTACGGCCCCTACCAGCACGTTGAGAAGTTCATACCCAGGCAGATAACCAACATCCTCTGTGGCATACGCCCCAAGCTCTACGGCACGGGGGAGAATGTCCGTGACTGGATCCACACCGAGGACCACTCCCGGGCGGTGTGGGGCATCCTGACCTGCGGCCGCATAGGCGAGACCTACCTGATCGGGGCCAACGGGGAGCGGTCGAACATCGACGTCCTGCGTCAGATTCTCAAGGACATGGGCCAGCCCGAGGACGCCTTCGACTGGGTCAAGGACCGCCCGGGGCACGACCGGCGCTATGCCATCGATCCCACCAAGCTGGAGCAGGAGCTGGACTGGCATCCAATACACACCGACTTCGCGGAGGGGCTCAAACAGACCATCGACTGGTACCGCGAGCACGAGTCATGGTGGCGGCCTGTCAAGGAGACCACCGAGAAGAAATATGCAGCCCAGGGGCAGTAGCCACATGGGGAGCAAACACAAATCTCTCTGTTAGACCAGCATTGACGTAGCTGTCTGCTTCTCCCAATAGTCCCAGAAGGGCTGGGGGCGATCGATCATCTGGCGGCGCGTATGCTCGTAGGAGCCTGAGGCGCTCTGGCCCGAGAGCGTCCGGAGCCTGTCGGCGTCCGACCGTCTCGCCTGCTCGAGCCACATGAACCATGACAGGTAGTGGTCCAGCCACTTGGTGGAGACGCCGTGGAAGCCGGCGAGGAAGATCGAGAGCCTCTGGTGCAGGGCGTTGACCATGCCGAGCTCGCCGTCCTTCTGCAGGTCCGTCCTGGTCGCTGCGTGCTCGGCGATGCCGAGGGCAGGGAGCACGCGCCGGTAGCCCTGGTGGGCATCGGTCGCCACCCAGGTGCCGGGGCCGAGGTCCCTGATTGCCTCCTTCAGGGCCTCGTCCCCGGGCCTGCCCCTGTCTGCCAGGCGGCAGAACCCGTCTCCGGCGTCGTTCGCGCCGCAGACGATGCAGACCTTGAGGCCGGAGATGCCCCTGGCATGGACGGCTCCGCCGTGCCTGTGGGGAGCCCTCGGCATCCCGGCTGCGCTCCTTGTCCTGTTGCCCGTGAGGGACTCGTCGAGATAGGTCCCGTCGACCTGCCAGGAGACCGAAGGCCCTGTCCGGAAGGGCAGAAGCGATCTTTCCATGACCTCGCAGAGCCTCATGCGGCAGAACCAGGAGATGCGCAGGCAGACGTGGCAGGTCCTGGCGCACTCCCTGAGGCTCCTGCCAGAGAGGGCCGACTCCACGAAGAGGGACCATGTCGCGGCATCGAGCTTGGAGGCGGCGAGCAGGCCCCTGCTCTTAGCCGAGAAGGTGCGCCCGCACTCCCTGCAGAGCCACCTCTGGGACCCGTCGCGATCGTGGCCCTTCCTGATGAAGGAGGAGGATCCGCACCAGGGACAGGCCTCGGGGGCCGCATCGCCTGCCGCCTGGCCGAGCTCCCGCGCGACCGCCGCCTTCGTCGCATCGATGAGCTCGCGCTTCTCCTCGAGGGAGAGCCCCTCCATCTCATGGAGTATGATATCCAGCATCCCGTCTCCGTTTCTTTGATGTCGATGTTTGGCGACATTCATCTTAGGGCGGAGGCGGGACATTATTGCGTCAATGCTGGTCTAACAGAGAGACACAAATCTAATTCGGAGGAACATGACCATACCAAGTGTGGTGACCCAAGCTTCTTCTGGTTTTCACGGCTAGACGATATGGAGAAAGGCGGCTGGAACCTCATTCAAGAAACAAGGGCCCTCTGTGGGGCATCGTGGGTTAGGCTTCGGTTGTCCGACCGGCCTGCCACATTTCGCAGGAGGTCCCAGCCATGCTCTATCGTACCAGCATCGGGCTCGACGTTCATGCACGTTCCATCGCCGCCACGGCTTTCATCCCGGAGACCGGAGAGGGTTGGTTGAGATTCTGAGCGCAACACTGCAATCCGAGATGCAACAGGTGCATGCAGTCCTGCGGAAATGGCCCCGAATGCGTTGCGCCTTCCTCTGCAGACGGCCTCCAGGCGTCCGGGATGATGCCGGCCATGGATGCCGGGGGGCCTTCAGGTCCATGCTTGCGCCGGACCCCCGTCCCTGGAGCTGCAGGACTTGCTGCAACGCCCCGGAGGCCCCTGGATGCGGACCATGCCGTGCCGGCCGGAAGATGCCTGCGGAGCTCTTCCCGATACGGACCTTGCCTCAGATGCCCCTATGTGCTGAGCTGTAATCTTCTGGTGGACAGGGGGACGGCAGGAACTGGCAGCGTATATCCTCTGCCCAGATGCCCGCCCGCCAGCACCAGGAGATTGGAGAAGCGAGATGTCGGCGGTGCAGGCGGGACCGGGAAGGCGGAATCGAGGGACAGGGGCAGGCTCCCCCGGCAGTACACGGAGGAGCACCGGCTCGAGGCAGTCGAGTACTACAGGAAGGCAGTCGAGGCCGATCCGAAGAAGAGCATCAGGGAGTGCGCCTCGGAGCTCGGGACCAGCGACAAGACCCTGAACGACTGGATCATCAAGCACTCGAAGACCGGGAAGGTGACCCAGGAGAGGACGGACGAGCAGAAGGAGCCCGGCGCGGCGAGGAAGCGCATAAGGGAGCTCGAGGCAGAGAACGAGTTCCCAAGAAAGGCGGCAGCCTTCTTCGCCAGGAGCCTCTGACGCAGGACAGGTACCGGCTCATGCTGGCGGAGAGGGCGGACTACAGCATCTCGATGATGGCGCGGGTGCTGGGCGTGAGCAGGTCGGGATTCTATCGGTGGCTGAAGGCGGGCGGCAGCGGGGAGGATCCGTGGGGTCCCCTCAAGGAGGCCATCATCGAGATATGGGACGCGAGCGGGAGGCGGTTCGGCTTCCGCAAGGTCTGGTCCAAGCTGACAGGGGATCCCAAGTACGGCCGCTTCGCAGGCACGACCCTCTACCGCGTGCGGAAATGCATGTCCGAGCTGGGGATACGCGGCATCTGCCCCAACGCCTCCAGGAGGACGACAGTGCCGGACAGGGACGCGCCTGAGCGGCCTGACCTCATAGAGAGGAACTTCTCGAGCCCCGTCCCGACCACGAAGCTCGTGGGCGACATAACCTATCTCAGGACCACGGGCGGCTTCATCTACCTGGCCGTGGTCATAGACCTGTGCACGCGCATGGTCGTCGGCTGGAGCATACGGGACAGCATGAGGGCAGGCCTCGTGGTCGCAGCCCTCAAGATGGCCCATTCGCGCGGATACGTCGCCGGAGGGGCCATATTCCACAGCGACCGCGGCAGCCAGTACACAAGCGCCGAGCTCGCCGCCTGGGCAGCAGCGCACGGCGTGAGGCTCTCCGTGGGCCGCACAGGGAGCTGCCACGACAATGCGGTCGCGGAGGGCTTATGTGCTTGAGCACATAAGCCCTCTAATGCGCTGGATGCGATTATGTGCCGAGTGGGTGCCGGACGGCAGGCGGAGGGGCCCGGCCAT
>OCTW011528598.1_pt1 | contig 19868 bp, 14 predicted proteins | sample 1539671 | NCBI WGS metagenome assembly OCTW01 (sample SAMN02144230, study PRJEB22623) | gut metagenome | biome: sheep rumen | host: Ovis aries | place: New Zealand
AATCCAAGACAAACTCACTTGGCTTTAGAATCAGAGCAAACAAAGATTCAATTAATTTATACAATTAACAAAATCAACTCCTTTCATATTTTCTATTGACATTTAATAGTATGTCTTTAAAAGGCGAGCATACTTTGGTGAAATTTTTGTATACGTTTTGCCCTTCAAACTTCTATGCAAAGATTATCATATACACCTGCCACTTTCAAGTAAAATATCAATTATTTCATGAAATAATTGAAATTCTTTAAAATACGGATTTTTCTCCATTTTATCATCATTTTTATTTACGGAAGATATTCCGTATTATGTTAAATCTTCCGTATTAGGAATCACTCCTATTATTTTGATTTGCAAATTATGCCGGAAGATATTCCGTATTTATTTAAAACACCGCTTGCCATCCCCAAAACAAAAAATACGTCTACCCTTTTTATGTAAAAACTCTTAATAAATATTAAGCATCCACTATTTTTATAGTTCTTCTGCTGATATTTAGAATTGCATCATCATCCAAATAAAATTACTTTATTTAATTTATACTCTATTATTCATATAAAATCGGTGATATATACTTGTCAAACCATCACGAAATTGATAAACTACTTAAAAATCAGAAAAGAGGAATTATGATGGGAAAATCAAATGTCATAAAGAAAAATGAAATCTTAAGTCAAGAGAATGTGATGTCGATCCTTGATACATGTTATACTAAAGCCTTAGATGGTATTCCAAAAGTTAGCAAACCAGTGGATGTCTTAGCTGAAGAATATTTACAAAAGAACAAAAATGTTCAAAAAGCAGCACAAGCCCTTATAAATGCACAGCAAGTGAAAAGTGCAACATCGGGTTTTATTACCAGTTTAGGCGGATTAATTACCTTACCCGTTGCTGTACCGACTAATATAACCAGTGTACTCTATATCCAAATGCGGATGGTTGCTGCCATTGCCTATATGGGCGGTTATGATTTGCAGTCAGACAAAGTTCAAACCTTTGTATATGCTTGTTTATTAGGAAACTCTTTGAATGATGTTCTCAAAGGAACAGGCGTTAAATTTGGGCAAAAACTAGCGACCAACTCAATTCAGAAAATCAGTGGAGAAACAATTGTGAAAATCAATCAGAAAATCGGTATGAGATTTATCACCAAATTTGGCGAAACCGGGGTTATTAATTTAGGCAAAGCAGTTCCTTTGGTAGGTGGTCTGATCGGTGGTGGCGCTGATCTTTTTGCAACAACGACCATTGGCTTTGCGGCCACAAAACTCTTTCTTGGAAAATAGACAGGAACCTCAAGTGAGGTTCCTCTTTTCATTTTGAAACAGATAATGCTAATAACTCACTGGCACTATGGGCATCACTATAGCGCAACATCACCTGATCCTTTTTCACATTGGATAATAGATTCATATCCCCATACCATATTAACTGTGAATCAATAACACAATAACGTACAGGAATAATATCATAGCTATGAACAATAACCCCTGCTTGTTTTAACATTCCGATGTATTGTGATTGTCTTTCCTGCTGATCTTCAATACATTTATCAGGATTCAAACATAAAGCAGTAATAATGACACCTCTTTCCATCACCGACTTGAATAACTTTGTATAATGCATCACTGATGATTTAGATAAAGTTGATGATGAAATGACAATTTCTTTATTGGCATGTAATAAGTCATCATCATATAAAGACTGATACTGATTAGCGTCAAAGAAAGACTGTTCACTTTTGGTTGGTACATAAAGACTTGAGACAATATGAAAACCATTCTTCTTATAGGTTGTCATACGCTTATGAGACATACGTTCAAAGACAGGAATATGGATATCAATATAATCATACACAATAGAGCTTTGCTTTCCTTCATAGTCTCTGGTAATACGGCCAATAGCCTGGGCAGTTCTGCCTTCATAAGAAATCGGTGATGCCAGCATGATGGTATCAGCCCGTGGGAAGTCAAAGCCTTCACCAGCTAATTGAATAGTCGCAATCAAAATAACACTTTCTTCATCAGGAATGGTTTTTAAATGATTGAGGATTTCTTCTTTTTCTTTCTTTGTCTTATTACCAACCAGTAATAAGACATGATCAGCTTCTCCTTTAAGACGATGATATAAATTCTGACACTGATCGACAAACTTCCCTAATACTAATGGTGTATGATGCTGTGATAAAACTTGAATGACATCTTTACAGATCATCTCCTGACGATCTTTATGCAGTTTAATAAGATCATTAGCTTCATGTAAAGATAACTCGTGATCTGATAAATTCACCACATTGGTAAAGCGAGGATAAACATAGTGATTAAAAGACTGTTCCATCGCTCTTTTAAAACTTGCATAAGTATAACGAATAGGGCCAAAGGTAAACCCAATAATCGGGGTTAATCCATCGCTACGCTTGGGCGTAGCTGATAAGCCATAAACATAACGTGAGCGAACAACATTGAGAGCATCCCCAATCTGATCACCAGCACAACGGTGACATTCATCCATAATGACCATACCATATTGATCTAATAAGGGATACATGTCTTCTTTTAGACTTTGCATCATGGCTATATCAATGATGCCAGTTAACTTATTTTGTCCGCCTTTCAAAGTTCCAATACAGCTTTTATAATGTTTCTCTATACCTGTTTTCGTATGATAAGTTGGGAGTGGTTCATTGATTTCCAGAAATTTTTCTAAGCTATTATACCATTGTGTTAACAATGTATCGGTGGGCACAATAATAAGTGTCGAAACCTTTCTTTCAGCAATCATCCCACAGGCAACAACTGTTTTACCAAAACCAGTCGTCGCATTTAAAATTCCTATATCATAAGCCATCATATTCTTTAATGCTTGTTTTTGTTCTATGCGCAGATGTCCTTGAAATGCAACATCTATTTTACGCCCCTTTAATCTTTGATCAGTTATGTCATAACGAATATCCGATAAGGCACATTCATGAATCAGCTTCTCATATAAGCCTCTTGGAATCTTGATATAGTCATTGCCATTTTTAAAAGCTTCGATCACTCGACTGACATAATACATCTTTTTCCCTTTACCAATAGACGCATTATATTGACTGTTTTTAAAGGTAGCCATTCTTCTTATTCGATTACGCATCCTGGCCTTTATATTCTTGATATCAATATAAATACCATCCGCTAGAATGATATGCATAGCACCATCAATATCTTCTTTACAAAAAGCATAGATATCATTTTGCCAAGGCTGATCTTCTAATAAATCATCCGCTAATACTCCTAATTCACCATGTACACCCCAAGCTTTGACTTTCTCTTTCACAAAGTCTTCTTTAATCTTAGGATAATGTGTTAAATAAACCCATTGTCTAGCATAAGGCTCCCAATTCTCATCTACAAAACACGTATTATTTTCTAACATAGATTCTCCCTGAAAAGGGAGTGCAATGAGATTTCCAATTTGACCTTCTTGTAAATGATCCTGCATTGGCAACATCCGATCATAAGTTTTAAATGTTTTCATGTCAATGTAGTTAGCCCCAATCGTCAGCAATTCACTGCCAAAACGTCTTGCTAAAGAAGCGTCTATTTCCTTTTCAAAGATAAACCAGACATGTGCACCATGCCCTGAACGTGATCTTTCAACTAAGCAAGGTACGTTCTCTCGTTTACATATTTGACGTAAAGCATTAACTTCTTCTTTCCAGCCATTGTCCTTATTAGCTAAATCTTCATATCTATTATGGTGATCATCAAAGTCAAAGACTAATAAAAACGTTTTATCATCTTCAAGAAGCGGATAAATTCCATGAGTGTATTTCCCATTAAGATGATCAATATAAACTTTAGGATTCACAGGTATAAAATTCCGATGAGGACATTCAATACATTTCATTTTTATGTTCCTATTTTTAGGACAAATCTGATTCCATCTGTCATAACATTGAGGGTAATAACTCGTATAATGATTCTTTTCTACCCTTCTCGCATAAACATCTTTTCTTCCCTTAAAAAAGCTATTAAGCATTGCTGCAGCATCATATCCATAAGATTTTTTTACCGGATTATATTGAGGCTTCTCATACGTGATATGATGCTCGTCAAGTAGTTTCTTTAATCTCTTAATTTCATCTTTTAACTTTTTATTTTCTTCCATTAATGCATTGATATCCATATGATAACCACCTCACCTATACATTCTATCGTATCAAAAAAGATATCAAAAATAAATTCATCTTGTATTCAAACATAAATTTCAATCATTAATATATTCTATCATTGTACTATTTACGACCATATGATTGGTCGACGGGAAATTGCTCCTACACAAACATTATTTCAGCACAAAAAGCATGTCAGGAGTTATTCCTCCATCACATGCTTTTGCTGCATCTCTTTAATATTACATAATGACCTTTATTTCATTAGCGTTGATAATCATAAAGCCTTCACAATCTTTGTAAGCACATCTTCAGTGCAGGAGATTTCATATTCATCAATCTTTAAAGTGATCATATCATGTTTGAACTTAACGCCAGTCAGTCTGCCTTCTAATAAAAGAGAGACTGTGAAATATAATTAAGATCGCAATACTGTTTAATAGTAAATGGTTTTCTTTCTGATTCTAAATGATAACTGCCAAGTTATAACATTTGGTGTTATTTTAGTTAATGTATAAAGATTCCTATTTTACAACTACCTCCATCCATGATAATAGCAAGGAAAAATACTAACAAAAGAGTCTTGTAATTTCATTTTATGAGCATTTAGATTATTGAAATATTTTTATGTAAATTCACGTATATAAAGGTTATATAGTTTCCACCAGCCTTAGCTTTAATTATTTCATTGATCCCTTTCTTTGATATATTTTCTATCCAGCCAAGCATTACGCACTTCGACAAATTCATCCTTATTTTTGCTATTTTCTTTCCAACATTCAACACTATTTGTATTCTTCTTATTTTCTTTATGCATTGAGTTATTAAGTTCAAAAGCCAACGCACTTGCATATTGTCTAGTAATAATTTTATTAATAATTACTGGTTCGCTGTCGTTATCATTATACTTGGTGCGTTCGTATATATCGTTTAAATAAGTTGCTAACTTTTTAGCATTTTCATGTTTTATAAATCCCTTTTTACATAGATGCATCAATACATATAATATCCACTTATATCCTTGAACATGATATTTTGTTCCTTCTATTAATAAATTTATTTCCTTATATTTAACATTTAATCCATCATCAATCAAATAGTTAAATAAATAAGCTGATTCTTCTTGAAATGTTTCATTTCCAGATAACAAATCATCTATTAAAATTTGAATTGCCTTTCTTTTATTTTGACCATAAATTTTTAAAGCAGGTGCAAAAATCCCATTTTCACGGAATATCTCACTTACTTTTTCTATTTTTTCATCTTTATCTTTTATAAATAGTAAGTTTTCTTTAACAAGTATTCTAACTAACAGCACATATAAATATTTAAATTGCTCCTCCAATATTCCCCTATAATAAGAAGAATTTTTCTTTTTCAATTCATTATTAAGATTTTCTATATGTTTGCAAGTATACTTCTTTATCTCCTGTAATAATTGGTTATCCATTTTATCGATCAAAAAAAGCATTTCATCTACCGAGAAGGACATAATGTAAAATTTCTTTGAATTAACATATTCTTTGAAATCTTTAAATACATTTTGAATTTTTTCTCTAATCCATTTTGTATAGTCTTCATAATAGCCTTCTGGTAACTGTGCTGGATAAACTAAAGAAATTGCTTTATATAGATCAGACTTAAAATTTTTGTTCTTACTTAAAGCCAATATATCCCATAGCGTCTTTTTTTGATCTTCATTTATCTTTGAAATCATCGCCAAAAAAGCAATCCAATATGTTGCAACTCCTGGCTCCTTTTCTCGTTTCGCCAATTTAACTAATCGATTAAATAAATCGCCATTTATAGCTATTTTATCTCTAAAATTTTCATATTTAAGATCTAATAGAGAAAGCCTCTTTTGTATAGCTTTTAATATTATAATAGCTCCTTCCTGATCAATATCACCTTCAAACAAGATTCTTAAAATTTCATTAAATTTTTCAACCAAATATTTTGTTGGCATAGTATATATAATTAAAGACACGGATTCCTCAAAATTTTTAGTTTCTTTATTATTATATAATATTTTTAGTAATTTAATAAGTTTAGACAAGTTTTCAGCGGAAATTTTTACAGATAGCCGTCCAATAATATTTGGGAAAGTGGAATAACAAAATTTTGTGAGCATTATTTTACTCATAGAATTTTTATTTAATAAATCATATGCATTAAATACTTGATTAAATATGGAATTAACTTCTTCTTCATTTGAAAAAGCTATCACAGTTCTATTATAGTTTAGATCTTTTTTGCCCGTAAATGATGCCATAATTGCAGGAATCATTTTATTTTTCTTTGTTAAACTTAACACTACATTATCAATTCCATCATATTTTTTAATATAGCCAATTCTAAAAGGTATCCCTGTGTTTTCTCTAAATATTAAAAACGAAAATGTGTCTCTAATATAATTAAATATATTGCCGTTATAATAAGTTGTTCTACTTAATAAGTCAAAATCCATTTCTGTATATACAAACGAAGATTCATCATATTTTTGATTTAGATTAGAAACATATTTATTGTTTTCTCTATCCCATATAAACATACGATCATTGTCAATATAATAATATTTGTTATTATTATCTACAGGATAATTATTTTCTGTTTTTACCTCAAGCCCAGGAATCATCTCGCCTAATACAGATAAACAATTCTCTAATGATTGATAATAATAATTTTCATTAAAGTCATTGTTTAATATTTTACGTGAGGCAAACAAATTATCACTTATTATATTCATTGCTTCTTCATTTTCTTGAACAATTAGTAAAAGAGAAGCTTTTCTTAAAGACCATATCATTTTTGAATCATCTAACGAAATATTATGAATATCTTTTAATAAATCATTATATTTAAACTGATACAAATCATTCATTATTTTTTCATAAATGATCATATTTTGTATATTTTTATCTAATTCATCTTTTTTTATATTGTCTTTGATATCTTGAAATCTATTTTTCCACTCATTATTCATTCCCAATAATCTATAAGATCTTAGCAGAATGCAGGAAATATAGACATATTTATCTTTTTCTGATGTTTGTTTATTGATTTTTAAAGTTTTTTCTAATTTTGATAAATAAAGCTTATCTATAATTTGATTACCAATATTTGAAAGCCAACAATATTCATACGCGAGATTTAAGTTATCATATTCATTATTAAAATAAAAAACATTTGTTTCAGTTAATATATCCGAAATAGTTTTTTTATATTTTTCTGGTGCACAAATCCAACCAGGATATTCTTTATGTATTCTTGTTAAAACTTCACCAATTTCATCGGAACTTTTTGCATCAAAACAGAAATTTTCTTCTAACCAAAGCTTTGCATTTTCTACTTTTTTGCTTACTTCTCTATATACCCTTTTATTTAAATCCTCTAAAAAATTTTTATAATAATCAACTACATGCAATCCATCAGTCTTATATACACTTGAAAGATCAACCACATCTATTTTTCGGCTATTTAATCTTTTGTACAGAATATCATCAGGTCTTTCATGGACTATCAGATAGATTCTTGGTGAATTTTCCAGTCCTAGATTATCGTGAATCCATCCAATCCATTTTTGAAAATTTGGATCATCACCTGAAAAACCAATTAAACAAAAGGTATTTTCGAGTAAAGACTGCTGTACGGTATTAACAAATGGTGCATGTTTTTGGGGATACGTTCTATAATCTTCTTGTGTTATTATAAAAGGACGATATGAAGGAAAAGATCCATGCAATTTAATAATTCTTGGCATAAAGGATTTTGATCTAACAATCAGGTCCTGTTCATTGTAAATAACATTATACCGTCTATTAACCACTAATTTACTTGCTCTTTCTAAAAGCGTATCATAATTCGTTGTAAAAATATCATTCCATGGCAATTCTAATAATAATTTATGCACATCTGATGGCTCAAATGATTCATCTTTCATTTTCTCTTGTATAATACTATCTAATTCACTACGCCCATATGTGTCAGCAACATCCTGCGCAATCGAAAGCGCATTCAAATATTTCAAACATTTCTTATTATCCTGCCCATCTTTTTTACTATCCTTCATCCCAAGCAACTCACAAAAATAATCTAACAAATCTCCCCATAATGGCATACTTTCCGTTATAGTTTCATTTGCTGGCTTACCATTTAAACTAAATCCCGCACCAACAAATACAGATGCTGATCCCTCTTTTAAGCTTTTAACAATTTTATTTATATATAATTGATAATCATTATTCATTTTAATTCCCGCCTTTCACAATTCTATAAATTACTATTTTACTGATTATCTTGAAATCCCTAGATTAGTTTTTAACTACTCTTATTTCTAAATGTTTCAGTTTATCAAATTATATTGTCAATATCGCTATAAATTGCATTTTTATATTGAAATCATTAACACAATATGGCATATATGTAGTTTATAATATATTTAATATATAACTACTTATGCAATAGATAGTACAATGCTTAAAAGCTTAGATTTGAAAGCATCCTATGAGCCTTAGTGTTAAGTATCATAATACATTATCATCGATAGAAAAGTTCCTTACAAATGCAATACACCTTTCTAAAAAGATCAAACACTGTTAACTCTTTTAATTAAAACACATGTTTTAAGGGAATTTACGATCATTGTCTGCACCACCGGCAAAAGATGTTTAATAAATATTAAAAAAATTTATTTTCACTCATCACTAATCACACACATTTCATTAAAAAATTCACCTATATTAATGATTCAGTATTTGTAAGTTATTTCAAATGGAAAAATCCCACCACATGAGTAACTCGGGCTTATTTTCGCGATTAGGTGACAACTGCCGAGAACGATAATTTTTTCATTTTAAAGTTAAATTCTTTTGAAAATTTGAAATATAGTATTAACAAGGTTAAAAAAATTGATATTCTATTGTATCAAACTACTCAGGCTCCCATTTTGTTACAATACTTTTAAATATAAGGTACAACAAATCCAGCAATTGCGGTAACTGCTGCTGCAAATTGTGTTGTGTTATTAATGCTCTTGAGAAGGCTTAAAGCCCCATTAATACATACTTTTCTAGGTTTCTCTTTTAAAATTTCTTCTTTGATAATATCTAAGCTCTCGTTAATTGATTCGAGTTCTTCACGATTATCCGAAGCTTGATAAGTATCTCTAACAGCCTTAATAAGTTTGTCCAATTCTTTATTATCCGAAAAATCACGAATAACATTGTGTGCTTCAATTTTAGCGTTATCTTGGGCAATATTTACTTGTCCATTCTTCACATCAATATTCATTGTGCTATTCTCCCCAACTCCTAAATCAATAGCAAGTTTACTTAAATAATTCTCTATATTTTGGATAAGAATCATTACAAAACGCTGATTAAAACCATCAATACCATCTTGGTACCGATTAGAGCCATGAACATAAGATAATCCTACACTATACGGAATACTAATGGACTGTTCGCGCAAATACATAAGAATAGCAAATACATTGCTTGTTTCTTCCTCTTCTGTCTCACCGATATTAAATATTTCAGATCCAAAGCTCATTCCTACTCTTTTTACCTCTTCTTCAACATTTATATTAGGCTCACCACAATTCTTAATATAAGAATAGATTAACGGATTATCATATATAAACTTTAAAAATACAGATAGATTTTTTGAATAGTCCTCAAAATCAGAATGAAGAAGTCTATTTGACTTACTATTAAAATCATACATTATCTTCTTCAAATCTTTTTTATTCAATTTCATCATTTTTCACCCCACAAAACGGACAATAACATCCAGTAAACTTAAGCAAAGGTTTGATCTTTGCACTTCTATTGCAGCAATCAAATCTAGCTATCTCTAAAGTATCAATGATAGGTCTAATAGGTTTCTCGTATTCCTTCTTTGTTTTTTTTGTCCCTTTAATAGTTATATTTTTATTGCTCGTTCTTTCAATTTTATTAATGAAATCATCAATAATATCATTAACATAATTTGTGACTTTCGTATCAACTAAATCATTTACATCATCTGTCAAATAAGATGAGCTAACCAAGCCACAAGAAGGGCAATATCTATAAAGTAAACGCTCATCATCGATATCTTCAGGTATCATTTTGAAGAGATTACCACAATACTGACATTTCAGTAATACATAGCCATCTTCATCTGCAGGAATATTGATTTTTATTGACTTGTTCATATAAGACAATCACCTCTCGTTATTATGAATATTATTTTAACATAATTGCAATTATTTTGTCTTCATAGAAACCTATTTGCATATCATAGGGCAACTCAATAAATGCATCTAAAATAATTTAATATGATTGAGAACAGCTTTAAATACAATTATATAAAGAAATCCGATGCCCAAATAGCAAAGTGAATATTTAGGCAATATCTCAAAGCTTTGTAATTATTTATTTTAATCGCAGTCTAATAATAAATTTTCTGAGTCCAGTCCTCTTACTTATAATCAGAGGAATATATAATCAGTAAATTGTTACTTTTATCAAATCATTTCTTAAGAAAGTATATTCATACTCTCTCTAGTATATTTCCACTTGCTCAATGGGCTAACGTGTTTTTAACAATTTAGGGACTTAGGTAATTTTTGGTTAATAGTGCGCAATTTAACAGTACTCTATGAGTCATAAATTCCAACAACCTTAATTTTTCTGAGCTGACGATTATAGAAATACTGCTAATGCTATGTCAGCATCCCCAATAGCTTTGTGACTTTTTCACTAATAATGAGTTTTTTGGAAATCATATCTTGCCATAAATAAAGAGTGTTGCAACAAATAAGTTAATAGAAATAACAATCTTTTGTTTAATCTTTGTATCTCACATACAATGCATTAACGTAAATAGCAAATAGAATTACGCTGATGATGTATTCAACCACTACAACTGCAAAAGCTATCCCATCTGTAATTGTTATTCCACTTTGGCCTACTATAGCTGCTACAGACCTCAAAACACTTTCATAGAATATATTACTTGTTACCATTTTTTGATGGATACACGTTGGTGCACAAACATAAATTATTGATAATAAAATAGAGGAAAACAATATTAGTATTGAAAAAGATATATAGATTCTTATTGGTTTATATCCATATCCAGAGCATAAGTCAAATAATTTTGCTTCTAATTTATTGATCTTCTTAGATTCCTTATTATATAGTTCTTTTGATATTTCATATCCTGCATTTGCTGCTAATTTCCTATCACCATTGTTAATCGCTGATTTTTGAATCAATTGCCATTTGATGATGCAATTACAATCAAAATTATGCTCATCAAATTGATATGCATTCGTTATTTCAAAATTATTAAAAGTAAGCTTGCTAAGAAAGCAACCGTCTTCAGCAAATATTAAATGAATTAGACTACCTTCTACATTACAATTTTCGATTTCACAATTAATTATAAGCTCATTTATTTCTGAATATTGCCATATATTGAGGTTATGAATTGCAGCCCTACATTCTTTAAACATTGTTCCTCTCAAGTGCAAAAACAATATCTTACTATCTTGAATGTTTAAGCCATCGATGCTAGCAAATCCTTTTAATCCATCAATTTTACAACTTCTGATATCGATAACGTTGGCACTATAAAAGTTCAAAGCATCACTATTGTCCTCATTTAAAATACGAGTATGATGTATCATACCAATTTTAAATTCATTTACTATGCAGTTTGAAATTAGGATTGATTTGCAATCAAAGCATAAATTATCTATGTGTCCATCTTTAATAGTTACATCATCTAAATTTTCTAATTTAATAGTATTAACTTGATATGAGTTATTGCCAAGAGGGCTCAACTCAAATGATTTTACATGGAATTTTTCAAAATTTAGTGCTAGAGCTTTTATATTTCCTGCTATTTCAATCTTAAGTTGATCTATATTTGAAATGCTTGATTCTTCAAAAAGATTTATAATACTATTATCATCAAGTAATAATTCATAATTTATACTACGAACCACCTTCTTATATTTTTTCTCCATTAATCAATTTAAAATATAAATCATTCATATTCTATTAGTTCTCTTCAACTTGAATTCCCGGGTATAGTTTATAACTACGCCTCATCTTCATGCCTTTTTAGGTGAAATTTTGGTACCCAATCACTGCCTCTTTTAGTGTATGAAAGTGGGCAGGAAATATTAAACGCATTATAGATATCGTTAGCTCTTTTTTGTGGCTCTTCAACTGAAGTGACTGTCTCGTAGACGAGGCACTTCTGATTCCTGAGTCCCATGAATATGCCTTCCTGGTTGGCTGCTGTTTTCTTTGTTTTCTTTTGGATATACACGTTAATGGTTGCTGCAATCATTGATAATAACAGGTGACCTCTTACTGCTTCTTCGCTATGAACGCGAAGTGGTGCCAGCTTAGATGATCCCTTGCTTAAATCAAAGTACTGCTCAACCAGTTGTCTAGTATAGTAGGCAGGAAGCACTTTTTCGATTGGAAATGGAAGACTTGAAATCAGTACAAAATATCCCATTGATTCAAGCTTTTTCTGAATCTGCATAGTTGACATTTCTTTGCTCTTCTTCAGACACTTATGTATTTCATGATCTACCTGATCTAGATCATATCCTAGAAAGGCATAAGCCTTATGTCCATCACCGACGGTAACTTCAATCTGTTTGATATAGATTACTCGATCGTTATATTCGACCATCAATATTCTTATTGAAAGTTTACATTTAAATTTTTATGAATGGGAACAATTTTCAAGTACAAGAATTCAAGAAACTTAACATTTGGATAGTTAAGATGTCAGTGTAAGAATATTGAGATAACATCACTAAGCAATGTAATTATTTCTTTGGAATTAAAAACATAATATTTTGTTTTCACCTGAGAAAACTTCTCTTTCGTATAAATTTTAGAGATCTTTGATAAAAAAAGGCTTATTGAGATGAACAGGATATCTTCCCATTTTAGCTTTTTCACCATTTTTAAAACCTTGATACAAATTCATAACAAATTTTTGTGAATCATTAACAGGTTTATACTCTTGTAATGAACGATCAATAATTGTTTCATTAATAGCTAAAATATTAAAAAATCTTTCATTAATACCATAATTGTAGTTTCCATTACCATCATCATTACATCCAACGACATCGCCTAATACTCTGTAAACATATTTTGGATCATAGACTTCACCAACATATTTTTGAAGTGTTTCTCCCTCAATTTCATCATTTGCCAGTAACCCCCAGATATTTCCTTCATTATAAAACTCATCACAATATAAATTCACTGGAATTTCAATAATTTTTGCCCTTAGCTTTTCATAATATTGAGACCATAGTTTAATTACCAATACATTACCAGATAAATCTAATTTCTGCTTTATATTTGAAATTATTCTAAAATGATCATAGGCATGTTCCTGTAATTTGATAAAACGTTTAACTTCATCAATATTTCCCTGCTTAATTAAATCATAAATTATGTCTAGAGCAATTCGCCTTGCAGATCTTAAAAGGTGATTAGTATCGTAAAAATCGTAAAAGTGATTCCAAAGGAAGCAAAGCAAGTTAAAATTTTGCTTAGAATCAGGCGTAGTCATTTGACTTGATATTTCACTGACCATCTCAAACTGAACTGATTCATGTACATCAAAGATTTCTAATTCCTTTGCAGCATTTTCGATATCCTCTAGAGACATTGATTTATTAATAGCTTGAATAAACCAGTTAACCTTGTGATATATTAAAAGGAAATCATTAGATCCATATGAAAAATACAAATAAAAATATTTTGCAGATCGGATAGAAATAGGATCAAGTTTCGTTTCCCTTAGATTATTTTCTTGTAAATCAGGAAACAAATAAACAATCATATCCACTTCATCTGGATAATTATTCTTCAAAAGTATTAATAGATCATGCTTTTTTGTTCATAGTCTTCTTTAGCAAGATGTGTTGAAAATACATCTTTACTTAGAAGTGTATCCTGTGAAATAAGTATATTTGCATTTCTTTTTATTAATTCATAAAGCTTTTTGCTTTTAAATCTTATCAACTCAAGAATAAGAAATTCATTTAAATTCAAGACAAGATAATAAAAGAAAGCTCTATTAATACTTGAATTAATAATTCTAATAAAATTGCGTAAATCTGATACCTTCTTCGATAGGAAATCAATATAATCACTGATATCTTCTATCCTTACAATGCTCTTCTTAGATAAGATATTAGAAATACATGTAGTATAAATTTCATACATTTTATCCTGATCAGGCTTTGGAACTCTGATGATCTGACTAATAATTTTTCTCTTTATACTTTGGATTAATCTTTAATGATTCACTAAAGATGTCATCTAGTCGCTTATCATCATAAGAAAGCACGTAATTAATATGAGGAAGATCAAAAACAGTACCAATGAGTTTAAATAAGAAAAGTACATTTTCGCTATCCATACGATCTAGGTTATCTAGGACAATGACGATAACAGCATTTTCTCTGATTAATATTTTAGTCAGATCATTTTTCATTTGCTTAAGATCACTATATCCAAAATGATCATCAAACAACTTATCGATCCAAGTTTCCTTTGATGCATTTGCAACGATTGATATTAGCTTCTTAATATCTTGCCTAAACTTAAAAGAATTATACTTAACACCAATACATTTTAGTATCTCTTCATAGAGACCTTCCAATAATGATTCATTTGAGCCAAAAATCCAGGGATCAAAATCGCTAATTATTTTTACATGTTCATTATCTTTATGTTTGATTCTATCTAATGCTAAATTTATAAGTGTTGTTTTTCCTGACCCCCATTCTCCTTCAACACCTATAGTGAATGCATTTTCACCATGTTCTAAAATCATTGCATCTTTCAATTCATTAATAATTAATTCTCTGTTAAGTAAATCGTACGTAGCTGCCTTTTCTTCCACAACAATATTTTTATCTATGGTGAAGTCATTTTTATAAATATCATATAGCGTTACTAATTCGTCATCCGAGTACGCATCATTACTTTTAGTAAATTTAAGATATATTAAACAAATGAGCCTTATTAGGCCAACAACAATAAACAAACGTGCAAAACATAATAAAAATTTTTTGCAAGAACCCCTCGTAAGCACAATTTAGATCTTAACTTCAAGTAAAGAAAAAATGAAGCCACTAAAGTTATCAATAATTCATCAATTCCATTAAAAGTCTTAATCTTAAGATTATCTAAAAAAACATTTCTCATAATATAAGTAATGATAAATATGCATATAAATTTCGTAATTATATTTATGGCATTATCATTATTGATCCTAATAAATTGACTTAATACATTCTTACAGTCAAATATTATTAGTATAAGCGTTAACGCTGAAATATATTCAACTATTTTCAATACCCGGTCTTTATTATTCCTCATCTTTTTCCACCCTTTACCATATTTGTTTCTTAGGTTGCAATACTCGGCCGTTAATCCATTCATAATCCTCTTCCTGTTTATGAATCGTTTCACTCCATCTAGAAGTAAAACTTCTCATTTCTTCATCATTTGGAAAGATCTCATTATACACATTAAAAATATTAATTGTATTATTTAACACATATTTATTTTCGTACCACGAATTATTAGGAAAATCAAAGTTATATGGCTTTGTTGATTCTTTAAATAAAGCTTGATCATAAAATGTCATTATTTCTTTTGTATTTCCGTTAGGATATATGTTCTTAAAGAAATAGAAATACATATCAATATCTTCATCTTCCTGCTTAAGAATCCTCATATTATTGAAAATATTTTCTTTGGAAGACTTGAGACCTACATTATCGATTATATTTTTCAATTCTTTATCTTGAATTATCTTAGACATATCTCTAAGAATAGTAGAGGTATTACGTTGAGTTCCTAGTTTAAATACATCAAAGCATTTTGTTAGTTCGTTTTTAACAACATAATCACTCGATATTTCAACTACCTTATGTTCAAGACTATCAGCTATATCACCAAATTTATATGCATTCTTACCTTTATTTTGGATAATCATTAAAAAGATAAGAATCTGCTGAATTCTAGTAACTGTATCTTCTATCTTTGATATTGCTTCCATTAAAAACAACTGTGGATCTTCTACTCTTTTTGATGTTTCCCATAAACGTGAAGCCATTAATCCAGAGATTAAATAATCATCCTCTTGTATTAAATATAAGTAAAGCTCTTCATCAAATTTTGTATAGTATTCTAAAATACAATCAACATAGAGACTATTTTGATTGTTTCTGTATTCATCTAAGTATTTTTTTGGATCTAAAACAAACAAAGTTACAAGAGCATTGCGATATACTTCGTCAGCCTCATAATATCTAGCTCTAATAGCATAATAATGATTTAATATTTGATCAACAGATATTTGTTCACTGACATAAGAATACTTATAACAAATAGACCATAATATAGAAATAATTTCTTGATGATATAATTTCAATGATTGTAAAACATCATTCAAGTCATTTTTCTTTCCTTTGCATCTCACTACAAACTCACCAAGTAATGCAACACAATCATCAGGACTTTGATCAAAATTTTGATCAAACAGCCCCCTAAAATCAATCTTTTCTTTTCTTTTAATCTTTTTAGACAATTCATTATAGAACTGACTATGAGCATTCTCTTTCTCATCTTTTTTTGCTTTTGGTAACATTAAAGGCTCTGAAGCTTTTTTAGAATTCTCACCTAATAGATTATCCAAGTAATTACAGACTTTTAGCATTACTTCATACGTTAACTCGCACATTACTAATGGATAATTCTTTGCGAGATTATTAATCGAATTACTTAGCATATAGACATCCATATGGCTTTTTGATTTTCTTATAATATACCGATCATGAAAACTTTCCTTTTCCAAAAAATGAACTTCTACTGGACACACAAAAGCCTTAGAAAATTTATTTATGTTATTCATTTTCCAGTTAATAGCCGTTACCAAATAAATATAATGCGATGAATTCTTTATTCTTGAAAGTAATTTTAAGGCTGTTGATTCATCAAAATATGGATCAACAATCCATATCTCATCAAAATCATTATCATCTATTAAATTCACAAGTACATCGAAACCTTCAACTTCACCTTCTACCTGCTTATTAACCACATATTTACAGTCACTACGTGCATATCTGCTTTCAGCATAGTAGTTAGTAGCATTTTCGTGCAAGATCTCTATTAGATCATCATCCTTAGGCCCTACTTCAAAACTATAATTCGAATAATAAGATGCATCATTTAAATGTTCTTCAATCAGTCTCTTTTGACTTTTGCTAGCTTTTTCTTTTAGTTTCTTTGAATAACTATCTTCTATCGTTTTCCGACTGGTTAAAGCCATATTTACGTAAACTTTATTTAATATAGCAACATCTTTGTAATAAACAAGATTTCCTTCACAATTGTAAATATGTAAGCAAAAGCTGTGAATTGGCTGCTCACTTTCTACTTCAAATTGATTCTCATCTTCATTTAATAAATGAAGCTCATCAATATAATTGCGATCATTATAACGCACCGTATATTGTACTTGATAAGATTGTTGATCGTTTTTTCGAATAATAATCTTACTAATACCATTTTCACGATTAGTCTCTACATGAAACAATGACAAATACTTAATATTATATTCATGAAAATTGCCTATTAGATCAGGATATTTTGAAAAACTAATATTGAACTCATCTTTCACAATTTTGTTAATCTGCATCAAATAGGCTTCATAGTCATTTTTTTCGTGTGAATTATTCTTTATTAATTGCATAATCAAAACTTTTCTACGATTCCAGTATTCAGTAATACCACTTAAATTTTCAAAAGAAGCCCTTGCATGTTCGTCAAATGGTCTATATTTATCTTTTATAAAATACATTTGAATATTTTTATGATCTAATTCATAGTTATACCCATTATCAAGAGAGTTATAAAAGTAATCCGCATTCCCTTTATTCATCACGCATTCAAATATTAATATTGGTGATAGCTTAATCTTCATCTTTTTCCATTTAGATACATCATGATGTGTGGGAATACTAAAACCAAATAATAATTCAAAGTCTCTATCAGAAGTTTTATAAAGACATAATTTAAAAAATATATTATTCACAAATTTCACCTCTTAAAATATACAATCTTCATTCGTTATTATAATGTTACCTAATATGCTTATTCCAATGCATTTTGAGACATTTTTATATCGTATTGGAAAATAAATATCTTAAAAACTCTATTATCTTGTTTATAAAATTATTACTGATTTATCAGTGTTTATTAACTATAATAAAGAGTTTTCACTATTTCTCTGATATCTTATTGAACTCAATTTGCCCGCTGGATGTCTTCTCGATTAAATGATCTTCACCAATTACTTTTATTAAATTCATTACTTTGCTCTCAAGATCAGCCTCATTCAAGTAATAAATTGTCGTATCAATAAATTCATTATCAATTAATTTTTTTATGATATCTCCATCGGTTGGATCTAATGAATGACCAAAAACAATTAGTTCATTTTGATAATTTAAATTCTTTTCCATATACATTTCTTTATCATCTTTACATTTCTTTAACCACCCCATATACGCATTACTTGTACCTTTTACAATTCTTTGGAAGAATTTTTTGTATGAAACAAACATTAATTGACTATTTTTTTCATCATCATCTAAATACTCTTCGATACCTAAAACCATATTTTTCCCATCATCTTTTGCTTCTCCATGAATAAAACATATGTCTTGTACTTCGAACGATTGATAAGCCTTATCAAATAAATGAGTATAGTTAAAGGAAAGGACGTGAACATTATTACTTAATAACGACCTAACAAATGTATTTTCCTGCATATCTTTCAACGATATTGCTTCAATATAATATTGAAAATATATTGATAAACCTTTAATAAAATCGTCTAATTCCCTCTTTAATGGATCATTTACCACTAAATAATTCTTATCTTCACACATTCTAAAAATATCAGAGTGTTCAACATGAGGATATTGTTTTTTATAAAAATCAAACGGCTTTATAGCATCTATATCATCATCATTTACCCTATTTTGATAATTAAAATACTTTTCCAAAAATATTACAACATGTTCAATCTCTCTTTCAAAATCAATCCAGTTTACCATTGACTTTTTATTTATTTTGTATCTATCTCTCAAATATTTATACCAAATATTCTCTTGATATAAGTGACGTAAAAATTCAACCCTTTTATTATCACTATCATTTTTTCTAAAGAGTTCAATTTCTTCATCAGTAAAAATATGATCTGAGGTTGAACCATTGATTTGCTCTACAAAATTTAAAAAATCAGAATACTTTGTCTTTAGACCATGATATAAATCAAAGCCATTTCCAATCATTAATATATTCATTTAAATGTCTCCCCATTCACTAAAACGCAATTATGAATAAACCATTATTGTCCTTTATAGCATAGTTGATCCCCTGATACTAATAACGTAAGAGGCTTATTATAAAGCGATGAAACTTCTTTTAAACTTTTTACAAAAGGATCAACTGATGCATCTTTATACTGTATTAAGCTCTTTCGGATATTTTGATATTCCTTTTTATTGAAAAAGCATCATTTGCACAGTGGTGCTGGTGATGCTTTTAAAAACCCTTTAAAATGGGCATTTTCATTTAAAATAATCACGATATTTGAG
>OCTW011591629.1_pt1 | contig 19866 bp, 20 predicted proteins | sample 1539671 | NCBI WGS metagenome assembly OCTW01 (sample SAMN02144230, study PRJEB22623) | gut metagenome | biome: sheep rumen | host: Ovis aries | place: New Zealand
AAAGCCGCGGACCGGCTGAGGACGCCGAACCGGCCGAGATGTTTTTTCATCTCTATTATAAGCAAAAAAGACAAAAAAACAAGGACGGTCGGAAAATAAAGTTCGCTCCCGCCAACGGGGGATTCCTTTTTATACCGTAAAAAAACAGCAGCGGTCTTGCAACGCGCGGATTCTATGTTACAATATATATCGTATACACGTATACAAGAAAGGGAGACGCGCTTATGGACAAGCTTCGGATGACAACCCCCCTGGTGGAGATGGACGGCGACGAGATGACCCGTGTCCTCTGGGCGGATATTAAGGAAACCCTTCTGACCCCGTATGTGGACCTGAAAACCGTGTACTTCGACCTGGGCCTTCGGCACCGGGACGAGACGGAGGACCAGGTGACCGTCGACAGCGCCCTGGCCGCCAAGCAGTACGGCGTGGCCGTCAAGTGCGCCACCATCACCCCCAACGCCCAGCGCGTCGAGGAATACGGCCTCAAGCAGATGTGGAAGAGCCCCAACGGCACCATCCGCGCCATGATGGACGGCACCGTGTTTCGCACCCCCATTTTGGTCCGGGGCGTTAAGCCCACCGTGCGCACCTGGGAAAAGCCCATCACCATCGCCCGCCACGCCTACGGGGACATCTACCGCAACGTGGAAATGGCCGTCCCCGGCAAGGGAAAGGCCGAACTGGTGTTCACCGGGGAGGACGGTACCGTCCAGCGCAGCACCATTTTTGACTTCAAGGGCCCGGGCATCCTGCAGGGCATCCATAACCTGGATTCCTCCATTTCCTCCTTCGCCCGCGCCTGCTTTAACTACGCCCTGGACATCCGCCAGGACCTCTGGTTTTCCTCCAAGGACACCATTTCGAAGGTGTACGACCATCATTTCAAGGACATTTTCCAGGAAATTTTCGACGCGGAGTACAAGGCTGCCTTTGAAAAGGCCGGCATTTCCTACTTCTATACCCTGATCGACGACGCCGTCGCGCGGATCATCCGCTCCAAGGGCGGTATGATCTGGGCCTGCAAAAACTATGACGGCGACGTCATGAGCGACATGGTGGCCACCGCCTTTGGTTCCCTGGCGATGATGACCAGCGTCCTGGTCAGCCCCGACGGCAAGTACGAATACGAGGCCGCCCACGGCACCGTGACCCGGCATTATTACCGATATCTCAAGGGGGAGGAAACCTCCACCAACCCCGTTGCCACCATCTTCGCCTGGACGGGCGCGCTGAAAAAGCGCGGGGAACTGGACGGGCTCAAGGATTTGTCCGCCTTTGCGGGCCGCCTGGAAAAGGCCGTGATCGACACCATCGAGGGCGGCGTGATGACCGGCGACCTGGCGCTGATCTACGAGGGGGAAGCCAAGGCGGTTTCCAGCCGCGCTTTCTTGAGCGCCGTGCGGGAGAGGCTGGAGAACAGCTGACGCATCCGCCCGGGCAGGGAAGAACGGGCGTATCAGAATTGAAATTGATCCCTTGGAAACGGGGCTGCTGCGCAGGCGGCTCCGTTCTTTTTTGCTTTTTTCTTCTGACAGACGGCGTCCTTCGGGAGAAGGCGTATCTGGGAAAAAAAAGGCATTATTTTGAATTCTTTCCCGCCGATAAAAAAAGCTGATAGCCAAAGGCGAATTTATTGCTTTTTTTAACGGCACAGCTGATGAAAGGGACAAAGCTATTATAAAAACTTATAGACGGATTGATATTATTGATTTGCATTTGTCGTTCGAATCCACTATATTTTCGTATCATAAAAAGAAGAGACCGGAAGGGGGAGTCGTGATGCGGCGCTGTTTGTATTTGACGTTCCGTTATATGACCTCCTTCTGGGCTCCGAAGCGGCGGACGGAAATCGCCCGGGAGATCTGCGGCTGGAATCCCCTGTGTTTGCCCGGCGATATGATCGCCGCGATCCGGAAAGCCAATGGCTTCAAAGCGATGCTTCTGGCGGACGTCGTTCTGTTCGGCGGATGCGCGGCCGTCTGCGCGCTGTCCGACGGGCTTCCTGATTTCAGGCGGTTTTTCGGAAATGTTCCGGGGATGCTCGCCTGTATGGCCGCCTTCTGCCTGTGCGAGGAGCATCCGAGCCGGGCTTTTCTCAAATATGCTTTCATTGTTTTTTCTTATGGCTGCGGCGGTCATTGGACGCTGACAACCATGCTCCTGATCGCTTTTGAACATCTTGCCGCCGGTGCGGAATGGACGCAAGGGGAGGTGAATCCATGAATCCGGTGCAGGAGAGGGAATTATTTGAAGAAAAAAGCGTGCTCAGCGCGGTTTTCCGCCTCGCCTTCCCGACCGTCGTCGGGCAGATCATCCTGGTTCTGTACAATATGGCGGACACGTTCTTTGTCGGCATGACGGGGAACGACGCCATGCTGGCGGCCGTCACGGTCTGCATGCCGGCGTTTATGGTGCTGTCGGCCATTTCCAACCTCTTCGGCGTGGGGGCGGCCAGCGTCATCGCGCGGGCAATGGGCGTCCGGGACATCGAACGGGCGAAACACACCTCCGCCTTTGCCTTCTGGAGCTGTCTTTCGGTGACGATGCTGTATTCCCTCATCGCCTATCTGTTCCGGGACGTGTTCATGGACCTGCTCGGCGGGACTGACCCCAAGGTGCATCAAAACGCCGTGGACTACCTGACCTGCACGGTGGTGTTTGGCGGCGTCCTCACCTCTGTGAGCGTCCTTTTTTCCCACCTGATCCGCGCCGAAGGCCGGGCCGTGCACGCCAGCGCCGGCATCGCCATCGGCGGGGCGCTGAACATCGCGCTGGACCCGCTGTTCATGTTCGTCCTCCTGCCGCCCGGCAGGGAGGCCCTGGGCGCGGCCATCGCCACGACCGTGTCCAACGCTCTTTCCCTGCTCTATTTTTCCCTGGTGCTGATGTGGATCAGAAAGCGCTCCCTGCTGCGCTTTGGCCTTTCTATGGAGATGTTCCGCCAGCGGATCCCGGCGGCTGTCTTTTCCGCGGGTCTTCCGGCCTGCGTGATGACGCTGTTTGAAAACGTTTCCTACGCGGTGCTGGACAAGCTCATGTCCTTGGCGGGGCTTTCGATGCAGGCGGGCATCGGGGTCGCCAAGAAAGTCAACATGCTGGCGCACTGCATGGTCCGGGGCATTTCCCAGGGGGCCCTTCCGCTGATCGCGTACAATTACGCGTCCAAAAACATGGAACGGATGCGGGCGTCCCTCCGGGTTTCCCACGCGGCTTCCGTCTGCGCGGCCGCGGTCTGCATGGGGCTGAACCTCGCCCTGGCCAATCGGATGATCGGCCTGTTCATCCGCACGGACTCGGATTCCCTTCGGTACGGAACCGAATTCCTCCGGATCCTGTGCATCGGCGGGCCCTTTTCGGCCAGCGCGTACACGATCATTTCCTTTTTCCAGGCGACCGGGCACGGGAAAAAATCCTTCCTCCTGGCCATTCTGCGTAAAGGGATCGTGGATATTCCGCTGATGCTCCTGCTGAACCGGGTCCTTCCCGTGTACGGGATCGTGCTGGCCACCCCTTTGGCGGACGCCCTTTGCTGCGCCGCGGCGAACGCGATGCTGATCGCTTTCTTGAAACAGACGCGCCGTCCGGTTATAATGATGGCGGAGTGCTGACGGCACAGATGATTTTTCAGTAAAGGAGTTGGAGCTCATGGTTGATTATCGGCTGTATTCCCTGATCAAGGTCGTGGAAAACGGAAGCTATGTAAAGGCCGGCCGGGAGCTTTCCCTGTCCCAGCCGGCGGTCAGCCAGCACATCCGTCAGCTGGAGGAGGCCCTGGGCGTCAAAATCTTCGAGCACGCCCATAACCGGATCACCCTGACGGCGGAGGGGGAGATCGTGGTCAAATACGCCAGGCGGATGATCGCACTGTCCAACAACCTGAAAACCGCCCTCAAGGACGAGCGGGAGCAGATCCGCTCCCTCACCATCGGGATCACCCACACGGCGGAGAGCAGCTCCATCATCGAGGCCCTGGCCGCCTGTCTCAACAGCTATCCCGATATGAACATCAAAATCCTGACCTTCACCACGGACAACCTCTATAAGAGCCTCAAAAACTATGAGCTCGATTTCGCTTTCGTGGAGGGGAAAACGAACGATTCTTCCCTTTCCTACATCATGCTGGATACCGACTGCCTGGTGCTGGCGGTCCCGCCCGACCACCGCCTGGCCTCCCAGAGCATGGTGTCCATCAGCCAGCTCAAGGCGGAAAAGCTGATCCTGCGCCTGCCTCATTCCAACACCCGGGTCCTGTTCGAGGCGGCGCTGGAAAGCAACGGGCTCAACATCGGGGACTTCAACGTCATCATGGAGATCGACAGCATCGCGACCATCCGCGATCTGATCTGCCACGGCTTCGGGGTTTCCGTGCTGGCCAAGAGCGCCTGCGTCAGCGAGGTCAAAAGGGGAAAGCTGGCGGTCCTGTCCATCGAGAACCTGAGCATGATGCGGGAAATCAACGTCGTTTCCCTCCGGGATTTCGAGCACCCGGAGATCCTCCGCGAGATCGTGAAAAAGTACAACGATATGCAGAGAAGATGAACCGGCGAAACCCAGGAAGATTTTCCAGCCCTGTTTTTTTCTGCTGGATGCGGAAAAAATCAGGGCTGAATTTGTCGAAATTGAGAATTCCTCCGGATTTCAGTTGCCAAACGGCTCCGAATTTGGTATACTTGCCATATCAAAGGGGAGGTGCGTAACGATGCCGTCCAAGGAAGAAAATCTGCCCGTCGATGTGGATCTGGATCTGCAGAACGGGGGAACGATAAAATACGCCAATGAAGTCATTGCCATCATCGCCGGCGTGGCCGCGACCGAGGTCGATGGGATCGCGGGCATGGTGACCAGCGGCGGCTTTGGGGATATTATCGGCCGCAACCGCAACATTACCCGCGGCGTCAAGGTCGAGCTGGGCAGCGAGGAAGCGTCGGTGGACCTGTATGTCACCGTCGAATACGGCACGCCCATCCACAAGGTAGCCGCCGAGGTGCAGGAAAACGTCCGCAAGGCCATCGAGAGCATGACCGGCCTGCACGTGGTCAAGGTGGACGTCCATGTTCAGGGCGTCAGCTTTGAAAAGGAAAATCAGGAGCAGAAGGCCATCGAATCCGCCCGGAAGCCCGCCCTGCAGGAGCCCGATCAGAAACCCAAGAAGTCCCGCGCCCATAAGGCCAAGGAAGAAAAGAAGGCGGAAGAGGAAAAACAGCCCGAGCAGGAGCCTGCCGCCCAGGAAGCCCCCGCCGCGGAAGCCCCAGCGGAGGAAGCGCCTGAAACGCCGGCTGAATAAGGCCGATTTTATTCAGTTTTTTGTCCGGCGGGCTGCGCCGGATCATTAATATTTAATTGGCCGGACGGTCCTGTGTTTCAGGACTTTTCCGGCCGTAAGGAGGTTGAGCACGAAATGAAAGCTCGTCTTGGCACTCGTCTGATTCTGATCATCGTCGCCGTTTTTCTGCTGCTGTTCAGCGTGGTGACGCTGTATTTCGGCATCCGCTATAACGGCCTGGCCCTGAACAAGGAAACAGTGGACATCCTCCAGGAGCTCCAGACGGCGGAAAAGGCCGACATCGGCGCCCAGGGATACTGGACCATCCGCCGCATCGTGGTGATCGGCATGGGCGCGCTGCAGCTGATCGGCTCCCTGCTGCTGTTCAGCATCCCGGGCCGCATCCGCTATAAGCGCAAGGATTTCGTCATCCAGCAGAACGACAGCGGCGAAATCCGCATTTCCATCAAGGCCATCGAGAACCTGGTCCGCAAGTGCACCGATACCCATGAGGAGTTCAATATGAGCAGCCTCCGCGTCAAGAACTACAGGGACGGCGTGGTGGTGGACCTCAAGGGCACGGTGCCGGACAACATTTCCATCCCCCTGGCGACCGAGTCCATGCAAAAGCAGATTCGGCAGTATCTGACCGTGTCTTCCGGCGTAAACGTGAAGACGGTCAACGTGGACCTGGCGGATACCGACGCCCCCATGCAGCGCAAATCCCCCTATGACGTAAGCGGGGAGATCGCCGAAAAGCAGGAGCAGAAGGCCGCCCACGAGCTGATTTTTGAAGAGGAAGCCCCGGCCCCCGCGGAAGAGAAACAGGAGCAGCCGGCGGCAGAGGAGCAAACGGCGGAGGAAACACTTCAGGAGCAGGCCGCCGAGGTTCAGCAGGAAGCGGCGGAAGAAGCCGCCCAGGCGGCCGACGCCGTTTTAGATGAAGCGCAGGAGGTTTCCGACCAACTGGAGGAAGAGCTGGCAAAAAAGCCCGGCGAAGCCGAGGCGTAACCGTTCCGGACAGAACAGGAGGGTTTAACAATGTCTGATAAGCGAGTAAGGAAATATCTTCAGGTCGGCACCATGGAATGCATGCTGCTGTGCATGGGCGTTGCGCTGCTGATCGGCATCGGATTTTTCACCATCGGCTTCTGGCGGACGCTGCTGCTGGCCCTGCTGCTGCTGCTGGGCATGTTCATCGGCGGGGTGACCAACAAGCGTGAAATGATGGCGGACGTGTCCAACAAGCTGTTCCCGGCCCGCGCCCAGCAGGCCGCGCGGAACCAGCAGCTGGCCGAAAAAGTCCGCCGCACCGTGAACAACGAGGACTTTGACGAAGAACCGGCGGAAGAAGCCGTTCAGGAAGCCGCCGCCGAGCTTCAGGAAAAGGCGGAGGATGTTGCGGAAAAGGCGGAGGACGTGACGCAGGAAGCTGCGGAAGCGGTGACCGACGCCGCCGAAAAGGCCGCGTATACCGTTGAAAGCCTGGGCGACCAGGCACAGGAAGCCGTATCCGAGGCGCAGGACGCCGTTCAGGACGCGGCGGAAAAGGCCGAAGACTTCGTTCAGGAGAAAGCCGAAGCCATTTCTGACGCGGCCCAGGAGGCCGCGGACGCAGCGGAGGAAGGTGTGAAAAAGGCCGCCGATGCCGCGCAGGACGCCGCCGCCGATCTTCTGGATGGGAAAAGCTGAGGAAGGCCGGACGGCATAATCGAATAATGCTGGATGCGGGTACGGGGAAAGCCTGTACCCGTATCGTGCTGATCAAAGAGAACCAGAAACCAAATCCATTTTCAGGAACACAAGGAGACAGTTATGGCCCGTAAACAGGCGAGAGTCGCCGCGATGCAGTTGATCTACGAACAGATGGAAGGCGGCGACGGCGGGGAGGAAACGCTGCGCGGTCTGATCGGCTTTGCGCCGGCCGGCCCCGGGTTGGCCGGGGAGGCAGACGCCCCGGAGGAGGAGCGGCCGGTTCAGGACGCCCCGGCGGAGGAAGAAGCGCCCGCTTTGGATCCCGCCTACGAGGAGGACCGGGCTTTCATCCGCACCCTGGTGGAGGGCGTTGCCGCCCATGCTTCGGAGCTGGATGAAAAGATCTCCGCCTACCTCAAGGACTGGTCCCTGGAGCGGATCGCGAAGGTGGACCTGGCCATTCTGCGCCTGGCGTTTTACGAGCTTCTCTTTATGAAGGACGTGCCCGAGACGGTGGTGATCAACGAGGCAGTCGAAATGGCCAAGCGGTATTCGACCGACCGCAGCGGCGCCTTCGTCAACGGGGTTCTGGGCGCCCTGTCCCGCGCGGGGCAGGCATGATCGTCCTGGGGCTGGATACCAGCTGCTATACCACCTCCGCGGCCTTCGCCGGGGAGGGAGGGAATTGGGCGTCCTGCCGAAAACTGCTCCCGGTGCAGCTGGGCGACCGGGGCCTTCGCCAGAGCGAGGGAGTGTTTGCTCATACCAAGCAGCTGCCGGAAATGGTGGAGCAGCTGCTGGCGAAGACCAAAGAGCCCATCGGCGCGGTCTGCGCGTCCGTCGCTCCTTTGGACGGGGACGATTCCTACATGCCGGTGTTCCTGGTGGGCGCCGGGTACGGACGGGCCCTGGCGGCCGCCCTGCGGGTGCCGTTTTTTACCACCACGCACCAGCGCGGCCATCTTCGCGCGGCCCGGGTGGAAACCGGCCTGCCTCAGGGAGATTTCCTGGCCCTCCACTGTTCCGGCGGGACGACGGACGTCCTGCTCGTGAGGGACGGGGAGATCCGGCGGATCTCTTCTTCTCTGGACCTGCACGCGGGCCAGTTGGTGGACCGGGTCGGCGTCCGGCTGGGGCTTCCCTTTCCCGCGGGCCCGGCCCTGGAAAAGCTGGCGGAAGGATATACCGCCCAGGGGATCGTCCCGGTGTCCATCGGGGCAGAGGGCTGCCATTTATCCGGGGCGGAAACCAAGCTGCTGCGGCTGATCGAGGAAGAACAGCTCCCCCCCGGGCAGATCGCCGCGGAAACCTACGACGTTCTCTGCAGGACGATGCTGCGCCTGCTCAAGAACGCCGGGGAACAGACGGGTGTGTCAAATGCGCTGCTTTTCGGCGGGGTCATGAGCTCCGCCCGGCTGCGCGAAATGCTGCTTCAACGGGTGCACAGGCGGCGGCTGCCGCTTTCGCTTTACTTCGGCAAACCGGAGCTTTCGGGAGACAACGCCGTGGGTGTCGCCCACATCGGACTGGAAAGGATGATTGAACATGGCACAGCTGCTGGACGGTAGGATTTATTCGGAAGAAGCGCTCGCGGAAGTGACGGAAAAGGTGAAGGCCCTCAAAAAGTCGGGCGTGACGCCCGGCCTGGCCGTCATCTTGGCGGGGGACGATCCCGCCAGCCAGACCTATGTCCGCAACAAGGGCAAGGCCTGCGAAAAGACGGGCATCTATTCCCGCACCATCATTCTCCCCGCCGACGTCAGCCAGGCGGAGCTGGAAAAGACCATCCGGGAGCTCAACGACGACCCGAAGATCGACGGGATCCTGGTGCAGCTTCCTCTGCCGCGGGGCCTGGATGAAAAGCGGGCCCTGGCCTGCATCCTGCCGGAGAAGGACGCGGACGGCTTCCACGTCCTGAACGCCGGCCGCCTGATGCTGGGCCAGAGCGGGACCCTTCCCTGCACCCCCAAGGGCGTGCTGAGGATGCTGCGTCTGGCCGGGGTGGAGCTGGACGGAAAGAAGGCCGTCGTCGTCGGCCGCAGCAACATCGTCGGGAAGCCCGTGGCCATGATGCTGCTGAATGAAAACGCCACCGTCACCATCTGCCACTCCCACACCAAGGATTTAAAAGAGGTCACGAAACAGGCGGACGTCCTGGTGGTGGCCGTCGGCAAGCCCGGCCTGATCACCGGGGACATGGTGAAGCCCGGCGCGGCCGTCGTGGACGTCGGCATCAACCGGATCAACGGCGTCCTCTCCGGCGACGTGGACTTTGATTCCGTGGAGCCGGTCGCCGGCTGGATCAGCCCGGTGCCCGGCGGGGTCGGCCTGATGACGGTCGCCATGCTGATGGACAACGTGGTGACCCTGGCCACCGCCCGGGCCGGCAAGGCATGAGCTGGACGCTGACGGTCACGGACCTCAACGAGTACGTCCGCCGCTCTCTGGCGGGGGACCCGATGCTGCGGGACGTTCTGCTCAAGGGCGAAATCAGCAATTTCAAGCGGCACGTGTCCGGCCATCTCTACTTTTCCTTAAAGGACGATCAGGCGCGCATCCAGTGCGTGATGTTCAGGCAGGACGCGCTGAACCTTTCCTTTTCCCCGGCGGACGGCAGCCGGGTGACGCTGCGGGGCAGCGTATCCCTCTATACCGCCGCGGGCAGCTACCAGTTTTACGCCCGGGAGATGACCCAGGACGGCCTGGGCGCACTGTACGTAAAACTGGAACAGCTGAAAAAGCGCCTAGCCCAGGAGGGCCTGTTTGACGAAGGGAAAAAGCGCCCCCTGCCCCTGCTGCCCCGGATGGTCGGGGTGGTTACCAGCAGGACCGGCGCGGTCATCCACGACATCGCCCAGGTGGCCAAGCGGAGAAATCCGTCCGTCCAGCTGGTCCTTCGCCCGGCCCTGGTGCAGGGGGAGGGAGCGGCGGCCGACGTGGCGGCCGGCATTAAGGAGCTTTCCCAGGTGCCCGGGGTGGACGTGATCATCATCGGCCGCGGAGGCGGCTCGCTGGAGGACCTCTGGGCCTTTAACGAGGAAGCCGTCGTCCGGGCCGTGGCCGCCTGCCCCGTCCCGGTGATTTCGGCCGTCGGCCATGAGACGGATTTTACCCTGGCCGATTTCGCGGCGGATGTCCGGGCGGCGACGCCCAGCGTCGCGGCCGAACTGGCGGTGCAGGACCGGGCCACCCTGGAAAACGCGGTGGAGAGCCTGTTTTCCCGCCTGTTCAGAAGCGCTCACGAGACGGTGCTGCTCAAAACCGGGCAGATCGCCGCCCTGGAAAAGCGGATGGCGCTGGCCCATCCCGGGGCGCGGCTCAAGGGGCAGAGGGCCCTGGTCGCGGAATACCTGCTGCGGCTGAATCAGAAAATGCGGGAAATGCTCGAAGAAAAGCGGGCTTTGCTCCGGGTCAGGGAAAGCGCCCTGACGGCCCTGGGTCCCAAGGGCGCCCTCCGGCGCGGGTACGTGATCGCCCTGTCCAACGACGGGACGCCGGTCACCTCCGCCGCCCGGGCTCCGGAAGCAATGCGGCTTTTGTTTGAGGACGGCACAGTCACCGTCCGGACCATCAGCAAGGAAGAGGGGGATCCCTTTGGCGGCAAAGACGAAGAGCTTTGAAGACCGGCTGGAGCAGCTGGAAACCCTGGTGACCCGTATGGAAGAAGGCGGTATGGCCCTGTCCGCCGCCCTCAAGGATTACGAGGCCGGCGTCCGCCTGGTCCGGGAGCTGAACGCCGAGCTGGACGCGGCGGACAAGAAAATGCTCGAGCTGCGCAGCGGCCAGCCCGTGCCGATGGAGGATGCCCCGTGAATGACAGATATGAGGAGCTCCGCCAAAGGGTGGAGGACCATCTGAACCGCGTGACCGCCCAGGAGTGGGAGGAAATCCCCCACCCCCTCCGGGACGCGATGGCCTACAGCCTGCTGAGCGGCGGCAAGCGCCTGCGGCCCGTGCTGCTGCTGGCGGCCCATGAGCTGATCGCCCCGGCGGATGCAACCGCCCTGCGCTTTGCCGGGGCCCTGGAAATGATCCACACCTACTCGCTGATCCATGACGACCTCCCGGCGATGGACAACGACACCCTGCGCCGGGGCAAGCCCACCTGCCATGTAGTGTACGGCGAAGGCATGGCGGTGCTGGCGGGCGACGGCCTGCTGAGCCTGGCCATGGAGGAGATGCTCTCCTGTCCGCACGAAAGGGCGCTTTCCGCCGCCCGCTTCATCGTACAGGCGGCGGGGGTCAGGGGGATGGTCGCCGGCCAGTGCCTGGACCTGGCCCACGAGGGGGAGCCGCCGGCGCAGGACTTGGTGACCTCCATCCACCGGCTCAAAACCGGGTGCCTTTTGACCGCGCCGATGGAGGCCGGGCTCTGCCTGGCCGGAGCGGAGGAAAAGCAGCTGACCGCCGGAAGGACCTTCGGCCAGCTGTTCGGCACCGCGTTCCAGATTCAGGACGACCTGCTGGACCTTCACGGCAACGAGCAGGACCTGGGCAAGCACATCGGCAAGGACCTGACCGAAGGGAAAATGACCTGGCCCGCCCTGGTCGGGGCGGAACAGGCTCAAAAGGACGTGGAGTACCTGACGGAGCAGGCCTGCGCCGCCCTGGAAGCGACCTTCGGCGAAGCCGCCGCCTTCCTATGCTCCTTGGCGAGAAACTGTACGGGGAGGATTAGGTAGGGAATAGGGAATAGGGAATAGGGATTAGGCATTAGGGATTAGGCATTAGTCATTAGTCATTAGTCATTAGTCATTAGTCATTAGGAATCAAGAAGTAGAAATTACGCATTACGCATTACGCATTACGCATTTTCCTGGAGGCGGTTTTTTGCTAGACCAGCTGCTTCAAAACAAGCCCCTGTGCTGTTCAGCCTGCGCGTGGTTTCTGGCGCAGCTGATCAAGGCCCTTCTGTACTGGGCCATTGAAAAAAAGTTTGACGGGAGAAGGATCTGGGGCTCCGGCGGGATGCCCAGCTCCCACAGCGCTTTCGTGCTGGCCATGACGGTGGCGCTGGGCCTGGAAAACGGCTTCAACCACCCGGCGTTCACGGTTTCCTTCGCGCTGATGGCCATCGTAATCTATGATGCCATGGGCGTGCGCTACGAGACCGGCAAGCAGGGCCAGATCATCAACAAGATCCTGGAGGAGCTGTTCGTGGAGGGCAAGCCCCTGACGGACGAAAAGCTCAAGGAGCTGGTGGGCCATTCGCCCCTGGAAGTGCTCGGCGGCCTGATCGTCGGCGCGATCACTTTGATGATATTTTATTTATAACGGAGAGGAGGACGCGCGGCCGTTCCGCCGCGCGGACAGTGAGGTATGACAGATCAATTCAGGGAAGAGGCTGTTTCCAGCCGCAATCAGACGTTTCCGAGCATCATGCTGGGCCTGTCCTGGGTGCTGCTGGTGTTCAGCGCCCTGTACGGGTTCATGTGGCTGCAGAACGCCCTCTACGCTTTCGCCCAGAGTGGCGTGCAGAGCGGGCTGATCAGCCTGGCGCTGGCGCTGGTGATGCTGGGCGCGGCGGTCATGATTTTTCTGTTCAAGGACCGCCTCCGCACCGATTATGAGTATACCTTCACCAACGGCATTCTGGATTTCGCGGCCATCTTCAACAACAAGAAGCGCAAGGCCCTGGGCTCCATGAACCTGAAAAACATCAAGGCCTGCGGAAAGGTAGCTTCCGGCTCCTTCAACCGCTACATCAATCTACCGGGCATCAAGCGGAGCAACTGGTTCGTCAACCGCGACGCCGACCTGTTCTATATCTACTACGAGAAGGAGCAGGAGAAGCACATCGTCATCATGGAGCCCAGCGAGGAAATGGTAAGCCTGATCCGCGGCGCGGTGCCGCGCGGAGCGTACGAAATCAACTGACAGGACAAAAGAGAATGATTTATCTTGATAACAGCGCGACGACCCGGGTCTGCCCTGAGGCGGCCCAGGCCGCGTATACCTGCATGACGGAGGGATATTTCAATCCCTCCGCTCTGTATGTGCCCGCCATGGAAGCGGAAAAACAGATGACCCTCTGCCGGGAGGCACTTTTATCCGCCGTGCACGCGCCCCAGGGCAGCCGGGCCGTTTTCGTATCCGGCGGCACGGAGGCGGACAACCTGGCCATCCTGGGCGGCATGCAGTCCGTCCGCGACGGGCTGGTGCTCTATTCCGCGGGGGAGCACCCGGCGGTGCGGGAGGCCTGCGAGAGCTTGCGGACGGTCCGCAGCAAGGAAATCCCCCTGGACCGGGACGGTTTCGTCTCCCTGGAAAAGCTCGAGGGGATGCTGAACGAAGAGGTCCGGCTGATCTGCGTGATGCAGGTCAACAACGAAACCGGGGCCGTCATGCCCATCCGGGAAATTGCCGCCCTGCGGGACCGGCTCTGTCCCCGGGCCCTGCTCCATGTGGACGGGGTGCAGGGCTTTCTTCGGGTGCCCTTTGACATGGGGCAGAGCGGGGCGGATTCCTACGCCCTCTCCGGCCACAAGATCCACGCCCCCAAGGGCATCGGCGCCCTGATCATGGGGCCCCGCTGCCGTCTGACTGCCCGGCAGATCGGCGGCGGCCAGGAAAGGACCCTCCGCTCCGGCACGGAAAACACCCCCGGCATCGCAGGTCTGTTGGCGGCGGTCCAAAGCTATCCTAAGGACGCGGACCTTCGGGCGATGAAGCTCCGGCTCTGGGAGCAGGTGAAAGCCCTGATCCCGCAGGCGGTTTATAACGGGCCGGACCCGGCCTCGGACCGTTCCGCCCCCCACATTCTGAACCTTTCCCTGCCGCCGGTTCGGAGCGAGACCATGCTCCACGCCCTGGAGGGAGATCAGATCTACATCGGCCTGGGCTCCGCCTGCTCGTCGCACAAGCAGCGGGTGTCCCGGGTCCTGAGCGCCATGGGGATCGCCGGCCAGCGCGCGGAGAGCGCCCTGCGCTTCTCCCTGAGCCCGCTGAACACCATGGAGGAAATGGACGCCGCGGCCCAGGCCCTCAAAAAGCATTACGAAACCTACAGCCAATTTGTCAGACGATAAAGGGAAGGATATCAGAACATGGACAATCTGCTGCTCATCCGCTACGGAGAAATCTACTTAAAAGGCCTGAACCGCCCGTATTTTTTGCGCGCTCTGCTGGCCCGGGTCAAGGAGGCAGTCAAACCCCTGGGCGGCCAGGTGTGGCTCAAGGACGCCCGCCTGTTCGTGCAGGGGGTGTCCGATATGGACGCCTGCATCCAGCGGGTGACGAAGGTCTTCGGCGTCCACTCCGTCTGCCCGGCGATGCGCCTGCCCAAGGCGGACTTTGAACAGGTCTGCGCCCAGGCGGCGGAGATGATGCGGGGCATGACCGGCACCTTCAAGGTGGACGCCCGGCGGTCCGACAAGCGCTATCCCCTGGATTCCCCGGAGATCAATGCCAAGATGGGCGGCTATATTTTAAGGAACGTGCCCGGCCTCAAGGTGGACGTGCACCATCCCGACCACGTGATGAACGTGGAAATCCGGGACGAGGCCTATCTCTACGTCAAGGTGATCGAGGCGGCCGGCGGCATGCCGGTGGGCACCGGCGGCAAGGCGGCCCTGCTCCTTTCCGGCGGCATCGACAGCCCGGTGGCTGGTTACATGATCGCCAAGCGCGGGGTGGAGCTGTGCGCGGTGCACTTTTATTCCTATCCCTATACCAGCGAGCGCGCCAAGGAAAAGGTGCTCGACCTGGCCCGGATCATCAGCCAGAGCTGCTGCGGGATCAAGGTGTTCGTCGTGCCCTTTACGGACATCCAGCTCAAAATACACGAAAAGTGCGCGGACGATTACACCACCCTGATCATGCGCCGTTTCATGATGCGCATTGCCGAAAAGATCGCCCAGCGGGAGGGGGCGGAGGCCCTGATCACCGGCGAGAGCGTCGGCCAGGTTGCCAGCCAGACGATGACCGCCCTCCACATGACCAACATGGTGGTCTCCATGCCGGTCTTCCGCCCGCTGATCGGCTTTGACAAGATCGAAATCATCCGCTACGCCGAAAAGATCGGCACCTATGAAACCTCCTGCCTGCCCTATGAGGACTGCTGCACGGTCTTTACCCCCCGCCATCCGGCCACCCATCCCAAGCTGGACAAGATCCTGGAGTCCGAGGCCCGGCTGGACGGGGACGCCCTGATCGAAGAAGCGATCCGGAACACGGAAATCGTCGAGTGCTGAGGAGAAAGGAGCATCCCCCTGTGAAAAAAATCCAATGGTTCAGCCTGTTCCTGCTGTGCTGCCTGCTGCTGTGCGGTATGGCATTGGCGCAGGAAACGACCTTTGCCTACGAGCATGACCCCAGGGAAAATCCCAACGCCATGAAGGACATCGTGGAAAATCCCTTCGCCGTCTACGGCTTTTCCCCGAACCCGGAATCCGTGAGGCTCGGCGAATACGCGGACCTCATCGACTGGACGAACCAGGAACAGGTGGCAGCGGCCCGGGCGCAGCGGCAGGCCTATCACGACAGCATGTCGGAGCTGTACCGGATGATCGAGGACATGCTGCTGGAAACCAAGCCGGTCGAGGAGATTGCCCGCGCAGTCAGCCGGCGCCGCAACGAACTGAGGATAGAAGCCAGCCAGAATGACCCAGTGGAGCTGGAGCGGCTCAAAAAGAGCAACCTGGCCACCTATGGGAACGAAGAGGGCCCCACGCCGGACCAGCTCTTTGAAAAATACGGCTCCTGGCAAACGGTCCTGGAAAAGGCCCTGGGCACCAACGCTGGGATGGACGCCTGCCTGGGCTTCTATGACGAATACTTTGAGATGTACGACCTGCAAGAGCCGGTACAGGCCGTGCAGGAAGCGGTGACTCCCGCGCAGGAAGAGGAGACCCCTGTGGAGGCCGAGAACGCCTATACCCTGGACAAGGTGGTCGTCTTGAGCCGGCACAACATCCGCTCTCCCATGTCGGGCAGCGGTTCCGTGCTGGCGGAGATCACGCCCCATGAATGGTTCCCATGGACCAGCAAGCCCAGCGAGCTTTCCCTGCGCGGGGCGGTGCTGGAGACCATGATGGGTCAGTACTTCCGCCTCTGGCTGGAAAAGGAAGGCTTTTTCCCGGAAAACTACCGGCCGGAAGAGGGGGCCGTCCGCTTCTACGCCAACGCCAAGCAGCGGACCCTGGCCACCGCTCGCTATTTTTCCGCCGGCCTGCTGCCCGTAGCGGCGGTGCCGATCGAAAGCCACGCCGAATATGATACCATGGACCCGACCTTTGAGCCCTCCATCCATTTTGCGACCGAAGCATATGTCGAGGACGTGCTGGAAGGCCTTTCTGAACAGGGCGGGGAACAGGGGCTGAACGGCCTTTTCGCCGACCTGGACAAGGCGGTCGCTCTGCTCCGCGATACGGCGGAGGTCGAAAAGAGCGAGGCCTACCAGTCCGGGAAATACGGGGACCTTCTGACGGGAGAGACGACCCTCACCCTGGTACAGGACAAGGAGCCCCGGCTGAAGGGCCCGGTCGGGACGGCCGTCAGCGTGGCGGACGCGATGACCCTTCAGTATTACGAGGAAGCGGATGAACGGAAGGCGGCCTTTGGTCACGACCTGACCCAGGAGGACTGGCGGCTGATCCACTCCATCGTGGACAGGTATACGGACGTCCTGTTCGGCTACCCGCTGGTGTCTGTCAACGCGGCGAACCCGCTGCTCAGGGAAATCCGCTCCGAACTGAGCGCGGAGGGCCGCCGGTTTACCTTCCTCTGCGGTCACGACTCGAACGTCGCCAGCGTGCTGGCGGCCCTGAACTGTGAAGATTATCTGCTGCCGGAGGCGGTGGAGCAGCGCACCCCCATCGGCGTGAAGCTGGTGTTCGGACGCTGGCTGAACGAACAGGGGGAAGCCTTCTGGCAGATCCACCTGGTGTACCAGAGCACCCGCCAGCTGCGCGAAATGATCCCGCTGACCCTCGAAAACCCGCCCATGGTCTATCCGCTGCGGTTCGCGGACGTCCCCCTCAACGCCGACGGCATGGCCACGGAAGAGGACGTGCTGGCGATGCTGGACAGGGCCATCGAGGCCTATGAGGAGCTGCAGGAAAAGTACAGCGAAGAAGAGGAACTGGACCAGGCTGCATAAACAAAGAAACAAGGGCTCGGAGCTTTCTCCGCGCCCTTGTTTTTTCAGGGAGGTTCATATGAAGGAATATCATAAGCTGGTCCGGGACGAGATCCCGCGGATCATCGAGGCAAGCGGCAAGCGCTGCGAAGTCACCGTCCTGACCGAAGAGGAATATCTCCGCATGGCCGACCGGAAGCTGCAGGAAGAGCTTAACGAATACCTGGAAAGCGGGGACATCGAGGAGCTGGCGGACCTGCTGGAGGTCCTCCGCGCCGCCGCCAAAGCCCGGGGCAGCTCCATCGAACAGGTGGAGGAAATCCGCATCCGCAAGGCGCGTGAGCGGGGCGGGTTTGAAAAGAGGCTGTGCCTGGAAAAGGTCTGGACGCCGGAGGAAGACCCAATGCTCCCGGAAGAGGAGAAGCTTTTTGAAATGCTGGACTGGAATGAGCCGGAGGAAATCCAGGAACTAGGGAGAAGGAAAGCAGCCGGGTCGGGAAATATCCGGTGTTTTCTTCAGCCGGTGTTTCCCAAATACAGCAAAAACGTCTGGACAAACTGCGCCCTGATTCTCGCCGGGAAGACCGATGAGGAACTCAGGCCCTGGCTGAAGGAACTGCTGAGGTGGCTTCAGGACATGAACTGGCCCGGGGCGGAAATCATCCAGGAGCGGCTGGAGGCTTTTCGGGATGATGAAGCTTTCCGGCAGGCTTTCGGCACCTGCATGCTGGAAGCCGTCGATACGAATGACGAAGACTGGGCTGAGAACCTGGAAACCGTCCGCCGCTGAGGCGGCGGACGGAAGAAAAACAGGAAACGCTCAGTTCTCCGGCATCAGCTCCACCAGCACGCTGTTCATTACGTCCATGCCGTAACGGGTGAGGCGGAGGACGCCGTTTTCAAAAAGGAGCCTTCCGTCATTCAGCGGGACATCGAGCTTTTCCCCAAAGGCTTCGCGGAAGCTCATCCCGTGCGCCTTTTGAAACACGCTTTCCGGCAGGCCCTCCGTCAGCCGCAGGCCCAGCATGACGGACTCAAAGCGGGCGTCCTCTTCCGTCAGGACGGTCTGCTCCTGCAGGTCTCCCCGCAGGTATCCGGGGATCGTAGCGGGATTTCTGGTGCGCACGTTTCCGATAAAGCCGCAGGCCGCCACGCCTACGCCCAGGTACTCATGCCGCAGCCAGCAGTCCCGGTTGTGGCGGCAGAAAAAGCCGTCCCGGGCGAAGTTGCTGATCTCGTACTGGCGGTAGCCGTTCTTTTCCAGGGTTTCCCGGGCCAGCTCGTACATGTCCCGCTCAGTATCCTCGTCAGGCAGCGTCCATTCTCCGCTGTCCACCTTTTTTTCCATCAGGGTGCCCTCTTCCACGATCAGCGCGTAGCAGGACAGGTGGGCGGGGGAGAGGGCCAGAAAGTCGTCCAGGGTCCTTTGAACGTCCTCGATCCTTTGCCCGGGCAGGCCCAGCATCATATCCAGGTTGAAGTTCGTCAGCCCGAAGGAGCGCAGCAGATCGGCGGCCTCCCGGACCTGGCGGAAAGTATGGATGCGGCCGATGGACGAAAGCAGATGGTCCAGGCTGCTCTGCGCGCCCAGGGAGACGCGATTGACCCCGTTTTCCACGCAGACGGAAAGAAACTCCGGGGTCACGGTGCCGGGGTTCATCTCGCAGCTGATTTCAGCGTTGGGGGCGAAGGGAAACGCTTCCCGTGCGATCTGGAGCAGCCTTTCCATCAGCTTTGGCGGCAGCAGCGAAGGGGTGCCTCCGCCGATGTACATCGTCTCCACCAGCGTGTCCGGGAAGGCGTCCCGGCAATCAAAAAGCTCCGCGCACATCCGGTCGATGACGCGGGGCATTTCTTTTTCGCAGCCCGCAAAGGAAGGAAAATCGCAGTAGGCGCACTTGCTCTTGCAGAAGGGCACGTGAAGGTACAGCCCGCGGCCGTGCTTCGTCTCCGTCATGGCACGGTGACCGCGTAGACGTCCAGCCCGGTAGCCACCAGGGCGGTGCCGTCGCTCAGCATGCCCAGGTACTCGGTCGCTTCGCCTGTGATCGGCATGGAAACGGCGGAAAAGCGGGTGGAGTTGATATCCGCCTTATAGAGAAACTGGGAGGAAAACGCGTAGATGTTCCGCCCGAAGATGCCCGCTCCGACACATTCGTCCGGCAGGGTCAGGCGTTTGTCCGTTTTCCCCAAGATGCAGCGCAGCTCCGTGATGTTCATGATGTCGTTGGTCTGGCTGGTCGGGGCGAAAAGGAGCATGGCCTTGGAATCCACGCTGGCGTCGTCGATCAGTTTCCAACCGTACACCAGGACGGAGGCGGAGGGCGTTTCCGTGCCGTGATAGTCGAACACCCGCAGTCTCCGGGTGCCGATCACGTTCAGCATGCCGCCGGCATAGATGATCTTGTAGGTCAGCGTATCGCCCAGGTCCGCGGTGCCGGTGTTCATGGAGCTGACCTGATAGGTGTTCATGGTGGTGGAGGGAACCGTGCCGTACAGGTCCATCGCGGTGGTCCAGACGTAATCGCCGTTGGCAAAAAAGCCGGCGTCCAGCACCAGCATGTCCTGGTAGGCGGTGGATTCCATGTCCAGCTTTTCGCCGCTGGTGTTGTAGAAGGTGATGGCGGTCCGGTCGTCGCCGCTGGCATTGTTGCCGTGAACGACGGCGATGTATTTGCTCCCCGCCCGGGCAAACTGGATCTCTTCGCCGATGTTGTTGTCGTAGGTGGAACGGCCGTTCCGGTTCAGGATGGACAGCTGGGTGCCGCGCCAGATGACGATGACGCCGTCCGCCGCGTGGTAGGAGGCCCCGGAGCCGATCCGGTAG
>OCTW011614741.1_pt1 | contig 19863 bp, 16 predicted proteins | sample 1539671 | NCBI WGS metagenome assembly OCTW01 (sample SAMN02144230, study PRJEB22623) | gut metagenome | biome: sheep rumen | host: Ovis aries | place: New Zealand
CTCTCCCTCTAAGATAGAGGGAGTACCCCGAAGGGGGGAGGGCGTATGATACTAACTTTCCCCGGACACCAATAATTCTAATCAACGCTGTTATGCAATAAACATACAACTAACGCAGTCAGAATTGGCTGCATTATGAGTAATCTGTGCCAACATCTATATCATTACCTTAATATTTATTGAAGTTCGTATCATACTCCCTACCCCTTTTAGGGTACTCCCTCGCTATACGCGAGGGGGTACCGCCTTGGCGGCGGGGCGTATGATAGCGAAATCTGGTTGCTTGATGGCACGAAAACAAGTCCAAATATACTGTAACATTCGGAAGCTCCCATCCATAAAGGCTGTTATGAGGTTTACAGTTTTTCCCCCGGTCAGCAATAATTGTCTAACGGAATCTCTTCACAATTTCCTCTTCAGACACTATAGAGATAATAACCTTTCCGTCCGGGGTATAGTTAGGTGTCTTGCAGGCAAAGAGGTCATCTACGAGCGCCGCCATCTCCTGCTCGTCCATGCGGCGGTCAATGCTCACCGAATTGCTGACAGCTATGGCCATTGCCAGGGTATGGTATAGGTCTTCCGACTTCAGGCTCTGCTTGTCGTAGTCGTCTATCAATCTGACAATAAGGGCATTGACGTCAGTCTCTCCCACTGCCGCAGGCACAGCGCTGACGGCATAAGTAGCCTGCCCTGACACATCGGCATGCCTGGCAATATCAAACCCCATGCCGTTAAGCTGCTCCATGAGGCTGTCCATGACATACGACTGCGTCAGGCTAAGCTGCACAAACTCAGGAAACAGCAGCGACTGCGATACACACTTGCCATTCTCCACGTCCCTGATAAACTTATCATACAGTATGCGCCTGTGAGCGCGCACATAGTCAATAACCATCAGTCCCGACTTGGCGGGAGTAACAATATAGCGTGACGAGTAGCGGAAGAACGAACGATTAGCCTCAATGACAGCCGGCTCATCCTTTTCCCTGCTCACCACGTCCCCATCGGCAGGCTGCTGGGGCGCAGACCTTGTCACCGGGCCATACAAATCCTGCCACCCCTCCACAGAAGGCTTGTTGAAATCTGACTGCCTGAGCACACCGCCGCCGCTGCGATAAGATGGCGTGGTGGACTCAAACGGGTTATAATGCGGATTAACATTCAGTGCAGGCTCGGCAGCCTGGCGGTTGCCGCCGTCAAAGGTAGGGATGTCTATCTCCAGGGTATTATCAAAATCAATAGTCGGCACCGCGTTATACTTGCCCAGCGCATCGCGCACGGCCACCAGCAGCAGCTGCCAGATGGCACGCTCGTCCTCAAACTTAATCTCCGTCTTGCTGGGGTGTATGTTTACATCAATCTGCTGTGGGTCAACAGTGAGGCGCAGGAAGAAGCTCACCTGTTTCTCCGGCGGCAGCAGGCGCTCAAAGGCCGTCTGTACCGCCCTGTTAAAATACGGATGCCGCATATAGCGTCCGTTGACAAAGAAAAACTGCTTAAAGCCCTTAAGCCTGGCACTCTGCACCGAGCCCACAAACCCCTCAATCCTGACAATATCCGTGTCAACCGACAGGGGCAGCAGCTGCTTGTCAAGCGACTGCCCGAAGACCCCCAGGATACGCTGCTTAAAGGAGCCCGCCTTGAGGTCAAGGGCCAGGTTATCATCCTTATACAGCTTAAACGACTTATCATAGTTAATGAGCACCACCCGCTCAAACTCCTGCATCACGTTGTTCATCTCCGTGACATTCGACTTCAGGAATCGGCGACGTGCCGGCACATTAAAAAACAAGTTGCGCACGGCAAAGTTAGCCCCTTTGGCACACATCACAGGGTGCTGGTCTATGCATCGGGCCCCCTCCATAGTGATGCTCACGCCCATCTCGTCGTTGGCAGTGCGGGTCTTTAGCTCCACCTGCGCCACGGCAGCTATAGAGGCCAGCGCCTCGCCGCGAAAACCCATGGTGTGCAGGTCAAAGAGGTCCTTGGCATCCTTAATCTTCGATGTGGCATGGCGCTCAAACGACAGGCGAGCATCAGTTTCGCTCATTCCCTTGCCATTGTCAATCACCTGTATGCAGCTCTTGCCCGCATCGGTAAGCCACAGCTCAATATGGTCGGCACCGGCATCCACCGAGTTCTCCAGCAGTTCCTTAACCACTGAAGAAGGGCGCTGCACAACCTCGCCCGCGGCAATCTGGTTGGCTACGCTGTCAGGAAGCAGGCGGATAATGTCAGACATACTTCACTCTGTCTCTTTCTCTTTCTTTTTCTTCTTCAACGTCTGATACGGCACCTCGCGGCGTTTAGTCTTGTGCAGCACCTTGTCAGCAGGCTTGCCGCGCCACTCAAAGAGGTCATACTTGTCGCGTGGCCTGATATAGTCAAACCACGCAAAATTATCCAGGTATCGCAGCCTGGGCGTCACAAACACAATGGGATAGAAGGTGCCCTCAGCCTCGGCCGTCCACACCTTGCTCACCTTCTTGTCCTTAAAGTACGTCTTCATCAGGCTGGTCTCGGCGTGGTTCATGGCAATGACCACCGTGTCGTCCTTCACCTTGTCGTCCAGCTGAAAATAGTTGACGTTAACATTCTGCACAGCATGGCTCTCACGCATCTCACCGTCAGTGAAATACATGTGCATCTCCTTGCTGGCAATCTGGTTGAAGTTGAGCGAATCCAGCTGCTCGCACATCAGAGCCTGGTTGACCACGTAGATGCTGTCAATCGTGGAGTCGTTGAAAAATGAGTGAATCTCCTCGCCCACTATCTGGTTACGGCCGTTCCACACTATGGGGTTGCCAAAGAGCGACAGGCGCCGCTCCCTGCTGTTGAACGACAGGCTGTCGGCCACGCTCTGCACATCCTCGCGGAAGGAGCGCGAGTGGTAATAGCCGTGCACCACGCGATAAACGCTGTCTGTCTTCAGGTTATACGAGAGAATCTTGAGCGTGTCGGCATGCAGAAACAATGTGTCGGGCTCCGCATAGTTCTTCAGCAAGGCCCGCCCGTGAGCAATGCTGATGCCCGTGCTGTCGTTATAGTAACAGTAGTCGCCCGATAGGATTGAGTGGTTGGCGTCATCATTAACCACAAAATCGCCAAAGCCCTCGGCCACGCCCTGCTGCTTGTCAAAGACTATCGAGTCGGCCACCAGCTTGCGGTTGTTGTCCTCCACCACCGAGCGGTTAAGGAGTATAGCCTTGTCGTTGGCCGTGTTGAAATGGCCGTTCTCGGTATAGATATTGGTCGTTCCGCTAACCACGTTTGAGCGACCTGCAGAGTGGGCATCCTTGCTCAGCACGTTATAATAGAGAGTGTCGGTTGACATCCTGTAGTCAGGGCTTTGCAGCTCCACATTATAATTAAACACCGCCTGGCGCGTCTGGGCATCATACTGTCCCCAGTCAGACGTCAGCGTAGTGTTGCCGTCCACCAGCTTGCCCCCCTCAAAGAAATAGCCCATGCTGTATAGGCGGTCATAGTCAAGCGAGTCAGTATAGAGAGTCGATTTGCGGTGTCTGAGCACCACCTTGTAGCGTGCCTGGGCCACCTGCGAGTTGCCGTCGTAGAAGAGGTAGTCGCATTTCAGCGACAAGGTGTCGCCCTGCCTCATGTCAACGCGGTCGAAGGCCGCAAACGAGTTGCTCTCCTGATAGAAATTGGCACTGTCGCACTTCAGTATCACTCCGTCGTGAAAAAACTCCACATTGCCCACAAAGATTTGCACCCCAGGCATCAGGGCCTCGTCATAGCTTATCTTGTCGGAGTGGCGCACAACAATATCGCCACCCTTGGGGCGTGGCGACTTGCTGTTCTTAATCTTTGGCGACCCACCGGCCGGCGACAGGGCTGAGAAGGCCGTCGTCAACAGCAGAAACAGTGATAGCAGTCGTATGCGCATCCTAACTCTTCAGCCAGTTATATCTATACCCGCTACGCTTCCATCCGTCCTTAATCCTGATGTAGGTAGTCTTAATCTTATCCTTAATCCATTTCTCCACAATCTCCTCAGCGCGCTTGTCGTTAACGATATTCGTCAGCACCTGGAAATCATCGGTAATATCGGCTTTATGCTCAGGTATTCGGTTCTTCAGCTTGATAATGGCGCAGGTCATCATGCCGTTGCGTCCGCGCATGGTGAAGGCATCCGACACCTCGCCAATGTGCATCTTCTCCGCCGCGAGGGCAATCTCCTGATACGAGCGGTGCAGCTCGTCCATGCGTATGCGCGAAGTTAGCGTGCGGTCCTCGGGGTTGGTGTAGGCCATCAGGCCGTGGTTCAGGCGCGTGTCCTTGTCGTCCGAGTAGCGGAATACCGCCTCGTCGAAAGACATCTTGTCCGTGCGGATAAGATTAGCCACGCTGTCGAGGCGGTTGATAGTCTTCCTTATTTCCGCACCCGACAGTTCAGGCGTGCGCAGTATGTGGCGACAGTTTATCTTATCCCCCTTGCGCTCTATCAGCTGAATGATATGGTAGCCATATTCCGTCTTTACAATCTTTGATACCGTCTTGGGGTCGGTCAGTGCGAAAGCCACGCTTGAGAACTCCGGAACCAGCTCTGCCCTGCCCTTAAAGCCCAGCTCGCCGCCGTTCATGGCACTGCCGTCCTTAGAGAACATGCGGGCCAGCAGAGCAAATGACTCACCCTTGTTGACGCGGTCGGCATACTCCATCAGCTCAGCCTTCACGCGCTCCACCTCGTCGGGCGTAACCATGGGAGCCTCGCTGATAATCTGTATCTCCACCTGCGTGGGGATTGTCGGCAGGCTGTCCTTGGGCATATCCTTGAAGTAGCGGCGCACCTCGGCAGGGGTAGCAGTGCCGTCGCCAATAATCTTGTCTCTCACCTGCATCACCTTATACTGGTCAATAATCATCCTAGTCACCTGCGCGCGGATGTCCTTCATCGACATGTTGCGATAGTTCTCCAGGTTGCGCTCAGAGCCCGCAATGCTAACCTGGCGCTGCATCTCGTTATCCACATACGCCTGCACCTGCGCATCCGACTCCGTAACCTCTATGCTGTCCAGCGCGGCCTGGTGCAGAAACAGCTTCTGTATTGCCAGCTCCTCCGGAATAGTCACATACGGGTCGCCCTCAATAGGAGTGCGGTTATACTCCGCTGCCAGACGCTGCATCTCGACATCCGATTTCAGTATCGGCTCATCGCCAACAATCCATACAACCTCGTCAAGCACATTCTCGTTCTGCCCACTGGCCCCAAGGCCCCATAGGCAAGCCGTCAGCACAAGGCAGAAATATCTCGGCATTCTCATATCAATCGTAAATCGTGAAATAGTCCAATAAAATCAGTGTTTATTCACCGTAGCCAGCACAGCCTCGTCCACCGTGAAGGGATAGCGTTTGCGCAGCCCGTCAATCCACTCAGCCTCCTTCTGAGCCTGATAGTCGCTGACCACCTGCGATTTCACGTCAATCAAGGCCTTCGGCTGTTTCAGCACCTTGCCAACCACGCCGTAGAAGGGCAGCACCTTGTTTTGCTTAGGCTCCTTGCCGGACTTAAACTTCAGGTAGTCCACCAGCGTATTGTCGCCCTTCTTCCACACGCCGAAGTGAACCCTCACGGCCTTCACCGAGTCGGCAGGCAGCTTCTGCTTCAGCAGCTCCAGACCCTCGTCGGCCTTGCAGCCCTTCAGCAGCTTGGCTATCCGCTTAGCCATCACCTTGCTCTTGGCGCGGTATGTATAGCCGCGGAAATGAGGAGCCTTCCATTGATATTTAGCCTTGTTGGCCTGGAAGAACCTGTCAAGGCCCGCCTCATCGCTGGCTGCCTCCTGCCACACCAGGCGATTGCTGGCCTCATATAGCAGCAGGCCGTCATAGTATTCATTGATCAGGAACCTCAGTTCCGGCTTCTCGCTTATCGCCTTGGCCTGCACCTGCTGCAACACATCCTCGCGACTCAGCTTGCCGTCCGACTCGCTCACCATACGCGCAATCATATGCTCAGCAGCATCCTCGCGCAGGCCCATCTTGTCCAGCTGCTCCTGAATCTCAGCACGCTTTTCGTCAAAGGGCTCCAGCTTCTTGCGCTCGTTCATATAGATAATATGGTAGCCCGCCGGCGTCAGCACCGGCTCGCTCATCTGCCCCACGCGCAGGGCCCACGCAGCATCCCTGAACTCAGGAATCACCTGAGCCGGACCAATCCAGGGCAGCTCACCGCCATTCACCGCCGTGCCCCTGTCGTCCGACAGTGTCCTGGCCAGCTCGGCAAAGTCCGCTCCGCCCTGCAGTGCAGCATAGATGGAGTCAATCCTCACCTTGGCAGCATTGACAGCATCGTCACTGGCATTCTGCGGCAAATACAGCATAATGTGGCTCACCCTCACCAGGTCGCTGTCGCCAACGCTCACCTTGATATTATCATACACATTTCGCACTATCGAGTCAGCATACAGCGAGTCATAGACAAAAGGCTTCAGCTGCACGTCGCGGTAGGTGCGGTACTCCTTCTGAAACGACGACAACGTGTCAAGCTTCGCGTCAAGGGCCGCCTGCACCTTCATGCGGTAGTTCACATAGAGGTCCACGTAATCCTTGATGTCCTGCTCGCTCACCTGCGAGGGCGATTCATAGTTCTTGTTGAGCGAGTATTCAAACTCAGCCCTCGTCACCTCGCGCCCTGCCACCGTCATCAGTACAGGGTCGCTCTCCTGCTGGCTCCAGCCCGTCAGGCAGCATACCGCCAGCAATCCAAATATCGCAATTCGTTTCATATCCATTGTTCAGTTAGCTTCAGTGTGTCGCGCAGTGCGGCTGCGCGGCCCCACTCCCGCAGGTCCCCTTCCCCCTCAAGGGGCGGGGCCGTTTAACGTTTTTACTGCGGCTGGCTATAGTTAGGAGCCTCGCTCGTTATGGTGATGTCATGCGGGTGGCTCTCCAGCACGCCCGCGTTAGTGATGCGCACAAACTTGGCGTCGTGCAGGGCCTCGATGGTCGCAGCGCCGCAGTATCCCATACCCGAGCGCAGACCGCCCACCAGCTGGTATATCACCTCCTGCACCGTGCCCTTGTAAGGCACGCGGCCGGCGATGCCCTCCGGCACCAGTTTCTTGGCCTCCACCACCCCACTCTGGAAGTAGCGGTCCTTCGAGCCGTTCTCCATAGCCTCCAGCGAGCCCATGCCGCGGTAGGTCTTAAACTTACGGCCGTTAAGGATAATCGTCTCGCCCGGGCTCTCTTCGGTGCCGGCAACCAGCGAGCCAATCATCACGCAGTCGCCACCGGCAGCCAGGGCCTTCACCACGTCGCCGCTATAGCGCAGACCGCCGTCGGCAATCATCGGCACGCCAGTGCCCTTCAGTGCCTGAGCCACATCATAGATGGCCGACAGCTGAGGCACGCCCACGCCGGCCACCACGCGGGTGGTGCAGATACTGCCTGGGCCGATGCCCACCTTCACACTGTCGGCGCCGGCCTCCACCAGCATTCTGGCAGCCTCGGCAGTAGCCACGTTGCCCACCACGACATCCACGTTACTGAAGCTGGCCTTAGCCTCCTTCACCTTGTCAATCACGCCCTTCGAGTGGCCGTGAGCCGTGTCAATCACGATAGCGTCGGCACCAGCCTTAATCAGAGCCTCCATGCGCAGCAGCGTGTCGTCGGTAACGCCCACACCGGCAGCCACACGCAGACGGCCCTTGTCGTCCTTGCAGGCCATCGGCTTATCCTTAGCCTTGGTGATGTCCTTATAGGTAATCAGGCCCACCAGCTTGCCGTCCTTGCCCACCACGGGCAGTTTCTCAATCTTGTTCTCTTGCAGAATCTTGGCAGCGCTCTTCAGATCCGTCTGCTGGTCAGTAGTCACCAGGTGCTCGCTCGTCATCACCTCGTCAATCAGCTTGCTCGTATTCAGCTCAAAGCGCAGGTCGCGGTTAGTCACGATGCCCACCAGCCTGCCGTCGCCGTCCACCACCGGTATGCCGCCGATGTGATATTCGTGCATCAGCCTCAGCGCGTCGCCCACCGTCTTACCCCTCTGGATTGTCACGGGGTCGTAGATCATGCCGTTCTCGGCACGCTTCACGATAGCCACCTGACGGGCCTGCTCCTCAATCGACATATTCTTGTGAATCACGCCGATGCCGCCCTCGCGGGCAATGGCAATAGCCATCTTGGCCTCCGTCACCGTGTCCATAGCAGCCGACACAAACGGGATGTTCAGCCTGATGTTGCGCGAAAACCTTGTGCCGAGCTCCACCATGCGTGGCAGCACCTCAGAGTACGCGGGGATTAACAACACATCATCATAAGTCAGACCGTCTGACACAACTTTTTCTGCAAGAAATGATTTCATATCGGTATGTTTATTTGGTTATTCTCAATTATCAATTTAAGCAAGCTCGCGATGCCTTTGACATTCGTGTTGTTCGTGAGATTCGTGTTCGTCATCACTTACCTCCGAACTTGACAAAATTTTCAGTTCTCAATTTAAGCAACTTAGCCCTCGTTATCGTTTGCTTCCTCCCCTTTAGGGGGGGGACGGGGGCCTCGTTAATTTCTATATTAGATGCAAAGATACTACATTTCCTCCAAAGATGCCGCAAATGCAACCTTTTTTAATACAAAAATCCCCATTTTATACTGATAAAAAAAAGAAATCCGTGTCATCTATGCAATCTGTGTGAGAAACGAACACGAATCTCACGAATAACACGAATCTGATTGTTATTTGAAACATTTCAACTTTCAAATACCGGTTAAGGCTCAAATACCTAACTGTCAATTATCAAATGTCAACTATCAATTCCCCTGTTCTGCGTGCCTTGGCGGCAAATCTAATCGCGCCGAGCCGAATACTAATCGCGCACAAGTCAAATCTAATCGCGCTGGGAACGGCCCTCCCCTCGCGATAATTTTCTGTCCCCTCGCAATAAAGTCACGTTTCCTCGCAATAAAGTCACGTTTCCTCGCGATCTGAAGTCGTTTTCACGCGATTATTTCTCGTTTTCCCGCAAAGGTTTTCCTTTGGTCTGCATTTCCCGATTTTGTTGCCTTAATTTTTAAGTTTGTTTGTTTTTTAATGGCCCCTACCCTTGCCTGCATTATCCTGCATACAGAACCGTCTATTTATCAGTTCTTTAGCCGAAAAAATGTAGGAATGCAGGCAAAAAACGTTTTATTTTTTTCATATATCAAAAACGCTTCTGCGCGCCCTCACAAAAGCGACACTCCCCAGTGGCGTAGCCGAAGCAACTTTTTTCGCCACCGTCCATAGCAGAAGGGCTATTTCAGTGCTCCGCGCTGTCTTGATTCCTCCAGAGCCTTCTTGGCCGACTTAATATATCCCTCACCAACCAGGCCTTTTTTGACGGCGTCGCTAGCAACTTTAAGGAAGACGCTGTCGTTGTCAAGCGGATTGCTGGTCACCTTCAGCCTAAGAGTGCCGATTATTGCATCACCAACGTCCTGAGCCTCGTAGAAATCCTTAATGTTGAAGATTTCGTTGAAGTAGTATAGCACGTGATTCTCCCTTGTATAGGTGATTATCTGCTTCTGGATGATGGTGTCGCTCTTGTCTTCGTTGTAGCAACCGATATACAGTATGCTGGCTAGCCGCCCGCCAACGATGAGGCTGTCTTCTTCGGCATATAATTCTACATCTTCTCCATTGAGTTGTCGCATATGGAGGCCTAACAGCGCCATTTCCTTTGCCTGTTCTATATCATCGTCCCAGAAGGGAAGAAAAGTCTTGACGCAGCGCAGCCATACCAAATCACTGTTGGGGTCGTATAGCTTCACATCGTTTTGCATGGAGTAAAGTCCTCCCCATGCCGAGTCGTTGTACATCCATCCATGGGGTATGATTATTGAGAACAGTTCGTTCTCGTAAGTTATGTCCGACGGAGCATTTTTGGATGACGAGTTTCTCTGATTGTTGCAACCCAGAATCAGGCACAGGTTAATCAATACTGTCGTAAACAATAATGCTTTCTTCATATTTCTTATTGTTATATATTATTGTTTCTCTACGATTTACTTTCACATTCTCATCTAGTTCTTTACCAGTCCTAATTATTCAACATAAGGCTTGACAAACTGAAATCCGGATGGAGCCTGTCAAGGTCAACGGGCTTCGAGATGCCATCGATTTTTCCATCCTCGCTAAACTGCCATATACTGTAGTGGTTCTTGCCTTTGATCACAGGAGGCTTGGGCCCATAGCGGGCTATCATCAGATAGAAGTCATCAAACTCTGCCGAACAAAGGGAATTATACACCCTGATAATACTGTATATCAGTGGCAACTTACCGTAGTGTTCTTTTACGAGACTGCAGAAAAGCAACAGGCTGTCTCTGTCTATCGTCTCTTCAACGTCTACCATAGGTATGAGGTCTTGCCTGTCCCTGTCCACCACTGACTTAAAGTTGTCAAATTGTCTGTGAATCGGGCGGTTGCCTTTCAAATAGTGATATGAGCCGACAAGGATGCCATTATCCCTTGCACCTTCTACATTCTCTTTGTAGCGTCTGTCTTTGTGCGTGGCTCCTTCCGTGGCCTTGATATATACGAAACTGATATTTTTGTCCTGCGCCACCTTGCCCCAGTCAATCTTTCCCTGGTGGTTAGACACATCTATCCCCTGATAGTTTGCTTTCCTATAAACTGGCCTTTCTGGGCTTCTGACCACAAGCAATGTGATCACAGCAACTGCGCATAGCCCTATGATGAATATTGCAGACTTCTTCATGGCGCCTTGTCTTGAATGTCTCCTTTTTGTCATTCTACGCTATTTTTTTCATCTTGACATCCTTGAATCCTCTAAACGCCGGATGACAAATTGCTGTTAGGTCGGGGGGCAAGGGCCAACCTGCGTTTTCTATCTGTCTCGTTCCAAGATGTGAGCGGCAAGCCCATCGGCTGCTTGTATTACTGCAAGCAACGGACACTTCTCTTTTGCCGCATTGAAGTTGCTCTTGATATCGTACGACTGGAACGGCAGGTCCCATGCGTGCATGTGCCATCGGATGGCAAGCATCTCCTCGTCCGTCAGGCGCAGTCCCCATTTCAGCAACAAAATTACGGATTTTTCTCCGTGTCCCAAAGGAAATCCGGAACAATCCACATCGTAGCCTGGCACTTCTACCCAATATCCCTCTTTGTTTTTCTGTTTCTTGACCACGGATTTGTAGATGCCCCCCTTGCATACATCGTGCAAGAGAGACGCTATCACTATGCTGTTTATCGGCAGGTCGGCTTCTACGGTAGGATCAATCTTTATCATTGCTTCCCTAACAGCCATGGCTGCATGATAGACATTCAGGGAGTGCTCCACCAGTCCGCCGGCATAGTTGCCATGAAACCTTGAGCTGGCCGGAGCCTCAAAGAAGTTAGCCAACCCTTGCTCAGCCCCGACATTGCCCAGTTCCTCAATCACATTCTCAATACCCTGCCTATCAGTGGAGCGCAGCAGTGCGATAAATTCTTCTTTCATGCTCATAGTAAGATGTTTTTGAAGTATTAGAAAAATATACCACAATCGTATGGTAATATAACCTCTCTGTCGAACTCAATATTTGCCACCTTTTTATGAATAAAATGAAATACGTAATGTTCTCTGACAAGCCCCTTCCATTGATTCCAATAGCAGCAATATACATCTGCCACATTGTCGTCTGACATAGTTACCTGTGGCATTAACATATTCGCCTCTCTTAGGGCAACGGCATCAAAATACTTTAAAGGACTTATAGCCTTTATGTCATCCTCACAGAAGATGAAATTTCGCTCTATATACCCACCGTGCCAGAACGTAGGCAATACTGTCTTGGCTGTCAACAAAAGATAGAGCTGCCATGCCCCCATACAATTTGGTTCCACCTCGAAGCAAGAAAGAAAGTCGACCAAATCATCTTCACCATCGCAGGCAACAATCTGCTTTCCTTTGCAAGAGCATATATTAGACTCGTCGCCCATTCCGTCAGTCGGATTTTCACTGCTGCAGAGATGTATCTCAAGATGATTGCCGTCCAATAATTGTATTTGGTCCAGACAGTTATCATCTATGTTAACGACATCACTCTCGGCAGACGAAACCGTTTGAGACAGCCACCTGCGAAACTTGAGTCCGAACAATCCGAAAGCATTTCCATTATCCTCACGGTCAATATCATATTTGCCACCATTCTTGATGTCGCAAATACTCTCATCAATATCAGAAGAATCACTGTCATCGTTATCAAGGTCAGAGAACTCTACAATCTTTTTGCAGTTCGGACACACACTGGCATGGCCTACCTTTCCGCTTACATGGATATCATACCACTCCAGTTCCTCTGCCGGCTTTCCGCACGAGAAGCACCACATTCTGTTAGAGACATCAAAATCCGTATCACCGTCCATCTCACTTAAACAATCTCTGGTCTTTTCGTAATCCAGAGGCAGAGACAGTATGTTAAGCTGCAAACCATAATGATTTTCATTGTCAGGATATTGCGCACAGGTTAGCATTTCCTTAATGACGCCGTTCTCAACTCGAATCATGATAAGCATCGTCCCCTGTATGACAAGGCATGTTTGATCAGTATAGTAAGAATGTTGCAGTTCAAGATCATCTATCGTGTGGGTGTCAATGTAGCGCACCTTCCAGTCACTCCAGTACTCAATGATATCATCTCTCACCTGCAGAGTCTTGTATCTGTACATCGTCAACCTTGCATCTTCGGCAATGTGTTTCTTGAACCTATCAACCTCGCCACGACATAAGAGCGTGGCAAACTGATACAACAGCTCGGTCTGTTTGCTATCGCGGCATTTGTCTGACATGCGAAATATTAAATTTCCCGACTTAAACATTGGATACTTATGATTTCCCATCTGTTTGTCCATTATTTAATAGTAACTTTTATTGCGCCTTGAAAACCGTATATGTGGAAGTTTGCATCCTCAAATATGACAGTTCCAATCCTCTTCTTTAGTATAGCCATTAATTCATTCCTCAAAACACCGTTTCCTTTACCATGGATGAATATAATTTGTTGTCCATGATGATTCTTTTCTTTTTCTAATGTATCAATAATAACTTTTTTTTGAAGTTCATGAATTTCAACACCAGACATATTTCTAGAATAGCCCGGCAATGTTCTCTGATGCAAATCTATCTCCTTCATCTTAGTGCCCTTGCCGCCTGTTTTACCTCTGAACACAGTATTCTTATCTGCCTTATTATCACACTTTGTGTCATTGTTAGATATTGAGAAAACTTCTCTCAAATCTATTTTTATCAACTCAGACTCCGGCATTATCCAGTCAAAGCCTTCATTATCCTGAATATGATAATTGCCATTCTCTAGTACATCAATGATGATACCATCTCCTTCGTAATTTTGAAAGCGTACTTTTTCACCTCTTTTCATATCTGATTTACAATTATAATAGTTTTTATATCATTATCGTCTTCTTTCTTCAACTTTATCATATTATAATCTATTATATGATGTACATGAAACAATTCATCCAATACAGTTCTAAGCCGACCTTCCTTGTCCTCTATCGTGTCGTTAAAGATGAAATCCATACTGAGATGTATTAACATCTTTTTCTTCTTTTTATCTATTGTTTTTTCTACGTATACAGAAGAGCTTCTGTTAGCTTCATTTATACATTTCTTCATCCTTGAGACCTCTTCTTTATGATTGAGGTCTATAGATTGCCAGTGTGTATCATATAAGTCTACAAAACAGCTGTCATTTGTCGCCATAGCAACAAAACATTGTCCCTGATACCAGAAAAAGATAGCCGAGCCATTATCGGATAACTCAAACGAACAGCCCATCATGGCCAGCGTGTCAAGTAAAAGGTCACGTGCTCCTGTATTCGTGTCCTCTTTCATCTTGTTATAGTATTATATTGGTTCTTATACCGCCTCCTTCATCTGCTTGGGCCCAGCGATATCTATCTCCATCTTGCCGAAATCAATGGTGCAGTTGTTGTCTCTCAGAAAGGGAACACCAAGTATGCCATGTATCTGTATATGGCATTCGTCCATTATGTTTTTGACAACATCGTCCATATCTGTAACGGTAAAAAGCGTGTTGGAACTGAATCCTCCCAGCTCAACATCTACTGTAACATTGTTGTAAACCTTAGGCCTACCCTCCAGTCCAGTAACTCGCGTTTTCTGTTCTACAGGCGTGAACAGATCTTCCAATTCTTTGTGTACAAAGCTGGCTATATGATTATTCGTAGAGCCAGAGTCCAACACAAAAATCAATTTGTTGTCACCGATAGCTGCTATAGCCAGCAGCATGTCATACTTCTCAAATCCTTCAAGCAGCGAATACTTCATAACATTTAATTTTTAAGTTTCACACTGCGAAGGTAACACAAAGGTGCGAACATTTTGTTCGCACTTCCCATCTTTTTTCGGTTTTTACTCCATTGTTGCAAGTTGTTTCAAAGGCATTGTTGTTATACCTATCCAAATGACGGGCTTATACAACTTGTATCGATCTTATATGGATAAATACTAAAACAATAAGTAGTTTGATCTTCTATTCCCTTTTATCAACTCCTCATTTTTATCATCCTTTTTTATATTATTAAGGACTGATTGTGCTTTCTTTATAAACTTAAAAGCAAAATCATAATTTCCTCTTTTTGCCAAGCTATTAACATCCAAGCTGTAGCCGTTTGATATTATTTGTCCTTTACTATTAAAATAGCAAAAAGAATCCCCAGATCTAAACAGCATGTAATTTGTAAATATTATACGGTCGTGGGGGGGATGTATTTTTTTCAAAAATACAAAAGTGACATTACCATTCACCCCCGTCTTTTTTTTCAAAATTCTTAGCAAATCAGTTCTTATGTCTTCCCATTTCGGGGTAACATATGTCTTAAGTTCTTTGTTGTAATATTCTCTATCGCAAAACAACACAATATTTATTTCTCTGCGGACATTATATGCCAAGACTTCTATTAACTGATAGAGATTAAAATGTATTAACTCTTCTTGAGTTCCTAAAAATCTATCCATGATTATTATATCTGATAATGGAAGATTTAAGTTATCTCTCTTTAACTGATACCAATCGGGAAAAGAATTGGTGTCTTGTATATCGTATAATTTATGGAAATCATAATCATTTCCACAAAACATCTTATTAAGAGTATCAACTTCTTCTCCAACAGAACCGACAATGGAACATCCTTTTTCTTTCAACAAGTTAGTTCTTTCATCATCAATTAAGTATATTGCAGAATTCTGCTTTATGTTGAAATGTCTATATACGTTACCTCCAACTGGCCGATTTGGGAAAACTTCCGTTAAATACGTATCCACATCTTCGCCCCAACCTGCATCATTGCCCGAAAGAATGAAATATTTGCCCAAAATTTCATCTTCAAGCAATTCCCTAGATTTTGGGAAATTATAATTAATGTGCAATTGTCGCCTCAACATCCGAACACAATCCTCATAATAATTTTCATATCGAGGATCCTTCCGAGATTTTATAAAAGATTCCAGGTTACGTTTGTCTATGTAAATATCCATAATTACATGATTTGAAATGTTAAGTTTGCTGACTCATCATAAAAACCTGGCCCAAAAGGTTCTGCGAATTTTCCGTCTTTTCTATAGCCTAACGAATATGGTTTTCCATTTGTGGGCAAATAATAGGTTCGAAAGGGGCTCTTCGCATCAGATTCTTTGTTCGTGTCAAACTTCATATTCGCTACCAAAACCTGACTTTTCCTTATCAGATATTCACTATGTGTCTCTATTATAAAATTTATATTATACTCAGATGCAGCAACAAACATCTCGGCCAATTTTGACTGAAATGCAGGATGCAAATGTATCTCAGGTTCTTCAACTGCAATAGTTAATTGCTGCTTACAATAATGTAATTTATCGTGTGAGTTAGCCAATATTTCTTCAAACTTATCAAAAGCAAAGTAATAATCATCATCTAGTATTTCCTCCTCAGATTGATTCAAATCACCGTTATTATTATTTAAAATTGCAGTCTCAATACTAATTAATATTGAAATCAATTGTGTAAGTCCGAAGCCTTCGTCGGTAAGATACACCTCGTTATTATCTATTTTTACGAGTTTCACGACAAATGCAGCTCCTGCGACGGATTCAACGGATATTGACTTGCAAATGCCAAATCCCTTTTCCCCAATCCAGTGATTTAGGAATGAATCGGCAACGTAATTCTCGCTGAAGATGGTTTCATTTAAATATAGATATCTCTCATACTTAGTTTTAGCAACCATATAATCATTCAACGTTGTATAAAAGTCTTTTCCTGTTTCTGGCGTATAAAGACGCTTAGGCAGAGCACGAGAAGAGGGTATATGCTTGAAATTTTCGAACCACACAGGGAACAAAAGACAATTAATTGCCCTTGAGGCGTATTCGCATAGCAATTTATATCCTGGGTGGGAATATTGCCTAACAGGATATTCTCTTTCTTCTATTTCATAAGGATATACCTTGTTATTATTCGGGCGATTTATCTGGTTATTTTCCATCCATTTTTCATAAGCCGTGTTGAGTCTCATAAAAGCCCCGTAATTCTTGTCAAAAGGATCTATATCTGATTCTTTCCAATTCTCTATTTCTTCTGCTATTTCCTCTTTATCATCTTCCTCGTCCATCCATAATCTGGGATCATCTCCCCAAAAACCTTCCCTTATTTCTAGCACAGAAGGATTGGGCAAAAGAAATTCATTCGAGAAAAATGCACGGGGAAGGAATGTGGGGTTGAAATTCGTCCTTTTTCTTTTGTGCCTATTTTTTCCTACATTTTCTAAATAATTGCACTCCTGCTTGAACCAATATTCATCAATTTTTTTGCCTGTTGAAACAATGTCAGACATTATTTCTTTTATGATATGTTTTTCTATGTCATCTAGAGATTTATCCTCTTTTAAAATCTCGTCAACTTTTGCAGGAATATCTTCGGTGTCAAACCTTGCAAGGTATTCATGGATGACTGGAATGTAGAATATATGCTTATCATCATTTGCTGATGATATCATACACATATAATCGTACGTATTTTTGTCTTTTTTAATATTAATGTAATCAGAATCACGATAGCCATCTATTATATATTGACATATGTCTTTACGTTTATTTACGTCAAGTTTCTCTAGCTCATCTTTTATCTTATTGGTCGCACAATTATTGCCGGTGTCTTCCCTTTGCCGCAGATATTCAATAGTTATTGTTTCACCAATTATAAAATCAAAGAAATTCTTTTTTACTAGATTAAGATTAAAAAAGAATTCTCCTTCATTATTTGAATAGTAGATTATCTCATCCTGTAATGTTTTAACACTAAAAACGCCAAGGATACCATAATGTAAATATTTATCATCTTTATTCTCATCCGCATCTATAAAAGAGAAAGAAACCTTGACATCTTCAAAAAGCATTGTAGAGTGAATCTCGTATTCAAATGTAAAACAATTGCTTTCAGTTCCTCTATGAAGCAAATCAGAGAAATTTCCCAGTGTACCTTCAAACAATTTGTCAAATTGAATCCTATAATTTTTTAATCTTATCTCCTTGCCGTTTTCTTTATCGAGTTTAATCTGCTCTAAGAAAGAATTCAAAATCGCAACAGCTTTCACTATTGAACTTTTGCCTGCACTATTTTTGCCTGTTAAGATAGTAACAGGAGCAAATTCTATGACAACTCCATTTTCATCAAACACTCGGAAATTCTTAATAGTTAATTTAGTATTCATGTTTTTGTTATTTTTTTTTGCAGAGTTGTAATGTATTTTCTTATAGAATAATAGTTGCTAGTCAACATTCTAATATGCGTCATGATCGCCTTCGAATGCATCGTATATATCCTCGGCGCTAAACCCCATTATGTCTTGCGCATAGGAACCGGCAAATTCTTCGTAGTGTCGGCCATTGTTATCAGCATAATAATCATCACTTGTGCCATAAGGAGAAATAGGAGTGGGCGCTGGAAGATTAGGATTAAGATCGTGGAAGAATACGTAAGAATAAACTCCATCTTTCTTAACTTTTGTCGATGTTCTGTTTTTTCCATAAAAATTCCATATCTCATCGTATATTGGGGGTAATACTTCTTCCCCTTTTTCGTTCAAAATTCCCCAATAGGTTTCAATGCCCCAGCCACTCTCAGGATCTACAGTTTCTGAAATCCTGAATCTTGCAAGACCGTGGTCGTACTTGTCAATCCATGCATATTTTCCGAAAGGAACTATAATGTTTCCTACGGCATCCATGACTCCATAACCTTTTCCCTGACTATAAGTAGAGTACACTTTATTGTTCTTTTCCATATCGCCAAATTATCTCACTCCTGTTTCGCATTGCAAAGTTAATGCTTTGTCACGAATTCTTTGTTCGCAACATGTTGTATTTTTCAAATTGTGATGATATTCTTTCGCAGAGTGCATCGCATATCGCCTCAGGGCTTACTACTATAAGTTCTGCGCCGTATGCGGTTAGAGCCTGCATTAGTTCATAGTTGGGGATGCAATATATTGAGAAGAATTTGCCATCTTGGAACTGAGGATATTTGTTTCTTAATTCCTGTTCCTTGGTATCTTTATATAGAATCTGACTTTCGTGTATCGGTTTGGTAATGACATAGTCCTTAGACTTGTCGCTCACCCAGAACACGATATGTTCTATAGGCTTGTCTTCGTAGTATGTCACTCCAACAATATCTTCGAATCGCTCCATTATATCATCGGGGCAGTCCTTGTAGGTGATTTCGGGATGTGGTTCTATTTTATCGAGGCGGTCTAAGGCGAAAGTAAGGATTTTGTCATCCTTATCTGCCGCTCCAAGAATAAACCAGCGGTTATTATATTGTTTGAGCAGGTAAGGATGGAAAAAGATTTCGCGGATGCTGTGGTCTGTAAAAGTATGATATGACAATTTGACTACTACCTTATTAGATATATAGCCAAACAGGACACCAAGAAGGTTTGAGTTTTGCAGATACGGATTGTTGCTGAAGCTGATAATCCTGCGACTGTTCTCTACTCCGAGACTATTCTTGAGGTCGTCAAGCCATTCAAAGTTGGCAAGGCCATCAAACTGGCCAATGGTCTTCAGAACTTCCCGTAGGAGAGTTCTTTCTTCGTCACTCAGCTCTTTCTTGAAGATGGAGAATGAGGGTTTCTTATATCTGTAGCAACTCTTGCCGTTGAAAATATATTTTTCTATCTCTGCATAGAAAGGCTCACCCTCCAGGGCATGAAGGTCTTTCTCAATACAGCGGCGGGTAACATCTTGACCTATCTCTGCAAGGACATCATTGCACTTCTCTGTCAAATCATTAATGTCAAAGCAATGGTATTTGTCTGACAGAAGCTTATCCAGCTGCTTGTATCTCGTTATTGCTCTCTTGTTGACAGGCATATTCTTTGTTTTGAGTGCAAAATTAAAATAGAATTGCGAATTCTTTGTTCGCGCCACGCTCCAAAATTAAGAAAAAGTTTTTGTTCCCCAATAATTTCAACAAGGAATAATCGCAATGCGAATAGGATAATTGCAAAAATCTCTAAACATCGGAGAAATTAACCTATGGTCTTCACAAAGGCGAAGCGTTCAGCGACGACATTATAGGTTGGGGCGTAATCCAAAAATTCTTCTGCTCTTTTCTCAAAACAAACAGATGACATTAACAAAATATAAATAATGTTCGCGCGAGGAAATCGCTATAAATTTCCGGTAATTTCTTTCAGTGTATGCCGTCAGGCACTTTTCTTTCCCGCTGCGTATAGGCCCGTTTTGCAACGTGGGAGGGCTGTTTTTGCCATGTGGCGTTTACTTTTGGGGCGGCAAAGGGTACATTTCGGCTGTTTTCTGAAAA
>OCTW011564373.1_pt1 | contig 19859 bp, 17 predicted proteins | sample 1539671 | NCBI WGS metagenome assembly OCTW01 (sample SAMN02144230, study PRJEB22623) | gut metagenome | biome: sheep rumen | host: Ovis aries | place: New Zealand
CCGCCAGCATGGCAAACACCAGCTTCACCTTGAAGGCAAGCGCCGCCACCAAGACTGCTACGAACAAAAGAAGTGTACAAAGCTCAAGAACCATGGAGAGGTAAATTTAGATTTAAAAATTGCACTTTTCCATAAAATCAAGTTTGCACTTATCCCTATAATAGGCTATATTCTTTTATGTACCGTGCCAAGCGGTGGTTAATTTTTATATGGAACAGTGCTTTTTTAATAATATGTCCGAGAAGGTCGTGGATGACCTTCGTAAAACGGTCGTTCCCGGTTCCAGGCTTTCGATTGCCGCAGCAAGCTTTTCCCTATACGCTTTTGAGACCTTGAAGGATGAACTTTGGAAGATTGATTCCTTGCGGTTCATTTTTACTTCAAGGACATTTGTCAAGAAACAGGTTTCAAAAGAAAGTAGAGAATTTGACATCTCCCGTAACGCACGAGAACAAGCACTCAACGAGGAACAGTCTGCCCGCGAGCGTTCACTGTTCGGTAGCGAATTTGAATTGAAGTTGCGCAACCAGCTGAACCAGAAAGCGATTGCGGTGGAATGCGCCGAGTGGATTCGCCAGAAGGTGAAATTTCGGACGAACATTACCGACTTGAACTATCAGACGTTCATGCATGTAAAGCAGCCCGATGACGACGCGCTTTATACGCCGTTCAACGAGTTTTCGGCGGTGGGCCTTGGTGTAGAAAAAGGCAACAACATTTCCAATTTCAGCATGAGGGTTTCGGCGCCTCTTTCCAATGACTATATCAACAAGTTTAATGAATGCTGGTTTGATGAATCGCAGTTTGAAGAAGTGACCCAGGCGGTCATGGATAGCATCACTACGGTCTATAAAGAAAATTCTCCCGACTTCATTTACTTTGTAACGCTCTACAATATTTTCCATGAATTCTTGAACGACATTAGCGAAGATGTTTTGCCGAATTCGGCGACGGGCTTTAAGGAAAGTGCCATCTGGAAAAAGCTTTACAACTTCCAGAAAGATGCAGCCCTTGCCATCATCAACAAATTGGAAAAATACAACGGTTGCATTCTCGCCGATAGCGTGGGTCTCGGCAAGACTTTCACGGCGCTTGCGGTGGTTAAGTATTACGAAAATCGTAACAAGAATGTGCTGGTACTTTGCCCCAAGAAGTTGAACAACAATTGGATGACCTTCAAGAATAACCAGACGAACAATCCGCTTGTTACGGACCGTTTTCGTTATGACGTGCTGTACCATTCGGATTTGTCGCGTGATTCGGGGAGCACGAATGGTCTTGACTTGAGCCGCATTATTTGGAGCAATTACGACCTTGTGGTGATTGATGAATCCCATAATTTCCGTAATGGCGGCACGGCTACGGGCGAAGATTTTTCTGCCGATGAATTTGACGATGATATCGACCGCAAGGAAAACCGCTACCAGCGCTTATTGAATCAGGTCATTCGCAAAGGCGTGAAAACGAAAGTGCTGATGCTTTCGGCAACGCCGGTGAACAATCGCTTCAACGATTTGAAGAATCAGTTGCGTTTGGCTTACGAAGATGATTCAGAAAAGATGGATTCTCTGCTGAACCTGAACAATGGCATTGATTCCATTTTCAAACAGGCACAGAGTGCTTACAATGTGTGGGCAAAACTCCCTGCTTCTCAGCGAACAACGCAGGCTCTTCTAGATACTTTGAACTTTGACTTTTTTGAATTGCTTGATTCGGTAACGATTGCACGTTCCCGCAAGCATATCGAAAAATTCTACGACATCAATGAAGTGGGTAAGTTCCCGGAGCGTTTGCCACCGATCTCGGAGTCTCCCGAGTTGACGGATTTGGTGGGGATTTCGTTCGATAGCATTTACTTGCTATTGAGCCAGTTGCAGATGAGCGTTTATAGTCCGGCGAGATTTGTGCATCGTAGTCGTCTAGAAAACTACATTGATAGTTCCGAAGAAAAGGATTTACTTTACGGTCGTGAACTGGGTATCCGAAAACTCATGAGCATCAATATGCTCAAGCGTTTGGAAAGTTCCGTCTATTCGTTCAAGCTGACATTGAACCGTTATTATGAATTGGTTCTGAAGACTGTTGACAAAATTGAAAAGTACAAGAGGTGTGTTGATGCGGGCAACGCGACTGCGGATGCAGATGTTATTTACGATATCGATAGCGCGGCCCTGGAAGATGACGAATTTACCGTCGGCAAGGATGTGCACTTCAATTTGGCCGATATGGATTACATTGGCTGGCTGAACGAGCTCCGCCAAGAATTAAATGTGCTTGCGCAGCTACAAAAGATTGCCGGGCAACTTTCGCCTGAACATGATGCGAAACTCCAGACGCTTTATGATCGAATTTGTAACAAGATAGAAGTCCCAATTAATCCTGGAAATCGAAAAATAATCCTGTTCACGGCATTTGCCGATACGGCGAAATACCTTTACGAACAGCTTTCTACAAGATTGAACAAAGAGTATGGAATTTATACAGCCCTTGTGACCGGCGATATGGACGGTCGCACGAACCTCCCGAAGTTACGTGCCGATTACGATACGATGCTGACGTATTTTTCGCCGCAGTCCAAGGAACGCCATTTGCTCAGGAACGTTGTTCCGGGCGATATCGACTTGCTGATTGCGACGGACTGCATTAGCGAAGGCCAGAACTTGCAGGATTGCGACTACCTGATCAATTATGATATCCACTGGAACCCGGTGCGCATCATCCAGCGCTTTGGCCGTATAGATCGTATCGGCAGCAAGAATGCAAAAATCCAGCTGGTGAACTTTTGGCCCAACGTGAGCCTCGATGAATACATCAACTTGAAATCGCGTGTGGTTGCCCGCATGAAAATTTCGGTGATGACCGCGACCGGCGACGACAACCCCATCAGCGCCGAAGAGAAGGGCGACTTGGAATACCGCAAGGAACAACTGCGCAAGTTGAAAGAAGACGTGGTGGACCTTGAAGACATGAAGGGCGGCGTGAACATCGTGGATTTGGGCTTGAACGATTTCCGCATGGACTTGCTGCAATATCGCGAAACCCATCAAGAAGTCGAGAAAGCTCCCACGGGAATTTATGCGCTCGTGCATGCCGACGAAACAGGCGAATTGCCGCCCGGCGTGATTTACATTTTGCGCAACCGCAACAACGCCGTGAATATCCGCAGCAAGAATCGCCTGCACCCCTTCTACATGGTTTATCTGAGGCAGGATGGTAGCGTCGTTTGCAACCACCTTTCGCCGAAAAAGATTCTTGACCTGATGCGCCACGCCTGCCGCGGGCTTGCCACACCCGACACTACACTCTGCAAGGCCTTCAACAAGGAAACTGCGGACGGCCGCAAGATGGGCAAGTATAGCGACCTTTTGCAGCAGGCGATTGCCTCGATTATCGAAGTCAAGGAAGAATCCGATATCGACAGCCTCTTTGGCGAAGGCGAAACCACCGCGCTCACAGGTGAAATCCGCGGCCTGGACGATTTTGAACTTGTGACATTCCTGGTGGTAAAATGATAAACCTGCCCTCTTCGACATTCGTGGGCAAGGTGGTGCCCAAGGAAAAATTCTATAGCAAGTGCGCCGTGAATACGGCGACCAAGAACCTTTTTATCAAGTATGTAGAACAGATTGTTTGGCAAAATAAGCTGACCGCGCAGACCATGGCCGCAGAAAAGGGTTTGCTGGTAAACGAAATCGACGTCTTTGAAGTCAAAATGAAATCGTTCGAGTGTCCGCGAAAGTTATTCGAATTCATCGACCAGAATTTGCACCACCACAACGTATTTGTCTTGACTTATGACGACAAGGCGAAACTTTTCGTGAACTTCAAGGAAAAAGAGAAGGACGAAACCTTCCTAGAATCCTTCGAAACTCCGTGGAAACTCGCTGCCGAACCTGCATTTAATTTGTCTGGCAGCAACATGGATGAAATCTACGAATCTATCGTCCGCGGTGCCGCCCCAGATTACGTCATTGCGAGCGAAGCGAAGCAATCCAAAACATCATTAAAAGACTATATTATACAAAGTAAACAAAACGCCAAAATCAAAGCCCAAATTGAAAAACTGGAGAAAAAACTCGCCAACGAAAAGCAGTTTAATCGCCAGATGGAGATAAGGGCTGAAATAAGGAAATTGGAAAGAATTATAGATTTTTCAACATAAAATCCGGCCAAAATTATAGAAATTTCAACATACAGAGCAAATTCCATCAAAAATTGGCGAAATTTCACTAAAATCGCGAATTTCATCTAAAACTAATAAAAAAAGAAAATTTTTCGCGAAAAGGCCTTGTTTTCTTTAAAGACTTTTTTTAAATTATTACACATAATGTGTAATAATCTCTAGAATAAGAGTGCGTTTGTTTTTTGTTCAATAGGGTTATTAGGAGGATGTTAGATTGTCAATGGACGTGCCAGAATATACTCAATTGGGTTTTTGTTCCGAACCCAAAGACTCTATAGCGGTTTGGAAAATCCTTCTTCAGTATTGCAAAAAGAGCAGAAGGTTGATAGAATTGTATGATCACCATGTTCCTGATGATGAAGCGGATGAAATTTTGCAAACTTTTAATAATAAAGAAGAAATTTGCAGAATTATTATGAAAATGGGAAATCCTATTGAAGTGTTTGATCCATTGCCATTACGGAGGCCTGAGGTGGGGGTTGTTGGTACGCCCGTTTATTCGTACAAAACATCATTTGAAGGATACCTTTATTATGTAGCTCTTACGTTAATTGAATCTGATGCTGTGCCAAAAATAAAGATTTTTTTGAAATCTCTAAAGCTGTATGATGAAAGCTATCATCTCACTAAGGAATAGAACATGCTTATAACCGAAACGAAATGCCCTATATGTGGGTCTGATAATATCGAAATAAAAAAGGATATCAAGTCGATTCGGGTTCCATTGGCGGAACCGGTTCAACAGAATTTTGTGTATTGCCATTGTAAAGACTGTTTAGCGGATGTCCTTATTGAATCTGAATCAAAAAAAGAAATGGCAAAAAAATCTTTTGATAGTGGGAAAGCTAGTATGCCACTATTAATAGACAAAGTCAAAAAAAGCGGTATTCCTGATACAAGATTGGAACGTGCGTTGCGATTGGCTCCGCATACAGTGAGCCGTTGGAAACAGGGAAAACAAGTTTCGGCAGCAGTTATGGCGTTAGCTAGATATTTGGCAATTATGCCTGAATTGGTGGAAATTGCAGAAAAAGGTTTTGATGAAACGTTTGCAAGAAAAAAAATAATAAGTAAAACATTTGAAAAACTGAAAGAATATGATGATTCATTTCAAGCATATTATTATGAAAATGAATTTGGCTATCAATTCAAATGTTCTGCGTTAAAAGATCATATTTTACAAGAAGAAGATGATTATTTTAATTTTGAAAAATATGAATTAGCGGAGGCGATATAGAATGCAAGTAGAATCTAAAGTTTTGAGTGAAGATTTTCGCCTAGAGGCGAATGGAAGATATATGCTTTTGGGCATTTATCGAACGGGAAAAGTAGTGAATAATCTTCCAAAGGAAAAACGCTGGAAAGACCCGATGCGTTGGTGTTTTTTTGCCGGCGTAAAATTGGATCGTTCCATCGATGCCAATCATTATGTTATTAAGTCCATTTCGGCAAACGGCAAAAGCCTTATGCCGGATATTCCTTTGGAAATAAAGGAGAAAGGCGACGATTTTGTCCAGCTTCCGATTCGTGTAATCATGAATATGAAAGGCCCCGGAGAAATCATCGTCAATATTTGTAAAGTTGATACTGGTGAAGTTTATTGCGAACTGGGCCGCTTTACGGTAGTCGAAAACGACTAAATAGACGAAAATTTGAAATTTGAAGAGTATTGCGGTTGGTGCAATGCTCTTTTTTTAGCCCCGTTTCCCGTATATCTTGATAAAAGTGTAGTTCTTCAACACTTTTATCGTGATATTTCTGTGTTTCCACGACACTTTTCTCACTTTTGGCAACCGATATAATTATATATTTCGTACAAAAGGTATTCCCATGGACAAGATGAAGTTTGAAACTCCCGATATGGCGCAGATGAATGTCGAGAAGATAGCCACGTTGTTCCCGAATTGTGTGACCGAAAGCAAGGCCGCCGATGGCAAGCTGAAGAAGGCGGTGAATTTCGATGCGCTCAAGCAGATGCTGGGCGAGAGCGTCGCGGAAGGCGACGAATCTTACGAATTTACCTGGGTCGGCAAGCGTGACGCCATGGTGGAAGCCGCGAAACCGATCCGCAAGACGCTGCGCCCCTGCGTGGAAGAATCCAAGAACTTCGACACCACCGAGAACCTCTACATCGAAGGCGACAACCTCGAAGCCCTGAAACTCCTGCAAGAAGGCTACCTGGGCAAGGTCAAGATGATATACATCGACCCGCCCTACAACACCGGCAACGACTTTATCTACAAGGACGACTTCCGCATGGACAGCGCCAAGTACGCCGAAGAAAGCGGCGCCGTAGATGACGAAGGAAATCGCATGGTGCAGAATTCCGACAGCAACGGCCGATTCCATTCCGATTGGTGTTCCATGATTTACAGCCGCCTGCTGCTCGCCCGCAACCTGCTCACCGACGATGGCGTGATATTCATCAGCATCGACGATAACGAACAAGCGAACCTGAAAAAGATTTGCGACGAAGTGTTTGGCGGAAGTAATTTTTACGCACAAATTGTTTGGCAAAAAAGAACTTCTCCAGATGCTAGATTTAATTTAGGGGCAGCTCATGATTACATAACAGTAATAGCAAAGAATTTTAATGTGCTTAAAGAAACATTGAAGAAGTTACCCTTATCAGAAGAACGCTGCTCTCAATATAAGAATCCAGACAACGATCCAAGAGGTCCTTGGGCATCGGTGGATATTACTGGTCAAACAGGTCATGCAACGGGAAGTCAATTCTATAAAATCGTAACTCCAGGTGGTACAGAAATGTATCCACCCGCAGGAAGGTGCTGGGCTTTAGCGCAATCTACATTTGAGTCTCTTTGTAAAGACAATAGAATTTGGTTTGGTGATGATGGAAATTCAAGACCAAGGCAAAAGAAGTTTTTGTCAGAAGGTGATGGTGGAAATGTATGGACTTGGTGGACTAATAATGAAGTAGGGCATAATCAAGAGGGTGCTAAAGATGTGAAATCTTTATTGGGTACGGGAGATTTGTTTAGTAATCCAAAACCAATAAGGCTGATTCATAGAATTTTGCAGTTGGCATCAAATGATAATTCTTTGATTTTAGACTTCTTCTCTGGTTCCGCGACAACAGCTCATGCCGTTATGCAATTGAATGCCGAAGACGGCGGCCATCGCAAATTCATCATGGTCCAATTACCTGAAAAATGCGATGAAAATTCTGAAGCAGCAAAGGCTGGCTACAAGACCATCTGCGAAATTGGCAAGGAACGCATCCGCCGCGCAGGCGACAAAATCCTCGCAGAACAACAAGCCAAAGAAAAAAACGCCGCCGACAAAACGGACCTGTTCGATAGCGCAAGCGACAAACCCGCAACCGCAAAACCGTTGGACATCGGTTTCCGCGTCCTGAAAATCGACGACTCCAACATGAAGGACGTCTATTACTCCGCCGGCGAAATCTCCCAGCAAGACCTCGTCGAACAAATCAGCAACATCAAGGACGGCCGCACCGACATGGACCTCCTCTTCGGTTGCCTCGTCGATTGGGGCGTCTCGCTCTCGCTCCCCATCAAAACCGAAATCATCGAAAACCTCCAAGTCTATAACGTCAATGACGGCGACCTAGTCGCCTGCTTCGCAAACGACATCCCCGAAGCCGCCATCCGCCAAATCGCAGCCGCCAAGCCCCTCCGCGCCGTCTTCCGCGATTCCGGCTTCAAAAGCGACTCCGCCAAAATCAACGTCACCGAAATCTTCAAAACAATCAGCCCCAACACTACAGTAAAGGTGGTGTAAGATGAATTTTTTTGCTACAGAAGGTGATTTTGCTCATTATAAAGCATATGCTAATGTAAAAAGTGCAATGAACGAATCCGTATCTGTTCATATGGATTCTACAAGCTGGAAACCCAAGAAAAATATTTTTCTTTCTCATAAACATGATGAGTTAGAAGAATTGAAAGGCATGATTGGTTTTTTGGAGCATGAGTACAATGTTAAAGTATATATCGATTCATTTGATCCAAGTATGCCTTCTGTTACTAGTGGGGAAACTGCCGTTAGAATAAAGAAAAAAATCGATGAATGCGACAAATTCATTTTACTGGCAACCGAAAAAGCTATTGCTTCAAAATGGTGCAACTGGGAACTTGGTTACGGAGACTGCAAAAAGACAATCTCTAAAGTGGCTGTTTTCCCAATAAAATCTAAAGATCATGCTTTTACGGGTAATGAATACTTGCAAATATACCATCATATCGTTTATGAAGATGGATATAGTTTTTATTCGAATGGGTGTAGAATTCCAAAAGGATATTACATTAAGTATGTCAATACAAACATTATTGCTCCTTTAAATGATTGGTTGAATAAATATTAGTATGGGACATAAAATTTTCATTTCTTATAAATACTGGGACTCAAATGTTTATCCTCTTGGGTGGGCGCCTAAGTATATAGTTCGTGATTATGTTTCCAAACTAGAGAAATATTTTGGGCTGACTGAAGACGTGTATAAGGGTGAACATGATGATGAAGATTTAAGTGATTTAGACGATGAAACGATTTGGTCAAAATTAAAAGATCGGATTTTTGATAGTACGGTCACAATCATTATGATTTCTCCTGGAATGCGTGATTTTACTAAACGTGACAAAAGCCAATGGATTCCTTGGGAAATTTCCTATTCTTTAAAGGAAATGGAACGTAATGATGGGACTAGCCATTCAAATGCGCTGCTTGCTGTTGTTTTGCCTGATAGAAATGGAAAATACGATTATTTCATAGAAGATAGATCTTGTTGGGATGTTGGTTCATATCGCTATTTGAAAACGAATGAACTTTTTGAAATACTACGTGATAATATGTTTAATCACAAAAATCCTACTTGTAGATATTTTTCATCTATTGATTCAAATCTTTATTATGGAGAAGCTTCGTATATCGTTTCTGTGAAATGGAAAGATTTTTGCGATAATCCCCAATCATATATTGAAAGAGCTGTTAGTATAAAGGACAATATTGACAATTATAACATAACAAAAGAGTTGTAAAATGTGCGAATACGATAAAAAACATCATATAGATCTTGTAGAAGCTCAGATTTTGCGAATGAGCGAAAACTCAAAGCAAATGAAAACGTGGTGTATAGCCCTTGTTTCCGGTGTTGTTGGAATTTATGTACAAACAGGCAATTGGTTTTTATTGTGGATTGGCGTTGCCATAATAGTACTATTTGCATGGATGGATGCGTATTACTTGCTTATTGAACGCCAATTTCGTTGTGTTTACAATGATATCGTGGGTATAAAAAATGATGGTGAGGTTAGGCAACGTATTCCCCCTTATGGAATGCCAAGACGAAAGTATAAAAAAGGTTTTTGGAAGCATTTAGCGCCAATTATTTCGTTTAGCATATGGCCGATTTATTTAGCTGCTATAATTGCGGTGGGATTATTACTATATAACAATCCTGAAAAAAGTAAAAGTGAAACTCAAAAAATCCAATTGACAGATTCATCCATAACTATTGGCGTCTCAACACCCATAGTTACTCAAGGGAAAGATTCTTTATGGCTAAAAACAGATTCTCCGATAGAAGCCAACATAAAAATTGATGACACACTTTTGGTGAAAAATTTTAATAGGTGCGTGAAATATGTTTCTATTCCGTGTACAAATAAGGATTAATAATTTATGTTAAAAAGTTTTTTTATTACTCAACAAAGTGTTAATGTCCTCACTAAAGGAATCGTTGCAAAATCTTTATGGAATGAAAAAAAATATGAAGAATGGAATGCTTCTTTAGATAAAAAACTTGAAAAATATATTGAGAATCTGTCAGGTGAGGAAACGCTAAAAGCAGATAAAATTTATGATTTATTTTATCCGGAAAAAGATATTCCAATTTTTATATCTCATTCTTCGACAAATAAAGATGTGGCTCAAAAATTAGCTCTTTGGTTAAAGAATAAATTAGGTTTGTATTCATTCATTGATTCGGATTTATGGGGTAATATCAATGTTATTCAGGAAAAACTTGATAAAAAATATTGCCCAAATGGGAAGAAAGGATTTGACTATGATAAAAGAAATATGTGTACTGCGCATGTGCATATGATTCTATCATATGCTTTAACAAGGATGATTGACAAAGCAGATTTCTTTATTTTTGTAAAAAGTAATGGTTCTATTTCTTTAGAAGATTCTGTTGAAAGAACTAGCTCATCTTGGATCTTTCACGAATTGGTAACGGCATCGTTGATAAAACCGAAATGTCATTTTAAAATATTAGATCCTTCAAAAAAGAAACATCTTGTAGAAGCTTGTACTGGAAAGATTCCTATTTCTTATCCGGTACCTTTAGATGGATTTAATACGTTGAATTCTCAAAAGCTAACATCTATAGCACAAATTTATTCTGATTTAAGATTATCATCTCAAGATAACAAAAAAAATCGTCAAAATATGGCTTATTGGACTGCGGTGTGCGGAGAAGAAGGGATTCCCTCAAATAAGACGATTGCTAAAAACTGTTTATTAGGATATAAACGGAATAACGTTGATGAACAATTATCTGCTATTTTTTAGTATGCTTATCAGCTGCGTAGAAAGAGGTTTGTGGAATGGATATAGAATCGTTTAAAAATCTTGTTGTTGAAAAAGTAAAGGCTTTTGTTGAAAAGGAGCCTTTAATAAAGACGACTTTCTCCTGGTACAATGACAAGTATTTCCAGTTGAAGACAGATAAAGCTTGCTTTCGTGACAATACGCACTATGAACTTAGGGTTGTTCCTCCCCAAAAAGAGGGTGGCGATTTTCATTTCGTAATGGAATATCACTTTGAAAAAAAGGATGATGTTCGTCTTTCGTTTATGAAACTTGCTAAGGGCGTTTTTTCAGATTCCTCTCAATATTATTTTAAAGAGAAATCTGAACATAGAATTAGACTTGTTCACTCTTTACCAGAAGGCGTGTACTGGTATTCTATGGCGAATGATGCTGATGTTGCTTCTGAAATTGATTCTGCGTTAAGTGATTTGGCTGTTTTTGTTAAAAATGACGAAGATAAGCTCGTGGAGCTGATTCACCGAGCAGAGAAAGCTCCCATGACGGATGAAGAAAAATTCAAACATCTTCTTGAATATTTTGCGGCGCACCTAGAATATATCCAAAATAATACCACTGATGGTGTTGGTTATGAACAGTATATAAAACCGATAGAGAATAATTTTGCAAAAACAGGAAAGGGTAGTGATAGAGGAGAAAAAATCCAGTCGCAAATTAAGGCGTGGGCTCAATATTCTAATGGTGCAGAAATTGCAATTAATGTGAGTATTTGTCGGAATAAAGTGGCAAGATATGCCAGTCGCTATTCGTATTTGAATTGGCTCGTCGATGGGCAAGGTACATGGAAAAATGTTTCGCCTTTGTGGATGGACCACAAGATTGTTACGGGTTTTTATTTGACTGATTTCGAAGATGGGACCCGGATGAGCCCGAATTACACAAGAGACGATTTAGGGCTTTATGATGGTCAACCAGCAAATGAAAAAATAAAAGAACTTTTAGATCGGTTTAAGAATCTACTGCTTCCTGAATTAGAAAGGAGAAATAAAGAAATGTTTGAAAATGACGTAAAGCTCAACATTTTAAAGAAAAAAAAGAACCTGATTTTGCAGGGTGCTCCAGGAACTGGCAAAACATTTGAAACATCTTCTTTAGCACTAAAGATTCTAAATGAAACAGATGTAAATTTTGAAAATCGTAAAGAAGTGATGAAGCGGTATCGTCAACGTTTAGAAGAAGGTAGAATTGCTTTTGTCACATTTCACCAAACTATGGATTACGAGTCTTTTATTGAAGGCTTACATGCTGTTCCCATAAAGGATGAAGAAGGACATGCTCTTGGTGGAGTAAGTTACGAACCCAAAGCGGGCATATTTAAGGAAATTTGCGATCGTGCTAAAATAAAAGATGGCGAAGATATAGAAACATGTATTGATAAATACTTAGCCACAATAGTAGGATTTAATAATAGGAAATTAATTCCGACCTCAACAGGGAAAAGTAAATTTTATGTGTGGTGGGAAGGAGAAGATGCTGTCACATTAAAAGTTCGAAGTGTTGATTGCAAAAACAACGATCCTCAATATTCTCCATCTCCGCTGAACATTCAAAAAATAAAAGATCAAGCTACAGGGGTTGGTGTAGAAAATAATTGGAAACAATATGCTACTGCATTTATTAATGCTGTAAAGGCTGAATATGCGGTAAAAGAAGATTCTGAAAAAAAGCCTTATGTTCTTATTATTGATGAAATAAATCGTGGCAACATTTCAAAGATTTTTGGTGAACTAATTACATTGCTTGAGCCGGATAAACGTCAGGGTGAGATTAATGAAATTTCGGCCAAGTTGACATACTCAGGCGATCCTCTCACAGTGCCATCTAATCTATACATTATTGGTACAATGAATACGACTGATAGAAGTGTTGGCGCAGTTGACTATGCGATTCGTCGTCGCTTTGCATTTATAACATTAGAATCAAACAAACAAGTCATAGAAAATTATCCTGAATTTAACTCTCCAGAAACGAAAGAAAAAGCAGTGGCACTTTATGATGCTGTAGTTACGTTCTTAGACGAAAAAGACAATAAAGTTGATATGGATTTTGACGATTTGATGGTTGGTCATAGTTATTTCCTTGCAAAAACTAAAGATGACCTTTTTATGAAATGGGATTATGAAATTCTGCCTTTACTTCGTGAATATTATAAGGATGGAATGATAAAGAAAAATCCTGATGAACAATCATGGCCCCGTTAAAATTTACAGAACATGAAGAAAAATTTTTGTGTGAAGATGATTTAAATCGTCTTTTGGATTGTAATTTTGTTCAACCAAATTATATGGAAGAACCAAAATATTTGGGGCTTTCTTGGAATGGGCCGAAATCTTTGCAAGCTAGCTATTATGTAGGCGCGTCTTGGCTGATTGATAATGAATTCGCCGTTGTTGTAACGCCTAAGATGAATGATATTGATTTTGTAGAAATGTTCATGACGGCACTTGCTGTTGATTCCGCTCCAGAAGCGGATTATTTTAGCAAATGTTATGGGATAGATTTTGATGCTCCCAAGATAACGGTTGATAAAAACTTATGCCAGGTGACACCACTAATTCTTTTGCACTATATAGTCCTTTTAGAAAAACTGGTAAAGCAGGGCCTAAAAAAGGGCTATGTAAATAGAGAGGAAAATCTTAATTCAAAGGTTCGGGGACAAATTTATATTCCGGCGCATGTGCAAAAGAATGTATGTATCCAACGCGAAGATAGGACGTATTGTCGTTTTCAAGAATATACCGAAGATATTCCAGAAAATCGTTTGCTGAAGAAGGCGTTGTATTTTGCTTATCGGGGAATTAGCTGTTATAAAAGTCTTAATAGATACCGTATTAAATTACAGAATCGCTTAAATCGGCTCTTTGCTGCTTTTACCAATGTTTCTGATGATATTGAAGTTCGTCAAGTTGCAAGAATTTCTCATAATAAATTATTCCGCTATTATAACGAAGCCGTTCGCGTTGCCAAGATGGTATTGCGACATTATGATAATTCGATCCATAATATAGACCGTGATGAAACTCAAGATACGGCCCCTTTCTGGATTGATATGGCTAGGCTTTTTGAGTTGTACACATATAGCAGGTTAAATGAGAAATATCCTAGTCAGATTAGATTTCAGACGCATGGTTATGGGGGCATTTGTGACTACTTGAAAATTGCAAAAGGGATTTCTGAAGAACGCTTAATTATGGATGCAAAGTATATTCCCAAGTACAAGAATAAGGATATCAAATGGGAAGACATTCAAGAAATCAGTGGCTATGCTCGTGACAAGAAACTGTTGGCTGAATTGGGCTGGTTCAAGAATGGTGAATTGAACGTTCAGGAAGTTCCTCCATGTGTTGTAATTTACCCAGAATATGGTGAAGTAAACGATACTTTCGGAGAAAATCTCCTCGACAATGCGGAAGTTGTTTCTGACTATACCAATTTCTATAAAATCGCAGTAAAAGTACCGCGATTGCAGTAATGGGAAGTGGGCTGGTTCGTACCTTTTATGGAAAAATGTGGGTTCGTAAACCTCCCAAGTACGCCGGATATTATCCTCTTTAATGAAAAATAAGTATCTTTTAAATTATACGGAGGCATTATGATCCAGGACTCTTTCGAATTTGTCGTGTACATGATTCACGCTTGTGCGAACAAGTGGAATCGGCTGCCGTCCGCCGTTTATAAAAAACTTAGGGATTCTGGTTGTATCCAAAAGTTCCTTGTCCCCAATTACGAGATAATGCACACGCAAGGGACTGATTTTGTCGTGAGCGATATCGAGGAATATTTGAAAGTCCGCAAGGTGGCTATATGATTGTTTACCATGGTTCAATACAGGTCGTGCAGAAACCTGATATCAATCATTCCTATAGGCCCCTTGATTTCGGGATGGGGTTCTATGTGACTTCCGTTCGTGAGCAGGCTGTCCGTTGGGCCGAAAGAAAGTCAAAAATTTATGACGGTGCGAGTCCTGTTCTGAACATCTACGAGATGTCGGATTTTACAAGCGATTTGTCAGTAAAGATTTTTCCAGAAGATTTGACCGAATGGATAAATTTTGTCTGCAAGTGCCGCGATGGGGCTTTGGATTACAAGGATTACGATGTTATCGTAGGCAAGGTTGCGAATGACAAGGTTTTCCGTGTGGTGGACATGTATCATTCGGGAATCTGGGATTTAGACCGTGCTTTGAGAGAAATCAAGGTGTATCCGCATTACGACCAGATTGCCTTCATTACGCAGAAAGCGATTGATTCGTTGCTGACGTTTGTTTCTGGTGAAGAGGTTTAGCTTATGGATGGCGAAGTTCTAGAGAAGGTTTATCAGGAACGCCTGGAAGAACGGATTATAGCGTATTTGGCGCAGGTGCGTAAGTGTTCGCTGGAAGAAGCTATGGATCTTTATTACCAGAGCAAGCTTGCCGATAAAATCCATGAGGGCGTTGAAGGCATCCAGTATCTTGATTACAAAGTCCTTGTGCAGATACTTGAAGAAACAGAACTTTCTGCAAAACATTCCTAACTTTACACTATGAAAATCCAGTTCAAGTACCAGCAGTTCCAGGCAGATGCCGCGAAGGCCGTTTGCGATGTTTTTGCGGGGCAGCCCTATTTGGAATCGAGCTACTTGATGGATTCGGGTACGACCAAGCTCTTTGGCGGCAGTGTGCCCGCGCAGAGGGGCGTGACCGGTTTTTGCAACCAGCGTCTGGTGCCCGAGCTGAGTGATTCCAAGGTACTTGCGAATTTGCAGGCGGTGCAGTCGGCGAATCTTTTGCCGCAGTCCGACAAGCTGGAAGGCCGCTACAATCTGACCATTGAAATGGAAACGGGTACGGGCAAGACCTACACCTACATCAAGACGATGTACGAGCTGAACCGTGCCTATGGCTGGACCAAGTTTATCGTGGTGGTACCGAGCATCGCCATTCGCGAGGGTGTCTATAAGTCGTTCCAGATTATGCAGGAACATTTTCTGGAAGAATACGGCAAGTCCATCCGGTTCTTTATCTACAATTCGCAGAACCTGACCGAGATTGACCATTTCGCGTCGGACAGTCACATCAACGTGATGATTATTAACTCGCAGGCGTTCAACGCTACGGGCAAGGATGCGCGCCGTATTCGCATGAAGCTGGACGAGTTCCGCAGTCGCCGCCCGATAGACGTTATTGCGAGCACGAACCCGATTCTGATTATCGACGAACCGCAGAGTGTCGAGGGCAAGAAGACGAAAGAGGGCCTGGCGGAATTCCAGCCGCTATTGACTTTGCGCTATTCGGCGACTCACCGCAAGGACGCCATCTACAACATGGTTTACCGCCTCGATGCGATGGATGCCTACAACAAGCACCTGGTCAAGAAGATTAGCGTCAAGGGCATTACGGTGAGCGGTTCTACGGCGACCGAGGGTTATTTGTACTTGGAAGGCGTTCAGGTGTTTACGGACAAGGCTCCTGTCGCGACTCTTGAATTTGATTGCAAGGGCAAGGGTGGCTTGTTCAAGAAAAAGGCCCATGTCACGAAGGGTTATAATCTTTACGAACAGTCGGGCGGTCTCGAAGAATACAAGGACGGCTATACCATTACCGAAGTGAACGGCAATGATTCTTCTGTGACTTTCACGAACGGCAAGAAGATTTATGCTGGCGACTGCGTCGGCGTGGTGAACGAGGATCAGTTGCGCCGCATCCAGATTCGCGAAACGATTATTTCGCATTTCGAACGCGAACGTGCGCTTTTCAGCAAGGGCATCAAGGTGCTTTCGCTGTTCTTCATCGACGAGGTCAAGAAGTATCGCGATTACGACGCTCCGGACGAGATGGGCGTTTATGCCAGAATGTTCGAAGAAGAATACGATTCCATCCGCAAGTCGATGCAGCAGGATTTGCTGGAGAGCCCGGAGTATTTTGAGTTCCTGGAAAAGACGGATGCCCACAAGGCGCATGCGGGGTATTTCTCCATTGACAAGAGCAAGAAGGGCGGCGGTCGCTTTGTAGATAGCAAGGTCGCTCGCGGGTCATCGGATTCCGATGATATCGACGCTTACGACTTGATTATGAAAGACAAGGAGCGTTTGCTTTCGCGCGAAGAACCGGTCCGGTTTATCTTTAGCCATTCTGCACTGAAAGAAGGTTGGGATAACCAGAACGTGTTCCAGATTTGCACGCTCAAGAGCAGCGCTTCGGAAATCCGCAAGCGGCAAGAAGTGGGCCGCGGGTTGCGTTTATGCGTGAACCAGAACGGCGAACGCATGGACGAGAGTGTCTTGGGCGGTGACGTGCATTCGGTGAACGTGCTCACGGTTATTGCGAACGAGAGTTACGAGGATTTCGCGAAGGCGTTGCAGACCGAAATGGCCGAAACGGTTGGTAGCCGCCCGGTCAAGGTGACGATTGACCTTTTCAAGGGAAAGTCGTTTACATCGGAAGCCGGCGAAAAGTTGTTTGTAACGGATGACTTTGCACAGACGGTTTACGATGCGTTGCTGGAATGCGGCTACGTGAAGAAGGGTGCATTGACGGATAAGTATCGCACGGACAAGGCTGCGGGTACGCTGTACCTTTGCGAAGAAGTTGCTCCTTATTCTGCAAGTATTTGTGGCGTTCTTGATACGCTTTACGATGCCGATGCGATTAAGCCCGAAGACGCCCGCAAGAACAATGTGGAACTGCACTTGAACAAGAGCAAGTACAATTCCAAGGAGTTCAAGGAACTCTGGCAGAAGATTAACGCGAAGTCTGCTTACGTGGTGGATTTCGAGACGGACGAACTTGTCCGTAAATCGATTGACGCGCTGAATGCGAATTTACGTGTGACGAAAATATTCTTCAGGGTGTCGCAGGGGTCTTTGGATAAAATCAAGTCCAAGGAACAGCTGGAAGCGGGTAACGCTTTCAAGATGGAATCTACGGAGTCTAGGGCTGCCGTTGCCACCGTAAATTCCAGCGTCAAGTACGACTTGATTGGAAAGATTGTTGAAGATACGGGACTTACCCGCAAGACCGTTGGCGAAATTCTGAGCAAAATCCAGAAGCCCGTCTTTGACCAGTTCCAGGAAAACCCTGAGGAGTTTATCATCAAGGCGAGCCGCTTAATCAACGAACAGAAGGCGACCGTCATCATTGAGCATATCACGTATAACAAGCTGGAATCCAGTTACGAAACGAGCATCTTTACCGACAACACGATGAAGGGGCGCCTCGGCATGAATGCTTGCGAAACGCATCAGCATTTGTACGACCATCTGATTTACGATTCTTCCAACGAACGTGACTTCGCGCAGAAACTGGAAACGAGCAAGGAAGTATCGCTTTACATCAAGCTGCCCAAGGGATTCTTCATCAATACGCCCGTTGGCAAGTATAATCCCGACTGGGCGATAGCCTTCCATGAGGGCGAAGTCAAGCATGTGTATTTTGTCGCCGAAACCAAGGGCTCTATGAGCACTATGGAACTCCGCGAAATCGAATCCGCTAAAATCAAGTGCGCCCGCAAGCATTTCGCTGCCATCTCCAGCGACTCCGTCACCTACGACGTGGTGGATTCTTACGAACGACTGCTGGATTTAGTGAAGTAGATCTATCTCTTCCTCAACGGTTTCGCTGTTGATCTTTTTGCGTTAGGGGTGGAGGGGAGGGGCTTGACAATATTTCTCTATGAATATACATTTAGTGCTCAGATGTGTAAAAGATGGCGGAGATATGTCAAACGAACTAGCTAAACAGATATCGTATATTCTTTACAGCAGTCCTGAAGAAGATGTCAAGGTTATGGCCCTTGTCAAGGACGAGACCATCTGGTTGACGCAAAAGGCGATGGCTGAGCTTTTTGACTGTTCGACGGACAACATCAGTTTGCACTTGAAAAATGTTTTTGCCTCCGGAGAATTGGAAAAGAAATCAGTTACCGAGGAAATCTCGGCAACTGCCAGCGATGGCAAAAACTATAGAATGAATTTTTACAACCTTGATGCAATTATTTCCGTCGGTTACCGTGTAAATTCTGCGAAGGCTACAAAGTTCCGCATTTGGGCTACGGGAATCCTGAAGGAATACATCAAGAAGGGTTTTGTGCTCGACGACGAGCGCTTAAAGCAAGGCAATGCTGTTTTTGGGAAGGACTATTTCAAGGAACTTTTGGAAAGGGTCCGGTCTATTCGCGCGAGCGAACGCCGCATCTGGCAACAGATAACGGATATTTTTGCAGAGTGTTCCATAGACTACGACAAGGATTCCGAAATAACGAAAAAGTTTTTCGCTACGGTTCAGAACAAGTTCCATTATGCGATAACGGGACGGACCGCTGCAGAAATTGTGTATGAGGAGGCCGACCACAAAAAAGAGCACATGGGTCTTACGACATGGAAAAATTCTCCGAGTGGTCGTGTGCTGAAAAGCGATGTGAACATTGCCAAGAATTATTTGTCGGAAAAGCAAATCCGTCAGCTGGAACGTGCTGTGAGTGGCTATTTTGATTATATCGAAGACTTGATTGAACGAGAGATTGCTTTTAACATGGAACAATTTGCTGCTAGTGTAAACGAGTTTCTGGAATTCAGGCGCTACGATATTCTCGATGGCAATGGAAAAGTCAGCCGTGACCAGGCCGACGAGAAAGCTTTTGGGGAATACGAGATTTTCAATCGCACGCAAAAGATTGACTCTGATTTTGACAAAGCGATTCGGAAAATAAAGAAGAATTAAGTTGTGCCGTGGAAAGTCCGCTGAGCAAGTGATAATTTCTATTATTTAATCATGCCCGATTTTGAAATCAATAACCAATCCCCGGTCGATAAGGTCGCCTCCTCGGAGCAAGCCTCTGCAGCTCCGTCCCAGACTTCTTCTTCCGCACGTATCAAGCGTATGCGCGGGTGGTTGGGCGTGAAAAGCACCTCGTCGTTGGGCGGTTATGATGATGGCGGCGGTGGCGTTGTCTACGGCGAAGGGCATTCCGGTTGGAACCGGTAAAAAAATAGGGCTCCGTATGGAGCCCTGTTTTGTATAAAGTGCCGCGCATCTCGCGTTAGATCCTTCGACTTCGCCCTAGCGGGCTTCGCTCAGGATGACACAGGCGTTGTGCGCATC
>OCTW011566336.1_pt1 | contig 19859 bp, 16 predicted proteins | sample 1539671 | NCBI WGS metagenome assembly OCTW01 (sample SAMN02144230, study PRJEB22623) | gut metagenome | biome: sheep rumen | host: Ovis aries | place: New Zealand
ATCGAGAAACTGCACGTGATCGGCGGCGGCAGCGCCAACGACACCATGAGCCAGTGGACGGCCGACGCCATCGGCCGGCCCGTGGTGGCCGGTCCCATGGAGGCTACCGCCATCGGCAATGTGATGCTTCAGGCCCGTACGGCCGGTCTGGTGAAAGACCGCCGGGACATGCGGGCCCTCATTGCCAGGACTTTCTCCGTCAAGACATTCAATCCGAACAATTAACACAAAAACACGTATTATATGAACATCGACAGCATCATCAAGTCCGTCAGCGAGACCACGGACCGCATTGCCAAGGAAGCTTCCATCCTGGGCGCCTATGAAATTGCCAAAGATCGCTACGCGGAAATCGGCGTAGATACGGACAAGGCCATCGAGACCCTGGAAAAGACCCCGATCTCCCTTCACTGCTGGCAAACCGACGACGTAATCGGCTTCGAGAGCACAGCCGGCCTTTCCGGCGGTATCCAGACCACCGGCAACTATCCCGGCCGCGCCCGGAACATCGACGAGGTGAGAAACGACATCAAGTTCGCCAAGAGCCTCATCGCCGGCAACCACCGCCTCAACCTGCATGAAATTTACGGAGACTTCGGCGGCAAGTTCGTGGATCGCGACCAGTGCGAGCCCAAGCACTTCGAGAGCTGGATTCAGTGGGCGAAGGAAAACAACATGAAGCTGGACTTCAACTCCACTTCCTTCGGCCATCCCAAGAGCGGAGACCTTTCCCTTGCCAATCCGGATCCCGCCATCCGCGAATTCTGGATCGAGCACACCAAACGCTGCCGCCGGATTGCAGACGCCATGGGAAAGGCCCAGGGAGACCCTTGTATCATGAATATCTGGGTCCATGACGGCTCCAAGGACCAGACGGTGGAGCGCAAGCGTTACCGCGAGATTTTCGCCGAAAGCCTGGACGAAATCCTGAAAGAGGACCTTCCCGGCATGAAGACCTGCCTGGAGGCCAAGCTGTTCGGCATCGGCCTGGAAAGCTATACCGTGGGCTCCCATGATTTCGTGGCCGGCTATTGCGCCACCCGGAAACTCATGTACACCCTGGATACCGGTCACTATGAAATGACGGAGAACGTGGCCGACATGGTGGCCTCGCTGCTGCTGTTCGTTCCCGAACTGATGCTGCACGTGTCCCGTCCCATCCGCTGGGATTCCGACCATGTGACCATCATGAACGACCAGACCCTGGATCTGTTCAAGGAAATCGTCCGTGCCGATGCCCTGGGCCGCGCCCATATCGGCCTGGATTACTTTGACGCCGCCATCAACCGTATCGGTGCCTATGTTATCGGTACCCGTGCTACGCAGAAATGCCTCCTGAGCGCCCTTCTGGAGCCGCTGGGCAAACTGCGCGAGTACGAGGATGCCGGCAAGGGCTTCCAGCGCCTCGCCCTCCTCGAAGAGGCCAAGACGCTCCCGTTCGGCGCCGTGTTCGATTACTTCAACTACAAGAACAACGTTCCCGTAGGCGCCGCTTTCATCCCGGCCATCGAAAAATACGAACAGGAAGTGACGTCCAAGAGATAAGGCCATATGAATCTGGTCATCGGTTTACTCATCATAGCCATCGGAGCCTTCTGCCAGTCCAGCAGCTATGTTCCCATCAACAAGATCAAGGATTGGAGCTGGGAGAGTTACTGGATTGTGCAGGGGGGCTTCGCGTGGCTGCTTTTTCCGCTTCTGGGCGCCCTTCTGTCGGTGTCCGGTACCGGCGGCGGCTTCGGAGACCTGCTTGCCCTGATGCAGGCGAATCCCAAGGCCACCTGGCTCACCATCCTGTTCGGCGTCCTGTGGGGCGTCGGCGGCCTTACCTTCGGCCTCAGCATGCGCTATCTGGGAGTGGCCCTTGGCCAGAGCATTGCCCTGGGTACCTGCTCGGCTCTCGGAGCCATCCTGGGCCCGGTTTTTACCGGACATGCCCATGACCTCACCAGCGCCGTGATCATCGGCGTGGTGGTCACCCTCGCGGGCATCGCCATCATCGGTGTCGCCGGTGCCATGAAGTCCAGCGCCCTCCCGGAAGAAGAGAAAAAGAAGGCCGTCAAGGACTTCAACTTCGGGAAGGGCATCTTCGTGGCCGTCCTGGCCGGTTTCATGAGCGCCTGCTTCAATATCGGCCTCAACTTCGGGCAGGATCTGTATCTGGAGGGCACCAAGCCCATTTTCCAGACTCTTCCCGCCACCATGCTGGTCACCTTCGGCGGTTTTCTCACCAATGCCTGCTACTGCTTCTTCCAGAACAGCAGGAACAAGACGTGGGGAGACTATGGAAAAGGCCGCCTGTGGGGCAACAACATCGTGTTCTGCTGCCTGGCAGGCCTTCTTTGGTACAGCCAGTTCTTCGGCCTGTCCCTGGGAAAAGGTTTCCTCACGGAGTATCCTGTGCTCATTACCTTCAGCTGGTGCATCCTGATGAGCCTGAACGTGGTGTTCTCCAATGTCTGGGGCATTATCCTCAAAGAGTGGAAAGGCGTATCCCGCAAGACCGTCTCGGTCCTTGTCGTGGGAATCGTCGTTCTGATTATCAGTACATTCTTGCCGCAGTTGCTGGCATAAAATCGTAGTAGTTACATGGCACATGTAATCATCATGCCCAAACAGGGCCAGTCCGTGGAGAGCTGCATAGTCTCCGAATTCAAGAAGAAGGTGGGGGACAGCGTCAAGGTGGGCGATGTCCTGTTCGGTTACGAAACCGACAAGGCTACCTTCGAAGAAGAGTCCCAGGTGGAAGGCACCGTCCTGGCCATTTTCTGGGCCGATGGCGACGAGATCCCCGTCCTTCAGAATGTGATGGTGATTGGCGAGCCGGGCGAATCCTTCGCGGAATTTGCTCCTTCCAAGGCGGCGTCCGATGCCGCTGCAGGGCCCTCTGAAGCTTCCGGCACTTCGGATCAGGAGGGAGCCGCCGGCGGAGTCGGCGGGACGGGTCGCGATGCGGAAGGTGTTCCCTTTGCGGCCGTCGAGAATAAAGGCGCTCCAGTCTCTCCCCGGGCTCGCCGACTGGCGGTTCAGAAAGGGGTGAATCCGGAGCAGGTGGCTGGAAGCGGCCCCGGTGGACGCATCATTGAAAGGGATGTGCTGGCGGCCGCAGCCGCGCAGGGCCCTCTCACGGGTCTGGCGAAGGCCCGCATGGCAGAGGGCGGCGTGGTATCTCCGGGCTTCGGTTCGGGCCTGGCGGGCGCCGTGAAGGGCTCCGACCTCAAAGTCTGGGAACCAGCCCATACCGATGGCCTCCCCGGCGAAGGAACGGACTATGAGCTGGTCAAACTCTCCAACATGCGCAAGCTCATTGCCAGGAGCATGTACAACTCCCTGCAGAATTCGGCCCAGCTCACCCACATGCTGGGGGCCGATGCCCGCCAGGTGCAGGCGCTCCGCAAAAAGGCCAAGAAGGCCCTGGAAGAGGGCCGGCTGGATGTGAACATCACCATCAACGACTTCGTGTGCTTCGCGGTAATCAAGGCCCTGCAGGCATTCCCCAACGTGAACTCGCACTGCCTGGGAGACGCCATGCGCCTGTTCAGCTGCGTGAACCTGGGACTTGCCGTGGATACGGAGCGCGGTCTGATGGTTCCCGCCGTGGCTCATGCCGACCAGATGGACATCGTGACCCTCTCCCGCAGCCTGAAGAAGGTGGCCGACGACAGCAAGAAGGGCAGCATCAATCCTGACCTTCTGTCTCCGGAAGCCGCATCCTTCACGGTCTCCAACCTGGGTGGTTTCGGGGTGGAATGGTTCACGCCCATCATCAACCTGCCGCAGAGCGGCATTCTGGGCGTCGGCACCATTGTCCCGCGTCCCAAACTGGTGGACGGGGAATACAAGTTCGTGCCTTATATGGCGCTGAGTTTCACCTATGACCACAGGTCCATTGACGGCGGAGAGGCCACCCGCTTCCTGAAAAAAGTGGCCGAGGAAATTGAAAATCTGGATTTAGACTTTTAAAATATGTACGATCTTGCAATATTGGGCGGAGGTCCCGGCGGCTACGTGGCTGCGGGACGCGCCGGCGCGGCAGGACTCTCCGTGGTCCTGTTCGAGAAAAGGGAATTGGGCGGCGTATGCCTCAACGAGGGCTGCGTCCCCACCAAGACGCTGCTGTACAGCGCCAAGGTTTACGACTACACCAAGCACGCAGACCAGTATGGCGTGGAGGTGGAAGGTTCCGCCGTTGATTTCGGGGCTGTCTTCAAGCGCAAGGAGAAGGTGGTCAAGAAACTCGTGGGTGGCGTGAAGGCCCAGATGAAGGGCGCCAAGGTGGAAGTGGTGAAAGGCGAGGCCGTCATCACCGGCCGGGGTGCTGAAGGCATCTCCATCACTTGCGGCGATGCTTCCTATAGCGCCCGCAATCTCCTCATTTGTACGGGTTCCGAGGCCGCAGTTCCTCCTATTCCCGGTCTTCGCGAAGGATTGGGCGGCGTGGTGGTTACCAACCGCGAGATTCTTTCGCTCTCCGAGCAGCCCAAGGAATTGGTGGTGATCGGCGGCGGCGTCATCGGCATGGAGTTCGCCAGTTTCTTCCATTCCATCGGCACCAAGGTGACGGTAGTGGAGATGCTGCCAAAGATTCTGGGTCCCCTGGACGACGAGATTTCGGCCATGCTGCAGGCCCAGTACGCCAAGAAGGGGGTGGAATTCCACCTCAGCTGCAAGGTGGTGGCCGTGGAAGGGAATGAGGTGGTTTATGAAGATCCGGAAGGCAAGACCTGCCGGGCCTATGGAGACAAGATCCTGGTCTCCGTGGGCCGCCGGGCCTCCTTCCAGGGCATCGGCCTGGAGAATATCGGCGTGGAACTGGCCCTGAATCCCGCCGGACGTCCCTGCGGCATCAAGGTGGACGAAAAGATGCGCACCAATATCCCGGGCGTCTATGCCGCGGGTGATGTGACGGGTTTCTCCATGCTGGCCCATACTGCCAGCCGCGAGGGAGAAGTGGCCGTGAATACCATTCTGGGACACGAAGACCACATGCGCTACAATGCCATTCCGGGTGTGGTTTACACCAATCCGGAGGTGGCGGGTGTCGGTGTCACCGAGGCCGAGGCCGCCCAGAGAGGACTGGACTACACCGTCCTCAAGCTTCCCATGGCCTATTCGGGCCGCTTCGTGGCCGAGAACGAGCGGGGAGAGGGCCTCTGCAAAGTGATCGTGGGCAGGCAGTACCACGAGGTGCTGGGTGTCCACATGCTGGGCAACCCCTGCTCCGAGATGATTCACAGTGCCTGCATGGCCATTGAACAGGAAATGACCGTGGAGCAGCTCAAGGAAGTGGTGTTCCCGCATCCGACCGTATCCGAAATTCTGAAAGAAACCGTTTTTACCTTGAAATAAACCATGCCTAAATCATTATATATCGACCCCAACGAGGTGCTTCGTCCCAAGGAGCACGAAATCAAGTTCCCTGAGATTCCTGTCATGCAGTATGCCAAGACGGTGAAAGAGGAGCTCAAGGAAGGGAATTTTACCCCGGAAGACCTCAAGCATATCTACCGGGACATGGCTGTCATCCGCGAATTCGAAACCATGCTCAATCTGGTGAAGACGACGGGCGGCTACAACGGCGTTGCCTACAACAATCCCGGCCCGGCCCACTTGAGCGCCGGTCAGGAGGCGGCCGCTGTCGGCATGGCCTATAACCTTACCACGGATGACTTCATCTTCGGCAGCCACCGCTCGCATGGCGAAATCCTGGCCAAGGGCCTGCGTTCCATCGAGATTCTTCCCGAGGCCGAACTGAAGAAGGTGATGGAGGAGTTCTGGGGCGGTGCCACCCTGGCCGTCGCCGGTAAGGACTACAAGGGCGGCAACACCAAGGAACTGGGCATCCGCTTCCTGGTGTACGGCGCCATTGCGGAGATTTTTGCCCGTACGACGGGTTTCAACAAGGGCCTTGGCGGCAGTATGCATACCTTCTTCACGCCCTTCGGCATTTATCCCAACAACGCTATCGTGGGCGGTTCCGGTTCCATCGCCGTGGGGGCCGCCCTCTACAAGAAGGTGAACCGCAAGAAGGGTATCGTGGTGGCCAACCTTGGCGACGGTGCCATGGCCCGCGGCCCGGTGCTGGAAGGTATGACCTTCGCTTCCATGGACCAGTACAAGACTCTTTGGGAGGGCGACATGAAAGGGGGGCTCCCCATCCTGATCAGCGTCATGGACAACCAGTACGCCATGGGCGGACAGACCCGCGGTGAAACCATGGGCTATACGTATCCCGCCCGTCTGGGCGCCGGATTCAATCCGGAGGCCTGGCATGCGGAGCGCGTGGATGGCTACAATCCGCTGGCCGTGATTGATGCGTTCCGCCGCAAGAAGGCCCTTCTGGAGAAGAAGGAGGGTCCGGCCCTCATCGATGTGGTCACTTATCGCTACAGCGGCCACTCGCCGTCCGACCAGTCCAGCTACCGTACCAAGGAGGAAATGGAAGCCTGGCAGGCCGAGGACTGCATCCTGGGTTATGGCCGCAAACTGGTGGAAGCCGGCGTCGCTACCCAGGAGGAACTGGACGCTATCCAGGCCTATGTGAAGGACGTCATCTTCGAGATGTACAAACTGGCCATCGACGAAACGCTCTCTCCCCGCATGGACCTCGTGAAGGACAACGAGTTGCTGGGTGAGATGATGTTCTCCAACAGCAGCGTGGACTCCCTCGGAGACGCCACTCCGGAAGTGAACCATCCCATGGAGGAGAATCCCCGGGTGAAGCAGATTGCCGGAAAGACGCGCTTCTATCTGGACAAGGACGGCAAGCCCGTGAGCTCCATGAAGATGTACAACTTCCGCGACGGTGTGTTCGAGGCCATCGTGGACCGTTTCTACAAGGATTCCACCCTGGTTGCCTATGGCGAGGAGAATCGCGAATGGGGCGGCGCTTTCGCCGTGTACCGCGGTCTCACGGAGGCGCTTCCGTACCATCGGCTGTTCAACAGTCCCATCGCGGAGGCGGCCATCATCGGCACGGCCATCGGTTATGCCATGTGCGGCGGCCGTGTGATTCCGGAAATCATGTACTGCGACTTCCTGGGATGCTGCGGCGACGAGATTTTCAACCAACTGCCCAAGTGGCAGGCCATGAGCGGAAACATCCTCAAGATGCCGGTGGTGGTGCGCGTTTCCGTGGGGTCCAAGTACGGTGCCCAGCACAGCCAGGACTGGACGTCCCTGTGCACGCATATCCCGGGTCTCAAGGTGGTGTTCCCGGTAACGCCTTACGATGCCAAGGGCCTCATGAACAGCGCCCTGCAGGGGACGGATCCGGTGATTTTCTTCGAGAGCCAGCGTCTGTACGGCGTGGGCGAGCAGTTCCACGAGGGCGGCGTTCCCGAAGGCTATTACGAGATTCCGCTCGGGGAGCCGGACGTCAAGCGTGAAGGAAAGGATGTCACGTTCCTCACCATCGGCGCAACGTTGTACCGTGCCCTCAAGGCGGCCGATGAACTCAAGGAGAAGTATGGCCTGGAGGCCGAAGTCATTGACGCCCGTACGCTGGTGCCGTTCAATTACGAGAAGGTAATCGCTTCCGTGAAGAAAACCGGACGCATCATCATCGCCGGCGATGCATCGGCCCGCGGAAGCTATCTCAACGACCTTGCCGCCAATATCACCGAACTGTGTTTCGATTATCTGGATGCCGCTCCGGCGGTGCTGGGTTCCCGCAACTGGATTACCCCGAGCCACGAGCTGGAGGAAGCCTTCTTCCCGCAGCCCGGCTGGTTCCTGGATGCCATCCACGAGAAGATGATGCCGCTTCCGGGCTATGTTCCCGTGAGCAACCAGACTGCGGCGCAGCAGATTCTCAGGGCCAAGAAAGGTATATAATATGATAGACGTCAATGCGCATTTACATACGCCGTATTCGTTCAGCGCCTTCTCCAGCATAGACGAGGCGCTGGACAGGGCGGCGGCCGAGGGCGTGAAAGTGGTGGGAATCAATGATTTCTACTCCATGGACGGATATGGCGCCTGGAAGGACGGCTGTGCCGCCCGGGGCCTGTTTCCGCTTCTCGGCATCGAATTTATTTCCCTGAACGCCGAGGATCAGGCGGCCGGACTGCGGGTGAACGACCCCAACAATCCCGGCCGCACCTATATCAGCGGCAAGGGGCTGGCCTATCCCGTGAGACTCGCAGGGAAAGAGGCCGGAATGCTGGCCTCCGTGAGGGCCTGCTCCAATGACCAGTGCCGGGAGATGTGCGCCAAACTCAACGAGTGGCTGAAGGCCGAAGGCCGTGACATCGTCCTGGATTTCGAGGAGATCAAGTCCCGCCTTACCTGCGGCCTGGTGCGGGAACGTCATCTGGCCAAGGCGCTTCGCCTGGCCCTGTACCCGGATACGCCGGAGCCGGCCAAGGTGGAGAACGACCTTCGTTCAAAACTTCTGAAGGCCGGCGGTGCAGCTTTTGTCCCGGAATCTCCGGAGGCCTTCCTGCCCATGGAGACGGTCCGGCGCATCATCGAGGCGGCGGGCGGCATTCCCACCTATCCCTTCCTCGGCGATGACGCCAAGGGCCATTTCACGGACTTTGAGGGCGACTTGCAGAAGGCGGCCGATACACTGGCGAAGCGCGGTTTCCGCAGCGTGGAGTTCATCACGACGCGCAACACCACGGCCGTGCTGGAGCAGTATGCCGCTTACCTGGAGGACGAGGGCTTTATCGTAACCTTCGGTTCCGAGCACAATACCCCGGCCATGGAGCCGGTGCGGCTTCGCACCCGCGATGCATCGGAACTGTCGGACAAACTCAAGGCCATCAACTACCGGGGCGCCTGCGCCGTGGCGGCCCATCAGGCGGGCCTGGACAGCATCGCCGCCGGGGATGAACTGATACAGAAAACGTTACAATCATGAAGGAACTTGAAAATCTCGTAGCCGTCTCACGCAAGTACGGGGCCGACAGCCGCTTTGTCATCGCCGGCGGCGGCAATACTTCCTATAAAGATGAGAAACATCTGTGGGTGAAGGCCAGCGGTCATGCGCTGGCCACCATCGACGAAAATGGCTTCGCCGTGTTGGACCGCAGCCTTCTTGCCCCCATGGGCACCCGGCAGTACAGCGCCGATGTGAATGAACGGGAGGCCCGGGTGAAGGAAGACCTGGCCCTGGCCAACCTGACCCGCGACCGCAGGCCGTCGGTTGAAACGTCGCTCCACGACTGCATGGACTATGCTTATGTGGTGCACCTCCATCCTACGCTGGTGAATGCCCTGATGTGTTCGAATAAGGCGCAGGAATGCTGCCGGGAACTGTTCCCGGATGCCCTGTACATCGAGTACACCGACCCTGGATACACGCTGTTCAGAAAAGTATATGACCGGCTTCAGGAGTGCAAGAAGGCCACGGGACGTCAGCCTCAGGTGATTTTCCTGCAGAATCACGGCGTTTTCGTAGGGGCCGGCACGACGGAGGAAATCGATGCCATCTATGCGGGGATGATGGAAAAACTCGAAGCCTGCGTGAAGCCGCTCCCGGAAGGGGAGAGCCCCGTATGTGACTGTGTGACAGAGCTGATTCCCGCCATCCGGCAGATCCTTTCCCGTGGCGGGCGCGGCCTCAAGACCCTGAAGATTACCTCCAATGCCCTCGTTGACTGGGTTCTGGAGAATGCCGACAAAGTGAAACGCCCTTTCACGCCCGACATCATCGTCTATTGCAAGAGCGAATACCTGGTCCTGAATGCCGATGTGCAGGAGGCCGAGGAGAAAATCGAGGCGTTCACCGCCCGTCGCGGCTATACGCCCAAGGTGCTGCTCATCAAGGGAGTGGGCCTGGTGGCGGTGGGAGACCACGCAAAAAATGCCGATATCATCAGCGAGGTGTTTCTGGATGCCGCAAAGGTGGCTTTCTATGCCCAGTCTTTCGGCGGCGAGCATGGAATGGAGCCTGCCTGGATCGATTTCATCGACAACTGGGAGGTGGAGAATTACCGCCGCAAGGTGGCTTCCGGCGCGTCGCAGGGCAGGGTAGAGGGCAAGACCATCATTGTCACGGGGGCTGCCCAGGGCTTCGGCGAGGGCATTGCCCGCGAACTCATGGGCCAGGGGGCCAACATCGTCGTCGCCGACCTGAACGACGTGGTGGGCGCCGCCACGGCGGAGAACCTCAATTCCATCGGAAAGAATAATCGTTCCATCTTCGTGAAGACCAACGTGGCCGATATGCAGAGCCTTCAGAACCTGATGAAGGAGACGGTGTGCCGCTTCGGCGCGCTGGATGTGTTTGTCTCCAACGCGGGCGTGCTCCGTGCCGGCGGTCTGGAAGCCATGACACCGGAGAACTTCGAGTTTGTCACGAACATCAATTACAAGGCCTATTTCTTCTGTGCCAAGGTGGCCAGCCATATCATGAAGGTGGAGACGCAGATGGATCCGGACTATTTTGCCGATATCGTTCAGGTGAATTCCAAAAGCGGCCTGCGCGGTTCCAAGGCCAATTTTGCTTATGCCGGCGGCAAGTTCGGCGGAATTGGCCTCACGCAGAGCTTTGCCCTGGAACTGGCTCCGTTCCGGGTGAAGGTGAACAGCATCTGTCCGGGCAACTTCTACGACGGGCCGCTGTGGAGCAATCCCGAGAACGGCCTGTTCGTACAGTATCTGGCCGCGGGGAAGGTGCCCGGTGCCAAGACGGTTCAGGATGTGAAGGACTATTATCTGGCGCAGGTGCCCATGCGCAAGGGCTGCAACCCGGCCGATGTCACCAAAGCCATCCTCTATGCCATCGAGCAGACCGGCGAGACCGGACAGGCCATCCCGGTAACGGGCGGACAGGTCATGCTGGCTTGACCGGAGAACTTCTCTTGAAGGATTATAAATACATAATAGCATGAAAACAAAAGCAGTTCGTCTTTATGGACAAGGCGATTTACGGCTGGAGGAGTTTGAACTTCCGGCACTGAAAGCAGATGAGATTCTGGCGAAGGTGGTGAGTGACAGCATTTGCATGTCTTCGTACAAGGCTGTGAATCAGGGGTCTGCGCACAAGCGGGTCCCGGATGACGTGGCAGAGCATCCTACCATTATCGGCCATGAATTTGCCGGAGAAATTGTACAGGTGGGGGAGAAATGGCAGGGGCAGTTCAAGCCCGGTGACAAGTTCTCCATCCAGCCGGCCATGAACTATCCTGGCGGCCCTGTCGGTATTTACAGTGCTCCGGGTTACTCCTATCCGTATATCGGCGGGGATGCCACGTACGTGATTATTCCCAACGAGGTGATGGAGTGCGGCTGCCTGCTTCCGTTCAAGGGAGATGGCTTTTATCCGGCTTCGCTGAGCGAACCGCTCTCCTGCGTAATCGGCGCCATGCATGCCAATTACCACGGAACGCCGGGCAAGTACGTCCATACCATGGAAATCAAAGAGGGCGGAAAGATGGCTCTTCTGGCCAGCGTAGGGCCGATGGGCCTTGCCGCCATCAACTATGTCCTCCATCGCGAAGACCGCAAGCCGTCCCTGTTGGTCGTGACCGATATCAACCAGGAGCGGCTGGACCGCGCCGCCGCCCTGTACACGGTGGCATTCGCCGCTTCCCGCGGCATTGCTCTGAAGTATGTGAATACGGGCGTGGAGAGCCCTGTGGAGCTCCTGATGGAACTCTCCGGCGGCTCCGGCTATGACGATGTGTTCTGCTTCGCCCCCGTTCCGGCCGTAGTGGAGCAGGCCGATGATATCCTGGCCTTTGACGGCTGTCTCAATTTCTTTGCGGGGCCTTCCAAGGCGCCGTTCAAGGCACCGTTCAATTTCTACAACGTGCATTACAACAACACGCATGTGGTAGGCACTTCCGGCGGCAATACCGACGACATGAAAGAGGCTCTGCACTACATGGGCAAGGGCATGGACCCGGCCGGTCTGGTGACCCACATCGGCGGTCTCAACGCCGTGATTGAGACCACGAAGAACCTGCCCTCCATCCCCGGCGGGAAAAAGCTCATTTACACGCACATCGAAATGCCGCTCACGGCCATTGCCGATTTCGGCACCATCGGCACGCCGCTGTTCGATGAACTGGACCGTATCTGTCAGGCGCACAAGGGTTTATGGAGTGTGGAGGCGGAAAAATATTTATTGGAGCACTATGAGAAAAATTGATACTTCACTGATGCATCCGGCCGAGCAGATTGCCCTTATCATCGGCCGTATCTATCGCCGGAAGATGACGACCACTTCCGGCGGAAACCTGTCCATCATGGACGACAACGGGGACATGTGGATTACGCCTGCCGGAATTGACAAGGGTTCCCTTACCCCGGCCGATATCATGTGCGTGAAGGCCGACGGCACCATCGTGGGCCCGCACAGGCCTTCTTCGGAATATCCCTTCCACCGGGCGCTGTACAAGATGCGCCCCAAGATGAAGAGCGTCATTCATGCGCATCCTCCGGGGCTGGTGACCTTCTCCATCGTGCACCAGGTGCCCGACACCAGCATCATCCCGCAGGCCCGCGGGGTGTGCGGGCCGGTCGGTTTCGCCCCGTATGCCCTTCCCGGCAGTGAACTCCTGGGAGAGAAGATCGCGGCGGAATTCGCCACGAATCCCGAATACAAGGCCGTGATTATGGAAAATCACGGCGTGGTGCTTATGGGCGACGATATTGCCGACGCCTATCAGCGCCTGGAAACCCTGGAACTGTGCGCCCGTACCATCCTGAATGCCCGGACGCTTGGAAAGCCGGTCTATCTCACCGAAGAGCAGATTCTTCGGCACGAGAAGGCTATTCACATCGATTTTGAGCATTTCATGAATGTGGAACACCCTTCTGACGAGCGCGCCATCCGTACGGAGATCTGTGAGATTGTGCACCGTGCCTGCGCCCAGGGACTGATGTGCAGTTCGTATGGCACCGCTTCGGTCCGCTGGAGAGGGAGCGATTTCCTCATTACGCCCTCCGACAAGCAGCGCTGGGACCTTGAGCCGCACGACATCGTACAGGTGAAAGACGGCCGGGTGGAAGCGGGCAAGAATGCCAGCCGCTCGGTGGCCCTGCATTATGAAATTTACAAGCGAAATCCCAAAATCAACAGCATCATCCTCACGCAGACGCCCTATCTGATGGGATATGCCACTACGGGTGTCAAGTTTGACGTACGTACCATTCCCGAGAGCTGGATTTTCCTGCAGGACGTGCCGCAGTATCCCTTCGGCAGCCAGTACCATGACATCGAAAAGATGGCCGAGGGCTTCCGGAAACTGCCTTGTGCGCTGCTGTCCAACGATTCCATCCTGGTGACGGGCGACAAGCTCATCAATACCTTCGACAAGCTGGAGGTAGCAGATTTCAGCGCCCGCTCTCTGATTATGGCCGCCCCGGTGGGCAAGCTGAATCCGATCACAGACGCTGAAATTGAAGATCTCCGCGTGGCTTTCCACGTGGGCAAGTAAGCGTTTTCCTTACATCTCGTTGCCCACCTTGCGGGCACGTTTGGGTTTGTCCAGGTTGATTCCGTCGGCCTGGGCAATTTCTACCAGGGCGTTCCAGCCGGCGGCGAGATAGACATAGGCCTGCAGATCTCCGGCTTCGGGCACAACGATGGTGGTGAAGGGGGTCTTTTTGGTGTCGATGGCCACTACGTGCACGTTGGCGCCGCCGAAGACGGTCTGATACTTCTCATACTCGCTCTCGATAGGGTTTACAACGAACACGATATCACCGTCTTCCATCACTTCTTCGGGACCGTGCAGGGCGTATGTGCCCTCCAGGAAGTCGCTTTTGCGGCGGGTGATTTCGTTGGTCTTGAGGGTAAGTTCCTCGGTGACGCCGTCGTTCATGCCGGCGAAGTAGATGGTCTTGGCGCTGCGCACCCAGTCCACGATTTCGGAAGGAATGTCCAGGGTGAGGGCCTTCTCCACCTTGTCGGCCAGGGAGTCCAGTTCCTTGGCGATGTCTTTTCCGGCCAGTTTCCAGATGAGGGACTCGAACAGAAGGGTCTGCTCTACGACGCTCTTGGTAGCGGCGACGGCGTTTTCCCATCCGCAACTCAGTACGACGGTTTTCTTGCAGACTTCCTCGAGGGGGGTGCCGGCATTGGCGGTGACACCGAAGAAATCCTGATGGCCTGCAGCCTTGAGCCGGCCCGCCAGCATGAGTGTTTCCTTGGTGCGGCCGGAGTTGGAATCCAGAAGAACGGTGTAGCCGTCCAGCTTATACTCGGCGGCCTGGTGAGAGCCTTCGGTGTGCACGACGGTGGGAATGCCGAAGCGCAGCGCCTTGCGAATGGCGTTCTTGGCCGGCATGATGCGGCTTGAGCCTTCGCCGGAGAACATGATGTGGCCGGTCTTGCGGGCAGAATCCACGATAAAATCGGCCGTGGCAGGATTGAACTTGCGGATTACTTCCACGGTGTCCATCATCTCGCGGCAGAGGTGATACTGTGCGTACTTGTTGTCTTTTAGATTCATAATGAGACGTTTGGTTATAAGTTGACGATATGATCGGCATATTTTGTCACGGCCTCCCGGTGGGAGATGAAGAGGATGGTTTTCTTTCCGTGATAACGGCTGTGTAGGTTCTCCAGCAGGTTTTGCTCGGTGGACGGGTCCAGGGCCGACGTGCTTTCATCCAGGATGAGGATGCCGCCGGGGCGGAGGAGAGCCCGGGCGATGGCGATACGCTGTGCCTGCCCCTCGCTGAGTCCGCTTCCGATTTCTCCGCAGGGGGTGTCCAAAGCGGAGGGGAGTTCACGTACAAAGCCGGCCATAGCGGTTTCGAGGGCTTCGTACATCTGCTGCTCGGTGGCCTGCGGGGCAGCCAGCTGAAGATTGCTCCGGATGGTGCCGCTCAGGAGAGAGTTGCCTTGCGGGATATACATGAAATTGCCCCTCAGGGCGCTTCCAGCGGGAATCCCGCCAATGGTGACACTGCCTTCCGAGGGTTTCAGCAGACCCAGAACCAAGCGGATGAGGGTGCTTTTCCCGATGCCGGTAGGCCCGGCGATGGCAGTGAGGCTGCCGGCGGGGAAGGTGCAGGAGAAGTCCTTGATCACCTCCTCCGAAGTGTCCGGATAGCGGTAGGAAAGGTGGCTGACCGTCACTTCCGGGGCGCCGCTGAGCCGGATGGCGTCAGAAACGGGCTCCTCTTCCAGTTCCAGCAGTTCCATGAGCCTTTCCACCGAGGTGAGGGCTGTGATGAAGGCCGGAATCTGCCGGCCGAATTCCGCAATGGGCCGCTGCACCTGGGAAACCAGCTGCAGGAAGGCCGTCATGGTTCCGTAGGTGACGGTTCCGTGCAGGATGCCGAAAATGCCCCATAGGAAGGCGGCGGCATGGCCTGCCTGGAAGCCGAGGAACATGAGCCCGCGGGCGACGGCGTTGTAGTTGAGCCGTTTGCGGGTGTTCCCCTCGACATCGGCCTGTAACCAGCCGAATTTCTCCAGGACGCGATCGACATGGGTGAGCGTAAGGACCAGTACCCGGTGCTGCAGGCTTTCCTGCATGAGCTGCTGCATTTCACTCTCCCGGGCGCGGATGTGGGACATGAGTTCCCGAATCTGGCGAAAGAACATCTTGGATCCCAGGACGGCGGCGCCCATCAGGATGACGAGCACCCACAGCAGATTGGGTGCCAGCACCAGCAAGTAGGCCGATGCGGCCAGCAGCTGCACGACGGTGATGGCCAGCCCGGGGATGCGTTCGCAGATAAGGTCCGATACCACGCGGATGTCTTCCTCCAGCCGGTTGACGGTGTCTCCGGAAAGGAAGCGCTCCCGTCCGTCCCAGCGGCTCTTGAGCACATGGCCGAAGAGGCTTTTCCGGAAGAGATTCTGTGCCTTCACCTGGTTGTAACTGTCCCACCAGCCGGCGAAGATGATGGCGGCCAGCTGGGTGGCAAGGATTCCGATAAAAAGGCCGATGGCCGGACCCAGCGGATCGGTTTTGACGTGCGTGGCGATATCGACCAGGTATTTGCTCGCCCAGACGAAACTCAGGGATACGGCGATGCGGACCACCCCCACCAGGATGGTGACGGCCACCCGCCACCTCACGGGGCGGGAAAGGGACCAGACGGTCCTGACGCATGCCTTGAAACTCTTCATGTTTACTCGCAGACTACGCCTTCCTTAATCCAGGTGCAGACCAGTTTATCTACGTCCTCGGCGGCTTGCTCCCGGGATACGTCATACTTGTCCAGCAGGAGCGTGATAAGCGTTTCGCGGGTAAATTCCTTTCCCTCCGCCTCTTTCCAGAGATAGGCGGCGGATTCGTTCAGGGACAGCATCTTGTTGAAATTCACCTGGGCGATGCCTTCGCCCACAACTACATGTTCTCCGCAGATGGTGCGCAGAATAAAACCTTCTTTGATTTTCATATCAGTCTTCTGTAAATGGCTAAAATATATCTTCTGACAGGCAGGAGGCGTCGCCATAGGCGTCCGTCCCCGGGCTTGATTTCTTTTCCTCCCCGCAGGATGGCCGTCACCGTGCCCAGGACGTCTTCCGACGTGCAGGATTCCGTTCCTGCGATGTTCCCGTCTCCCATGAGGGTAAGACGGTCTCCTTCCATGCGGATGAGCCGGTGCAGGACATATCGGCCCGGGAGGCGGACCAGGATGATGTCTCCGACGGAGACGGAAGGGTTCTTGCGCAGGCGCACGGCATCCTTGCCGCCACGGATAAAGGGAAGCATGCTGTTGCCAAGGGGCGTGAGCGTAATCTCGCGTCCTTCATTCATCAGGGTTGCGGCGTCTTCCAGCAACACCTCGTTGGCGATGGTTCGTTTATCCATGGACCGTTTTGTAACAAAGTTCTGCGGCGGCCTGATCGGGCAGGCAATCCAATACATAGCAGGGGAGGACCGCAACCAGTCCCTCCAGTGTCCGGTGCCAGCCTTCGGCCAGTTCTCTGAACGGGCGGAAGGAGGAGGCCGACGCCATCAGGGAGGCGTATGCCTGGATACCGGAAAGACGCTCTATTTTGTTGTAAGGAGCCTGGCGGATGCGCACGACGGCTCCCGCAGGAACCTCCATATTTTTGTAGCAGGGCGTTTTTCCGCTCCAGGGAGAGCCGTAAACGCGGGCTGTCCCGTCCGGCATCAGTCGGAGGATGGGATTGTCGTCGTTCAGGAGTTCCGTTCCCGGGATGTGCTTGAGCCAGAGGCTGCTGTGGGTGCTCTTTCCGGTTCCGCTCTTGCCCAGGAAAAGGTATCCCTTTCCCTCGTTCATGACAACGGAAGAATGCATTTCCAGCGCTCCGTGACAGGCCGATGCAAAAGCGAACAGCAGCATGAGCGAATTATTCAGGGCGAAGGAATGGTCTTCTCCCAGAAAGAGCAGCTGCGCCCGGGTGAAATCGGGGCTGGTGCGGAGTTCCGCCGCCAAGGGTTTCCCGGGGAGGGGACGCAAGCGGAAGCGGTATCCTCCTTCCTCCAGCGCGTCGATGGCAATCTCGGGGAAACCGGGGCCGTCTTCTGTCTTGAAAACGGGCGAGGAAACGGCGGGGGCCATGCTGGAAACCAGTTCCAGACGGAAGAGGTTTTCCCCCTCTTCGGACAGGAACGGCGTCAGGTTGGGTACGGAGGGCAGGGGCCCCTCTATAGTGAAGCGGAACCCGGCCACTTGATATGAGTGAATGTCGTGCATGATTATATGCTTGCTTGGCTTCCTTTTTTCTGTTCAATGGCCTTCCGGAACATTTGTACCAGTTTTTCGACGGATTTCCGGATGTCGTAGTTCTCCATGTGTTCGACGTATTCCCAGCCCGTTTTCCAGCGTTTGCCGGGATGGGACAGCCAGTAGTCGATGCGGTGGGCAAGCGCCTCCGGATTTCTTTCCGGGAAAACACAGTGGCGGTCGATGGCAAACTGTGCGGTGCCGCTGTATCGGCCTTGGGCGATGATGGGAACGGCACCCTGCTGCATGGCTTCCATGATGGACAGCCCTTCCACTTCGATAGTGGCGCAGTGGATGCAGAGGTCGGCACCGGCGGCCAGTTCGCGCAGCCCGTCGCTGTTTTCGAAAGTGAAGACCGGTTCGTAGGTCAGAACACCGTCTTCGACGAGCCTGCGGGCTTTACGACGGAGGGCTTTTTCCGAGGGGCCCTTGCCCGCAAAATGCAGCTGGATGCGTTTTGCAAAATGGCTGTGCCGCATGGCTTCCAGCAGCGTCGTCTGATCTTTTTCCTTGGAGAGCCGGCCGATATAGACCAGCTTCAGCGGACGGTCCGGTTTTTCATAATCCTCGGGAGGATTCTCTTCCCGGATGCACTTGTCCGGGACGATCCCGTTGGAGATAAGCTCCAGTTTGGCGTGGATATGATAGCGGCGCAGACGGTCCAGAACATTCTCCGAGGGACACTGTACGTATTCACAGTGGTTGAACGTGTGGTTTCTCCAGGCACGGAGAATGATCCGGTTGAGGCCTTTCCAGTGACGCAGCGGTCCCAGGGAATGGGTGATGTTTTCCGGATGCAGGTGATAAGTGGCCGTGACGGGTTTTCCCAGTCTCTCACAGATGTGCAGCATCCGGTCCTCAATCACGAACGGCTCTTCAAGATGGACGATATCGGCCCAGCGGGCGGCCTCTTCCATCAGGGGAAGATTGCTTTGGGCAAAATGATAGCCCTGGGCCTTGATGATGGGATGAACAATGGGGAAGATGTATTCTTTCAGGAGATAATCCGGCTCTGTTTTCGGGTCATTCGGATGGGGACCGGACATGACACGGACATCGTGCCCGGCCTGCTTGAGATAGGCCACCGTCCTTCTTGCCGAGGAGGACAGTCCATTTCCGCTTGCGAAAAAACTATTGAGTACAAATAATATTTTCATTGTCAGTCCTGGGGTTTGAAAACGCGTTGCAGCATATCCTGGTATTCCTCTATCCATCCGTTCTTCCAGTCGTGCGAGCCCGGAAAGCGGGTATATTCGTGCCGATACCCTTTGCGGGTCATGTAGTGATGCAGTTTGAGGGTGGAAGGACGCATGATGTCCCACTTGCCGGCATAGAGATAATAGCCTTCCGGGGGGAGGTTCCCGTATTGAAGCCCCATCCTTTCGTGAAGCTTCCCGTAGAACTCCCTGCGATAGGGGGTGGCTTTTCCGATGCTCCACATATACGGAGAAAACGCGCCGATAAAGCCGAATACGTCCGGATGGTTGGCTCCGAAATAGATGCTCTGGTATCCGCCGATAGAGAGGCCTGCAATGGCTCTGTGTTTCCGGTCCGGTATGGTCCGGTACAGGCTGTCCACCCGCATTACCACATCTTTGACAAATGCGTATTCCACCGTCCCGTCCACTTCGAAGATGGATTCGAACGCATCCTTGAACCGGCTGTTTTCATAATCCTCATCATCGTTGTACTGGTTCACGTTGGGCATTACCACGATGCAGGGAACGGCCAGGCCGGCAGCCACCAGGCTGTCCGTGGATTCATACACGCGTCCCTTCCTGATCCACGAGGTTTCATAACCGCGGGCTCCATGAAGCAGGTAGAAAACCGGATACCTTTTCGACGTCTGATAGTAATCGTGGGGGAGATAGACAATCATGCGCCGTTGCGACGGTCCGGGAACGCTGCAGTCATAAACAATCTCTTCCACGAATCCTTTTTGCTCGTAGCCCTTCTGATAGGGAGGACCCGCATGATAAGTGGGAGCATTACGAAATCTCACTATGCCGCAGGACGACACAGTGAGAATCATAAGTAATGGAACAATTAACTGACTTCGTCGCATTTTCAGGCCTCGGGAGCCATGGTGGTGTAGACGTTGGTAACGTCATCGTCATCCTCCAAAAGGCCGATGAGTTTTTCGAGGGTGGCACGCTGTTCGGCGTTCACTTCCTTCAGTTCAACGTTTGGAATCTGTTCGAAACCGCCGGAAACGAGTTCAAAGCCTTTCTCCTCAATGAATT
>OCTW011606196.1_pt1 | contig 19858 bp, 23 predicted proteins | sample 1539671 | NCBI WGS metagenome assembly OCTW01 (sample SAMN02144230, study PRJEB22623) | gut metagenome | biome: sheep rumen | host: Ovis aries | place: New Zealand
GAAGCGGTTAACTCTGCCTGATACGACAAGAGCGCCGGGATTCTTCTTCTTGAGTTCTGCGTTGAGATCCTTGATGATCTGATACGCCTTCGATCTGGAGATTCCCCAGTCTCTCTGGATCTGAGCTACTCCGATAAACAGTGTGTTGTTGTTTTCTGCCATTTTGATTTCCTCCTTGTTTAAATTAGATTTTGTTTTCTAGGAGAGAGGACAGACTCCCCCCTGAAATTTGTTTTCCCCTATCAGAGGGTAGAGTACCCCCTGAAAACTTTTGGGTTTTTGTTTTTGGTTTCTCTACGTCTTCAGGCGGGGCTTTGCTTGAGCCCCACATTGGGTTTTTCCACCGGGTCTTTCCCCCGGCCCCGCCCATTGGGTTCGACGGCTCACCGGTCCGCTTACCGGCTTCAACGCTCATCCTGTGGCTACGTGATGCATCCTGTTTCCCGTACCCTTCATCGCCCGACGGGGAGCAACCCCGCCTTTGCCTTCATCGGCTTACCGCTCTCTCCCTTTCGGGAGGTCTTTGCGACCGGAAGGTTTGGCTTCGGATACTGGGAGATACCTGAAGATCGGGTTATTAAGTTGTCAAGGTTCGGTGTACCAGTATGGTTGCGGGTCGTACCTTTACCGTTCCTGTTGTTTTGTCCGACAGGAACAGATTTGTACCTGAACATAATATACAACAGTCCATTTTGTTTTTCAAGTACTTTTTTGTTCCTATTTATGTTTTTGATATTTACATTTCCGCACAGTCTATGCTAAAATGCAGTTACGAAGGAGTGTGGAGACTTATGACAATTGGTAACAAAATCAGATTTTTCAGAAACCTGCGTGGTTATACGCAAGATGAACTGGGCCAGAAGATCGGTCTTCAGGGCGACAGAGTAAGACAGTATGAGAACGGTATCAGAACACCCAAAGAAGATATGCTGAGGTCTATTGCTGATGCTTTGGATGTGGATGTAGCTGCCCTGTCCGATATAAACATCAAGTCTGAGGAAGATATCATGCACATCCTCTTTGAGCTTGAGGATAACTTCTCCATAGATATCGAGAAGCAGGACGGTAAGACGGTACTTGTCATTGATAACGAGGACAGGCGTAATTCCGTTCTCAATACATATTTGAACTATTGGTATGACAAGAGGCAGGTCTATTCCCTTGATAAGTATTCAGATGCAAAGGATCCCCGCGTAATTGATTACAGAAGCTGGAGGGGCAGGTTTGGCAGCAATGAAGTGCTTTTTGAGAATGAAGTGCTTCGGAACATAGGTGATGCGTATAAGGCAGAATTAGATAAGCTCTCCAAGGGTAAAGCTAAGCACTGCGAGACTATATCTGATCTGGTACGTTTAGTATGCAGTATCTCCCCTGACATTCTTATAGGAACAGATGAGGAATTGAACGATATATTGAACCCCATCAAGTCATACGGTTTTGTTTTTGATGCAGAGCAGCTCACAAAGCCGGGTAATGTATCTGAAGCATTTGCCAAGTTCCTATATGAGTTTTATTACTTTAGGAAGCAGAACTACAAGTGTTACTCATCTGTCCAGTACACAGGTTCGGTTCTGAAGCTTACTTACTTCATCACAGCCGGCGGTTTCAACATGGTTACCGAAATGGTCGATAAATGGATCAACTATAACCAGAAGAAGGATTCCTATTCAGCATTGGCAAGGAAAGAATTTGAGAAGCAGTTTGAGGACGATCTCAAATACTATAGCGAAGCCACTATAAAAGAGATAACTGAGTTGTATGGGAAGTAATATGACAATAGTATGGGGCGGAACGCTGGCTATTCTTCTTAGCCGACTTCAGCGAACCCCTTACAGAATTACTCGTATAAAGCATGATGTAAACGCACAGATCAAGAGGATCGGTGTCTATTATATGTGCATAGATGATCTGCCGCTATAATTTACGGTAAACGAGGTTCAATATTATGAGTAAAGAAGTAGACTTAACCAAAATGCCGGTATATAGGTTTGATGCGTCTTCTGGACTTCCTAGTGGAATTAATGCAGAAATCGAAATAGTAAGGTTCGATAAGGAGTATTACAAGTTATACTTCGATGATAATTATGGCGAAAATAATAATCTGAAGAAACCGAAAGGATTGAGACAAAGCCCCGAATGGATTGAAACAGAAATTATTAGTATTCGAGAGAAAGATAACCCAGATGCCATAGACATTTTCAAAATTCTTGCGTGGAAAGCTGGAAAGATAGACATTAAGAAAAGCAAGGAAACAAAGAGAATTGAATATGTAGATAAATGGAACGAAGGCGTAAGTTTTCAAATTCAAGATTACCCTGTTGTCACTTGGGAAAAATATGAATTAGTAGCTAAAGACATAATTACTATATGGTCAAATTACAGAAATGATAATGATGCATCTTCTGCTTGGGAAGCACTAGTAGAATTGGCGATTGATACGCATAAAGGTGCTATGAAGGGTATTGGACCAGTTATTCTGGTAACACTTCTTTTCTTTATCACAAAAGGTGATTATCCAATATATGACAGATTTGCTATGTCATCTTTAATCGTATGGAAGCTAAACCAACAAGGTATAAATATACCAACCGGAACAATAATAAGTGGTTGTGGGTTGCCATCCAAAGAAAAACCAGAAGAGCTGAAAGCATTGTTAAATAGTGGTAAATACGTTGATTACATTCAACTGCTAAAACAACTCTGCTCTAAGGAATATAAAAATGAAGATAACTGGAAAAATGAAAGAGCAGTTGATCAAGCATTATATGTGTATGGACACTTCTATGTTTGCAATTACTAATTGGTATAGAAGTCTTGATTGCGAGGTATAGTATGCGAAAGAATTTGGATTTTCACAATGAAAAATGGGGATTTCTTGCCGAAACAAAAGAGAAAGCAGCAAAAGCAGGAAAAGATCCAGAAACCAACTTGCATCATAATGGTCTTGAAGAATACTTGGCCGTTATCTTCCCGAAAACGGATGATTGGATACATGACAGAATTGTCCCTAATAACATCGGACGTCGTAAGAGACCTGATTACCGAAGTGAATCTCTAAAACTAATAGTAGAATTCGATGGTATTTACCACTACGCAGATCCTGAACGAATCATAGAAGATCAGAATTCAAATGCTTTTTATGATACTTTAGGCTATAAGGTAGTCCGTATACCATTCTTTATCCAACTAACAAATAAAGCAGTTTTACAGCTTTTTAACGTTGATGTAAAAGCACCACTGTTTAATGGTAACATCCCATCACTGGGAAAAGGTGCAAATCCCGCCCGAATTCGCGGAGCTGGTTTATATCGGATGGCAAAGGAGTTCTTGCTCTTTCCAGAACAATATCAAGTTAATATAGATTACCTTAAATCGTTTGATTCAGATGAAGATTATGATGTTGTGTGTGGTGCATTAGCATTAGAGGCTATGTATACCCATCTGAAAACTATCAGACATATATAAATCGACATTTTATGTTGGCTTTCAGAATTGGCTAGAGATGATTTTGAGACTCAGTTCGAGCTGGAACTCTCTTACTTCAACAATATTAAGGAAGAAATCGAATTCCACCGCAGATCTTAATGGCTTGGATTGATGATCTGCAGCTATAATTCAAGCACTTAAAAACCCCAGATCTTACTCTGGAGGGGGTCATAATAATGCGATTATCTAAATCATTTAGTTGAACGCTGCACCATTTGGGGAGAGTCGTTCTAGTCAGATGCATCCTGAAAGAACTATGACTTTTATTACATCCAGGGTTCTTGAGCAACATTGAGAATCTGATACACGTGCTTGATTTTGTTCCTAAATGTATCGGCAAGTACATCCTCGCCAAGTTTATCAAGTCTTACAGCTTCGTCAAACGAAATATTGACTGTGACGATAAACTCAGGACGTATTTCCAGATTGCGGTTGCCTTGACTTGACTTGTAGGCATCAGAACCAACCTTCAGTTTCTTATAGTCGGATTGGCTGAGAACACCTCCGTCTCTCATACCCTTCAGAAGCTTTGCCCGTTCCTTCTTGTCCTTCACCTTGATTTCCTGAGTATTCTTACACCAGAAGTCAATATATTTCTTCGCAGAAACCGTATCCAATTCTTGTGACACCCGCAGTTGGGCATCTACGTCCTTGGGGGTTCTAAAGCCACCTAAAATATTAAAGTGGAATCCTGCGCTGTATGTATACTCTTTGACTAATGAATACCCTTTTTGCTCCAGTCGGCTATAGAAAGACTTTGCCGTTTTTTGGGTGGGAGCAAATACCAGAACTGCACTGAATTCTTTTTTCTCTTCCCTGTAATCCAGACCAATCATATTGATACAGCGCCCATTCTCAGACATATCAAACAGAATCCTGTTCATCCAACCCCTTTGTCTTGTTACAGGCACCCCTCTGCCAATCTTTATCAGCAGTTCATAGCAGCATTTTTTGGCATATTGGTTTATCTGTTCCGCAGTCATTCCCTCAAGCTCCGAAACTGCTGTCACGTCCCAATAATGCAGTTCATTCATATACCGCAGATAATCTCCAACAAGGTAGCCGTCCATATTGGAAAGTGTTTCAATCACTTCTCTGTATGTATGATACACAATCTTATTCTCTTCAAGAAACAGCGCCTTTTTGCAGTGGTTATTCAGCTGAAACGGATTCAGATCATACAACTTATTCTCGAATGCAATGCAGTATTGCGGCTTTCCGCTGTTGTATACAAGGATCCATGCATCTGGTCTTGGTTCTCCTCGATCTTCAATGATGTCAAGTATCTCATTGGTCTGCACTTCAATCTCTTTTTTCAAATCATCATCGCTAATATCAGGATTGCTCATGAGCAGTAATTCATGGATACTTTTTCTGATAGAAGCTTCATTTCCGGTATCAATATTCTCTGTTCCCCAGGATTTTCCTGTAGGACTAAATGCAAACAATTTTCTGTTCTTGGCACTGAACTGTTTTATCACTTCTGGCTCAGGCCCTTTTTGCAAAAAGTATTTGAAGCTATTTCCATTCGGTTCAAGCGTAATCTCGAAAAGCTCATGGCAAAATTTATTCTTGTCATTTTCACAAAGTGACTGGAATGTGTGAATCAGAGCTTTGGTAAGATTATCTTCGTAACGTTCTTCACCTCTGTACTGTATAAACACATTCATGTGTCTATCGCTCTGACCTGACAAAAGCTTTGATGCATTCAAGATTATTCTGGACATCATACTTCCTTCGTTTTAGATGTTTTTCCCAGTCGAGATATAATGACTGATTAGTAAAATACGTCGATCCAAGGATCTCTCCTCACATCTACATATCTATTATATCAGCAAGAGACCCTTCTACAGATATCCTCTTATGACATGAGTTTAAAATGAGTTTGCAAATTATGTTGGCTTAATGTTGGCTTTAAAAACTGAAACGTCCTATTTTAGGGCGTTTCCAGCGTTTTGCAACTATTCAAGCTCAGTAATGGCCACTAAATGTAGAAGCGGTGATATCTAAAAACCACAACATGTAGTGGTGTAAAACTGTCTATTCCTTTCATTATTTCGTGTTTTTTATGCTCTTGGGAACATTTTGGGAACATATAATATTCCTTGTGTTCCGCATCATCAAAGGGATTCAAGACAGTCTTATTGAATAGAATAAACCTTGAGCACCAATTTGTGTGTGACAAGGTGTCTATTCAATTATCAAGGTCCACTGCTGTTATTATACTCCCGATTCTACGCTTTAACTATGATGGTATCGTCAGAATCAAGCATAATCAAATTTCTTCTCAGCAACATTACTTCTTGTCATCTGATTCTTTGCGAATCCGATAATACCATCACATAACAACATCTTCACCATTCATATTATGTTAGAATCAAGAAGGCATAAGTCATATTAAGCAACCATAGTTCTGTATTCAACGCAATGAGGATTAGAAAATGAGCGATGGGAGAACAGTCAACATAAAAAAGCCTTGATTGGTATGCTGATAATTACTATTGAATTGATAGCATTAATTCTAGTCAATGTAACTGCTTATTATGACTTGTTAAATATATCTCATGACAGCATGAAGGATAAGAATGGATATTGTAGAGATTAAACAGCAACAAACCTCTTCCGGTTATCTGCATGATTATTTCTGTATTAACGGGAAACCATTATATGAGTATCTTAATGAATGGCTGGCAGGGATATCAGGGCCTTTACAGTTTATTCTACCAACTGATGATCTGGCAATTTGCTGGAAAAACAGTTTCGACTTCGAATGTGATGCCCGGTTCATGAAATATGTCTTAGAACAGAAGCAGGGAATTATGCCAATACTAAGTTGCCCTGATGATATGGATTATTCTTGTATTGTACTTGTGGCGGATATTGTAAGACAGGATAATGTGGTTGCATGGAAACGAATCGGTATGATTGATCACTCTAAAGAAGATAAAAAAGCTGAAGAACTATCAGGATTGGCACAATATGAAAAGTATACCGATGAAGACTGGGAGCTCTATGGAGATGGTGTAATAAATTTCACAATCGGGAGTGATGAATGGAACAAATGGCTGTGGAGTAACCATTGGCGAGAAGAATCTTATCGACGAAGAATAAACTATACATTCCCTTTCTATCAGGATCCCAATAACACAATTTGGTTTGCCGATTGTAATTTTACTTTTGATATTAATGCTTATGATATGCTTATAGAAAGCTGTCTTCGTACTTTTGAATGATGGCGAGACGATCATCCTGTGCTAGTATTTTAATTAGCTTAAAGTAATCACTAAAGCAGGAAGTAATCCATGCTTTTTGCTATCATAAGACCATAACAACCACCATATACTGTTAACAAAGTGTCTCGAGGAAAAAACTTGAAATATAAACGTTGTTTATCGTTAATATCTGCGGTTCTGATACTAATATCCTTATGTTCTTGCGGTAATTCTAAATACACGGACATGAAGCGCTATTTAGATTCCCACGCTGGTGTGAAAATCCGTTCGATTAGTGAGTTGGAATATAACGAAGAGAATAAAGAAGTATATTTGCGCATAGAATTACCGCTTGACACTGATCCTTCATTACAAGAATTGAACGAATTAAGAAAAGCACTGAACGAATATATGCAGCAAGATGGGGGATTTCTAGAACAAGGTTGGTATGTAAGTATATATGTTGATGAACAAATGAATGGAAGTGCTATAGGCGATACCTATGCTGCAATGGCTAACTATGAGCAGTGCGTAAAGGTAAAAGCGGGAAGCGATAGATCTGAATGCCTTAATACTTTTTGGGTTTGCATAGATTCTGACGACATTTCGTACATATCGGAATTAACTGATGTGGAAAATATGCGGATATCCGGTACTTATAGCGCAACTGACGCGAGCTTGCTCAATAAGACTATAGATGAAATCCGGGGATTAGATAATCTTAAATCTTTGCGCGTGTTCCCATATTGGTATGAAGCCGTTAATAATGCGGGATTGGAATGTGAGGTAATTGAAGTATCATCTGATTGGTTTGGGTTATAACAACAAATCATGTTACCAGACTGGATTTTAAGGTGTTTGGGTGAAAAATATGTATTCTGAAACTTATCAAGTAACAGTAGCTGATCTTGGAAATTACGAGAAAGAAAAGCAGATTGAAATTCTTGTAAATGATCATGGTGATCATTTTGAATTAAAGACTGTGGTTGACACAGTAGAGTTTGAAGCTCAGGCAGATGATATGTTTTCCGCGTTCCAATTGCTTAGGGACAAGATGCTGAAAATGGCCTGGGGAATTATGTGCAACGCAGCCAGGATAAATGCTGTCCAATCGGGAATGATGCGCGATCTTGATGTTGTTTATCTGGTGGAATTGGGTAAACAGGCAAGAAATGAAGATGTACATGGTTTCTGGGACTATTGTGAGATGGAAGAATATGTATACACTGAAGAACAAGAGGCATTCAGGAAGAAGTGGTTTGATAGCCTGAAGAATCAATAATCAAAAGTGAGGGGTATAGGTAATGAGTGTAATCGGTTTTCATAATCCGGATGAACCTTATGGCTTTTTAAGCAACTGGTATTTGTCGGAGTTTACTATAGGCGGAATCACATTTTCATCCATGGAACAGTACATGATGTACCAGAAGGCTGTCGTTTTCGAAGATGCTGAAATAGCAAAACAGATATTGGATACGGATGATGTTGGTACCATAAAAGAACTTGGCAGAAAGGTTTCCGGCTACGTCGACTCTATTTGGAATGGTATGAGACAGGTCATTATCTATAAGGGCTTGCTCGAGAAATTCAGACAAAATGAAGACCTGAAAAAGGCATTATTAGATACCGGCAGCAATACCCTTGCCGAGTGCGCAGTAAATGACCGTATCTGGGGTGTTGGTTTATCCATGACGGATGATTGCAGGAATGACATTTATGCCTGGAAAGGTCAGAATCTGTTGGGATATTCGTTAATGCTCGTGCGTGATGAATTGCGCAATCAGGCTAAGTAGTGAATAAGATAATCAGGAATTAGTCGCGCTAATAAAGAGCAAACACGACTTATTAGCGGAGCATATAGCTCCACATTTCTGTTATTATAAGCTTACAAAAAGTATCAACAGCAATTTCGATTGGCAAACTGAGTGTTAAATATGAGAATCAAGAGAATCTTTGTAATTTTAATTACTTTGTGTTTGTTGTTTTCTGTTTGTTCTTGTAGCGATTTTGAGTTTCGTGATATGGAATCATATTTGAAATCAAATTCTGATGTGAAAGTGAAATCAATTAACGAATGGATTTATAATGCAGATAGTAAGTCCATAGCTATACAGATTTCACTATCTTCTGGTTCAGAACCATCGTTGGAAGAACTTGATGAATTGAGAAAGCTTTTGAATGAGTATATGCAAAAGGAAGATGGCTATCTGAGTCAGGGATGGCAAGTAAGTGTACTTGTTGATGAATATACGATAGGCACTCAAGAACCACGAAAATATGCTGTATTTGCTAATTTCAAAGAAGGATATATTGCCGGTGATGGTGAATACCGATTTGAAACATCAGATTATTTGAATACCTTTTGGTTTTGTTTTGAACCTGATGATATTTCGTATATATCGTCCTTAACTGATGTGGAGTATATTCTATTAGGTGGTAAATACAGCGACACTGATTCGGATTTAATCTATAACACAATAGAAGAAGTTCGTGAATTGGATAACTTGAAATCAATAAGCCTTTACCCGTATTGGTATGATTCATTTGTTAGTGCAGGTTTAGAATGTGAGATTGTTGAGGTTCAAGATAGTCATCATGGCTTACTTATTCCGTAATGGAATATAATCTAGAGCAAAGGTATCATTTGATTATCTGTGGCGAGATTATATTTGTGAAAGGTAAATAAACAGTTCAATTCTCCACAGAATGGGAAATGCATCCCAAACAGAGCAGTTAGGTATTAACATAATTCACAATACTTCTTAACTATCTGCTTCTGAGACCTTGTTCTTTGTATATTGTTTTGCGGAAAAACCATTTCAATATAATCTGTATAGTAATTTAAAATCCCATCCGAGTGTAACTCTTTTTCGCCGCAGTCCACTATTAAACTAAATCTGCAATTTCACTTGGAACAGGTTCTGTATTATCAACGCACCAATATTTGTTACCATCTGTATATTTGTGTTCAACTGCTGACCTCAAGTCCCTCATATAATATCCGTATAGTGTCGCAACCACTACCAATCCACTCAGTACTAAAGCAATAATCGAACTCATAATAATCAATGAGTTACTGGCTTTAAACAAGCATTTATCTATAGTTAAAACTATTATTGCTCCTACAAAGGGAATCAACATTACCCACCAAGGAAAACCTTCTAAAGTGTTAATAGGAATTGTATTACTTGAAAACCCGGTTCCTTGTTTGTATATATCGCGTGCAATTGCAAATGATAATTCTTCATGAGCATGTATTCCACAACAACTAATAATACAGCTCGCAACAAGTATTACCACGACCAGCAATACAATGGGCAAAACACTTGTTACAATTCGCTCTGCAATGAAATTATTTCTATCCTCTTTGTATTCCATCTCAATTCACTCCAATACTGGATCAAAATAGCCACTATTCTCAACATTAGTCGCGTAACGCGTTATAGTATTAATCTGAAGAAATGTTTCGTTGTCTAGATCGTTTTGGGTAGAAGCATAGATTTGAATATATTCGATATCCATATTTCCAGGATATAAAACCAAATCAACATAATACCAAGCAACTGTATATGCCATATCCACACCAAATAGTTACCGTAAATTATTATGATGGGGTCTGACCCTGTAGACTTTTCTTCTTTTCTTTCAAATACAATTTCAAAGAAACAATGTAGCAAATAAAAGATACTATCGTGATTCCTCCCCCCAATATAATTGAAGGAACATCAGGTCCATTCATATATTTGATTCTATTCCTGCTCAACATGTAGTTTTTCTGATGATTATTGTAATCCATAACAATACTATGATACTCCTCATCATTAAGAGGTTTAATATAACCCTCAATGCAAAACTCACGTTGTGTGAGCTGGGTCCCCTTGGAATAAATCAGATTTGTATATATATAATCATTTTCTATAGTTTCTACTAAAAGATAGTTTTTCTCTGGAAATTCAACTATAAAATACACATATCCCATGGATTTTATGTAATCAATTACTCTATATTCATCTAAATAAACATGGGAGTATTCATTTTCATATTGTTTTTCTGCAATTAAATCTATTGGTTCCTTATAATATATAATTGTATAAAATATACCATGAGCTAAAATAAACAAACCAACCAGCAAAAACACGATTGAATAGATTACTTGATGAAGAATAAACCTCTTTACAGTATGTATCCTATTCATAGTTTTGTTCACCGATCATTATGCAACAATTGAAACATCATTAGAAAAACCATCTACTGTATAAATTGGGCTTGGAATATGTTCTTTAGTCTATCATAAACCAGCCGGAGAATTATATCTCCGGCTATTATTATCTGAGGTTTTTCTATCACATCTGCATATAGAATCCCTGCCCTTCATCCTCGTCATCATCGACATCTGGCTCTTCCTCCTCGGTAAGTTTGGAGTATTCCTTCAGTATTTCATGCCTTGCTTTGGAGATTTCCTGTATCAAAAGAAGCATTCCGATCGATCCGCCTATCGCTGCACCGAGGTTATCAAGATCATATCTGGCCTCTATCTCGCGCTCGATCTCTTCCGGATCCTCTTCGTCACTATAAGGAACAAAAGAAGCAACGAATCCTGCAAGTTCTGATGCAATCCCAAGTGACTCCCATTCGTTCAGTTTCATCTTCATGAGCTGGCCTCTCAGCTTCTCCCAACCTGTAACAGGGAGCGGGAACGGTATGTTCTCCTGCCTGATCTTCAGTTCCATCTCCATGTTTTCCTTAAGAAACATCTCTTTCCCGAGCCTGTTGTCACGACACTTTTTGCCTGACGGACAAGTATAGGTTATATATTTCCTGTCCGGAGTCCACGTCACCTGATACCCGTATAACTCCATAGCACGGATGAAATCCTCTTTAGTTCTTGCCCGGGACATTGCACTGCAGATCGTTGACCTGAGCATATCCTTCCAACTTTTCCATCGTTTGGATGCCCGGTACTCCCTCGCCGATCGTCTCTTCAACTTGGTTTCCTCATATGGAAGAAGCACTGACAGACCGTGATTCTTGCAGATCTCGTCACTCAGATTGCGTAATTCCTTCAAAGTATTCGGGCTCTGTCTAAGCTTCAAACCGGTCTCGAAGCTCACCGAGTTGATAACAAAATGCGAGTGCGGATGCTCCGCATCAAGATGTGTTGCTACCAAAACTTCGTGACCGGGCCATGCTTTCTCTGCAAACTCCCGCGCTATCTCATGTACTTGCTCGGGTGTTACATTCTCATCGGGATCAAAGGCCTGATCGTAGTGATAAAACTGTGTTCCGAGACTCTTTTTGAAGATATCTTTTGTGTTGTTGAAATCGTTATAAGCATCATTCGGATCACAGTTTATGCCGCTCAGATATCTGATTCCCGTCTCAGGATCGACCGTTTTCTTCTCCTGTGAACAGTAATCGATCACTCTTTTCATGACAGATTTGGTCTGGATTCTCTCCGGAATATAGTTAATTGTTGCCATAGATCCTCCTTGCTATCGCAGCCAATTGCCTGCTGATATCTGAAAGCTCCTGCCTCGTTTCTGTCAGTTCGACCGCGCTGACAGCCCCGCTGTTGACCTTAAATGCGATCTGATTTACGTTGTTTCCTATCCTTTTTAACTCCGTGAACAGCGGTGTAAGGTCCTCACACACGACGATTCTTTCTTCTTTTACCGCGCTGATTATGAAGTCCGTTATAGTCATGTGCGCGCTTTCTGCCTTCGATAAGATCATGTCTTTCTCCTGCGGAGTGACATGAATTGCTATGTTCGCACTCCTCCTCCGGGGGTACTTTTTCCCCCGGATTTGAAGTGGGTTCGGGCTTCCGCCCGATGTCTTTAAGGTGTCTGGCATGCCAGACGCTCTGCTTGCCTTCACATACCCCTGCCCATCAAGATCTATATCCTTCAGGAGGGGGTAATCGTATTTGTACTCGTTTTGGATGTCTGACATTGCCGTCACCTCCGTATAAGTCATCAAGGATCTCGAGGATCATCTTCAGCGATTCGACCTGTTCCTTTGATAACGCTCTGAGGTCGGGTTCTTCGGTCAACTTGTCGTTGATCTCTCTTACCATCTCCTTGATCTCGTCGAACGATTTGATGTTCCCCATTACCAAGACTCTCTGGTGCATACATGCTTGTCTGTAGTAGTCCTGCTTCTTCTTTCCGGTCATCTCTCTTCTGGCATCGATTACCTTCTTCTCTTGTTCCGATACTCTGAAGTTGATAATGATGTTCCTATTCCGGTTGTGTTCGTTCTTTTTCTTCTTGGGTTTAGAGTTCTTTTCTTTTACTTTTCCAAAAATCTTTCCCATGGTCTTATGCCTCCTGTGCATCAATGAATGTCTGGTTAAGTTTGTCGGCCATCTTTCTCTGAACCGACGGATACAGATGTGAGTATCTCTCTGTGATCGTGCTGCTTTCATGACCGAGCCTGTCTGCAATCTGTATCGGTGCGTATCCGAGTTCGATCAGAAGAGCACAGCTCGAATGTCTGAGGTCGTGAATCCTGATCCGCTTCACTCCTGCTTTTTCCGAACCCCTCTTCATTTCCTTGAAGAGATAATGCTTACTGATTGGAAATATCCGACTCTCGTTATCGAGTTTGTAGATCGATTCGAAGTAGTCCTGCATCTCATCACAGAGGAATTCCGGAAGCTCGATCGTGCGATTGCTCTTCTCGGTCTTCGGTGATGTTGTCATCTCTTCGCCGTTTACTATCTGATAAGTCTTGTTTATCCTGAGTGTCCTCTTCTCAAGATCAAAGTCTCCTCTTGTGAGTGCGAGAAGTTCTCCGCATCTGATGCCGGTCCAGTACAGAATCTGAAATGCGTAGTATGACATCGGCTTGTCTTTCATCACTTCAGAGAACTTGAGATATTCATCCTTGGTCCAGAAGAGCATCTCGGGGGCTCTCGACTTGCCTATTTTCTTAAATGCGTAACAGGGATTCTTCGGAAGATCGTAATACTTTACCGCGTGATTGAATATTGCCGTGATCTGATTGTTGATGGTTCTAAGGTAAGTATCCGTATAGCCTTTTCCGTCGGCATCCCTCTTCCGTAGCAGTTCATTCTGCCATTGAAGAATATGCGTTGATGTTATTTCTGAGAGAGTTAAGTTTTTAAAGAATGGCCTAATGTGCTTCTCGATCATGTTTACTTTTGTAGCAAAGGTACTCTTCTTGATCTGCGGTTTGATGTCTTCCAAGTAGATATCTATAAATGACCCGAATCCCATATTGATGTCTTTGGAAGTTTTGGCGAGGAAGATACTCTCGTACTCGAGAGCCTCCCTCCTTGTTTCAAAGCCTCTCTTGATGTGTCTTTTACGCTCTCCTGTCCAGTCGGTGTAATAGCAGGATACTTTCCATTTCTTTCCCTCGTACTGTTTCCCGTTATCTTTGTAAACTGCCATTTACCTCACCCCCTTTAGGCAGGCTTCCTCGTACCAAATGCGGTTTACTTTGCCGGCAACAACGATAGCCTTGGGGTATTCTTTCTTAAGCTCTTCATTAAGCTGTCTGATTATGTCGTATGCCTTAGCCTTGGATACGCCGAAGTCATACATTACTGTGTCTGCTCCAATGAACAGTGGTTCTCTTTCCTTATCCATAAGTCTCTCCTTTCTGTCTGCTGTAAAACAGACATATTTTTGTATCGGTTGTGTGGATAATACACCCTTGATAATTGCCTGTCAATAGTTTTAGTCATAAATTTGTGTCTGTTTTTGCCGTTTTGGTCTTTCAATTTAGGTCTGCGATGTTATAATGGGGATACTGTTTTACACACAAATGAGGTGCTATGGATATGAAATTAGGTAGTAAGATCAGAAAATACAGGCTTCTCAATGATATGTCCCAGAAGGAATTGGGAATGATGGTTGGATTCTCTGAGGCCACAGCGGATTCAAGAATGAGGAAGTACGAGAGCGATGCTATGGCTCCTAAAGCAGAGATCCGAACCAAGATAGCCGAAGCACTCAATATTGATATGGAAGCAATCTCGGATATAGAAGTCTCTTCCTTTGCGGACATCATGTATGTTCTCTTTGAATTAGAAGAAGAATACGGTCTTAAGATAGAGAAGAAAGACGGTAAAACTGCTATCGTCTTCGATGACTCCGACAAAGACTTAGAACCCCTTATCAGTTTCTTGACCGCATGGAAAGACAAAAAGGATTCCATAACAGATGACTCTGACGAAGAAGCTCAACATGATTACGATGTGTGGAAGTCTCACTTCGTGTCTGATCTTAAAGACTATTACGGAAAGAAAGAAAAAGAGATAACAGATAACTATAAGAAAGCCGTATCTGCTTACAAGGGCCCGTATTCTGAGACATCTTCAGATGTAGTAAAACTCTTAAGGAAGATGGTTGAATCCGGTATGACTCTTTCTACAAGGACAAAGCACATATCACACGGCATCCTGGCTAATGGATTCACGTTCAAGGTTAACGAGCTGCTTAACCCGCCTACGGACGAAGCAAAGAAACTCTTCGCTCAATTCCTTGCAGAGTTAAAGCATTGGGAGAAACTCGGCGCTAAAACATATACAGATGTACAGATGCCGGATGGTTCTTTCTCGATTACATACTATGTCGAGATTAGTTCGTTCGCTGTGATAGTGAACCAGATCAACAATTTTCTCAGGCACTATGTGAGCATGGAAGATCAGAGCGAGTATGCAATCGATGCTTTTGAGAATAGTTTTACGACCGAACTTGAGATGTACAACATCAACTTAAAAGAAGAGATCAAAAACTCTCCGCGATAATCACCCTTCCCAACCTTGGGAACATTTTGGGAACACAAAATCACGAAAGCCCCGTTTTTCGGGGCTTCCAAGGCTTATTCTATTACTCAAGCTCTATCGTAGCCGGGGGCTTACCTGTGCAGTCGTAGAAGACTCTGCTGATGCCCTTGACTTCGTTGACGATCCTGTTCGTGACCTTGCCTATGAGAGACCAGGGAAGCTCAGCGGCTTCTGCCGTCATGAAATCGGTCGTCGTAACAGCGCGGAGGAGACATGCATAATCGTATGTTCTCTCATCGCCCATACATCCGACTGAACGGACATTGGTAAGCGCGACGAAATACTGATTTGCGTACTTGTCGAATCCTGCCAGCTGCATCTCTCTTCTGAAGATGGCATCTGCATCCTGAACGAGCTTGACCTTCTCTGCTGTGACTTCACCGATGATCCTTATCGCGAGACCCGGACCCGGGAACGGCTGACGGAATACGAGATTCTCGGGGATGCCGAGTTCAAGACCCGCCTTCCTGACTTCGTCCTTGAACAGGAGTCTCAAAGGTTCGATTATCTCCTTAAAATCAACATAATCAGGCAGACCGCCGACGTTGTGATGTGACTTGATGACGGCGCTCTTGCCGAGACCTGATTCGATGACATCCGGATAGATCGTACCCTGTACGAGGAAGTCTACCGCGCCTACCTTCTTGGCTTCTTCTTCGAATACCCTGATGAACTCTTCGCCGATTATCTTACGCTTTGTCTCAGGATCTTCGACGCCTGCGAGCTTCGAGTAGAATCTCTCCTGCGCATTGACTCTGATGAAGTTCAGATCGTAAGGACCTTCGGGACCGAATACCGCTTCTACTTCGTCGCCTTCGTTCTTACGGAGAAGACCGTGATCGACGAATACGCATGTGAGCTGCTTGCCAACTGCCTTGGACAGCAGTACTGCGGCAACGGAAGAATCTACGCCGCCTGAGAGCGCGCAGAGAACGCGGCCTGTGCCGACCTTCTCACGGATCTCCCTGATGGATGTCTCCACAAAAGAATCCATCTTCCAGTCGCACTTACACTTGCAGACATCCTTAACGAAGTTGGCGAGCATCTTTGTGCCTTCCACCGTGTGCACTACTTCCGGGTGGAACTGTACGCAGTAGAGACCTTCTTCGACGTTCTCGGCAGCGGCAACCGGGCATACTTCAGTGTGTGCCGTGATCCTGAAGCCGGGCGCGGGTGTGGCGATGTATACAGTGTGGCTCATCCAGCAGACTGTTTTCGGTGAGATGTCCTTGAAGAGCTTTGCATCTGTATCGACGAGCACATCAGTATGGCCGTACTCTCTTACGGGTGCCGCCTTGACCTCGCCGCCGAGCAGGTAGTTCATTAGCTGTGCGCCGTAGCAGATACCGAGGACCGGAATGCCGAGCTTGAACAGCTCCGGGGAGCACTTCGGTGCGTCATCTTCGTATACGGTGCTGGGACCGCCGGTGAGGATGATGCCCTTAGGGTTCAGCGCCCTTATCTCTTCAATGCTTGTGGTGTGAGGTCTGACTTCGCTGTAGACGTTCTGTTCTCTGACACGTCTTGCGATAAGCTGGTTGTACTGTCCGCCGAAATCGAGGACTAAGATCATTTCCTGCGCCATAGGAGCCTCCGGGAAACTAATTTTTATGGGTTAATTATACTCTCGAGCAGAACTAACCGCGCTTGTCTAATAGTTCAAATAGTGGTTTTGCCAAGGGGCTTATGTTTGGATGAGATATACATAAGCGATAACGTGCGAATGCCCCTGCTCCCACAGACGGAATTCAACTCCGCCCGGCGTGGGGACGGAATCGACGGGAAGCGTGAATTCGAAGGTGTTCTGTCCGTTCTCCTGAACCGTGAACTGCTCCGTCTCGCCGTAATCCTCATCGCCCAATTCCCAGTCGTACTCGAGCACGGTACCCATGGTAAAGTTCTTATCGAAAGTGACCATGATGGTTATGCCGTCATCGTCTATGCAGTAGCCCGCGGTATTAAGCCATCCGGGCTCCTTGCTGTAGTGCATGTAGATGCCGTTCTCATCAGTATCGGACGCGCCGTAGATCAGGGTGCCGTCCGACCAGTCGGGTATGTATTCATAGACCAGGACTGCCTGGTTCGGATGATCTTCCGTGCCCGGCCAGTCGATGAAGCCGACCTCGTTCTGGAAGTCTCCCGCTCCCTCATCGTTATCTTCGGAAGTATCGAGATATTCATTGTACTGCTCCTCGGTAAGCTCGCCTGCGAGATAGAGGTTCGTTACCGCCTGGATATAACACTCCTGCGCCTGTGCATCTGAGACCGCGCCTGCGCCGACCATATCATAGGACGTGAACGGCAGGAGGCTCCATCCGAGCACGATCTCGGGATCATAGGCCGTCGTATCGAAATAGATCGTCTGAGAGTAATCCTCGCCATCCATGTCAGGGATCTTCTTTGCCAGGTCGAAGTATATCTCAGCATACATCGAACTCCAGATCTCGTCTTCGGTCATATCGCTGCAGCCGCTCTCGATCCTGATCGCAGCCATATAGGCCTCGGTCACGCGTTCGTCGGACGACAGATACGCGAGTATATCATCCGAAGACGGCGCTTTGCCGGTAATGTTGTACGTGTAAGCATATTCAAAGGAACCCTCGGGCTCGCAAGTCATCCCGTTATCTACGATATATCCGATGTACGCCTTCGTGAACTCACCAACGGCCTCATCCAGGAGGTCGCTGTTGTACATGCCGTCATCAAAGGCCCTCATCTCCGCGAGATCCAGCGTGTAATACTCCTGGTCGAAATCCCCTTCTGCCAGCCCTGCAAAGAGGCCTTCTACTGCAGCTTCCGCATCTGCCGCCGATATCGTGGCGATCTGAATGTAATACGGCCTGTCGATCTTACTCATTAATCTGGTCACGGCCGAATCGTCAATGATCCAGCTGCCGTCTTCACTGAGCTTGAAGCTGATCGAGAAATAATCGGTTACTCTGGTCTCATATGCATCGATCTTCTCCGTGTATTCTTCTTCGGTCATCATATAGCCTTCATCCCGGACAAAGTCATTCAGGCTGAAGTACGAGAGCTTCAGTCTGACCTTAGCCTTATTGTGCTCACGGTCGACCTGTATGCTCTTATACTCCTCGATCTCGGTCTTCGAAGCCATTTGTATTACGATGCCGGCCTTGCTCTCATCTTTGAATGTGTACGAGTATTCCTTGCCTGTAAGTTCTTCGATCTCGTCTTCATCGCCGCTCTTTACGGCCTCGATGAACCTCGCGGACAGATCCTGAAGCATCGCTTCATCCTTTGCCTGACTGATCCCGCACCCTGCCGTCATAACGGCTGATATAGACAAGACCGCAGACAGGAGTACTGCTGCGGCCTTTCTTCTTAAACTTAACTTGTTCATGTTACCTGATTATCTGTAGATGATCTCTTCTCTTGCAGGACCGGTCGAGACGATGGAGATCTTGACTCCGAGCTCCTTCTCGATGAATTCGACATAAGCCTTTGCCTCATCGGGAAGCTTGTCGTAATCGGTAAGTCCTCTGATCTCGCCCTTGCCCTTCCATGAAGGCAGGTATTCGATAACGGGCTTGCACTTATCGAGCATAGTGGGATTCGGGAAATCCTTTGTGATCTCTCCGTCGATCTCATAGCCTGTGCATACCGGGATCTTATCGAGGTAACCGAGTACGTCGAGGTTTGTAAGAGCAACGTCTGTCGCACCCTGGAGCCTTACGCCGTAACGTGTTGCAACGCAGTCGAACCAGCCGACTCTTCTCGGTCTTCCTGTCGTAGCGCCGTACTCGCCCTTGTCTCCGCCTCTGTCCCTGAGCTCTTTTGCAACAGCTTCATCGAGGATCTCGGATACGAAAGCACCGCCGCCTACGCTTGAAGAATAAGCCTTTGTGACTGCAACGATCTTCTTGATCTCATAAGGCGGGATACCTGCACCGACGGCGCCGTAGCCTGCGAGAGTGGAAGAAGAAGTAACCATCGGGTAGATACCCATATCGGGGTCCTTCATGGTTCCGAGCTGGCCTTCGAGAAGGATCTTCTTGCCGGCCTTGACAGCCTCATACAGGAATGCCTGAGTATTGGTAACAAAAGGCTTGATGAGTCTTCCCTGCTCGAGCATCTCTGCCAGCAGCTCATCCGGGTTGATGGGATCCTTGTGATAGAGATTAACGAGGAGCGCATTCTTGATCTCGAGGACGCGCTCGATCTTCTCCTTGAGCGTAACCTCATCGAAGAGCTCTGATACCTGGAATCCGATCTTCGCATATTTGTCCGAGAAGAACGGAGCTATACCGGACTTTGTGGAACCGAATGCCTTGCCGCCCAGTCTCTCCTCTTCGAACTTATCGAAATCAACGTGGTAAGGCAT